>Ga0187771_10001090_pt1 | contig 17839 bp, 14 predicted proteins | sample 0116_SJ02_MP15_1_FD_133139 | JGI IMG/M metagenome (GOLD analysis project Ga0187771, IMG submission 133139) | Tropical peat soil microbial communities from peatlands in Department of Meta, Colombia - 0116_SJ02_MP15_10_MG | ecosystem: Environmental > Terrestrial > Soil > Wetlands > Peat | place...
GGCCACGCACCGTGGACATGCCGAACTGATCTTCGACCGCTTCGGCCCCTTTTGGGGATGGTTTTCCATGGCCGATCTGATGCTCGGCAACTTCCTCACGCTGATCACCGAGTTCATCGCCATTCGCGCCGGCCTGGGATTCTTCGGCGTTCGCCCGGCCGTTGCGGTGCTGGGTGCGTGGCTGGTTTTGTTCGCTGCGCTGATGGCCCATCGCTATTGGACCTGGGAGCGCGTTACCCTCGCCGCTGCCATGTTCAATCTGCTTTTTGTGCCCGTGGCCCTGCTGACTCATCCCAGCCGGGGCGCGGTCACGAGCGCGCTGTTCACCTGGAAACCGCTGCCCGGCGGTCTCACTCAAGAAACAGTCTTGATCCTGCTCGCCGATATCGGAGCAACCGTAACGCCCTGGATGCTCTTCTTCCAGCAAAGCGCGATCGCCGACAAGGGCCTCACCACCCGTGACATCCGCTTCGGCCGCTTCGACACCGTGTTGGGAGCCGCTATGGCCGCGCTGGCCGCGCTGGCCACGATCGTCGCCACCGCCCCGCTATTCGCGCATGGCATGTCCGCCGGCAACTTCCAAGCCGCCGAGTTTGCCCAGGCGCTGCGCCCGCTTGTCGGCCGCTGGGGCTCTACTCTTTTCGCACTCGGGATGTTCGAGGCCGGGATGGTCGCTGCCGTCACCATTTCGACCTCCTCGGCCTACGCATTCGGGGAAGTTGCCCGCCGCCCCCACAGCCTGAATCTGCCCTTCCAGCAGGGCAAGTCTTTCTATCTGGTCTTGCTGCTGGAGGCCGCAGCCGCCGCAGGATTGGTCTTGATTCCGGGCATTCCACTGGTCTACGTCGTGCTGGTGGTTAACGTCATCGCCGTCCTAGCCATGCCACCGGCGCTGCTTTTTCTGTACATGCTGGTCAATGACCGCGAGATCATGGGCGACCTGGTCAGCCCCTTGTGGGCCAACGTGTTGGCCTTGGGAGTTGTGGTTGTTTTGATCACGGCGGGTGTGCTATTCGGTGTCAGTGTTGTCGCTCCTCATGCGCTGGCGGTGTTTGGAGGCAATTGAAATGGAACCGAAGTTTAACTCCGCTCCCGCTAACGAAGTGAGTAGCGAAGATGTAGCCGTTGTCGTGGCGGCACTCGAACCCGACCAGCTCATCTCCGCCAAGAAGCTTCACCATTGCCCGCGCCGCCGCCTCACGGCAACCGAGAAATTCCTCTTCTGGTTCCTTAGGATCTATCTGGTTTTCATGTTCGGTGTGGTGATCTATCAGATCTGGACGGGAGCGCGGTAGGCGCAACCGACGCTCACTGCGGCAATCCCAGCCGCCGCATCAGGTCGGCAAAGCGCGGGTCGGAACGCAGCGGGTCCATAGCGGGGTAGCGAACCGCAAACCGGATTTCGTCATCTCCATCCGCATAGCCTTTATCCAGATAGTGGAACGCCTCGTCGCGATTTCCTGCAATTGCTGCAGCCACGGCCAGCGCAGCTGAGCGATCCGTCCCCTTAATGTTAAGGATCAGGTCGTGGTAGCTTCTTGCGTTCGCGCTCCATGACCCCGGCGTGGAAACAACCTTCCGTATCTCGCTTACCGCCTCAGCGAACCGGCCTTCTGTCGCGTACAGCTGCGAAAGTTTGTAATGCGCTGGGGTGAAATTGGGATCCCGTTCCAGCACTTTTTGAAACTGCGCCAGCGACTCCGGGTACCGACGTGCCTCCATCAGCACCACCGCGTAATTCGTACTGACAATCGAAGACAAGGGATCCAGGGACAACGCCGTCTGGAACTCCTGCACAGCCTCGTCCATTCGCTTCAAGGGGGCCAGGCAGCCGATGGCGTAGAAATAGTGAGCGGCAGCACTATTCGGATTCAATTCCACAGCACGCTTGAATTCCGATTCCGCCTCGCTCCACCTGAATTGATTGGCCAGCGACAGCCCTCGCGCCGCATGCGCCTCGGAAAGAGAGTCGTCCAGTTGCAGCGCTTTCCGCGCCGCTTCGTCGGCCAGCAACTGCCCCTGCTTCGATGTGATCCCAACGCCGTAGCTGGGCGAGATGTTGTAAGTGTCCGCCAGCCCGGCATAGGCCAGGGCATAATTCGGATCGGCCGCGATCGCCTGCTGGAACAGATCAATGCTCTTCTTCAAGCCCTCCGGAGTTCGCCCGTACCAGAGCTGGCGCCCTTCCAGATACAGCCGGTAAGCCTCCGCATTCGCCGTGCCGGCCCCCATTCGCCGCTGTTCGTTCCCGCTCAGCTGAATGCGAAGCCGGCTGGAAATGTCTCGCGTGATGTCAGCCTGCACCTCCGTGATGTTAGCCAGCGTTCGGTCGTAATGCGAGCCCCAGAGTTCCGTGCCGTCCGCGGTATTCACCAGATCGGCCTCTACCGCCACGTGGTCGCCATGCTGCACCACGCGCCCGGTAAGGACGGCATTCACCTGCAACGTCTTGCCAATCTGCTGCGGATCGTCTTCTTTTCCTTTGAACCGAAAGACCGTGCTGCGCGCCATGACCTTCAGGTCGGGCAGTTGCGAGAGCGCGCTGATCAGGCTTTCGGTAAGGCCGTCGCTGAGGTATTCATTGTTCGGATCAGAAGTGGCGTTGACAAAAGGCAACACCGCGATCGAGCGAATCTCCCCGGAGCCGGATTTTCCGCGAAGAAAATAGAGAACCGCCACAACGCCGATAATCAGAACTGCGGCGGCCACACCTGCGATCAGGTACTTGCGCGAAGCTGGCGTCACCGGAACTGACGCGGAACTGCCCGCAATCGCCGCCATACTTCCCGAGGCAGTCGCGCTCGGCAATGCTGAAACGCCTCCCACACCCAGGCTCTGCGACCGTCCCGAGTCGAGATCCCGCTTCAGCCGTTTCAAGTCTGCACCCAACTCTGCTGCGGTCTGGCAGCGAATTGCCGGGTCTTTCTCCAGCGCCTTGTTGATGATCTCTTCCAGCTTTGGAGGCAACTCCGGGTTCAGCCGGACCGCCGACGCTTGCGCCCGGTTGAGGATGGAGTCGAACATCGACCCCGAAGTTTCCCCGCGGAATGGGAGAGTCCCCGTGGCCATCTCATAGAGCACCACGCCGAAGGAAAACAGGTCGGTGCGCGCGTCGAGTTCCTTTCCTCGTACTTGTTCCGGCGACATGTATGCGATGGTTCCTAGCGCTGTGCCCGGGCTGGTGAGATGCTGTTCGTCCACGGTCGCCATGGTCTCAGCCCCACTCACCAAGCTGGCGGACGCTCTTGTGGACATCACTTTGGCCAGGCCGAAGTCCAGGATTTTGGCATGGCCCCGCTTGGTCACGAAGATGTTGGCAGGTTTGATGTCACGATGAATGATGCCCTGACTGTGCGCCGCTTCCAGTCCATCAGCGATTTCGATTCCCAGGGTCAGCAGGGTATCGATCTCCGGCGGGCGTCCCGCGATACGGTGCTTGAGCGTCTCGCCGTCCAGAAATTCCATGGCGATGAACGCCTGGCCGTCCTCTTCGCCAATGTCATAAATCGTGCAGATGTTGGGATGGTTGAGCGCGGACGCCGCCTTTGCTTCCCGGCGAAAACGTTCCAGCGCCTGCGGGTCGCGTGCCAGCTCCTCCGGCAGGAACTTCAGGGCGACGAAGCGGTCGAGCCGCGTGTCCCTGGCCTTGTAGACCACGCCCATGCCGCCGCCGCCCAGCTTTTCGAGGATAAGGTAATGCGAGATGGTCTGGCCGATCACTGGGGCAGAATCTTACGTGGCTGAAACAAGCCAAGTCAACGTGGGCGCGCATCTAGCTCACGCTACATATCGAATATTGGGCTGTGCGATCTCCTCTGCTCAATTCCGCCTAAACCCATTACACTGTTAGTAGAAGCCATCTCATAAACGGGTTTGAAAGGGCGCGGCTTTCAGCCGCGCCGCTCAGAGCCGCCGATAAATGCGGGCTTTAGCCCCTGAGAGACAGCGGGTTTTGTTCTCGTGTTTCATTTATGAGATGGCTAGCGATCCGCGAAACGCATGCCTGCGCGGAGAACTCCCAAGGAAGGCCGTCATGTCCGTGAATAGTTTCAACAGTCGTTCCAGCCTCAAGGTGGGCAGCAAAGAATACGAAATCTACCGTCTCGACGCGCTCGATCAGCAGGGCATTTCCACTAAGCACCTGCCTTTCTCGCTGCGTATTCTTCTCGAGAATCTGCTGCGCACCGAAGACGGCCGCAACGTCACGAAAGAAGAGATCGGCGCACTCGCTGCGTGGAATAGCAAGTCGAAGCCCGACAAAGAGATTGCTTTCACGCCCAGCCGAGTCCTGCTGCAGGATTTCACCGGTGTCCCCTGCGTCGTTGACCTCGCCGCCATGCGCGACGCCATGCAGCAATTGGGCGGCGACCCGGCCCTGATCAATCCGCTGCAGCCGGTCGAGTTGGTGATTGATCACTCCGTCCAAGTCGACGAATTCGGCACGCCCAATGCCTTCGACGTGAACGCGCTGCTCGAGTTCCAGCGCAACAAAGAGCGCTATTCCTTCCTGCGCTGGGGCCAGACTGGCTTCCGCAATCTCGCCATCGTTCCGCCGGACACCGGCATCGTGCACCAGGTCAACCTCGAATACCTCGCGCGCGTTGTCTTCGTTCAGCAAACCAATGGCAGGTCCGTCGCCTACCCCGACACCCTCGTCGGCACCGACAGTCATACGACCATGGTGAACTCGTTGGGCGTGCTGGGATGGGGCGTAGGCGGAATTGAGGCAGAAGCGGCCATGCTGGGACAGCCCGTCTCCATGCTGATCCCGCTCGTTGTCGGTGTAAAACTGACCGGGCGCTTGCGCGAAGGCGCGACCGCAACCGACCTTGTGCTTACCATTACCGAGATGCTGCGCAAGCACGGCGTGGTGGGAAAATTCGTCGAGTATTTTGGTCCCGGCCTGCGCGATCTACCGCTGGCCGATCGCGCCACCATCGCCAACATGGCCCCCGAATATGGCGCGACCTGCGGCATGTTTCCCATAGACAAAGAGACGCTGCGCTACCTGCGTCTGACCGGGCGCAGCGAAGAGCAGATTGCCTTGGTTGAGGCTTACAGCCGCGAGCAGGAACTATTTCATGACGAGCGGACGCCCGAAGCCGAATACTCCGAATTGCTCTCGCTGGAGCTCGATACGGTTGAGCCGAGTCTGGCCGGTCCGAAACGTCCGCAGGATCGGGTGGTGCTGTCGCAGGCGGGGGAATCGTTTCAGAAAGCACTGCCTTCGCTGATGAAACCGAAGTCGAGCGCGAAAGCGAGTGCGCCGGGTCTCGCCGCTGTTGCGAGACCCGGGACGGAAGCGGTGCCGGTGGCGAACGGTCCACGCTGGGAGCAGGAAGGCGGAAGTCCCACGGCTATCGGAGTCGAAGTTCCGAATTCTCATGAACACGTGCCGCCATCCGTCAAGAATTCACTCCAGCATGGCAGCGTGGTTATCGCCGCGATCACTTCCTGCACCAACACGTCGAACCCGTCTGTTCTGATCGGCGCCGGCCTGCTGGCGAAGAAAGCGGTCGAAAAAGGGCTGACCGTTCCGCCGTGGGTGAAAACCTCGTTGGCTCCTGGGTCGAAGGTGGTGCGCGACTATCTCGACAAGGCCGGTCTCATGGCCTTTCTCGAGAAACTGAAGTTCCACCTCGTCGGCTACGGTTGTACCACGTGCATTGGCAACTCCGGACCGCTGCCCGCCGAGGTCTCGCAGGCGGTCGAAGAGAAGGAACTTGTGGTCGCATCGGTGCTCTCCGGGAACCGCAACTTTGAGGGCCGCATCAACTCTGAAGTCCGCGCCAACTATCTGATGTCGCCGCCGCTCGTGGTCGCGTTCGCGCTGGCCGGACGCATTGACATCGATCTGCGCAAAGATCCACTCGGCAAAGATCGTGAGGGCAAGCCGGTGTACTTGGCCGACATCTGGCCATCGCAGCGCGAGATCGAAGAAGCAATACAGCACTCAATTTCTTCGGAAATGTTCACCAAGTCCTACGGCGAAGTCTTTCAAGGAGACGAACGCTGGCGCGGGCTGGATGTCCCCAAAGGGCAAACCTACGCCTGGGACAAAGCCTCAACCTACATTCGCCGCGCTCCTTATTTCGATGGCATCGAGGTTAAACCAGCTCGCGTGCAGGAAATCAAGAAGGCGCGCGTGCTCGCGGTTTTGGGTGACAGCGTCACCACCGATCATATTTCGCCCGCAGGCTCGATCAAGAAAGACAGCCCAGCCGGCAAGTACTTGCAGGAGCATGGCGTCCAGCCGGCCGATTTCAACTCCTACGGATCGCGCCGAGGCAATCATGAAGTTATGGTGCGCGGAACGTTCGCCAACGTTCGGCTGCGCAACAAGCTGGTCGCGACCGAGGGCGGCTTTACGCGGCACCTTCCGACGAAAGAAGAGGTGACGATCTTTGAAGCCTCTGAGAAGTATCGCGAATCCGGCACGCCGCTCGTCATTCTTGCGGGCAAAGAGTACGGCTCCGGATCGTCGCGCGACTGGGCGGCAAAAGGGCCGGCGCTGCTGGGCGTCCGCGCGGTGATTGCGGAAAGCTACGAGCGCATTCATCGCTCGAACCTGGTCGGCATGGGCATTCTGCCGCTGCAGTTTCCCACAGGCCAGAACGCCGAATCGCTCGGCCTGACAGGCGAGGAAGTCTTCGACATCACCGGCATTCGCGATGTAGTCGAGAACTTCGCCGCCGGACGCACGGTGAAGGTCCGCGCCACGTCGAAGGGCAAAGACGCGAAAGAGCCGGTCGAGTTCGATGCCGTCGTTCGCATCGATACGCCGCAGGAAGCGCTCTACTACGCCAACGGCGGGATTCTGCAGTACGTGCTGCGTCAGTTGTTGGCGGCGAAGGCGGAGGCGGTGGGGGTGTAAACTCGCGAGTTATCCGCGTGGGGCGCAGTCGTTGAGTCACGAAGGTTCACTTCCCGGTGGTCCAATTCTCCACACGCTTCCGCGCTTCTGACAGCTGATCGGGAGTCATCCTCGCTTCGAGTTCGCTGACTTTGGCGTCGGCTTGATCAAAACCGCCTTGCCGGGCCAATGCGTACCAGACATAAGCTGCAACGTATGTCTCAGAATCGTTTCCGTCGCCGTAAGTTCGCTCTCCCATTTGAAATTGGGCCTGCGGATAGCCGCTCCGCGCCGCTCGCTCGAGCAGAGCCGTTCCCTGGCTGTCGTCTTTTGGGATATCCCGGCCTTCAAAGAAAGCATTCGCCAATTCGAATTCCGCGACGCGATCCCCGGCCTTGGCTTTCTCAGACAGGTCGATAAATTTCTGACTATCCTTTCCGAGCAGCTTGAATTGCAAGCTGAGAGTCAGATGAGTGATAACCGGCCTGCCGTACCTGCGTGCCGGCTCGAACTTCCACTTGCTCACAGTTTCTACTGCCTTTTCGTCGAGTCCCATGCCGAGTTTCTTGGTGACTACGATGCTGCTCGGCCTGCCGTCAGTGCCAACGATGAGAGACACTACGCAAACGCCTTCGAGTTTGGCTCGCTGAGCTTCTTCCGTGTATTCGACATCAGGGGCGTAGATGACCCGCGCAGGCGTTTCCGCCGTGCCGGTCGCCTGACTCGTTCCACTGCCGCCCGAAGGCGCGCTTCGGATCGTTGACGCGGCATTCTGACGGCGGACTTTCGCTTGTTCAGCCTCGATTTTTCGCACCGACTGCAGAACGCTCTCCACCGCCGCCGTTTGCTCTGGCGTGTGCGTCATCTTCAACGCCATCTCGAGAATATCCCTGGCGTCCCCGTTCCTGTTCATCCGAAGCAGAACCTGCGCCTGGTCTATGCGGATTTCCGGAACGTTCGGCGCCATCTGGACAGCCTTCTCCATGAACTCCTGGGCTTCGGCCATGTGGGTCCCGCGCATGGCGTAGAACGTCGCAAGAGCATCGTATGCAAAAGGAAACGAAGGATGGAGCTTGATAGCAGCGCGCAAGCCTTCCTCGACACTCGCCTGCGTCGCCTTATCCGGCATCCCTCCCCTGATCGCGGCCACACCGAACCAATAGCGAGGAATAAAACTCTGAGCGTCGAGCTTGATGGCTTCCTGGTACCACTTCCTCGCTTCCGCGAAGTTCTGCTGCCGAATTGCGATGTACCCCATGGTCTCCAGAGCGGAGGCATTGGCGGGATCATCATGGAGCACCCCCTGCAGGAGCGTTCGGGCGTCGCTCAGACGACCGACGTGAGCTAAGAAGTCGGCCCTCATGGTGTCAGCCTGAGCCCCTGTTAATGCTTGGGCGAGAAAAGACGAATCGTCCTCACCAGTGGAGCCGGAGATCTCTGAAACCGCGTAGACCCCGTCCAGGACGTATTTCCTGAGGTCCTTCTGCAACTGATCGAGGTCACCGAAAGCTTGCGTTGCGGCCGCGACTGGATCAACCCGCGTCTGCACCAGATCCAGGTAGTCAGCCAGTTGGTGGGTGTTTTCTAGGTCATCTTTGTCCTTCAAGTAGTGCGTCAAGGCCCAAGACTCGGCATAAAAGATGGAACCTTTGTCCTCCTCGTGATAGTAGGGCGAGTGCTGATCCACCGCGAACAGCGTGGGCAAGGGCAGGAGGGGGTTGTGCTCCAGCACCGACTGAATGTAAGGGTCACCTTTCCCTACGCGGACCTTATCATCCAGGATTTCGGTGTTTTGGTAAAACTCCGCGATTCCTTCTGTGAACCAGAGCGGCATCCACTGGCGGGTCCGGCTAAAGACGAAATGCGCGTACTCGTGATAAATCGGAGCGTAGGGATGCACTCCCGAGGCATTGAGCAGGATCAATACATAATTCGTTTCCGACGCCGACAGAAACAAACCAGCCAGGTTCACCTGCCCCTTGCCCAGATAAGCCTCTGGTTCTAGCTCCCGCAAAGCTCGCCTGTCCTGTACTGCCAATACCAGCATCGGCACTCCGGTATCGAGGTCGGCATCGGGGAAGACTCTCTGGAACACCGAACGCATACCCTCGAATTGCCGCGCCGCCCGTCGCGCCTCCTTTTCGCTGGCGTTGCTGACGATCTGGAAATGGGGGGTGCGCACCTGCAGCCATGTGTCGGTCTGTCCGGCCGCCAACGTGACGAAAGCAGCTATCAAGCACTCAACGACACCTATGAATAGAGCAATTCTCTTGGGCATAAGCGGGCTCTATAGACATACACCGCCGGGGAAGGCCGGTCAAAGGGGATTTCCTACCGGGGGTCGATTTCCACGTGTCAGTGTCAGGGCTAGGACCGCAGCCTGAACGAACCATCCGGCAGGGCAACGAAGGGAAGAGGCAGTCTCCCTACTCCCTGGCGTCGGCGAAGCACACGTGCTCTTCCCGATCAGGAAGCAGAGTGTGAGCGTCGTTGTGCTTGCGGTGAGCGTGGTAGCGGAGCCAGGTATTGAGATGCCTGCGGTCGGCGGGCGAAAGTTCGGAGAAGAACATTCCGGCGCGGCCATGGTCGCTGGCCCAGATCACCTCGGCGCGACCGGCAAAAGTGACGCTTGTGCCGGGCAACACGCAGTGGAAGGCTAGGTCATGGCTGATGGGGACAGGTTCGGGAGCCTGGAGCGCCAGACCGTACTCGCTGATGTCGAGGCTGATTGCCGGCAGCGTCCGGTTGGCATAATCCAGATGCACCAGAGTCTTCATTTGGTAGCGCATTGTCTTGCGCCGGGTTTTCCTTGTGGCCCTGCGGCTCGATCTGAGAGCATTCTTGATCTGATCGGCATCCAGGGGCCGGTAAAGGATACGGCTGACACCGGAATGGAACGCCTCGCCCGTGCCAGGCCAGGCGCCGCTCGCAATAGCGAGCAGCACGGGCTTCAGCCCCTTCGGCAGCATAGCCGCCATGCGGACGACTTCCTCGGCTCCGGGAAGCTCGAAGTCGACGATCAGGGTGGAGCAACGGCCGGCCAGAACCAACTCAAGTGCCTCTTGGCGTGACGGGCAGAGCACCATGCGGATGCCAAACTCGGAGAGCGTGGCCTTTAGGGTCTCGAGTGACGCGTGGTCACGGCATAAAACCGCAGCGGAACAGCGCATGAACTAAAAGCTAAGGGTAGCGGAGGATCAAAGAAAGTCACACGAGTAATCGCGGGTCGCGTTACTGAAGCTCTCTTGCGCACTGCGGATTGCACGCGCAAACGGGGTAGCGCCGCCGTTGCGGCGGCTTTCTCTGCGGCGGCCCTAGCAAGCCACATCCAAGCTGTCAGCCGGTTCGGCGGAGTCTATTGTGCGGGGACGGATGGCTTCCCCTTACCTTCGCCGTGCATGCATCCTGCGCCGTCGCCGTGTTTCATACCACCGCAGCAACAGCAACCGCCTTCCATGTGCATCCCGCCCATTTCGCCGGGCTTGACGCCCGTAGCCGGTTCCGGTGGCTGGGCCATCATCTTGACCATGCCTTCCATGTGCCCGACCATGGCCTCCCACAAGTCCACATCGAGTTGGGCCTGCTGCTTAAGCGCCGGATCTTTAACCTTGGCCAGATTCGCCTTCATTTGTTCTAGCGTGGCTCGCATCTTTTCGACCTGTGCTTTCATGTCGGGCAAGGCCATGCCCGACCCGGACATGCCGCGGTGGTGCCCATGCATGCAGCAGCCATGCATTGGCGGCGGTGGGGGCGGCGCAGGTTCGTGAGGCGGAGCGGCTTGTGCCCACCCGGCCGCGGCAAGCAGCGCCAGACAGAAAGCCCAGGTTGCGAATTTCATGGGATAGTCTCCTTTCGAGCGTACGAACAGTGTGGAAGAGCGCAGACGGGTGGGCTGTGATTAGAATCACACCACGCCGTGGGCTGGGACGGTGCGCTGCTATATCAATACACAGAGCTCGCTACAACTGAGGAGGCGCTAAGCCAAGCGAGGACACCATTTCACCTGAGTTTTCATAAGCTTGCCAAGTGCTTGCAGCGGGAGAGTGATCCGGCTGATCTTTGATCCGTTAGAGACTTTGGTTATGTTTCGCGATCCTGGCTCGACTTGTAGAGTACACTGTAATGGCGAGTCCAAGGCCGAGGAGTGAAGGTCGAATGCCGGCGTCAGGTGCAAAGGGCAAGTCTGCAATGGAAACCCTGCTGGATAGCATGGACAAGCTCGCCGACTCTGCGGCCAAAACAATGACTCCAGAAGAGCTGCGCAAGACTCGCAAGGAAATCAATGAATCTATAGACCGCGTTGTCGCTGCAGGTCGGCAACGGCGTCGCGAAACTGCCTGATCAGTTCTTTTCTTCTTACTTCCTTCCCTGCGGCATCGCCACGGCAGCCGCGCTTGTCAGGTGCTCAGACAGAATCCAATAGCAGGTCAGCTGAATTAGGTTCTTCATGTCCTGGAGGTCTTTGTCCTCCCACCTGCGGACGTAGTGCGTTTCATCGTTTCCCAGCCACGTTGCACGTTCCGCAGTCATCAACATGCGCTTATCCTGCACGTACTTCTTTATGCAGGCCATCAGGGGCAAATCGGCGATTTCCTTTTTGTCATCATCGGTCCTCTGCAACAATGTCAGGTAGTCCTTGATCAAAAACTCAAGAGCCTTGCGATAGCCGGGGCCGCTGATAAGCGCTAATCCGAGCTGCTCGGCCTTGTGCGCTTGTTCATAGATTGAGCAGTAGTCGGGCGAAATCTTCTGAAGCTCAGCGGAGAAGGACTCCTTTGCTGGTTCGATCGGGACGCACTGCTGTAGGTAAAAATAACCACTCCCCGGGTTCTTAAAATAGCGGCCAATGAACAAACGATTGCACGAAGCCACGGGACAAGCGAAAGTGCGCTCGATGACAAAGTCATTGCGTAATAGGTGATCCGCTCCAGCAGGGATGGGCTGAATCCCATTGTGACAGATGGGACAAGCATCAGGAACCGTATCCAAGTTATAGCTGGATTGCTGTCCTGCCGAATTCCTGCACATGACAGTGAACATGGGGCATTCCTTTCTTACTCCTTCAACCTGCCCGCCTTTTCAGCTCCGCCATCGGTTCGATCGGTCCGAGTACGCATTCTGTTGACCGTCTCAAACGCTTCCTCGACAGCGCGCGGCTTCTCTCCGCGTTCGATGGCCGAATATGAAGCTTGGCTGATTTTCATTTTCGTTGCCACCTCTTCTTGCGTCAGTCGTTTATCCAATCGCATCTCCCGAACGATCTGTGCCTTGGTTGGCATGTGGTCCTCCTTAAAAAGGGACTATTAATGTAGAATAATTCAAACTGATACAAAATAATAGTAACATTCATTTAGGAAGGGGCCAGTTGCCCACCCTTTTGTCGGGAGCACAGCCATGGGCGTCCGATCCCTTCGTGTTCCTTGCGACAGGGGTACTATCCTCTGATCCCTCGCACGCGCTGCTATAATCAAAAATTGTCCTCATGTCTCGGAAGCGAGTAATTCGTTCGACCACGGTTCTGTCGGTCCGCCGCGGCGGAAGTGTAGTCCTGGCCGGGGATGGGCAGGTCACGCTGGGCGAGTCGGTAATCAAGCACACGGCGAAGAAGATTCGGCGGCTTTACAACGACAAGATTATCTCCGGGTTCGCCGGCTCCACGGCAGATGCCTTTACACTGTTCAGCCGCTTTGAGGCTAAGCTGGAGCAGTATCACGGCAACCTGGGCCGCGCGGCGGTGGAACTGGCCAAAGACTGGCGCACCGACAAGTACCTGCGGCATCTGGAAGCGCTGCTGTTAGTTTGCGACAGGGAGCAAACTTTTTTGCTCAGCGGCCAGGGCGACGTGATTGAGCCCGACGGCGGCATTGCGGCCATTGGCAGCGGCGGGCCTTACGCGCAGGCCGCGGCGCAAGCGCTGGCCGAGCACACCCAGCTCACAGCCCGGCAAATCGCCGAAGAAGCCATGAAGATTGCGGGCAAAATGTGCATCTATACGAATGACAAGGTGACGATCGAAGAACTCTAGAAGCAGGGGCCAGCGGTCAGGGATCAGTTTCCTGGCCCCTGACCCCTGATCCCTGAGCCCTGAATCTTATGGCCATCTACCTTCCCTCTACCGCCGAAGAAGAGCAGCTTGCGCTCGACGAACTCACGCCGCGTGAGATTGTCGCCGAGCTGGACAAGCATGTCATCGGCCAGAACGACGCCAAGCGCGCGGTGGCGATCGCGCTGCGCAATCGCATGCGGCGGCAGAAGCTCCCGGCGGATCTCGCCGAAGAAATCATCCCTAAGAACATCATCATGATTGGGCCGACGGGCGTAGGCAAGACCGAGATCGCCCGTCGGCTCGCCCGGTTGGCGAATTCGCCGTTCTTGAAGGTCGAGGCGTCGAAGTTCACCGAAGTGGGCTACGTGGGCCGCGACGTGGAATCCATGGTCCGCGATCTGGTCGAAATCGCCATCGACAATGTGCGCGGCGAAAAGCTGGAAGACGTGGCCGACCGGGCCGAACTCAACGCAGAAGAGCGGCTGCTGGATATTCTGCTGCCGCCTTCGCCTCCGTCGCGACCGGAGCCGTCGAGTGCGGGCGGAGTCGTGATTGATGGCAGCACCGCCCTGGCGGAATCTTCCAGCCGCACGCGCGAAAAACTGCGCCAACAGTTGCGCGAGGGCAAGCTCGACGATCGCACGGTCGAGATTGACGTGCGCGAGCGCAGCTTCCCGTCGTTTGAGATCATCTCGAACCAGGGCATCGAGGAGATGGATGTCAACATCAAGGACATGTTGCCAAACATCTTCGGGCAGCGCACCAAGAAGCGAAAGATGAAGGTGAACGAAGCCCTTGAGTACCTGATTCAGGAAGAAGAGCAGCGGCTTATAGATATGGATCAGGTGACGCGCATCGCGATTGACCGGGTGGAGAACTCGGGCATCGTTTTTCTCGACGAGATTGACAAGATCGCCGGGCGCGAAGGCGGCCATGGGCCGGACGTTTCACGCGAAGGCGTACAGCGCGACATTCTGCCGATTGTTGAAGGCACGACGGTCAATACGCGCTACGGCATGGTGCGCACCGATCACGTTCTGTTCATTGCCGCGGGCGCATTCCACGTGTCGAAGCCGAGCGACTTGATTCCCGAGCTGCAAGGCCGGTTTCCCATTCGCGTGGAACTGAAGTCGCTGACCATGGAAGACTTCGTGCGCATTCTGACCGAACCGAAGTCTTCGCTGGTGAAGCAGTACACCGCGCTGCTCGAGACCGAGGGCGTCAAGCTGGAATTCACGCCGGAGGCGCTGGAGGAAGTAGCGCGCTTTGCGTTCCGCGTGAACGAGAACACGGAAAACATTGGGGCGCGGCGGCTGCACACCATCATGGAGCGGGTGCTCGATGAGCTGAGCTTCGACGCGCCGGAAAAGAAAGGCCAGCAGATCACCGTGGACGCCGATTACGTGCGCAAGATGCTGACCGACATCGTGAAGGATCAGGACTTGTCACGGTACATTCTGTAGGAAGACCTCTCGCTACAGGGGTACGCAGTGGGCACAGAGGAACGCCGCCGGGTTTCACCAGGTTTTTCCGCCTCTTAGAAAGCCTCAGCCCACCGCCAGCCGATCCTAAGATGAAAATTCTTGCATACCGAATACGCCGAATAATTAGTGCACAACCCTTGCGGCCAGGCGAAACTAGTGTAAAATGTGCACCGCTCCTCGAGGGCACAAGATCATGGGGTTCGGCCCTCGAAGGGATTTTGTTGCTTCGCTTCCCCGCCACTAGCCTTCTCTCTGAGTTGAACGAGCTTGGGGTGTAACCGATTTCTCAAAATGCCAAAAGGAGACAGTGATGAAGATTTCAAAGCTGCTGTTGATTTGCATGTGCTGCCTGATCGCGGTGCCCGCGGTCTTGGGGCAAAACGCCAACAGCCAGGCCAAGCCTGGCATCCTGGGATACCTTGATCCGCAAACGGGAGCATTCCGCCTGCTGCCGCTGGTCGACGATGCGGCGGAGCCTGCGGCCCTAACCACCTTTACGGGCACAATTAACCTGACGATCACAGTCACCGTGAAAACTACCGGCATCACCAATGTCGCCTGCACGATGAACACAAGCGTAGAAGATGCCATCTCAACCAGCCCACGCTCGTTCGGCGAGCAAGATACGGTCGCGGCGACGGGAAGCGGAAGCACCAGAACTTGCAAACTGTCAATCCCCTATTCCTGGGGTCTGGCGACGCAATCGACCGACACGATGTCCACCAGCTATACCGTGAGCGGTGCGGGGTCCACCGCGACTACCCCGCCACTCCGACTCAGCTCTCTCGATCCCGTTGACACCAGGAAGGTTCCGGCGAACGGCGCAATCACGACCCTGACTGCCGCCGTCACCATTTGAGCATCATCCATGAAGGTGCTTTGAATGGGGTAACCGTTCGTCCTGAGCTCAGTGAGCTCGGATTACGACCGATTTGTGAGGAAAAGACCATGAGAATTCGAAAACTGCTGTTGATTCACATGTGCTGCTTGCTGGCCGTGCCGGCGGTCTGGAGCCAAGCAGCGAATGACCAAGCGGTGAACAGCCACGCCCAGCCGGGCATTCTGGGACGCTATGACCCTCACACGCGAGTGTTCCGCCCGCTGCCGCATGCGGACGCCACCGCGGAGCCTCTGGCGTTGACCACGTTCACAGGGACGATCGACGTCAGTTTCAACATTACGATTAAGTCGACGGGCATCACCAACGTCGGTTGCTATGTCATCGTGAGCCTAGGCGACGCCGGTTCCACCGGCAATCTTCGCTCGTTTGGAGAGATTGGGATCGTGGCAGCCACCGGAAGCGGCGGGACCAGGACGTGCACCGTGTCGATACCCTATTCCTGGAGCCTCGCGACACAATCGAGCGACACGATGTCTACTAGCTATATCGTTACCAATAACCTGTTAGGGGGAGCGGCGCCGCCGGAACGTACTAGTGTGCTGGTTCCTCTGGATAGCAGAAAGGTCCCGGCAAACGGCACGACTACCAGCTTGTCGGCAAACGTCACGATTTAGCCGCTCGGACTTGAATGCTGGCGCAACCGTTCCACTGTAACCACGGCGGGCCAGATACGGCCCGCCTGATTCTTGAGTCCTGCGGCCTGAGGATTATCCGTGATTCCAGCGGAACAAGAGCCTGATTGAGTCAGTGTGCCTGAGACCCGCGCGGGCGAGTCGCCGCGCACACGGGTCGCCTGCGCCACCAGCTTTTGATACTCTGTTTTCCGCCAAGTGAATCCATTGCCACGCAAATCTCTGCTCCCTTTGGCCGCGACGCTGCTGCTCGCGTCATGCGCGACGATGGGGCCGCCGAAGCCTCCGTCGCTGGACTTGCCGAAGCCGCCCTCGGATTTGCAGGCCGTCCGCAAGGGCGACAAGGTCACGCTGACGTGGACCGTCCCGACCGTAACCACGGATCGCCAGACAATACGCAGCGTAGGGCCGACCCGCATCTGCCGGGGAATGGAACCGGAGTTGAAGCAATGCGGAACACCCGTAGGTGAAGCGCCGGGGACGGCGAAGTCCCCAGCTAACGCGAAGCGCGCTGCGACCTACAGCAACACGCTTTCTCTTGACTTGCAACAATCCAATTTGTCTTTATTCGTGATGTATGCGGTTGAGGTTCTCAATGAGGATGGGCGCGGGGCTGGGCTCTCGAATCAGGTGCGGGTTCCGTCCGCGCCCGCGCTTCCTCCGTTCTCGAATTTCGCGGCTGAGGTCACGGCGCCAGGAGTGCGCATCTCGTGGACACCTCCGTCTGCATCCGAAGCACGGCCTGGCGTGACTTGCCTGTTTCGACTCTACCGCAGGCAGGAGGGCGCCACGGCGGCGATCAAAATTGTCGACCTTGATCTGCCGCACTGTCCGGGATTTCCTGGATCAGTACCGGCTGGTTCGCAGTCTCAACAGGTTCAAGCGGAAGAAAATGCTCCTAACAGTTACCTTGATCAGACTTTCGAATGGCAGAAAACCTACTCTTATTTTGGCGCCGTGGTGAGCATGATATCGCAGCCGGGCAAACCGGTGATCGAGGTCGAAGGGGACGACACTCCCGAGGTCAAGGTATTCGCCGACGACATTTTTCCGCCGGCCGTGCCTTCGGGGCTGCAGGCCGCGTATTCTGGTCCGGGGCAGGAGCCGTTCATCGATCTGGTCTGGGGACCGGTCGCGGACGCTGACCTTGATGGCTACAACGTGTACCGGCACGAAGAAGGTGCAGCACCGCTGAAAATAAATGTGCAATTGGTCAAGACGCCATCGTATCGCGACACAGACATCGTCTCTGGGAGGAATTACTTCTATTCGGTTTCTGCTGTGGACCTGCGCCGGAACGAGAGTGCGCGGTCGGAAGAAGCGAGCGAGAGGGTTCCGTAGGGAAGGACGCAGAGTAAGATCGCAGTCGTAGAGGTTATGATTGGAAAGGTGGGGCTCGATGCGATATTGCCGGTTTCAATTCAATGGTGAGGTTCAGTACGGACTGATCGAGTCCGTCGGCGGACGAGACGCCGTTGCGAGGATTCTGCTCACCGCTCCCGAGGAAGGCGAAGGAGACATGGAAAGCCTGCGCACGCGGAGGATGGAGCCGATTCCGCTGGAGGAAGCGGTTCTGCTGCCGACCGTACGGCCTTCGAAGATCGTGTGCGTGGGGCAGAACTACCGCGAGCACGCGGCGGAGTTGGGCAATGAAGTGCCGAAGGAGCCACTGATCTTTCTGAAGGCGACGTCGGCGCTGTTGGCGCCCGGCGCGACCATTCGGCGACCGAAAATTTCCGAGCGGGTCGATTACGAAGGCGAACTCGGCGTGGTGATTGCGAAGACCTGCCACCAGCCGGCGCCGGATGCGGACATCCGACAATACATTCTGGGCTGCACTTGCGTGAATGATGTGACGGCGCGCGACCTGCAAAAGAAAGACGGGCAATGGAGCCGCGCCAAGGGCTTCGACACGTTCTGCCC
>Ga0187771_10001091_pt1 | contig 17836 bp, 14 predicted proteins | sample 0116_SJ02_MP15_1_FD_133139 | JGI IMG/M metagenome (GOLD analysis project Ga0187771, IMG submission 133139) | Tropical peat soil microbial communities from peatlands in Department of Meta, Colombia - 0116_SJ02_MP15_10_MG | ecosystem: Environmental > Terrestrial > Soil > Wetlands > Peat | place...
ATGCCCGCGCTCGCCGACGACAGCACCGCCTCGATGAAGCGCCGGCGGCTGTCGATCACGTCGCTGGCGCTCACCAGCTCGTCGCGCTGGGTCCTTAGCTCCTGCGTCATCTTGTTGAAGGTGGCGCCGAGATTGGCGAGGTCGCCCTCCGACTTGACGATCGGAACCTGGACGTGAAGGTCGCCGGTGGATACCAGGTTGGCCGCGCCGATCAGGCGGCGGATCGGCGCGACCAGCCAGTTCGCAAAGTTCAGGCCGATGACGATGGCGGCCAGCAGCACGGTCAGCGCGATCACGGCGAACATCAGCGCGAACGCGAACTGGATGCCGAGCCGGCGCGCCTCGAGCGCCGTATAGGTTGCCACGCTCTCCTCGGTCTCGCGCAATTGCTGCACCACGCGCGGATCGAGCAGCCGCGCGACATAGAGGAAGGTGTCGGTGAAGGAGCGCAGCCGGATCACGGCGGCGACGTAGTTGGCTTCGATGAAGACGGCGATCTGCGGCTCGTCCTCGCCGACGTTCTTGAGGAAGTCCGGCGCGGGCGTGGTGAAGTCGCGCACGATCCCGGTCTGGGCGGTCTCGAGGATGTTGCGGTCCTTGTCGATCAGCATCGCCCCGGGCAGGTTGCGCGCGGTGGCGTCCGCCGTCAGCATCTGCCTAAACGAGGCGCGGTCGAGATCGTAGAGCGGACGCGCGCGGGCAAGGTCGGCGGCCATGCCCAGGATGTCGCCGCGGATCAGCTGGCCGTGCTCGTGCAGGTAGGAGTTGGCGACGATCAGCGAGTTCTCGATCACCGTCTTGATGCGGGCCGAGAACATGCGGTCGAGACCGCGATCGAGCGTGAGATAGGCGACCAGCGAAACCAGCACCGCGGGCAGCGCCGAGATGAACAGGAACAGCAGGACCACCTGGACGTGCAGCCGCGCCGCCGCCCGCCCACGCCGCCTCGCCTGGACCAGCTTGGCGATTTCCGAGACGATGATCGCCAGCAGCATCAGAATGGTGCCGGCGTCGATGGCGAGGAAGGTGTTGACCACGGCGTCGGTCGGATGGACCGGGGTCATCTCGGTCAGCACCACGAAGGTCAGCACCGCCGACAGCAGCGCGATCCCGACCGCAAACGGCACAAGGAAACGCCGCAAGGGCCTTCGCTGCGGCTCCCCCAACGCCGAGTCGATGGTCACTGCCTCGCTTGTCATCCCGCCACGTGTCGCCGAGAAAGGAACGGCGGCCCTCTGCGAGAACCGCCCTTAGGTCGCTTTAACTGATGCAACTATACAACAATGTTGCCGAATTGCGACATTTCCGGGGCGCAGGCAGAGGGCAAGGGTCGGCTGGGGACACCCAATCCCCAGCGGCATGTGGCGAGGCCCGGGGTTCCGCCGGATCAGCCGCCGCTGCGATAGACCTGAATGTCGAGGTCGCGGATCTTCTTGCGGAGCGTATTTCGGTTGAGGCCGAGCAGGTCCGCGGCACGGATCTGGTTCCCGCGGGTAACCGCCAGCGCCGCGGTCAACAGCGGCACTTCGATCTCGCGCAGGATGCGGTGGTACAGCCCCGGCGGCGGCATGCCGTTCGGGAAGCCGGCGAAATGCGACGCCAGGTAGGTCTCGACCGCGGCCCCGAGGTTGTCGATGCCTTGCGGGGCGCCGGTGGCGGAGGCAATCGACGGCGGGGCGAGTTCGCCCTCGATCACGGACCCGGTGATGACGTCCTGCGGGTAGAGCGCGGCGAGGCGGCGGGCCAGGTTCTCGAGCTCGCGCACGTTGCCCGGCCAGCGGTGCTGCTTCAGGCGCTCGAGCGCCTGGGCGTCGAGCTTCTTCGCGGGCAGTCCGTCGCGCTCGGCGAGCGCGAAGAAGTGGCGGATCAGGTCGGGCAGATCCTCGATGCGTTCGCGCAGCGGCGGCAGCCGCAGCGGAACGACGTTCAGGCGGAAGAACAGGTCTTCCCGGAACAGGCCCTGCTGAATCAGGATGCGCAGGTCCTTGTTGCTGGCGGCGACGATCCGGACGTCGGTCTTGATCGGGGTCCGCCCGCCCACGGTGGTGTATTCGCCCTGCTGCAGCACCCGCAGCAAGCGGGTCTGGGCCTCCATCGGCATGTCGCCGATCTCGTCGAGAAACAGCGTGCCGCCCTCGGCCTGCTCGAAGCGTCCGGTGGCGCGGGTGTTGGCGCCGGTGAAGGCGCCCCGCTCGTGGCCGAACAGCTCGGATTCGATCAGGTCGCGCGGGATGGCCGCCATGTTGACGGCGACGAACGGGCCGTTGCGGCGCTTGCCGTAGTCGTGCAGCGCCCGCGCCACCAGTTCCTTGCCGGTGCCGGACTCGCCCGAGATCATCACCGTGAGGTCGGTCTGCATCAGGCGCGCCAGCACGCGGTAGATTTCCTGCATCGCCGGCGAACGGCCGACCAGCGGGATCGAGTCGAACTCGCTGTCGTCGGCATGCTGCGCCGCCCGCTCCTTGGGCTCGGACAGCGCGCGTCCCACGATCGCGATCAGCTCCTTGAGGTCGAAGGGCTTCGGCAAGTACTCGTAGGCGCCGCGCTCCGATGCCCGGATCGCCGTCATGAACGTGTTCTGCGCGCTCATGACGATGACCGGAAGGTTCGGCCTGAGCTTCTTGATCCGCGGCAGGAGGTCGAACGCGTTCTCGTCCGGCATCACGACGTCGGTGATGACGAGGTCGCCCTCCCCCTGGCTGACCCAGCGCCAGAGCGTGGCCGCGTTGCCGGTGAGGCGCACCTCGTATCCGGCACGGGAAAGCGCCTGATTGAGCACCGTGCGGATGGCGGTGTCGTCGTCGGCGACCAGTATGCTACCTGCGGGCATGGGATCTCAGCTTGTGCGGTGAACGGGCGGCGTCGACGTCGCATGAGCGTCGCCGCCGTCGCGGGTGGGGAGTGGAGACTTGGTTTCGCTGTACATCGGCAACAGCACGCGGAACGTGGTCTTGCGCGGCACCGACTCGCATTCGATGATGCCGCCGTGGTCGCCGACGATTTTCGCGACCAGCGCGAGGCCGAGCCCGCTGCCGGTGGGCTTGGTCGTCACGAACGGATCGAACAGATTGGGCATGAGGTCCTCGGGGACCCCCGGTCCGTTGTCCTTCACGCAGAACTCGAGCGGCAGCGAGACGCGGGTCTTCTTGCCGGGAACCGACAGGCGGACGCCCGGCCGGAAAGCCGTGGTGAGCTGGATCTCGCCGTCGGTGCCCATGTCGGCGACCGCTTCCGCGGCGTTCTTCACCAGATTGAGGAAAACCTGGATCAGCTGGTCCTGATTGGCCAGCACCGGCGGCAGCGACGGGTCGTAATCCTCGACGAACTTGATGTCGCGGGCAAAGCCGGACTGCGCCAGGCGTTTGACGTGGTCGAGCACCGAGTGGATGTTGACGGGGCCGCGCGCCACCGGGCGCTCGTCGCCGAACACCTCCATGCGGTCCACCAGCGTGACGATGCGATCGGCCTCGTTGCAGATCAGCCGCGTCAGCGTGCGATCCTCGGGCGATGCCCCCTGCTCGAGCAGTTGCGCCGCCCCGCGAATGCCCGACAGCGGGTTCTTGATCTCATGGGCGAGCATGGCGGCGAGCGCGATCACGGATCGCGCGGCGCTGCGGTGGGTGAGCTGGCGATCCATCTTGTCGGCGATGGAGCGTTCCTGCAGCATCACCACGATATGACCCGGCCGCTCCGTGACCGGCGCGACATGCAGGTCGACCTGCCGGTCGGCGCCGATCCGCGGCGTTCCGAGATCCACCTTGTATTCGTTCACCGGCGAATTGTTCTGGCGCACCTGCTCCACCAGCGACAGCAACGGACTGCCGAACGGCACGAGATCCTTGAGCGACTGGCGCCGCAACAGCTGGATGGAGCTCTCGAAGAAGGCTTCCGCGGCCATGTTGGCGTCGATGATCTTGTCGTCCGGACCGATCTGGATCACCGGATTGGGCAGGGCATTGAGCACCGCCTCGCTGTCGCTCTGGCGCGATAGGGTGTCGGTGGGCCGGTTCATGCGGCCGCCCTCCATGCGAATTCATCGAAGGCCGCGCGCAGCGACGCGCGCACCTGCTCGGGTTGCTCCGCGGTGAGGATCTCGGCGCGCCAGCGCTTGAGCGTCTCCGCGGCCGCATCCGCGGTCCGCGCCGCGACGTCGAGCACCCAGCCGAGATGCTTGCGCGCGTGGCGCAGGCCGACCCGCACGCCGTAGAGCTCGAGAATCTCGTCATAGAGCCGGAGCACGACGTCGAGCTGGACCTCGAGCGCCGGCGCGACCTCTTCGGGGCCACCGGCGAGCTGACGGCCGATCTGCCCCGGCAGCCAGGGCCGGCCTTGCGCGCCGCGCCCGATCATCACCGCGTCGGCGCCCGATGCTTCGAGCGCGGCGACCGCGTCCTGGTAGGACGTGATGTCGCCGTTGACGACGAGCGGCAGCTGCGTCGCCTCGCGCACCGCGCGAACCGCGCTCCAGTCGGCGCTGCCCTTGTAGAACTGGCTGCGCGTGCGGCCGTGCACCGTGACCATGCGAATTCCTGCACCCGCCGCGCGCGCGGCGAGCGCGTCGGCGTTGCGCGAGCTCTCGTCCCACCCCAGGCGCATCTTCAGCGTCACCGGAACGTCGACGGCCGCGACGGTGGCCTCGATCAGGCTGAGCGCGTGATCGAGATCGCGCATCAGCGCCGAGCCGGACTGCCCGCCGGTCACGTGGCGCGCCGGGCATCCCATGTTGATGTCGATGATGTCGGCGCCGGCGGCTTCGGCGACGCGCGCGCCCTCCGCCATCCAGCGCGCCTCGCAGCCGGCGAGCTGGACCACGTGGGGGCCGGTCCCTGTCGCCTCACAGCGCAGCTGGGACCGCGACAGGCCCTGGACCAGGTCTTCGCTGGCGGTCATCTCGGCGACCACGAGGCCGGCGCCGAACTCGGCGGCCAGCCGCCGGAACGGGACGTCCGTAATTCCCGACATGGGCGCCAGCAGCGCCCGGTTGCCGACCGCAACCGGGCCGACCATGAAGGCCGGGCTGTCAGACGGTCCGGGAGAGGCGGCTGGATCGGTCAAAGGCACTCATTCCTCTTGTCAGCGCATCCCCGGAAGCACATAAGCATAGAATTTGAGCATTCGGGGCATCTGCCTACAGTTTAGACAAAACCGGCTCGCTTGCAAGTGCAATGCAATAAATCGCACCAAAGCTGCCCGAACTCTGTGGGAATCATGCGGTTTCTGCCCAAGACCGTGCTATGGGGCAGCGGCATTGCCGCGGGACGACGGCCCCGGCCCCGCCCAATCAACTGCCAACGTTCCGGAATCCATGCCGAATCCTCCAACAGCCGCCGCCATCGTCGTCGCCGCCGGCCGCGGGCTGCGTGCCGGTCGAGGTGGTCCCAAGCAGTACCGGATGCTCGGCGGCGAAGCCGTGATCACGCGTGCGATGACCCCGTTTTGCCGTCATCCCGGCGTCAGCGCCGTCCAGCCGGTCCGCAATCCCGATGATGCCGAGATCTTCGATCAAGCCCTCCGGGGGCTCGCCTACCGACCTGCGGTGGACGGCGGGGCGACGCGTCAGGCCTCGGTGCGGGCGGGACTGGAGGCGCTAGCGGCCGCCGGCACGCCGCCTGATATCGTTCTCATTCATGATGCGGCGCGCCCGTTCGTCAGCGAGGCGGTGATCTCGCGCGCGATCGCAGCCGCCGGCAAGACCGGGGCGGCGCTTCCGGTGGTCCCGGTCACCGACACCATCAAGCAGGTGACGACGTCGGGCGACGTCGGCGCGACGCCGGACCGCGCCACGCTGCGCTCCGCGCAGACGCCGCAGTCGTTTCGTTTCGACCTCATCCTCGCGGCACACCGGCGTGCCGCGCACGAGGGCCGCGAGGATTTCACCGACGACGCCGCGCTCGCCGAGTGGGCGGGATTGACGGTCGCGACCTTTGAAGGCGATGTTGCCAACATGAAACTCACCACGCCCGAGGATTTTGCGCGCGAGGAAGCGCGGCTCGGCGCCGCGCTGGGCGATGTCCGCACCGGCACGGGCTACGACGTCCATGCGTTCGGCGACGGCGACCACCTGATGCTGTGCGGTGTGAAGGTGCCCTATCATCGCGGCTTTCTGGCGCATTCCGACGGCGACGTCGGGCTGCACGCGCTGGTCGACGCGATCCTCGGCGCGCTGGCCGACGGCGATATCGGTTCGCACTTTCCGCCGAGCGATCCGCAGTGGAAGGGCGCCGCCTCGGACAGGTTTCTCGCCTACGCCATGCGCAAGGTCGCCGACCGCGGCGGCCGCGTCGCCCACCTCGAGGTGACGATAGTGTGCGAAACGCCGAAGATCGGGCCGCTGCGCGAGACCATGCGCCAGCGGGTCGCCGAGATCACCGGATTGCCCGTGGGGCGCGTTGCCGTGAAGGCGACCACCAGCGAGCGCCTCGGCTTTACCGGGCGGCAGGAGGGCATCGCGGCGCTGGCCAGCGCGACAATTCGGCTGCCGTGGAGCGATTGAGTCGGGTCGATCGGGGATGGAGCGCGGGGTGGGCCAACCGGAGCGAGAACCATGACCGGCCGCGATACGCGCACGTTGGCGCGATCGCTTCTCGATTTGTGCCGGATGCGCAAGCTGAAGATCGCGACGGCCGAGTCCTGCACCGGCGGGCTCGTTGCCGCCGCCCTCACCGACATTCCCGGATCCTCGGACGTCGTCGACCGCGGCTTCATCACCTATTCGAACGAGGCCAAGCGGGCGATGCTGGGCGTCAAGGCGTCGACGCTCGACACTTTCGGGGCCGTGAGCCGTGAAACCGCCATGGCGATGGCCGTCGGCGCGCTGGAAGCCGCCGACGTCGACCTCGCCGTCGCCATCACCGGCATCGCCGGCCCGGGGGGCGCGACGCCGGGCAAACCGGTCGGGCTGGTCCATTTCGCCGCCGCCGCCCGCGACGGCCGCATCGTCGCCCGCGAGAAGCGCTTCGGCGCCGTCGGGCGCACCGTGGTGCGGCAGCTCTCCGTGGTGGAGGCGCTGCGGCTGTTGAGCGAATTGGCGCGCGGCCCGGTCAACGGCGTTACGCGCCGGCGCGCTGCCGTCCATAGATCTCGTCCGCGCGCCGCTCGAAAGCCGCGGCAAAGCGCTGGAACGCGGCGTCGAACATCGCGCCCATGAGGGTCGCCAGCATCCGGCTCTTGAACTCGTAGGCGATGAAGAAGCCGACCACGCAGCCGCGCTCGCCCTGGGGCTCGAACGTCCAGCGGTTCTCGAGACGGCTGAACGGCCCCTGCAGATACTCGACCAGGATCTTCAAATTCGGGCGGTCCAGCGTCACGCGGCTGGTGAAGCGCTCCCGCACCAGCTTGAACGACACCGTCATGTCCGCGATCACCACCTCGCGGCCGTCCTCTGTCCTGGTGCGCGAGCGCACCTTCAGCTGCTCACACAACGGCACGAATTCGGGGTAGCGCTCGACGTCGGCGACCAGATCGAACATCTGGCCGGCATCGTGGCCGACACGGCGCTTGTTGGAAAACTGCGGCATCGATCGGTATCCGGGTCGCCGCTATCCGCGGGACGCGGCCTCCCGCGCCGCGCGCAGCTTGGCGAAGTCCTCGCCGGCATGGTGCGAGGAGCGCGTCAGCGGCGACGCCGACACCATGAGAAAGCCCTTGGCGTAGGCGGTGGCCTCATAACCGCTGAACTCGTCGGGCGTCACGTAGCGCGCCACGGCATGGTGCTTGCGCGTGGGCTGCAAATACTGGCCGATGGTGAGGAAGTCGACGTCCGCGGACCGCAGGTCGTCCATCACCTGCAGAACCTCATGGCGCTCCTCGCCGAGGCCGACCATGATGCCGGACTTGGTGAAGAGGGCCGGATCGATCTCCTTCACCCGCTGCAGCAGCCGGATCGAATGGAAGTAGCGCGCGCCCGGCCGCACCGTGAGATAGTGCGACGGCACGGTCTCGAGATTGTGGTTGAAGACGTCGGGCCGCGCGGCGACCACCACCTCGAGCGCGCCGTCCTTGCGAAGGAAATCCGGCGTCAGGACTTCGATGGTGGTCGTGGGGCAACGCGCGCGCACGGCGCCGATGGTGCGGGCGAAGTGCGCGGCGCCGCCGTCGGCGAGATCGTCGCGGTCGACCGAGGTGATGACCACGTGCGTCAAACCGAGCTTGCCGACGGCTTCGGCGACATGCTCCGGCTCGGCCTCGTCAAGCTTGCCCGGCAGGCCGGTCTTGACGTTGCAGAAGGCGCAGGCGCGGGTGCAGGTGTCGCCCATGATCATGAAGGTGGCGTGCTTCTTGTCCCAGCATTCGCCGATGTTCGGACAGCCCGCCTCCTCGCAGACCGTCACCAGGCCGTTCTCGCGGACGATATTGCGCGTGTCGGCGTAGCCGCGGGAGCTCGGCGCCCGCACCCGGATCCAGGCCGGCTTGGCCGGAGATGCCGCGTCCGGCCGCTTCATCTTCTCGGGATGCCGCGGGCGGATGGGATCGGGGGAAACCGTGTCGATCAGAACAACCATTGACGAACCTGTCTGGCGCAGACCTTAACCGGGCCCCTTAGCTGGGGGGCCGAGAGCGCTGCCGCAACCGTGCGGATCATGGTACAGATGACGCTCTGCTTATCACAGTCGGGACGGTTGCGCCCCCCTTCCCCTGCACATGCCCCCATCGAAAAAACCGTCTGTCCGCGGCCGCGTCCTGACCCGCGCCTTTTTCGACCGCAGCGTTCATACCGTCGCCCCCGAACTGATCGGTGCCACGCTTCTGGTCAACGGCGTCGGCGGGATCATCGTCGAGGTCGAGGCCTATCACCACACCGACCCGGCCGCCCATTCCTATCGCGGCCCGACGCCCCGCAACGCCGTCATGTTCGGCCCCGCGGGTCACGTCTACGTCTACCGCTCCTACGGCATTCACTGGTGCGTGAATTTCGTCTGCGAGGAGGCGGGCTCGGCCAGCGCCGTGCTGATCCGCGCGCTGGAGCCGCGCCACGGGCTCGCCACGATGCGCCGGCGCCGCGGCCTCGACGACGAGGTCGCGCTGTGCTCGGGGCCGGGCAAATTGTGCGAAGCGCTCGCAATCACCGGTAAGATGAACGGGCTGCCGATTGATCGCGCCCCGTTCAAGCTGCTCGCGCGCGCGGAGGAGCCCGACATCGTCGCCGGGGTGCGGATCGGGATCACCAAGGCGGCGGAGCTGCCCTGGCGCTATGGCCTGAAGGGGTCGCGGTTTCTCAGCAAGCGGTTTCGCGATTAAGTGCGGTCGCGACCGCGACCGGCCCTTCTCGGGCCAGTCCCCTCCACGGCTTCGCGCCCTCAGGCCGCGCTCTCCAGCCGCCTCAGCGCCTCCAGGATCTTGGCCTGGCGCGCCACCGCCTCCTCGCGCTTCTCGCGCTGTTCGTCGACGACCTCCTCGGGCGCGCGCGCCATGAAGTCGGCATTGCCGAGCTTGGCGTCGACACGCTTGATGTCCGCCTCGACCTTGGCGAGCTCCTTCTCGAGGCGCGCCTTCTCCGCCGCGAGATCGATCACGCCCTTGAGCGGCAGCGCCGCCACTTCACCGCGCACCAGGAGCTGCACCGCCCCTGGCGGAACAGCGTCGGCGCGCGCGACGTCGGCGACGCGGGCGAGCCTGCGGATCACGCTGTCCCAGCGCGCGGCGCGCGCCGTGGTCTCGTCCGTGGGCGCCACCAGCACGAGCTGGGTCAGCGTCGCCGGCGCGACGTTCATCTCGGCGCGGACCGAGCGGATCGCTGTGATGAGATCGACCACCCAGCCGATTTCGGCTTCGGCGGCCTCATCCCGCAGCGCGTCCATCGAATCGCCGCTTTCGACCACCGGCATCATCGCGCCGGCGAGGTCCGGGCCGACGCCGACGGCGTCTACCGGCAGATAGACCACTTCGCTGAGGGTCAGCGGCCACGGCGTCAGCGCCAGCAAGGTCGGGCGCCTGGCGGTCACCGCCCACAGCTCCTCGGTGATGAAGGGCATGAACGGGTGGAGCAGCTTGAGGATCTGATCGCGCGCCCAGGCCACCATGGCCCGCGTTTCGGCCTTGGCGGGTCCGTCGTCGCCGGTGAGCACCGGCTTGGCGAGCTCGAGATACCAGTCGCAATAGACGTTCCAGATGAAGCGGTAGATCGCGCTCGCCGCGTCGTTGAAACGGTAGGCCTCGATCGCGGCCGTGACCTCGCGCGCCGCGTTCGCGGTCTCGTGGGCGATCCAGCGGTTCAGCGTCTGCGTCGCCTTGGCGGGATCGAAATCCGCCGGCAGCGCGCACTCGTTCATCTCGGCGAAGCGCGCCGCGTTCCACAGCTTGGTCGCGAAATTGCGGTAACCCTCGACACGCTGGGTGGAGAGCTTGATGTCGCGGCCCTGCGCCGCCATGGCGGCGAGCGTGAAGCGCAGGGCATCGGCGCCGAAGTCGTCGATCAGGTGCAACGGGTCGATCACGTTGCCCTTCGACTTCGACATCTTGGCGCCTTTTTCGTCCCGGACCAGCGCGTGGATGTAGACCGTCGGGAACGGCACCTCCCCCATGAAATGCAGGCCCATCATCATCATCCGCGCGACCCAGAAGAAGATGATGTCGAAGCCGGTGACGAGCACGTCGGTCGGATAATAGCGTTCGATGTCTTCGGAGCGATCCGGCCACCCCAGCGTCGAGAACGGCCACAGCGCCGAGGAGAACCAGGTGTCGAGCACGTCCTCGTCGCGGGTGATGAAGCCCTCGCGCTTGGCCGGATCCAGCGCCATGTCGTGGCCCTGCTCCTCGGTGATCACCTCCTGCTCGGTGTAGTAGCCGAGCGCCCGGCTCACCGCCTCATCCTCGGTCTCCGCGACGAACACCTTGCCGTCGGGACCGTACCAGGCCGGGATCTGGTGGCCCCACCACAGCTGGCGCGAGATGCACCAGGGCTGGATGTTCTCCATCCATTCGAAGTAGGTCTTTTCCCAGTTCTTGGGAACGAAGGTGGTCGCGCCGGAACGGACCGCATCGATCGCCGGCTGCGCCAGGGTCTTGGCGTCGACGTACCACTGGTCGGTGAGGAACGGCTCGATCACGACTCCCGAGCGATCGCCGTGCGGCACCATGTGGGTGTTGGGCTCGATCTTCTCGAGGAAGCCGAAATCGTCGAGGCGCGCGACCAGCAGCTTGCGCGCCGCAAAGCGATCCATGCCCTCGAGTTCCTCGGCCAGCGCCGCTGCGCCCTCGGGGAGCCCGTGCAGGTAGGCCGAATTGTCGGCCAGCGAGAGCCGCGCCTCCTGATCGAGCACGCTGATCTGCGGCAACGAATGGCGCCGGCCGACCTCGAAGTCGTTGAAGTCGTGCGCCGGCGTGATCTTCACCGCGCCGCTGCCCTTCTCGGGATCGGAATAAGTATCGGCGATGATGGGAATGCGCCGCCCCACCAGCGGCAGGATGACGTGCTTGCCGACCAGGTGGCGGTAGCGCTCGTCGTCGGGATGCACCGCGACCGCGGTGTCGCCGAGCATGGTTTCCGGCCGCGTCGTCGCCACGACGATGAAGGTCGCGGGATCCTCGGGATCGAAGCTGTGCCCTTCCAGCGGATAGCGCAGATGCCACAGGCTTCCCTTCACCTCGACCTGCTGGACCTCGAGGTCGGAGATCGCCGTCAAGAGCTTGGGGTCCCAGTTGACCAGCCGCTTGTCCTTGTAGATCAGCCCCTGGCGGTGCAGTTCGACGAACACCTTCACCACGGCGCGCGACAGCCCCTCGTCCATGGTGAAGCGCTCGCGCGACCAGTCGCACGATGCGCCCAGCCGCTTGAGCTGGTTGACGATGGTGCCGCCGGATTCCGCCTTCCACTGCCACACCCGTTCGAGGAATTTCGCCCGCCCCATCTCGCGGCGTCCGGGCTCCTGGCGCTCCATCAACTGGCGCTCGACCACCATCTGGGTTGCGATCCCGGCGTGGTCGGTGCCCGGCTGCCAGAGCACGTCGCGTCCGCGCATCCGCTCGAAACGGCACAGCACGTCCTGCAGCGTGTTGTTGAGCGCATGCCCCATGTGCAGCGAGCCGGTCACGTTGGGCGGCGGAATGACGATGGTATAGGGACGCGCGTCCTTGCGGTCCGCTCGTCCGGCCCTGAACGCCTCGGCCTGCTCCCAGGCCTTCGAAATGCGCGTTTCGATTTCGCCGGGCTGGTAAGTCTTCTCGATCATGGCAACGGTCATTCGCAGTAGGGCCAGCGGGCTGCCGGCGATGAAGGCGTTCGGGGTGGCCGCGACGCGGTCCCGCGGCTGATCGCGTGGGGCACGTCGTTACCGTGTAACGCCAAAGACGCCGCAGGTGCATGGGCGGCGGCGAGCCGCCTGCCCCTCGGCAGGCGCCCTAAAAGCGCGCCCGATCGGCCGGTGTCAACACGGACCCGCCCCATAGCAGAAAACCGGGAAGTTTTGTACGTGCCGGCCGCCTCGCCTGCCCCGCGGCCGGCCGCACCGTTTTTCAAGCAGCCGGGCCTGGGGCAGTCGGTCCAGGCCGCCGCCAAGGTCAGCGGCCGCGCGACACCCGTTCGATTTCGGAACGTACGATGCGCTCGACCATGTTGGGCAGATTGTCGTCGATCCATGCCTTCAGCATCGGGCGCAGCATCTCCTTGACGAGATCCTCGAGCGTCCGCGCGTTCTGGCTGAGCACGGTGTTGGCGAGCGAATTGAAGGCCGACTCCACCGAGGCCATGGTCGACGCCGACATCAGGGGCCGAGCCTGCGGCATCGCGGGTTCGATGTAGCTCGGCGACTCGATCGGCGGGGTCTGATGGCCTCGCGCCGCCGGGTGGGGTTCGGAAAACTCGATGTCGTCAGGCGGCTCGACCTGGTGGAACGGTCGCGACGTTTTCTGCGGCGGCGGAGGCGGAGGCGTCTCCGGAAGCGCCATCTGTTCGGTCAGTTCGAAGATATCGGCCGCAGGTTCGGGCTCAGGCTCAGGCTCAGGCTCGGGCGCGCGCGGCTCTGGAGTCGCCATCTCGGCGTCGAGACTGGCGAGCATGGCGTCAATATCATCCTGGCTGTTCTTGGCCGCCGGCGCGGGAGGCGGCGGTGGGGCCGGCTGCGGTGCCGGAGCGGGGCGTGGCGGCGCTTTGGCTGCGGGCGGCGGGGCTGGCTTGGCCGGTTCGGGAGCAACCTGGGTCGCGGGCTTGGATTCGTCGTCAGCGATGATACGCCTGATCGACGCCAGGATCTCCTCCATCGAGGGCTCCTGCGCCTTTGCCGGTTGCGTCATCGCAAACTCCACATCACCGCGCCCTGTCGAAGCGTCCACCGTGGCGGGATTCACTTTGTGAATCGCGATCCCGATCCGCGTCGTGAACAGCGATCCGGGGCTGCGATCGCGCGCGCCGCGTTCGGCACGAATCGCTTCATGTCCTTCAAGGAAGGTATGTCACGCCAACAATTGAATGCAAGCAAAGGGCTGTGGACACAGCCGTTTCATCACAGGACGTCAGTGGAGTGGATGTGACGTTCGCGGCGCCGGCTCACGAAGCGAATGTCAAAACACGACCCACTGGCTGCTCTGACCTGGCCAGTGGTCCTTTCATTCGAGCATTCGAGAGAGTGCCAGCCGCAACGGGATGCGACTGTGGAATCCGACCAGCAGCGTTGCGATGAACGACGCTGCTATTGCCCGTCGGGCGTGCGAATGCCAATCCAGCTGTCGCGAACCTGCTGGTAGTGCACCATCGGGTCGTAGATCGTGGTGCCGAGCTTGAGAACCTGCGGTTCCAGCCGACCGACGGCGTTCAGCGTGGCGTAGGACGCCACCACGCGATCGTGCTGCGCGGTGACGAGCGCGACGCGCGCATTGACCAGCGCCTGCTGCGCGTTGAGCACGTCGAGCGTGGTGCGCTGTCCGACGCGCGCTTCCTCGCGCACGCCGTTGAGCGCGGTCTCCGATGCCGTGACCTGCGATTGCGCGGACAACACCTGCGATTTCGCGGCCTGCAATTGGCCCCAGGCCTGGGCGACCTGGGCGCGGGTTGCGTCGCGCACCTGCTCGAGGGCGAGGCGCTGCTGCGCCAGTGTTTCCTTGGACTGCCGGATCAGCGAGTATTCGGCGCCGCCCTGATAGATCGGCACCGCGATCTGTGCGATCGCGGAGGCGCTGAAGGCGTTGTAGGTCTCCAGGTTGCTTTCGTAGGCCTGCTGGACCTGACCCTGCAACGTCACGGTCGGAAACAGCGCGCCTTCGGCGATCTTCACCTGCAGATGGCTGACGTCGATGCCGTACATCGCCGCAGTGACGTTCGGATTCTCCATCAATCCGGTTTCCACGGCGCGCGGCAGCGTGGTCGGCAGGAAGCGATCGACCGGCGACGCCGCCTCGAGATTGACGGGGTCGTTGCCGATGATACGGCGGAAATTGGCGCGCGTGGTGACGAGGTTCGATTCCGCGGTGAGCAGCTGGGTGCGGCCGGCCGCGAGCTGGGCTTCCGACTGCGCCACGTCGGTGCGCGTCACCTCGCCCACGTTGAAGCGGTCCTGGGTCTGCTTGAGCGTCTGCTCGAGCACGCGCACGTTGCTGCGGTTGACTTCGACGATCGCCGAGTCGCGCAGGTAGTCCATGTAGATGGTCGCACCCGACAGCAGAACCGTCTGCTCCAGCACGCGCAGGCCTTCCCGCGCGGCCGAGACCTGGCTTTCGGCGGCACGGGTGCGGTTGGCGGTCTGCTCGCCGTTGTAGAGGGTCTGGGTGACGGTCGCGGTCGCCGTGCGCGGCGCGTTGTAGCCATACTGGCCCAGTCTCTGGAACGAGCCCGGCGCACTCGGAAAATTGGTGAGCGAGCCGAGATATTGAGTTCCGGCGGTAGCTGCGACCGATACTTTCGGCCGATAGCCCGACAGCGCCTGCGGAACGTTCTCGTCGGTGACGCGAACCGAAGCGCGCTGGGAGTTGAGCTGCGGGTTGTTCTGGTAGGCTCGAACCAGGGCGGCTTCCATGGTGTCGGCCCAGAGCGGCGTCGTGACCGCTTGGGCAATCAGGAGAGCCGTAATCGCAGCTCCAGTGGCAAGCTCAAGCTTCAGACGACGCATCCGCGATCTTCCATTCATATGGCTCGACGCCCGATCCTCTTTCCGGGACGCGGGCGCGCCGGGAATCGAGGTCTGTCATCGCAGTTCAGACTTTCGTCGGGCCAACATAAAGCGAGGTTAATGAGTCCGAAATCCCCAACCGGAACCTGTCGTGCGAAACTTTTCCGCTGGGGCAAACGGGCCACACTTTTGAAACTAAACGGTAATCGCAGACCCGTCCGTTAGAACGTAAAGGTCGCGGGGCGCTCCAGACCGGGCAGCACCGGGGCGTAGGCGTCGAAGATGGCGCGGGTCCCGAAGTCGCCCGGCGAGCGGGTGACGACCTCGGCACGTGGCGGTTGGCCGGTGGCGAAGACGCCGACCAGCCGTCCCCCCTCGGCAAGCTGGCCATACAGCGCCTCGAGCGGGATCTGAGTGGCGCCATCGAGGATGATGGCGTCATAGGGCGCATGGGCCGGGGCACCCGCCGCGGCGGCTGCGGTCACCACCGTCACATTGGTGATTCCCAGACCCTTCAGGGTCGCCGCGGCGACCTCCGCAAGGCCGACGTCCGCCTCGGTCGCCACCACCTGGCCGGCGAGGTTGGCCGCCAGCGCTGCCGAGTAGCCGGTGGCGCAGCCCACGACGAGGACACGGTGCGTGGGCTCGATCTCGGCCGCCTGCAGCATCCGGGCGATGACCGCCGGCTTGATCAGGTAGCGCTTGGCGCCGCGGCCGCCGCTGACCTCGACGTCGACGTCGAGATAGGCAAGTCCCTGCAACTGGCTCGGCACGAAGGCCTCGCGCGGCACCGTCAGCATGGCATCGATGATCCGAAGATCAGTCACGTCGCTCGGCCGAATTTGCCCGTCGACCATCTTCTGCCGCGCGGTTCCAAAGTTTGTCATCGCCGGGAATCCCCACCTTGCGTTGCCGCATCTTTGGTTCAAGACATGCAAAAACGCAATATCAGGAGCCGTATCCAGCCTGAGCGACCGAACTCGCCGGCGACCGCTTTGAACGGGGCGGGTCATTGATATTGTTTGACATTCTTGGGCGTTGGGGGTTCGCTTGGCCGTTTCCCGGGTTGGGTTTCAGGTATGCCGCGCGTGGCTGGCCGTAGGTTGCTCGACGAAATCGGCGCGGTCGCCCCGTTTGTTGTCCTGTTCGCCGCGATCGCCGTCGCCGCGATCCTGTGCGCCTATCGCATCGAGCCGCCGCCGGACAGAGCCCGGGTGATCGCCGACAGCGAAATGCACACCTACGCCAGCACCGCTTGCGTGGTTTACGGCAAGCTCGAGCGGGAATTGATCACCAACCGCGAGGCGGTTGCCGACCCGTCGCAGGAGCTCGAACTCGAGCCCTATGCCAGCGAATCGACCATCGGTGCCGTCAGTCGGCAGCCCGGTTGGCGACGCGATTCGGCGTGCAACTACGTCCTCGGCTTCGACCAGATCGTCACCGTCTGGAATCACCTGCTCGGCTACCGGTCACGCTGGTCGGAAACGGGCGACTGGCGGTGGTGAAGGTGTCGCCGATGTCATAAGGGGGCGCGGCTGAGAGTGGCTCGCAGGCCACCCGCCGCACTGCAATCTCGGTCAACCCGGTTGCACTAGTCGTTGCGTCACTATAACAAGTGCCGCCCATGGGGCCACGTGGCGGAGTGGTTACGCAGCGGTCTGCAAAACCGTTTACACCAGTTCAATTCTGGTCGTGGCCTCCAACCTTTTGACGCAGCGCGGCGGACTCAGGCCAATTTCCCGCTAGGCAATCCGCGGCGGCTTTGTTATACGCGCCTGCGTTGCCAATGCCGCGAGGCGTTGTTCCTCGGTAGCTCAGTGGTAGAGCAACCGGCTGTTAACCGGTTGGTCGCTGGTTCGAATCCGGCCCGAGGAGCCACTTATCTTCACCACGTCCATTCAGGCGTATGCCGTCGCATCCTGGCGTCGCGGTGCGACCAGGCTCGCAGTCGACTCTATCCTCAAAGTAGTCCCGATCGGTCGCGTCGAGGGGGCGTGCTCCTCAACCCCGCTTGCGACGGCGCCAGCCACGGCGCGGTTTGGGCGGTGGGACCAGCTCAGGCATGGTCGCCGCCACCTTGCGGTATTTCGCCAGCAGATTTTGAAAGGCGCCTTCGAGGGTCTGCCTGACGTCCGGCCGGTCCTCCAGGCGGCTGATCAGCAGTGCCGCGGCCTCCAGCGTCGACACCCCTTCCCGCCGCGGCTCGCGGCGCAGCTTGCCGTAGAGCGACGGCCGCGCCGGCGCCAGCACGACGCGCTGGCATTTCAGTAGCCACGGATTGCGCCACCACAGCGCCTTGGCTTGGCTCCAGTTGCCGTCGAGCAGGATGACGCCTTCGATCGCTTCGAGGACGCCGCGCTGGTCGGGCTCCGGCAGGCCCTTGCGGTCGACCGCCACGATCTCGTCGTGCCCTGCCGCCGCCGGCACCTTGACCGAGCCGAGATAGAGCACGGCCCAGCGCGCCGGATCGACCGGACGGCCGAGCACCTTGGACAGGCTCGGCCACGACAGGCCGACCTTGACGACAGCATCCTTGAAATGCAGCGCGGTCAGGCGCGCCGTCCCCAGCAGCCGGTCCTGCTCCTGCGGATGCTGCAGGATCACCAGGCGGGTGCGGCATGCGATCGGGGCGATGTCGTCGCAGACGCACAGCGCGGCCGGCTTGCCGCAGCGGGGACATTCAGGGCTGTCACTCGATTCAGTCGGCGTGCCGGGCAAGGTGTCGCTCATCGGCTGCCTATACGCCGCGGCGTTTGCGCCAGCAACCTCGGCCGGTCAGCCTGCCATCGCCGTCTGGCTTG
>Ga0187771_10001092_pt1 | contig 17833 bp, 15 predicted proteins | sample 0116_SJ02_MP15_1_FD_133139 | JGI IMG/M metagenome (GOLD analysis project Ga0187771, IMG submission 133139) | Tropical peat soil microbial communities from peatlands in Department of Meta, Colombia - 0116_SJ02_MP15_10_MG | ecosystem: Environmental > Terrestrial > Soil > Wetlands > Peat | place...
CGGAATTGTTTGACCATGGCTGCGGCCATCTCTTGCATGGTCATCAAGCGGGTGAATTCGTAGGTGTCGGGAAAGAGATATCCTTCCAGTGAGCGGGCATCGGGATCAATGTCGGCGATGAGCGCGGTGTCCGACTGCGCGACTTTCAGGAAGTCTTCCCCGGGGCCGAGCCCCGCGGCTTCGATGGCGCGGGCGATGTCGAACATGGTGTAGCCCTCGGGCACGACCACGGTGTGGTAGTAGACGTCGCCGCGGCGGAGGCGCTTCTGGATGTCAATGATGTTGGCCGATTTGTCGAAGAGATATTCGCCGGCTTTCAACGGGCGCTTGCGGTGAACGTAGTGCCAGAGGACAAACGCTTCCTCGCTGCGGATGATGCCAGCGGATTTGAGTTCAGCGGCAATGCGGCGGGTGGAGTAGCCGGGGCGGAGCATCACGAAGGTCTGGCCCGAGGGCTCGACGGGCGCGAGCACCGCCCATGCGAACCAGCCTGCGGCGGCGACGACCGCCACCGGGATCAGCCACAAGATCTTGCGCACGATGGATATAGTCTAGATGATGCTGGAGCTGGGTGTGACCTGCCGATGGTATGGGGGCTTTGGTGCCATTGAGCGGCCACTGCCATTCTAACGGAGGGGACAGGGACACTCGCGAAAGCGTCCTATCCTTGCCCTGCAACCTTTCAGACGCGGTATACTCAAATATTTGACGGGGTTTGTTCAACTTGATGAGACGCAGAGCGCCCTTCCGCGCCGCAATCCTCTTCCTGGCCGTACTGCCTGCGACCGGCTGCCTGTTCCGTACGCGGCCCGTTGAGGAGCGGTACTCGAAGGCCGTGCTCAAGGAGTCTTCGCAGCAGCGGCTGATTGACAGCCTCAGGCAACAATCCGACAGCATCCAATCGCTGAAGGCAACGGTTAATATTGCTACCTCCGCTGGCGGAGTCAAGAAAGGCCACTACACCGACTACACCGAAATCAGAGGGTACGTCCTGGCGCGGCAGCCGGCGTCGCTGCATTTTGTTGGCCTGTTGCCCTACGTGCGCACGACGGCGTTCGACATGGTCACCGACGGCGAGCAGTTCAAGCTGTGGATTCCGCCCAAGAACCGGTTCGTAATAGGGCACAACCAGATGCCGCCACAGAGTACCGACCAACCGCTCGAGAATCTCCGGCCGCAGAATATCTACGACGCGTTGCTGATTCCGCCTATCGAGAGGGCGGAGAGAGCGGTGATGGAGCGGGGCTACGAGACTCTGCACGACGCGAAGGGGCATCCCATCCTGCAGGAGGATTACGAACTGGTGGTCATTCGCATCAAGAGCGAGCAGGAAGCGGTGCTCTCGCGCAAGATCATGTTCAGCCGCATTGATCTGAAGCCGCACCGGCAGATTGTCTACAACGAGGATGGCAAGGTCGCAACTGATGCGCGGTATGCCGAGTACAAAGACTATGATGGCGTGAGTTACCCGTCGCGGATTGAGATTCACCGGCCGCAGGAGGAGTACGACATCACCCTGGAGATGGTAAAAGTGGAGATCAATCACCCGCTCAGCGATGATCAATTCGTGCTGGAGCAGCCGGCGGGGGCAGAGGTGGTGCATCTGGACCGCACACAATCGAGTCTCGCCGCGCCGCTCGCAGGCGGGCGGCAATAGCGGCGGTCTCGGAAAATCTCGAATCCACAATGATCAACAAAATGGTTGTCGCTAATCTGGTGCACCGGCCGATCCGGTCGCTGATCACCATTAGCGCCATTGCGCTGGAAGTCAGCATGATTTTGCTGGTGGTGGCGCTGTTTTACGGCATGCTGAACGGATCGAGAGAGAGCCAGCACGGCATCGGATGGGACTTAACGGTCACTCCCCCGGGATCATCCGCGCTGATCGCCATGTCGAGCGCTTCGATTTCGGTCAAAGTAGGGGATGTCCTGCTGCGAGTACCGCACGTGACCGTGGCTGCTCCCGTGATCTGGCAGTTCAGTCAAAAGCCGTTCGAGATCGTTTACGGGATTGACCTGGACAGCTACGATCAGCTGCCCCCGAGATTCCGCTATCTTTCCGGGGGGCCGTTTCAGGCGCCAAACGACGTGATCGTCGACGATTACTACGCCTCGATGAACCACAAGAAGGTCGGCGATATGATCCAGGTCCTGAACCACGACTTCCGGATCTGCGGCATTGTTCCCCACGGCAAGGGCGGGCGCAAGTTTCTGTCGCTAGCAGCCATGCAGGACCTGATCGGGGTTAAGGGCAAGGCCTCCGGCTTCTATGTCAAGCTGGATGATCCGGCAAATGTCGAGCTGGTGGAGAAATCCATCGTGCAGATTCCGGGCATGGAAAAGTACTCTGTGCGATCGATGGAAGAGTATCTGTCGATGATGACGCCGGACAATCTGCCCGGCTTTAACGTAGCCATAAGGATCGTGATCGGCGTGGCGGTGGTGGTCGGCTTCCTGGTGATTTTTCAATCCATGTACACGGCGGTGATGGAGCGCACCCGCGAAATCGGAATTCTGAAGTCGATGGGCGCTTCCAAGCTCTACATTGTGAACGTAGTGCTGCGGGAAACGATGCTGCTAGCGGCGGTGGGGATTGTCGCGGGAATTCTCATCAGTCTGGCGACGCGACGGGTGATTATTTTCGAGCGGCCGGTGCAGCAGATGTTCTGGAGCAGTCAGTGGGTGCTACGGGCGACAGTCATTGCGATTCTGGGTGCTCTGACAGGGGCTTTGTATCCGGCGGTCAAGGCAGCCCGGCGCGACCCGATTGACGCGCTGGCATACGAATAAAGGGGCTTCCGGCTCCTGGCTCCCGGAGGCGCAAATCTCTGGGAGCCTGTGATCTGAGGAAGCTCTGACTAGGTTCAGAAGAAACAGAAGCAGGTTCCTCGACTTCGCGGAATTGCCCCAAGAGCGGGCAATTCCGTTCCGCTCGGAATGACAAAACTGAACTTAATCAGAGCCTTCCTAAGTGAACCTCACAAAATCCGAATCCTGAACTTAGCCTCCCACGTCTAAGGGTCAACGCACTCTGTGGGAGGTTCGACATGGGTCCCATCCTTGCTCCCGGTAACGTCGCTCCTGACTTCACATTGCCCGTAACCCCGGACCAGAGTCTCTCGCTGCGCGATCTGCGCGGCAGGCCGGTCGTGCTCGCTTTTTATCCCGCAGATTGGAGTCCGGTGTGCGGAGACCAGATGTCTCTCTACAACGAGATTCACCCGGAATTCCAGAAATATAAGGCTGAAGTGATTGGCATTTCCGTCGATGGTCCGTGGTGCCATGCTGCCTTCTCCAAAGACCGGCGCCTGCATTTTCCGTTGCTTTCCGATTTTGAGCCGAAAGGCGCGGTGGCAAAGGCATACGGCGTGTATCGCGAAAAGGAAGGCGTTTGCGAGCGCGCCCTGTTTGTGATTGATGAAGACGGCGTGATTTTCTGGAGCTATTGTTCGCCGATCGCCGTGAATCCCGGCGCGGACGGCATTTTGGAAGCGTTGGAAAATTTGCAGAAAGCGAGGCAAGGTCATGGCCAACCTGAAAGTGCCCGTCGGGCAAGCTGACCACGTTGTGGGCGAGGTAGACGCGCCAGTCACTCTGGTCGAGTATGGAGATTATGAGTGCCCTCACTGCGGGCACGCGCATCCCATCGTGCAGGTGGTGCAGAAGCATTTCGGCAAGCAGCTTAGGTTCGTTTTCCGCAATTTTCCTCTGACCCAGATTCATCCCCGTGCGGAGATGGCGGCCGAGACCGCTGAGTTCGCAGGTGCGAAGGGGCGCTTTTGGGAGATGCACGACGCCATCTTCGAAAACCAATCGCGACTGAGTCCTGCCTTTCTGCTGCAGCTTGCAGGGAAAATCGGCTTGCCGTCGGACGATCTGGAAGCCGCGCTCGAAGGCCACGAGTTTCGGCCGCGCATCAAAGATGACTTTATGGGCGGAGTGCGGAGCGGGGTGAACGGCACGCCGACGTTCTTCATCAATGGCGAGCGGTATGAAGGCTCGTGGGAGTTTGAGGATTTGGTTGAGGCGATTGAAGAGCAGCTGCCGCAAAAAGCCGAGCGCCGAAGAGCGAGCTAGACCTCGGCGTGACGCCTTCTGTCAGCGTCTTGATTCGCCTCGTCATCCTGAGGCGCCGCGCTCTCTGGCACCGAGGGATCTAGGCACTGAAAGACAGTCTACTTCCTACGAGTTTCCTGGGCTGCGTTCCCGGGAGCCGTGTCTCCACTCGCAAACTCCTTCTGCATGTCGGCTACGATCTCCGGTATCCTCTTCGGATCCAATATCACACTCAAGAACATAGCCCGCCCGTCCACGGGCCACCCCAGAAAGTGGCGATGTGAGCCGGGAAGGGGCGGACCTCCGGGTGTCCCGGCCTCTGGAATCGGCGAAGGTAACCGGAGCGCATACATACTGCCGCCCGCCAGCGCCTCGTGTGGGTACGCCAGCAACCACTCACAGTTGTGATTGTCGCGAATCATGTCCGAGGAGACGAACACCCACGCTCCAGCGTCCTGCGCCGCGGGAAGCTGACAATCCCAGATCTCCGCGCCCGGCACCGACGCGGCGGGATCGTTAAATCCGTAGGTGTCGATTCTCGCGGTGCGAACCGCATGCTTATCGGCAAACTCCTTCACCTGAGGCAACGCTTGGTTCCAATCGACATTCGAATCGCCGGCGAGCACGTAAAGGGGCTTCGTCCTAGCCACGCCGTTGAAGTAAGGCATGTAGTACGGATAAGTCCTGACTACCGAGACCATGGAACTCAGTGCAGCGAGGACGACAACCGCAGTGGCTAGTTTCGGCGCCCATGACCGATTTGACTTGAGGCGCGCGGCCAGCAGGTTGGGCAGGGGAGCCAGCATGAGCGTCAGCAGGACCTGCGGCGTGCTGAAATGGCGGATACTCACATTGAAGTGCGCCGCTATGCATATCGCCAGATAGACCACCAGCGACGTCCAGAGCACACGCCAGTGAAGTGCCCGGTTCCCCGCAACGTTCGGCCTGCCGTCCGGTGCGCTACGCCAAACTATGCCGGCGATCATTGCAGCCGCGACCAAAGCCAGAAATCCCAGTGTCGATTTCAGCAGGAAAAGCACCGGGAAAAAGAACCAGACTCCGTGCGGGTACCAGCGCCCGAGAAGGTACGCTTGACGAACGTAAGTCAACGCAATCACGCCCATGCCGCGAACGTAAAGCCACGGCGGCATCAGCAGCCGCTTTACAGGGCTGAGGTACGGCGACTTTCCCATCAGGTACAACACTTCATGTGTCTGGCTCCAAGAAAACACGAAGTAAACGGCATAGACGATAAGAGCAGCTAACAGCGTGCCGGTAAGAGTGGCACGCCAGCGCGCGCGCCGCCAGGCACGAGCTTCGGGTTTCGCCGCAGGCTGGCCAGCTACGGGTCGCCACCGCGTGCTTAAGGCGAACGCCGCAAAGGCGAAGAATAGGATTCCGGCAGAGTACTTCGACAAGAGCGCGCAGGCGAGCCAAAGGGCGAACATCCGTTGATGCTTCCGAGTGGGCCGTTGCCAGAGGGTGGCGAAGCTCCAAAGGGACAACACGGAAAACAGGGTTATGGTCACATCGGTCAGCACCAACGGACCGAAGGTCAGGAAGAGCGGACATGTGACATAGGCGGTCAGGCACAACAACCCGCCCCAGTCTCCCCCCAGTTCGCGCGCGAATCGGAATATCAACCATCCCAGAACAAGCGTTAGTAAAAGCATCGGGAGCCGGGCCAACGCCAGCGTGCGCACCGGATCGTTCCAGCGCGATAGCACCCATTGTCCAAACGCCCACTGTCCGAGGAACGCATCTGGGAAGAACTTGGTCGATATCGTCCACGAAGCGCTGGAGTAATCGGCGCGCACTCCCCCAACCACGAGCGGCAGCGCCGCCAGCATCTTCGCCAAAGGGGGATGTTCTCCGTTCAGGCGCAACTCGAATTTCTGGAGGTAACTGACACCCGCTCCAATATGAGCGACTTCGTCCAAGGTGACCGACTCGCGCAGGGCTGCCCCACCCGCGAGCAAGCCCATCAGCAACAGCAACACAATGGCAACGGCCGGCGCCGGTCTTGACGGATTGCGGGGGCCCCCATCGCGCCCGGTCATGGCACGATGGAGTGGGACGCGCGGGTCCTTTGTGGAAACAGAAATCGCCAATGCAGTCTCCTTGCAGGCTTCAGAGTCACGATGAGCTCCAGCAGGGTTTCCCATACAGGTTTAGGTACAGCCACCTTCGAATAAGTCGCCGATATTTTGCGGGAGTCAAGAGTCCTCTCCCTCGACTTCGTCTGGCGGGAACATCCACCTTAAATCGGGGCTGCTACGGTCTCGATTCAACAGAAACCGGACCGAGTACACGAAGAATTTCCAGAACTGCACAAAATCGAGATACTCCGCGAAGTCATCTACCAAGATCTGCAAGGCGACACTCAGAGACGTACGCTCAAGGGCCGCATCCCGGAGATCCTTACGTTCGACCGGATCACGAGGCATCCGTTCCGGGAGCTCCTTGACCGCTTGCCTCAATCCCTTTACGTAGTGCCTAGGTAGGTAGCCCTTCAGGAACGTATGGCTGCGGGGAACCTTACCTCCAGCAAATAAGCCCAAAAAGGTGCCGCCGAGCTCCTTTTTTCTCCATGCATTAGCCACTTTCGTCAAGCGTTTCCGCGCCACAACCCACAGTTTCCGCTTGAACGTACGCTGGTTGCAATATTCGAAAAACCTTTTCGCGTAGACGTGCGGGACACGCTTTCTTAAGTAATTCCGGATATTCCGTTTATTTCCACCAAAGCGACCTGTCAAAGCCAGTTTGAGTTGTGGTATTTTCCGAAGCCAGGCATCTGCGACACATCCCATCAACAGGCGAGTCATATAGGTCTGCATGTGCCGCTTAACGTCGCCGTATGTGGGTCCTTTGGGGTGGCGCATTTGGCGGAAGTCGGCATCTCTGACGCGGGCATGACCGACCTCGCCGATGTGGATATCGAAATGTCCCAACTCATGGTGCAGGGAGTATTTCAGGTGATCGTCAATCCACATCACGTTCAAGAGCATGTTCGAATACGGGGGAAGATCAAGAATCGCTCCATCACTTAGACAGAAACCGGCGCCGCTAATCACTTGGCGAAAGGGGTTGGCCCCAAATTTGTAAAGCTCGTCCAAGAACTTCAACACCTTGTTCGGATCCATAACCGCGGGGGCACTTAGTGGCATTCCCTTCTTCGGCAATTCGGCGAGTTGAAGAATGCGCGTAGCGTACCCATTGATCAATTGCGATACCATCCGTGAACCAACCTTTTTCCGCTTTTTACGTTTCTTACCCTTCGGCACTTCAACGTACGGCTGGTCGTAATTACCGGAAAACGCATAATAATGGATGCGCGGGTTCCGATTGACCCTGATATAACGCTCGCACAGTTTGCTGATAGAATTTTGCGTTTTCTGAACTTCGTCCCTTCGCTGCGCCGCGGTCTTCAGGTGCCGTATGCCGTAAAAGATCACGTCATGATCAAAGCGAAAAATGGGGACATGTCTCCCAATATTGGCAATCCGAATCGCGGCCTCGGGCACTTTCGGCGAATCATAACGCAGCCGTTTGCCTCCTCCGGAGAGATAATGCGAGTATTTTCGCTTCGTATCCCTGTCCAGCGTTTCTTCCAGGACCTCTAGTAACCGCTTAAGTAAATGTGCATCAATGACCCGGACCTTCCGGACCTTATTGCGTTTGCCAAGCTTAGCAAGCACATCGTGTGTTTTGCTAAGCGTTTCGCCGAGCTTCATAAGTTCAAACCTCCCGCCGCGGCGGGCAAGGAGCCTCGGCCAGCCGATATCCACAAACACAAACGCTCGACCCTCCCATTGTTCATTGTTCGGACCAAGGAAGGGTTTCAAGATCCTCTCGAGGTATTTTATGTCTGCTCTAAAGCGAACCCTAAAATCTCGCGTGAAACTAAGACGGCCCTTGTCCCATTTATAGTCGTTCCCCTCCGTGGTTCCATAGTGCACAAAGAGGAAGTACCGGCGCGTGAATTTCTGTGCGCGTTGGCTAGCACTAGCGCTGTTCGTTTCAATGGGAATGGAAGAAGTGGCGGGGCTTGCATCGGACATCAACATACCTCCGAGACACTTTGTCTTGCAGGGTCATAACCCAGAGGCATACAAACGCATGCGCAGTAACACCGGTATGTAAACGAGTCGTAGTTTTCCGGCGAGAATTTCCATTTTGACCCCTTGCATGGCCATCTTGTACACCCGAAGTCCTTCTGAATCAACCAAATTGTTCTTCGTCGCAGCAGCTTCCAGCGGTATGATGTGCATCGCACTTTTTCGGAGGTACCTCATGCCTACAGACACGCCTACCAGCAACCGGCCTCACCGGCTTCTTGCCATTGATGGAGGCGGGCTGGCCGGTCTGATTCCGGCCGAAGCCCTGATCCAGATCGAAGAGCAACTCGACCAACTGACGGGCACGCAGAAGCCGCTAAGCGATCGCTTTGATCTGATTGGCGGCACCAGTACGGGGGCGATCCTCGCCGCTGGGCTGGCCCTTGGACACAAGGCGTCGGAGTTGCGCGACTTCTATCTCAAGTTCGGCAAGGAAATCTTCACCAAGTCATTCCTTCCGGTGCGTCTGTGGCATAAGTATCCGAGTGGCCCGCTGGAGGAGCATTTGAAAGAGGTTTTCCAGGAATCGACCACGCTGGGCGCGAGCGAACTGCGCACCAAGGTATTGATCGTCACCAAGAATGCTACGCTAGGCAACGACTGGTTCTTTACCAACAATCCAAACAACAAGTTCTTCCAGACCAATTCCGGGCTGCCGCTTTGGCAAGTTGTGCGCGCCTCGACCGCGGCGCCGACGTACTTTCCACCGCAAAAGATCACGGTGCCGAACGAGACCGGCAAGAAACAGACCTACGAGTTCATTGACGGCGGCGTGAGCAGCTATAACAATCCGGCGCTGCGGGTGTTCGTTGATGCGACTACGCCAGCAGCCGAGGGAGGGCTCGGCTGGCCGATGGGAGCGAACCAGTTGCTGCTGCTTTCATTGGGGACGGGATACAGCTCGGTCACCATTGAGCCGGGGAAAGCGTCCGGCTACACGTTGCTCGGCTGGGCGCAGTACATGATCAAGGAACTAATGAACGAAGCCAACCTGGAGCAGAACGTGCTCATGCATATCATCGGGCAGCGTCCGCCTGCGGTGACTTCGGCGACGGTCGAGCTGGTTTCTAGCGGGGCGGCTGCGGGAGTTCCCGGCGAGAAGGCCCTGGACCGGATGAGTACGGGCGCACAGAAGCTCGTGACCTACCAGCGCATTACTGTCGGCCTCACCCGGCAACGGCTCGATCAATTGGGGCTGCACGATGTGGATCCGGCGAAAGTCCGGGAAATGGATGCGGCCGACCAAATTCCCAACATGCAGCGGCTGGGGGCGGCAGTGGCGAAAGAGCAGGTGCGGATGGAGGCGTTGAAGAGCTTCTTCTAGTTCGGCCCGCGCGAGATGCACGTTACCATCAGCCTTGCGCGCGTAACGTAGCGTTGACAATCGCTCATAGGCTCCGGTAGATTAAAGACTTTGGTGGTAGTGTGGTTGCCCGCCTGATGGTCCCGGCGTCCCCGCTGGGGATTCAACGAGCGGTTTTCTTTTAGCAGCCTTTTTCAATCTGGGAGAGTTCTGATGTCAACCTATTTCCCCAAGCAGGGGGAAATTGTGCGCAAGTGGTACGTCGTGGATGCCAACGGGCAGACGCTCGGGCGGCTGGCTTCGCAGGTGGCGCGCATCCTTATGGGCAAGGAGAATCCGCGGTATACGCCGTTTCTCGACACCGGCGATCATGTGATCGTCATCAACGCCGAGAAGGTCCGCACGACGGGTGTGAAAGCAGAGCAGAAGAAGTATCAGCATTACACGGGATATCCGGGCGGCTTGCGGACCGAAACCTACAAGAAGCGGCGGGCGCGCCGGCCGGAGGCGGTGATCGAGGCGGCCGTGAGGCGCATGCTGCCCAAGAACACGCTGGCGGCGCACATGCTGTCAAAGCTGAATGTGTATCAGGGTGACAAGCATCCGCACCAGGCGCAGAAGCCGGCGGAGTTGAAGCTGGCGTAAGAAGCGGCGAGCTCCGAGCTTTGAGCTACGAGCAAGCGCCGAAAATCTTGGAAAGGTAGAAGGGGCAAGAGGCGGAGTTTTTCGGGTTGCTTTTGCTCGAAGCTCGCGACTCGCAGCTCGAAGCTAAAGATGGCAGAGTTGGTTCAATACTACGGAACGGGGCGGCGGAAGGCGGCGATCGCACGCGTATATTTGCGTCCGGGCAGCGGCGATTTCAAGGTGAACGGGCGCGCCTTTGAGGAGTATTTCGTGACTCCCGCGCAGCGCTCGGCGGCGAAAGCGCCTCTGGTCTCGACCGAGTCGGCGTCGCAGTTCAACGTGGTGGTGACGGCGCAGGGCGGCGGCGTCCGCGGCCAGGCCGACGCAGTGAAGCTGGGGCTGGCACGCGCCCTGATGCAGTTCAATGCGGAGCTGCGCAAGAAGCTGAAATCGGAAGGCATGATCAGCCGCGATTCGCGCGGCAAAGAGCGCAAGAAGTACGGACAAAAGGGAGCGAGGAAACGGTTCCAGTTCTCGAAGCGTTAGTTGTGAGTTGCGAGCGAAAAGCAGATTCCTCGCCCCGCTCGGAATGCACAAAGGTTTTGGTTGCGAGTCCTGAGTCGCGAGCGCAAGCAGGTTCCTCACCGGGCTGGCCCCCGGTTCGGAATGACAAGGGTTTTGCTGGTCACTGGCAACTGACCACTGGTTCTTAGGTGTTCAATTCTTCCTGTGCCTCGCGGTGTGAGGACGGGAAAGGAAATCGGGCGAGTCGCGAGTCGTTAGTCCCGCGTCCCGAGCGTTTTGCTCACCACTCAGGACTCCGGACTCGGGACTATCTTCCGATGCAGACTTAAATAAGGAGGATCGTGGCTACCATCACCATGAAGGAGTTGCTCGAAGCGGGGGTTCACTTCGGGCATCAGACCAAGCGCTGGAATCCCAAGATGAAGGAGTACATCTTCGGCGAGCGCAACGGGATTTATATCATCGACCTGCAGAAGACGCTGAAGATGTTCAAAGAAGCGTCGAAGTTCGTGCAGGACCTGGCGGCCGAGGGCAAGATCGTGCTGTTCGTGGGGACCAAGCGCCAGGCACAGGACGCGATCGCCGAAGAAGCGCAGAAATGCGGCATGTTCTTCATCAACCAGCGCTGGCTGGGCGGACTGCTTACCAACTGGGTTACGGTGCAGAAGTCGGTAAAGCGGCTGAAGGAGCTCGATGACATGGCCACCGACGGCCGCTACGAGCTGCTGCCGAAGAAGGAAGTCATCAAGCTGGAGCGCGAGCGCAAGCATTTGCAGGCCAATCTGGCCGGTATCAAGAACATGAGCCGCCTGCCTGACGCGATCTTCGTGATTGACTCGAACAAAGAGCAGATCGCCGTGCGCGAGGCGCGCAAGCTGGGCATTCCGGTGGTTGCCGTGGTGGATACGAATTGCGACCCCAGCGAAGTGGATTATGTGATTCCCGGCAACGACGATGCGTTACGGGCAATCCGGTTGTTTACCTCGAAGATTTCGGAATCGATTGCCGAGGGCGCCTCGCTGATGACCGACAAACAGGTCGCCGAGCTGCAAGCCGCGACGGATCAGGCCCAGGCGGCAGAAGCTGCGCCGATCGAGTACCACGATGAGGAGGACGGGGCCGCGGGCGATGCGGCGGTCGATCCCTCCGAAGACATCAGCATGGAAGAAGTACTGGGCGCGCCAACGCACAAGAAGCCGGTAGCGAACGAAGACGCGGATTTGCCGCCTGTGGCGAGCCAGACGGTTTGAGAGCAGTTGTTAGTTGTTAGTAGCCAGTTGCCAGTGGAAACCGAGCATTCATCCCTAGAGGGAAAACCAGACCCGCGCGGGTCGTTTTTGGAAGATCCCGGCGCGGGTCAAAATTCATAAAGGTAGAATCTGCAATGAGCACTACTACTGTGAACATTACGGCAGCTCAAGTGAAAGAGCTCCGGGAAAAGACCGGAGCGCCAATGTTGGATTGCAAGCAGGCTTTGACCGAGGCCAAGGGCGACCTGGAGCAGGCGGTCGTGGTTCTGCGCAAAAAGGGCGTTTCCGTTGCGGCCAAGAAGGCGGCACGCGTGACCAGCGAAGGATCGGTGGCCAGCTACATTCACGCCGGAGGAAAGATCGGCGTGCTCGTCGAGGTCAATTGCGAAAGCGATTTCGTGGCCCGCACCGACGACTTCAAGGAGTTGGTGCACGATATCGCCATGCACATCGCGGCCAGCGATCCGAAATTCGTGCGCAAGGAAGACGTGACCAAGGCCGACTTCGACCGTGAGAAGGAAATCTACCTGGCGCAGGCGATCGCGACCGGCAAGCCGGCGCATATCGCGGAAAAGATGGTGGCGGGCAAGATGGAGAAGTTCTATGAAGAGGTTTGCCTGCTGGATCAGCCCTTCATCAAGGACCAGACCATCTCGATCGGACAATTGATTGCCACCAAGATCGGCACGCTGGGCGAGAACATCACGGTGCGGCGCTTCGCGCGCTTCAAGGTGGGCGACGCTGGTGAAACCATCGCCATTACCAAACCCACATCGCCGAAAGGCGAGTAAACTAAAGGCGCCCTGCGGGGCGCCTTTTTCATGACAAGCAGATTCCTCGCTGCGCTCGGAATGACAAGCGAGATAGTCTGAACCGGCGGCAGCCCACGGACAACTGACCATGACATCCCCCGTCTTCCAACGCATTCTTCTCAAGCTTTCCGGCGAGGCGCTGGCGGCTAACCAGAGCTTTGGCGTAGACCCGGAGCGCATTCACGAGGTGGCCGGCGAAATCGGCGAGGTGCACAAGCTGGGCGTGCAGATCGCCATCGTCGTCGGCGGCGGCAATTTCTTCCGCGGCGTGGCTCATCAGGCCAAGGACATGGACCGTGTTTCCGCCGACCACATGGGCATGCTGGCCACCGTCATTAACGGGCTGGCGTTGCAGGACGCGCTCGAAAAGCACGGAGTCTACACCCGCGTGCAATCGGCGATCGAAATGAACCAGGTGGCTGAACCGTTCATCCGGCGGCGCGCGATTCGCCATCTGGAAAAGGGGCGCGTCGTTATCTTTGCCGGCGGGACGGGCAATCCCTACTTTTCGACCGATACCGCGGCTTCGTTGCGCGCCATGGAAATCAAAGCGGACGCCATTCTTAAAGCCACAAGAGTGGACGGCATCTATGACGCCGATCCGCTGAAGGTAGACGGAGCGAGGAAATTCAACCAGATTTCCTACATGGACGTGCTGAAGCTAGGGCTGAAAGTGATGGACTCGACTGCCATCAGCCTGTGCAAGGACAACAACCTGCCCATCGTCGTGTTCAACCTGAACGAGCGCGGCAACATCCGCCGTGTGGTGCTGGGGGAAAGAATCGGCTCGATGGTCTGCGCATAATGCAGAAGTCAGAAGTAAGAATGCAGAATTGACAAGCGCACCGGCAATGCGGCTTTACTTCTTCATTCTGACTTCTAACTTCTGCATTCTGTTTTTGGGTTTATAATTCGACGTTTTAATTCTGGATTTGCTCGGGAGCTGACTATGGCTCAAGCGACAATGGCCGCGATGGCCGGGTTGAAAGATGTTTACGCGCAATTGAAAGCGCGCATGGAGAAAGCTGTCGAAGATTTTCGCAAGGCGATGGCGGCCACGCGCACGGGACGCGCCAACGTGCACATGCTCGATGGCGTCACCGTTGACGCCTACGGCGCGCAGATGCCGCTGAATCAGGTGGCACAGGTGCACGCGCCGGAGGCGCAGTTGATCACGGTGCAGCCGTTTGATCCTTCGCAACTGGGAGCGATTGAAAAAGCGATCCGCTCCGGTGATCTAGGCCTGAATCCGATGAACGACGGCAAAATCATCCGCGTGCCGGTGCCGCCGCTCACCCAGGAGCGCCGCCAGGAGATGGTCAAGCATCTGCACAGAGTGCTGGAGGAGCACCGCACCGCCGTGCGCAACATCCGCCGCGATGGCAACGACGCCATCAAGAAAGCGCTAAAAGACAAGAAGATCGCCGAGGACGACGAGAAGCGCGCCCACGAGGAAATCCAGAAGCTCACCGACGACGAAATCAAAAAGATGGAAGAGATGAGCAAGGCGAAAGAGAGAGAAGTGCTGGAGCTGAAGTAGGAATGTGCAGGTTGTTCCCGTGGACTCATACCACGCCGCAAGACTGGCCCGGAAGAAACGGCAGAGATTGCCAGAGCGCTCGCATTCTTGTGAACGCAAGTCCTCTCAGGGTTTCCTTCGTGTGTCTTCGTGCCCTTGGTGGTAAATAACGGTCCACAACCGCGCCATCCGCCTATTTCGACGCGGGCCCTGGCTGTGCCCCTGTTGGGCTGTCCGCCAGATAGCAAATCGTCACGTCGTCCCCGATGTCCACTTGTTTACTGCAGCGCCCTCCGGACGGTGATTTCGCTGGCGGCCCGAAAACCCGCATGGTGACATCTTCGCCAACGTAGTCGACTTCATTCTCCCCCACCGGTACTCGGCGCAATGTGGAGAGGAGAGCGTGCTTTGCTGGCGCCGGTTGCGGGCGGGAGCGGCGGGTTCGCGGCAACGCGTTCGCGGGTTCTGGCGGATTGTTCGGCAGGGCGATCATCGATGTTGATGCCGGTCCTGACGAAACCGGCAAAGGAATGTGAGTGGAACTGGCGATCAGAAAGGTGACCGCGGCGACGGTCGTCACTATGGTGATGGGCCAGCGCCGCCAGAGACTCGTAAGGAAATAAAGGTCGACCGGTTGTGTCAACGTATTGAGTGCGCGACTCCGGATGGTAACTCGCAGACTCTTACTGGCAGCAACACGCGCCGCAAAGTCGGCGACGTGGGCCACCAATTCGGCAAGACGAAACGCGAGGTCAAAGACGCGGGCCCGGACGCCGACCACACCGGATCGGAAGCCGACGACATGAGTCATGAAAAATAAAGCCAACGGGTTCGGATTCGGCGGCTGTAATTCTTTGCAACTCGACACTTCCGCGCCCTCCCTCTCCGGAAATCACCTTGTAGGGCCAGCAGGGGAGGTCAAATCATACGCGTCGGCAGAAAATCTGTCCATAGGGGATTCGCTGTAGGTCCAGATAAACGACAACAGGCGGCGCGTGGTTGTCTTCCCAAAGTCCATGTACGGAAGTTTTTTTGCCTGCCATGTTTTTCCGTAAGTCCGACTTTTTAAAGGGGATGACTCAGGCCCCGCGCGCAGGTAACACTCACCTTGGTTACGCGACATTTCCGGGAACCGTGTGTTTCCATGAGCGTGAAGTGAAGCACGCTCCCCCGAGACACTTCACAAACACTTCGACACTGGAGTTATCTGCCATGAAAAAGTTCCTTGGGTTTGCCTTGCTCGTTGCCCTCACCGCAATCGGGATGGGTTGCGGTGTCTCTTCTTCGAATAATGGAGGAGGTGGAGGAGGAGGAAACAATCAGCAGTCCAAAATATTCGTGACGGGAGAGGACTCCCCGCTTTCCTCCGTTGTGGGCTTCAACGTCACTCTGAATTCAGTTGCGCTCAACGGGCAAGACAGCAGCACGGCGACCGTGATATCGACGCCGACCACCGTTGACTTTGCGCGTCTCATCGGCCTGCGCTCGCCGCTGGCCTTCAACTCAGTGCCGCCGGATACATACGTGAGCGCCACGTTTGTGCTGGCCAACCCGGTAATCGACTACATCACGCTGAACCCAAGCCCGGCGCTGAACAACATGAACGGGACGTTTCCCAACAACGCGAATCCGTACACACTGACGGTGCAGTTTCCAACGGCGATGGTGGTAGGGGCCAATGGTCTGGCTGGGCTAAGGATGGATATGGACATCCGGCAGTCGCTTGCGGTGGACCAGAACGGCAATTTCACAGGCGCCGTGAATCCGGTCATTTACATCAAGGCCACGCATGCCAGCGATCCTGACGGCCAGGTGACCGATCTTACCGGCGGCTTGGTTTCGGTAACTGCAGCCAGCGACTACTTTGTGATCCAGGGGCCCTATGGGCGCCAGCTCACCGTGTATGTGAATAACTCGACGGTGTTCAACAGCGGGTTCAACATCAACAACCTGACGCCGCCAGCGATCATTGGAGTGCAGGGCATGTTCCAGGCAGACGGCAGCCTGCTGGCGGATCACGTCGAAGTCATCGCCGTTTCGCACTCGTTCGTGTCGGGACGCATTCTGGCCATTGGCACGAATGGATCAGGTGACACAACGGTCACGATGTGGGTGGCTGAGACTGGCGCAGATATGGTCAGCGACGTAGATACCATCCAGACTATCGACATCCAGAATGTCAGCACCTATGAAGTCTGTTTCTTCGACAACGCGCTGACGCAGTTTGTGTTCAGCAGCCCGAGCGACCTTTTGGTCGGCCAGCGCATCTTCATCGGCGGCGATTACACCAACAGCACGTTTACGCCGACGATGATCTCGCTGCGGCGGCAGGGCGCGTCTGGCTTGCTCGACACGGGCACGGTCACGATCAGCAGCGGCAACAAGGGCAGCTTCGACCTCCTGAACAACGGTCTACTCGGCTACGCGGCGGGAGGGCCAGTACCGGTGGATACGTTCAACGGGACGCTCTTCGTCAATCTGAGTGGACTGAGCCAGCTGCAATCGGAGCAAACCCAGATTCCGCTGGTTGTGCGTGGATTGTTCCTCAAAGACCCATTGAACAACAACAACCCCACGTTCTTTGCGGGGTTGGTGGCGACGCCTCCGACGTCAACGGACAAATAACAACTGACACGGTTCTTCACGTGGAAATGACGGGGCGGCCCAAGGGCCGCCCCGCTTCATCTTTGCCGCACATGTGCTTGGTGCAGATCCGAGGGAAGTCTGGGGCCGCGCGCCCGCCTGCACGCCGGGCACCGTATAATCGAACGAATGAAGCGGATCGTTCATGCCGTCTGCCCGCACGATTGCCCTGACGCCTGCGGCGTACTGATCACGGTAGAGGATGGACGGGCCACGAGGATTCAGGGCGACCCCGAGCATCCTGTGACGCGCGGGTTTCTGTGCGCGAAAGTGGCGAAGTATCTCGACCGGGTGTATTCGCCGGAGCGAGTTCTATACCCGATGCGGAGAGTTGTCGCGAAGGGGCCTGCGGCTGGCAGCGAACATCCCCACCCTTCGATAGGCTCAGGGCAGGCTTTCTCGCGCACAGAACGCGCGAGACCCTTCGACTGCGCTCAGGGCAAGAACGGGGCACCTGCGCTCCGGGACGCCATGAACTCCAGTTCTGTCTGCAATCCCACTTCTCGCAAAAGCGGCGAGACCCTTCGACTGCGCTCAGGGCAGGAGTGGGGCACCCCAGACCCCACCCAGCGGAGCTTCGCTCCGCTGGGGCGGACGAGGGCGTCCGCCCCTCCACGAGATCAGGTCTGGCAACGCATCTCCTGGGGTGAGGCGCTGGACGAAATCAGCGGGCGCTTTCGCGCGATTGCGGCCGAGTACGGCAGCGAGGCCATCCTGCCTTATTCCTACGGAGGAACGCTGGGCACGCTCAACGGCGGCTCGATGGATCGCAGGTTTTTCCACCGTCTGGGCGCTTCGCAACTAGATCGCACGATCTGCTCGGCGGCGGGCGAGGCCGGGCTGAAATCGGTTCTGGGGGCAAAGCTGGGCACCGAGCCTGAGCAGTTCCGGCACTCCAAATACATCATCGCGTGGGCGTCGAATATTCACGGCAACAACGTGCATTTGTGGCCGTTCATCACCGAGGCGCGGCGGAACGGCGC
>Ga0187771_10001093_pt1 | contig 17805 bp, 19 predicted proteins | sample 0116_SJ02_MP15_1_FD_133139 | JGI IMG/M metagenome (GOLD analysis project Ga0187771, IMG submission 133139) | Tropical peat soil microbial communities from peatlands in Department of Meta, Colombia - 0116_SJ02_MP15_10_MG | ecosystem: Environmental > Terrestrial > Soil > Wetlands > Peat | place...
GCTGCAACAAGTCGATGACCACGCTGGTAGTGGGCGGCGTCTGGCCGTTCATGCCGATCCTCACCCCCTTGATCCCGTCGCGGTCCACCGCAATGTGATTGCGGGTGGTGGCCGCTACCGTGTTTGGCAAGGTCATCAGCAGGCGTGGCGGCGAGTCCAGGGTGCTCATCTGCGGAGTCGCGCCCCCGCGGGTCGTGACCTCCACCAGGACACCGTCATCCGCTCGCAACACGTCCACCTTCTGCACGATGGCGTGATGGTTCACACCTGTGCTCGCGCTCTGTGTCTGGCCGGCCGTAACCGTCACCGAAACCAGCAGTAGAACCATGAACCCCAGCAGTTGCTTTCGCATTTCCCTTCTCCTCACGGCCTCGCCCTTACAGGCCCCGTGCTTTGTCTCGAATTCGTCACCCGGCTTACACCGCCGGAGTCGTTATCCTCTTCGTAATCTCCCGAGTTACTTGTTTTCCCAGATCGTCCTGGATGGTTTCCTTGAACACGATCGAATCCCCAGTGATCTTCACCACATATCCGTTGAACACCGGGTCGTTCTCCCGCAGAAAGTAAGCCTTGTTCAAGGCGTTCACGACGACCGCGATCATCCCGGCATCCGATTTCACCACTCCAGTCAGTACGACCTGATCGACCGCCAAGCAGCGCTTGCCGGAGCTGCATCCTGACCCGCCGCTGACATGGCCTATTACGGGGCTGATGAAAGGATCGCGGCGCCCAGTCATGCTGATGGCCTTGGGCTCGTCTTTCTTGGGTTCCTCCGCCGAAGGCTTAGTTTCCGTCGCAGTTGCCGGGGGGGCTTCCACGGGTTTGGCAACTGGTTTGACGGGCGCCAGCGCCGCCTTGATCTTCGCCGTTGCCTTCCCGCCGGTTTCTTTCGGGACCGCCATCGGAACAACGGTCACCTGCGGCTTCTTAGTGCCAGGGGCCGGTGCAGGCGCCGGGGTCGCTGGCCGGGTCGCGGTTGATGTCGGCGCAGAATGGGGCGCCGGTGCAGTCGTACCTGCCTTACCCTGAACTGCCGCGATAGCACTCTTGGAAGCACCGGCTTGCTGCTGTTGCACCGCTGCCAGTTTCTGTCGTGTCTGATCCACAACGCTAGCGGATTGCCCCCAGGCGGTCGCGACCGCCAGGCTCATTGCCACAAATACCGTAGTCCGCCTCATAAGGCTCCCTTCGTCTTAGCTGCCGCCACGGGCGGGGCAACATCATGACTGAAGAACGTCGTTGCATCGCAGACCACAACCACGCTGGTGCCGGCGGCATACTGGTATGTGTGCTTCGCCTTGGCGTCGGTTGCCTTTTTCGTGGTGGCCATTGCGACGCTGGAGATGTTGATGATCCTCTCCAGCTTTCCTACCCGGTCAAAGAAATCCAGCACCCCGTAGTAGGAACCGTCCAACTCCATCTCAAATGGCACTTCCGTATAGAAATCTTTGGTGTTCCCCGCTTTGGCCGTATAGCGCCGGATTTCAATGCCTGACTTCAGCGCTTCCGCATCGAGCAGCTTGATGAACTCGGGGACCTCTTTTTCATCCGGGACAATGTGCCGCTCGATTTCCATCTGTTGCTTCAGATTGGCCAGTTGCTGGTCCATGTCCTTGAGCTTGGGCTTGTAGGACTGCAGTTCGGAGTTTTCACGCAGTTTGCTGTCCAGCGCCTGTTGAACATGATCCACTTCGTCGCGCTGCGATTTGAATACGATGAAGTACAGCGCCGCCGTAATGACCACTCCGCCCAACATCACTGCCGCCCATTGCTTCAGGCCCGATAGTTCGCTGAAGTTCTCCATATTCGGCCTCTAAGACTTGCCCTTCTCGCAGGTCAAGGTGAACTGAAACGCCTGCATTTCTTTGTAGGTATCGTCCTGATACGTCTCTTTGATCTCGATGCTCTTGAAATAGCCGGTTTTCTGCAGGTTCTGAATCAGCAAGGCTACGGCATCGGTACTCAATGCCATGCCGTTGATATCCACGCTGGCCCCCGTGTCCTTGACCACCGACAGCCACACTGCTTCGGTGCCGTTGACCGTATCGCCGAGCGTATTCAACAGGTTTACCGGCCCGGCCTGGTTGGTCCGCAGTTGATCAATCACGTCCACACGGCGCTTGTAGCTCTCAGCTTGACGCTGCCGCTCCAGATACTTCTGCTTGACGTCCGCAAGTTCCCGGTTGGTTTGTTCTGCCTTCTGCATCTTGGCCGTCACGGCTTGCTTCTGCTTGTCCAGCCGCATCCAGTAGGCGCCGTTGGCAGTAGCTGCTAACGCCAGCACCAACAGGATTTTCATCGTGGGTGAACTTGGCGCAGACACCTCCAGCGTGACTGCGGGCGTGGAACCGCGCTTGCTTTTCGGTTTCGGTGCTCCCAATAGATTGATTCGGATCATAAGTTCTCAAAACTCCTCAATGCCAGGCCCACGGCTACCGCCAACTGGCCGGCATTCTTCTCAATCAGCTCCGCCCCAACCCCGCTGGAAGGAGGCGCAATCCTCTGGAATGGATTCAGCAGATCCACGGGCAAGGAGAACTCCTGGCGCAGAGCTTCCATCAGCCCGGGAACCAGGCAACTGCCGCCCGCCAGATAGATTCTTTCGATGTGCTCGCCGCTGGCGCTAGCTCGGAAGAAATCAAACGTCTTCTGGATTTCCAGCACGATGATTTCCGTCACCTGTTGCAGAATCGGCGTCTTGGCGTCCTCGCTCACTGTGCCCACTTTGTTGCCCAGCTTGAGCGACTCTGCATCATCGAAACTCAGGTCCAGTTCCTTCTGCAACGAGTCGGTGTACTGGTGCCCGCCCACGCTGACGTCGCGCGGGAATAAAGGCGTCGTGCCCTTCACGATGTTGATGTTCATCACGCTGGCGCCCAGGTTCAGCAGAGCAACTACTTGCTCAGGCGCGGGCTGATAGTTGTACTCGTAGCAGTTCTGCAGGGCTAGCGCGTCAATGTCCACGATGGCCGGGGTCTTGCCCGCCATGGAGAGCACGTTGGTGTAGTTGAGGATTTTGTCCTTTTTCACCGCGACCAGCAGCACATCCATTTGCGGATTGCTGCTGTCTTCCGACAGGATTTGGTAGTCCAGGTTGACGTCGCCCAGATCGAAGGGAATGTGCTGCGCCGCTTCCTTTTGGATCGTGTCAGCCAGTTCCGCATCGCTCATCGAAGGCAGCGAAATCTTCTTCACAATCACCGAGTGTCCGCTCACCGCCGTCGCCACCGCTTTCGTCTTGATCTGGTTGTCAGTAAACAGCTTGGAAATGGCGCTTGAAACTGTGCCCGAGTCCACGATCATCGAATCCACCACAATGTCTGGCGCCAGCGGTTCCAGTCCCAGGTGGGCCACTTCGAGCCCGCCTCGGCTCTTTTTCAATTCCACCGCCTTGATGCTGGAAGAACCTACATCCAGACCAACAATCGCCTTCGATCCGAATCCAAACATGTGCCCACCTTTTGCCGCGCCGGCCTTCCGCCGGCCCGTTGGTTTTTCCTTAGTCCGCTCCGGCTCCCTTGCCGGCTGCCTCCGATCGACTGCTTTCCCGCCCCTGCTGATTGGATTTTTCTTCCATCCACTGGTCGAGCTTCGATTTCTTGAAGCGCCACAGGTTACCCAGCTTGAACGCAGGAATCTTCTGTTCGCCGACGTACTTGTAGAGTGTGTCCGGGCTGACTCCCAAATACTGCGAAGCTTGCCGGATGTTCATCACTTCTCGCGAGTCGGCCATAGTTCCTTTCTTTCCACAGAACCAAGCCCTGGGTCAGGGCCTTTTCCGGCCACAGAACATTTAGCGAGGGAAACCGCTCAGGCACGTGGTCTGAGCGATTTCAGTTATCCCGAGCATAGCGCAACCGGAAAAAACACGAGGCCGAAGTCTATTTCCTGTTTTTGTTGGGTTTCATGCGGTTTTCTTGGAAGGTAACCGACTGGCAGTTGCAGGTGACATCTATAAGTTGTGGCCCCCGATTGTCAAACTACTATAGAATGGACCGTTAGGGAGTCTAATTCACCCGTTTGGCCCGATTCGTAACCAAAGTACTAGAGACGGTACGAAGGTCGCAGACCCGGCGGTCGCTCTGCCCTCCCAGTCGCTCCAAGACGACGCACGTAGTTGTGGTGGATGGTGCAAATCCGGCGACACTTGCCACCCAAAAGCTTCCATCTGCAGGCCCATCCATATTGATCGGCTGATAGAATTGCCACATCTACGCGGGGATATCGCACCCAGAAAATGGCAGACTGTTATCTGCAGTCGTACTTGTCGCGCAGAGTCGAGCCTGTTAAAACGGTCCAAAGAGAGAGCGCAAATGCATGAAACATGATGATCCATTGCCGCCTCGGCCAGTCAGTGATTCTCAGTCGGAGATGACTGAGATAGTTCTTCCCAACGACGCCAACCCGCTAGGATCGCTGCTCGGCGGACGATTGATGCACTGGATTGACATGGCGGGCGCCCTGGCTGCACACCGCCATTCGCGAAGTTACGTCGTGACTGCATCCATCGACCACCTGGATTTTCTGGTGCCTGTGCACGTCGGAGATCTGGTTATTCTGCGTTCATCTGTAAATCGCGTGTTTAATACCTCGATGGAGATCGGGGTCAAAGTGTGGGTGGAACACTACCTCAACGACGAATGTCAGCACGTGAGCTCGGCTTACTTGACTTTCGTCGCGGTGGATGGTTCTGGAAACCATCTTGCGGTCCCAGTGGTGGTGCCGGAAACCGACGAGCAAAAGCGGCGTTACAACGACGCCGGCGCCCGCCGCGAAATTCGCCGTGCCCATTTGGAACGCCGCAACAGTGTTTCGCGTTAAGGAACGCTTGCGCTGAGCAAATACCGGTGCTCAGGTGATATCCTCCACTTTGGAAGCCAACTTCGGCCGGATGTTCTTGAAGGGCTTTGCATATGGATAGCGCCTTATTTCTGCATCGTTTGCATTTTGCCTTCACCGTTACTTTTCATTACCTCTTTCCACAACTCACCATGGGCCTGGCGCCGCTGATCGTGGTGCTGAAGACGCTCGGGCTGCGCACTGGCGAAGACGTCTACAACCAGGCAGCACGTTTCTGGGCGCGAATTTTTGGCATCAATTTTGTTCTCGGCGTGGTGACTGGAATTCCCATGGAATTCCAGTTCGGCACCAACTGGTCGCACTTCTCCCGCTTCGCCGGAGGCGTGATTGGGCAAACGCTGGGCATGGAGGGCATGTTTGCTTTCTTCCTAGAATCAGCTTTTCTGGGCCTGTTCCTTTACGGCGAAGGACGCTTGAGTCCGCGAGCACATTGGTGGTCGGCTGTCGCGGTGTTTGTCGGGTCGTGGCTTTCAGGGTTCTTCATCGTGGCGACTGACGCCTGGATGCAGCATCCCGTCGGCTACTTCCGCAGCCCGGATGGAGCCGTGCAACTGGCGTCTTTCTGGGAACTGGTGCTCAACCCGTGGGCGTGGTGGCAATATGCGCACAACATGAGCGGCGCGGTCATCACGGGGGCTTTTGTCATGGCCTCGGTGGGCGCGTTCTATCTGTTGTGGGGCAAATTCTCAGAACACGGGCGAATCTTTGTGCGCGTGGGTGTGGTCGCAGGATGCATTTTCAGCATTCTGCAACTGTTTCCCACCGGCGACAGGCAGGGCGTACTGGTGGCGCAGAACCAGCCCGTAACTCTTGCCGGAATGGAAGCTTTGTTCCAGAGTCAGCCGGGAGCGCCGCTGGTCCTGATCGGACAGCCGGACATGGATCAGCGCCGCATCGACAACCCAGTCGAAGTGCCGAAGGCGCTCAGCTTCCTGACCTACCGCCACTGGGCGGCGCGTGTCCAGGGCTTGGATGAATTCCCCGAATCGCTCTGGCCGCAGAACATCCCTCTTCTTTATTACAGCTACCACATCATGGTAGGCCTCGGGACCCTTTTCATCGCAATCATGGTGACAGCTGCGCTTCTGCTTCGGAACGGAAAACTGTTCCAGTCGCGCTGGATGCTGTGGGTGCTGCTGTTGAGCCTGCCTTTTCCCTACATCGCGAACACTGCGGGATGGATGACTGCCGAGTTAGGCCGTCAACCCTGGCTCGTCTACGGATTGATGCGCACCGCCGACGGCTACTCAAAGACCGTTTCCGCCGGAAATGGCTGGTTTACGCTGCTGGGATTTATGGGAATGTACACGGTTCTCGGAATTCTCTTCTTGTTCCTGATTCGGCGCGAAATTGAGCACGGTCCGGAAGCCACGGCACTGGCCCACTAGGAGGATTATGGCAACCCTATGGTTCATGATTGTGGCGGCGATGCTGACCGCCTATGTTGTGCTCGACGGGTTCGACTTGGGGGCAGGCGCCATTTACCTGATCGCAGCTCGAACTCACGACGAACGACGAACCATTCTGCGTGCGATCGGGCCGGTGTGGGACGGCAATGAAGTCTGGCTGCTGGCGGCCGGGGGAACGTTGTATTTCGCATTTCCGCAGCTCTACGCGTCCAGCTTCAGCGGATTTTACCTTCCCCTGATGATGGTGCTCTGGCTGCTCATGTTGCGCGCAATCGGAATCGAGTTCCGTACCCACGTGGAGAATCCCGTGTGGCAGGGCTTTTTCGATGTCATATTCTGCGGCGCGAGCGCGGTGCTGGCGATTTTTTTCGGGGCAGCGCTAGCCAATGTCATTCGCGGTGTGCCGCTGGGACCGGATGGATACTTCTTTGAACCGCTGTGGACCGATTTCCGCGTAGGTCCGCACCCCGGCGTTCTCGACTGGTACACGGTAATGGCGGGAGTCGTGGCTTTGGTGACATTGACGGCGCACGGCGCGCTGTACGTGGCGCTCAAGAGCGAAGGCGATCTAAACCAGCGCGCCCGGCGCATCGCGCTCATCTTGTGGCCCGTGCAGTTGGCTCTAACTGCGTTGAGCCTGGCAGCGACCCTCTACGTTCGTCCGCAGGTGCTGGGCAATTACCGTGAATATCCCGTGGGCTTGCTACTGCCGTTGATCGTGCTTGGCAGTTTGGTGGCTATGATCTTGACCATGCGGCAAAGGAAGGAAAAAGCTGCGTTTTTAAGTTCGAGCATCTACATCATCGGGATGCTCGGAGGCGCGGCGTTTGCGCTATATCCGGTTGTGTTGCCCGCCAGCACTGACCCGAGTTATAGCCTGACCATTTCCAACACCGCCGCTGGCGCGCACGGCTTGGCTGTGGGATTCACCTGGTGGATCCTGGGCACGATTCTGGCAATTGCATATTTCGTTTTTGTCTTCCGCATGTTCCGCGGCAAGGTGCGGCTGCAAGGCGGAGGATACTGAGGGAGATTCGGTTACCGGTGTGTGCTGCATCGGGGCTGCCGACGGCGAAGGTATCACTTGGTTTCGACCGAGGGCGGCAGATAGCCTAGCACGGCTCAGGTGGATATTATATCTATCGAACCATCTCCGTTTCGCCTAGCCGCCTTGAGGCACACATGAGAAAGGGAAGGATTTTTCGCAATTGTGGTTCGTACCTGCTTGACGAAGTCGCTGCTTGCGTTATACCCGATTGTTACGCTGATTAGGCAGTCTGCAGGGATCGCAAAGAGGAGAATATCCGTTCCGGTATCGTCCTTTCCCGCCTTGCATGCCGCGTTGCTGAAATTTAGAATCATTCTCCATTCCTTTTCGTACTCCCACTTCGTTTCCTTCGTGTACAGATAGTCCTGACCGCTAAGGGCAAGAAGGTACGCGGGAGCACGGCTGGCGACATACCTGACCCGGCAAAGATGTCGAAGATCATCGTTTTCGGCGACCTCTTGATGAAACCAAGAGTGAGATGGATCAAACTCAACCAGAAAGCCGCATCCGGAAGCTGCGTATCGCTCCCACATGCAGGCATTGGCCTCTTCCTCCGAGAGGGATAGAATCCCAAAGTTCTTGTCATTAATTTCGTAGATTGCCTTTATCGCATGCGGAAGGTTCCGCTCCACCTGGTTACGGAGCTTCACCAAGTACTCCGGTCCTTGCTTCTCCACGAGGTCTATCAAACCAGGATAAAGGGCTTCTGCTCTTTCTCTAAACTTTCGATCGAACACGGCTTGGGTAGCTATTCCGTCGATAGGGGGCTTGAATTCCTCTATGTCGTTCATAACGGAGACCTGACTAAAGCGAATCAGGAGTTTCCCGAGCACGCTCGAAGCACGTTCAGGGGGCATGTACTTGTACAGCTTCGGAGGGGCATCGTTCATAGTGCTATGTTATCCATCTTTTCGTGCGCACGGTGACAAAACGGTTGCCACCATGTTTCCGAACTGCTTTCGAACCGGAAGAGGCGTCCACCTACGGGGACCGGGGGCTGGTCCATGCCCCCGGCAATGCATGGATCCTTCGTTGGGAGTCGTTCGCTTGCGAACGACTCCGCTTCCTCAGGATGACAAGCTTCAGGGATGGCGTTCTGATATAGCGGGCAGCCCCTATGGCAGATCGATCATCTGGCGCCAGCCCACGCCGGGGGAATCGGCTGTCTTTGTGCCGACGATGTTGCCCTGGTTATCCATCCAGCGGTAGTCGGAATAATTGCGGTCGACTTTGCTCAACAAAACTGAAGCTGAGCTGGGCACGAGTCTCCTCGCGTGTCGCGCAGATTGTTGGCTGAAAGAGCCATAGCACACCTCAGCAGCCCGCGGGTCACGACCAGCCGTGACCCGAGTCACGGCAAAAAGCTCAATTAAGACAGAGAATTTGTCTTGGGTTCGTAACATCCGCCTCACACTGCCTGCCGCCGGACCCCTTCTGGTTGCGGGCAATCTCGGGGAGGAGCGACGGGACAAGGCTGGCATAAGTGCAAGGCGGCCCAGCGAAGGTCATTCGGGAAGGAGGCTCTCGATGAACCGGACGGTCCTGGTTGTAGTGGCGTTAGTTTCGATCTTCTGCGCGCCATCATTCTCTCAGACAGGAACCAAGAAGCGACGGCCCCTGCCTTACGAATACGGTCGCGTAATCATTAACAACTACTCTGAGCAGGCGAACCTGGCTCCCGTCGTCTTCGAACACTGGATTCATCGTTCCATGTTCACCTGCCGCGTCTGCCACGTAGATATCGGCTTTGCCATGAAGGCAGGGGCCACCGGCATTAAGGCCGTGGACAACGAACGCGGTTTCTATTGCGGCACCTGCCACAACGGCAAGAAAGAGGTCGAAGGAAAACTGGTTTTTGAGGCCTGCTCGACTCCTTCGAACCCGTCTGATAGCAAGCGTTGCGAACGTTGCCATTCCCTCGGCAAGAACGTGACCAGCGATTTCGATTTTTTTGCCTTCAGCAAACCTCTCCCCAAGGAGCGTTTCGGAAACGGCATTGATTGGGAGAAGGCCGAGGAGCTAGGACTCATCAAGCCGGTGGCCATGCTGGAGGGGGTTTCCGGCAAGCGACCCGCCTTCCCCGTCCAGAAGGACTTCGCGCTCGATCCGACGGTTGCGGGCATGCCGGACATCATCTTTTCGCATAAGAAACATACGGTGTGGAACGGCTGTGAGCTGTGTCATCCCGACATATTCGTGGGAGTGAAACGCGGCACCTCGCATTACACGATGCTGGAGATCTCCGAGGGAAGGTCTTGCGGAGCCTGCCATGTGACCGTGGCGTTTCCCCTGACCGATTGCCAGCGCTGCCATTCCAAACCGGTGCAACCTTGAGCGGAGCGTGCCGATTGAAGCCGATGATCATCGCAGCGCTGCTTCTAACCGCGCTAGCTGCTTTCGGCGGCGTACGTGCAATCATCCCGTCCAGTTCGTCCAGTTCGCAACCCGCAACGCAGGAAGCATGGCAGAAAGAGTTTGATGACATTTGTTCCAAGACCCAGGACGCCATGACTTTCTCTGAGGAGGAATTGGTTTCCCTGGTTTCCAGATGTGATGCATTGCGGCCGCAGATTGAAAAACTCGATGAAACCAGAAAGAAGGTTTACCTGGAGCGACTGCGAATGTGCCGAGGCCTTTATGCATACGTGCTCGAGTCGAAGAAGAAGAACGACAAGAAATGACCGCGCACGCCTCCTGTTCGTGCTGCTCTGTGCAGTCTTCTTTCTGACCGGTTCAGGGCTGGCACAGATTTATTTGCCGCCATCGCCTCCCGAGCAGCCTTCCGACTACGGCAAGGTCATTATCGGCAGCAACTCGTCAACCACAGGACCTAGGCCGGTGGTGTTTGATCATTGGCTTCATCGTGCCAAATTCACTTGCCGCCTCTGTCACGTGGATATCGGTTTTGCCATGCAGGCCAACGGCACCGGAATCACAGCCACCACCAACCGCCAAGGATTCCATTGTGGCGCCTGCCACGACGGAAAGCGGCTGATCGACAAAAAGACGGTCTTCGCTTCCTGTTCCGATGACACCAACAGCAAAGATTGCAACCGCTGCCACTCCGTGGGCAAAAAAGATGTGCGGAAATACACTTACGCAGCTTTTACGAAGAATCTCCCAAAGGGTTTGTATGGCGTCGACTGGAGGGTCGCCGAGGGCAAAGGGAAAATCAAACCAGTTGATTTTCTAGAAGGCATATCGATCAAGAAAGCGTCCATCCAGACCAGACCCGACTTTTCCATCAAGGCGGCCTTGCCTTGGGTTCATCCGATCATCTTCTCTCACGAGAGGCACGCGGTCTGGAACGGCTGCGAGCTTTGCCATCCCGAAATTTTTCCGACTGCTCCCAAAGAAACGGTGCGGGACTCCATGTTCTTGAACGTTGACGGCCACTACTGCGGGGCCTGCCACGGAAGGGTTGCGTTTCCTTTGAACAACTGCAACCAATGTCACCCCAACGGACCAGCCTGGGCTCGGGGACGCTAATATCGGCGCGTCACATCCTCTTGTGACGCTTGTATAATCTAAAGATTGCGCTGTTGACCGACGTTTCCATGAGGAGGGATATCCTTTGAACGCGCCCATGCACAACCATCCCGGACAGCCCATGCAGGGACCGCAGCCGTTGCCAGGTGTTGGCTCCATCGTCGCCGTTGGTTCCGGCAAAGGCGGGGTCGGCAAAACCACTTTGGCGGTAAACCTGGCGGTCGCACTCCAGAAAATGGGCCACAAGGTGGGCTTGCTGGACGCGGACGTTTACGGCCCCAACGTGCCGCTCATGCTGGGCGTGAACGCGCAGCCGCGAATGGTCGGCGAGAACCGGATCGAGCCACTGGAAGCGTACGGCATCAAGGTCATTTCAGTCGGGTTTCTCAACCCCGGCGATAAACCCTTGATCTGGCGTGGGCCGATGCTGCACTCCATCGTTCGCCAATTCGTTGGCTCAGTGGCATGGGGGATACTCGACTATTTGATCGTTGATCTGCCGCCGGGAACCGGGGACGTGGCTTTGTCGCTGATTCAAACCGTCCCACTCACCGGGGCCATTGTAGTTTCCACGCCATCGGACGTCTCACTGCAGGACGCGCGCAAGGCGATTGAGATGTTCCGCCAAATGAAAGTGGATCTGGTTGGCATGGTGGAAAACATGAGCTACTTCGTCTGCCCGCACTGCGAACATGAGGTCGACATTTTTTCCCGCGGCGGAGCCGAGAAGACCGCCCGCCAGTTTGGCGTGGCGTTTCTGGGCAGCGTGCCGCTCGAGCCGAGCATCCGCGAAGCCGGAGACACTGGCAAACCAACAGCGCTGAACGGGGAGGGATCTCCTCAGTCCGAGGCTCTTTACGGATTTGCCCGCAAGGTGGTGAAGCGGGTGGAAGAGATCAACGCCAGCGCAGCAGCAGGCGTGATCCAGATTCAATGAGCCGTGCTGTCGTCTGAGACGGCCTACCGGGGATTGGGCGGGCGCAACTGCCGCTTCCTTGTGCTATATTCCTTCTATTCCTCCGATGTGGGTGAAGGGCCGAGGATAAATCTGCGGAAAAACGAGGTCTCTATGAAGAGAGCATTGCTGGTTTGCATTGCCGCGTGCGTGTTTTCCTTGATGACTGCCACTGGTTGGGGTGCGGATACAACGGTAAAGGGATACGTCAGTGACTCCATGTGCGGCGCGAAAGGCACCAACGAAGGCCATGCCGACTGCATGAAGAAGTGCCTATCCAAAGGAGCCAAGGCGGTCATCGTGACCGACGGTGACCAGAAGGTGCTGACGGTTGACAACCCCGATGTGCTGAAGGGACATGAAGGACATCACATCGCCGCCACGGGCGCGGTAAATGGCGACTCGATTCACATCGAGAGCATCAAGATGCTGTGATTGAGTTCTGCTCGTAGGCCGGATCGACCATCGGGAACGGACTGGCGAGCGGGGTCGGTGCAGTCGTCAACCGCATCTGGATTCTCCGGCTTCACCCGAGTATCCTCTGGATGATGTCTGCCGTCGCGTTAAGCGAGCTGCTCGGACGACCCGTGTATGACCCCGCAGGACGCTGCGGACGTGTACGCGAACTGGCGCTCACGCCGCAAGAAGACCCGTCGCGCGTGGCCATGCTGGTGGTTCGCACCAAGAGCGGCGACCGGCTGTTGCCCTTCACATCGGTTTCCTCAATTAACGGTGGCATCATGGCCAGCACTGCGGCCGCGAGCTGGCAGCCTTCCGACGGTGCTGAAGGCCTGTTTTTGCTGGCCCGCGATCTGCTCGACCAGCAAATCATAGACGTGCACGGGCGCAAAGTAGTCCGGGTGAACGACGTTGACCTGCACCAGGAACTGGCGCAGCCGCACCCCGTGCTCAGGATTAGTTCCGTGGATGTTGGCGCCCGCGGCGCCATTCGCCGCTTGCTCAAAGGTCTGGTGCCAGCGAGAGCATTGCACGCTGTGCTGCGGCAGATTCCGGCAAAGAGCATTCCCTGGGAATTCGTGGATCTGATCGAAACTGACCCCGCGCGACGCGTGAAGCTCAAGATTTCCCACGATCGGCTGGCGAAACTGCATCCGGCGGACATTGCCGACATCGTTGAAGATCTCGCGCCTGACGAACGCGAGGCGGTGTTTGAGACGCTCGACGAAGAAGTGGCCGCCGAGGCGCTGGAAGAAGTTGAGCCTAAGGTGCAAAAGTCGATTGTCGAGTCGTTGGACTCTGACCGCGCCGCCGACATCGTGGAAGAGATGGATCCGGATGCCGCCGCCGACCTGCTGGCTGACCTGCCCGAGGAGCGCACCGAAGAGATTCTGCAGGAAATGGCGCCCGAGGAACGCGAGGAAGTCAGTGAGTTGCTCGAGTTTAAAGAGAACACCGCCGCAGGGCGGATGAACACCGAGTACATTGCGCTGCCCTTGGCTTCCAGCGCGCATGACGCAGTCGAGGCGCTGCGGCACTTTGAAGGTGGCATCGAGTCGGTAAGCACGATCTATATGGTGGACTCGCACGGTACGCTGGCCGGCGCAGTGCCGCTGGCCAAGCTGGTGTTGGCTCCGCCGGATGCGCCACTGCTTTCGCTCACTCAGGAACCGCTGATCTCCTGTCATGCTGAGGCGCGCGAAAAGGAGGTGGCGGAACTGTTCGACAAGTACAACCTGCTCACCTTGCCTGTGGTCGATGAGCAAAACAAGCTGACCGGAGTAATCACTTCCGATGACGTGATCAGCATGTTGCGGGAGAAACTGTAGCTTGTGTGGCGCGGGCATTCCCTTCGGCATTCGCCTCAGGGCAGGCTCCGCCCGCGTAGTTCAGTGCGGCGCGAGAAGCGATCTGCGCCTAGAGCGTTTCTCTAGTTGCTGTAGAGTGAGATTTGTGGAAGGGCATGACTTCAGTCGTGCCGATCAGCCATGCTCCTGATGGCACCCGAGCGAGCGCCAGCGAGCGAGGATTCCCCATCGCCTCCGGCGCGAACCGCCGTGCGCGGGAGTATTCCAGAAAGCCAAGAGCGCTCTACACCCTCTCAAGAAACGCCCTAAGCAGTGAGAAACCTTCGACACGTGGCGGAGCGGAATGTCCGGTTCCACAGAAATACATTGATCTTTTCGCATTTTCACCTGTTCAGATTCCCACTCGCGGTTTATCCTATCTGATCGACTTGCTCGTCTTGCAAACCATGTCTGCGAACTGTGCCCATGAGATTCCTGAGACGCTGGAAGATCCGGACCCTGCTGTTTTTTGCGGTTGTCGGTCCGGGGTTTATTACCGCGAACGTCGATAACGATGCCAACGGCATCTACACGTATTCCGCGGCCGGCGCACAGTTTGGGCACTTGCTTCTCTGGACGCTGATTCCCATCACCATCGCTCTGATCGTAGTGCAGGAAATCAGCGCTCGCATGGGCGCGGTCACGGGCAAAGGCCTGAGCGATCTCATCCGCGAGGAGTTTGGCCTGCGCATTACGTTTTTCATGATGATCGGCATTCTGGTCATCAATTTTGGCAATGTGGTAGGGGAATTCGCCGGAATCGCTGGCAGCCTGGAACTGTTCGGGCTTTCCAAGTACGTCACTGTGCCAGTCTGCGCGCTGATTGTCTGGCTGATCGTGGTGAAAGGCCAATACAAGAGCGTGGAAAAGGTGTTTCTCGCCGCGTCTTTCTTTTACGTTACATACATTTTCGCCGGTTTCTTCGCCAGGCCCGCATGGCTCGACGCTCTGGTGCTGACTGTAAAGCCACCGCCGAAGTCGGCATTTTTCCTGCCTGGCTACCTTTACATGGCAATAGGAGTTGTTGGCACGACGATCGCGCCTTGGATGCAGTTCTACCTGCAATCGTCGATTGTGGAAAAGGGCGTGACCAAGCGCCAGTATCGGGCCTCTCAAATCGACGTTATTTCCGGCTGCATTTTCACTGACATTGTCGCGTGGTTCATCATTGTGGCTTGTGCGGCCACGCTGTACATCCACGGATACCGCAACATCTCCGATGCAGCTGACGCGGCCCAAGCCTTGTTGCCTCTGGCCGGACGGTATGCATACATTCTTTTCGCCGTGGGCCTGTTCAACGCCTCGCTGTTCGCAGCGTCGATTTTGCCCCTGTCAACCGCCTATACGGTTTGCGAAGGCTTGGGGTTCGAATCCGGTGTGGGCATGAAGTTTCACGAAGCGCCAGTGTTCTACTGGCTGTATACGATTCTGATCGTAGCCGGCGCAGGAGTTATTCTGACTCCCGATTTGCCGCTGGTGAAAATTTCCATTCTTTCGCAGGTGGTCAATGGAATTGCCATCCCGCCAGTGCTGATCTTCATGCTGCTTCTGGTCAACAAGAAAGAACTGATGGGTGACTATGTGAACTCGCGCCTTTATGACGTGATCGCGTGGGCGACAACCATCATTATGACTGTGCTCAGCGTGGCGTATATTTGGACTCTGCGCCCGGGTGGGTAGAGCCGCTTCCCAAATTGGTATTCCCAGGCTCCTCAATGCCTTTTGGTGGCGCAGCGCTTCCAGCGCTGCGATACGGTGCGTATTAGGTGAGAATCCTTCCCTCAGCCAAATCCTGTACCAAAGTCAAATCGGCTTCCAGAAAATCGAACGTCGGAAGCTCAGCCCGGGCGGCCCATTGAATATCGCGAAAGATGCGGTTCTCGATCTGGCCGGTGTATTTCGTCACCCGATAGAACCGGAGCTCCACCATGCCGCCGTTCGGGTACTCGTGGCGAATGCGGGCCACCTCCTCGCCGATCTGCGCGTCGATGCCGAGCTCTTCTTCCAATTCGCGGCGCAGGGCATCACGGGGTTGTTCGCCATCCTCAATCTTGCCGCCGGGAAACTCCCACTTCAGCGGCATGGTCTGATGCCGGGTACGCTGGCACACCAACAGCTTTTCGCCGTGCAGGATTAACGCAGCTACCACTTGTTTCATGCCGGATGTTTGTCCAGATATTGGCCGACCAGGCTCGCACAGAATTCCACCAGCGTGCGGTCCTCTTGTTTGAAAGCTGCGGGAAAGTGGCTATCAATATCCAACTCGCCCACTACTTGGCCGCGGGCGAAGACAGGGACCACGATCTCGGATTTGGTCTCAAGCGAGCAGGCCAAGTAGCGAGTGTCCTGGGTGACGTCGTCGACAACCACAGTTTTCCCGCTGGAAGCGGCCGCACCACAAATACCCTGATGCAGCGGGATGCGAGTATGCGGCGTCATCGCCCCCTCGAACTGGCCCAACACCAACACCGGGGCCTGATCGGGGTCTTTGTGGATCATGTAGAAGCCTACCCAGTTGTACTTCAGCATGCTTTCATGCAGCACCTTCACGATGCGAGCCATGAGGTCTTTTGCAGATGTCGCGGCTTGCGCCGATTGCGCCACTTCCTGGCGTACGTCTTCGGTCTTTACGGTTGTCGCCATAGAATATAAGGATAAACCCGATCTTGAGATTGAAAGTCATACGTATTGCATCTTAGCCTGTGGGGCTGTGGAAAAGGGATACAGCAGCTGATGACTGCACTGGGAGAAAGCTAAAGCCCGAGCTACAATTTTCTGCGATGTACTCTCCTCAGCTTCTTGATCATTTCGAGCACCCACGGAATGCCGGCGAAGTGGACAACCCAGATGCGTTTGCCGAGGTGGAGAATCCCGTCTGCGGCGATATTCTGCGGCTGAGCCTGAAAGTCGCCGACGGCCGCATCAGCGAGATACGCTTTCGCTGCAAAGGATGCGTGCCTGCCATGGCCTGCGCCTCGGCGCTTACCGAGTTGGCGAAAGGAAAGACGGTTGCTGAAGCCTGGCGCTTGCGGCGGGAAAAGTTGGTTGACATCGTGGGAGGTCTGCCCGAGGCATCCACTCATGCCAGCCATCTGGCTATGGATGCACTTGCGGCCGCGCTGAAGAAACTCACCGCCTAAGACGATTCGTCGACGGCAATTGTCTCTTGCAACCCGCCGAACTGAATTGGCATCTCCGTCTGCACTGTGGTAAATAGTGAGTAGGGTTTTCTGGGGTGAGTATGAGTGAAGGTACGTCTGATGTGAAGGTTTTTCCCGTCAAGAGCCCTCTCGAGACAGTTTTATCCCCTGCTCTTCTGGAAGCAGTTCCCGATGCCATGGTGGCGGTGAATCATGAAGGAATCATCGTTCAGGTCAATTCCCAAACGGAGGATCTTTTCGGGTACACGCGCGGCGAACTGATCGGTCAGAAGGTCGAGATTCTGGTTCCGGAGGCGCAACGCCAGCAACATCAGCACCACCGCGAGCGATTTGGCCGACAGCCTTCTGTTCGCCGCATGGGGGCAGGCCTGGATCTTTACGGACGCCGCCGGGACGGGTCAGAGTTTCCCGTGGAGATCAGTCTCAGTCCGGTACACACCAGCGGCGGCCCACTGGTGTTAAGCGCAATCCGCGATATCAGCGATCGCAAGCGCATCGAGGTGCAACTGCACTTGGCCTATCAAGCGCTGGAGCGGCGTCGGGACCGGCAGCTCTGGGAATACCAGAACCGGCTGGCGCTGATCGTAGATTCCTCCCAGGACGCAATTATCGGCAAGAATCTCGACGGCATCATCACCACTTGGAATCGCGGCGCCGAACAAATCTACGGCTATACAGCTGGAGAGATGATAGGCAAGCCCATCTCGATGCTTGCCCCGCCGGACCGGCCAGATGAAATCCCCGGCATTTTGGAGAAGATCAAGCTGGGTGAGGGCGTCGAGAATTTTGAATCCGTGCGGGTTACAAAAGACGGGCGTCATTTGAACGTCTCGATCTCTGTCTCTCCGGTTTGCGACTCCGAGGGGAAAATCGTTGGGGCTTCTGCCATCGCCCGAAACATCACGGCGCAAAAGCGTGCGGAGGAGCAACTGCGGCAGGCGCAAAAAATGGAGGCTGTAGGGCGGCTAGCGGGTGGAGTCGCACACGACTTCAACAATATCCTGGGCATTATCACCGCCTCGTGCGAACTGTTGCGCAGCCGCATGGACAAGGCAGGCACCGGCTTGCCTTACGTTGA
>Ga0187771_10001094_pt1 | contig 17782 bp, 13 predicted proteins | sample 0116_SJ02_MP15_1_FD_133139 | JGI IMG/M metagenome (GOLD analysis project Ga0187771, IMG submission 133139) | Tropical peat soil microbial communities from peatlands in Department of Meta, Colombia - 0116_SJ02_MP15_10_MG | ecosystem: Environmental > Terrestrial > Soil > Wetlands > Peat | place...
CGAATTTTCTTGGAACGGAGCAAACCCCTATTTTCGAGGCCGTGGAGCATAGGGTAGAGCGTCCCGGCACTGAGTTTGTATCCATGACGCTGCAACTCCTCAATCATTCCCAGTCCGAAGATGGGCTCCTGGCAGGCATGGTAAAGAACGTGAATGCGTATCAGGCCCGACAAGAGGTCATGCTCGCGGATATGGATGATCTTTCCGAACGTCATTGTTATATCGAGTTTAGATATCGAACTACGATATTAAATTGTGACACCCCATCGGCGTTGTGTCAAGGGCTGATACGATACCTGGCTATCGTGGGGATGCTTTGTTCCAGCGCAAACTGCCCGACGAGAAATCTGGGGTTCGACTGCTTCCGGCCAAGACGCCCAAGCATGAATCCGGTTACGCTTGGCGATATGCAATGCGCGTGAAGGGGAGAAGAGGAACGCTCAGTGCGGGCTTGTGCCCGCACTGAGCGTTACAAACGTGCGCTCTATGCTCGATCCCCGATTCGCAGGCGCCGCTATTTGCCCAAGGTAGGGGCGGAGCCCGGAAGCGTGTAGCGCAGGTCCAAGAACACCATGTCCAGATGAGCGTCCTTGGGCGCTCCGGTGGCCACGAACCACGGATTGCGACTGAGATACGAATACTGGCCGATCAGGTTCAGCGCGCCGTACTTGGCGTTCTTCCAAAACGCTTGGTTGAAGCCAAGGGTGCCTTCCTGAACCGCGCGGTTCTGGCTGGAGGACGACCCGGAAAAGCCATAGCCTATCAGCGTCGTGCCGTTGGCGTCGAATGCGACGTTCCGCTGGACATACAGGCCGCCGTAGTAACCGAAGATCATGGTGTTCCGGTGCGTGTACTCGACGCCGCTGACCGTGGAACCCGAATGTATCAAAGACAAGCTGCCGTCGGCCCGCACGATCAAATCGGGCGCCTGGCCGAAGATGTACCGTCCGCCGCCGTCGCTCCAAAAATTGTTCGTGAGCAGCCGAAAGCCCTTGAAAAGCTCGAAGTTCACGTTGACGAAGCCGCCGCCTCCGGTGGCCGAATAGTGCGTTGCGCTGGTCGGATTGTAGGCCTGAAAGAACCGAGCGACCCCACCGATCTCAGCGTGGACCTTCTTGGAAGGATCGAAAGCCAGCTTCGCAATCACGTCGGGAGCGCGGTTCGGAACACCGAAAGTGTTGCCTCCGTTGTTCAGCTCGGTGGTATAGGTTGCGAGGGCTGCTGGAAGGGTAGGTGTCGGGGCACCCGCCGAACCTCCGATGTACTGTTCCGGACTGTCCAGAGCAATGGCGAAGGCCATTTTGTCAGATGGATGGTAAACGACGCGCAGTTCCGGGATGCGGCCCCAGACCAAGCCGAGTTGGTAGTTCACGTCCATGTCCTGCGAGAAGAAAACGTCCGCAGGCAGAGGAGAGATGCCGCTGCGGTTGGGCGTGATCAAGCTCCAGGTTTGCCCCCCCAGCACTTCCCAATGGCTCTCGCGGAGGTCAACCCAGTACAACCGCGAGCGCAGGGTGTTGCTATTGCTGCTCACGGCGACGTTCCCGGGATTATTCCCCAAGAAATCGGTCTCCATATAACCGATCACGTGGGCGCCCTTTACGTCCGCATCCACGCGGAAGCCTATGCGGGAGTTCTGCATACTCTCGCGGAACTCACCCAGGTTTGTCGGAATGGACGTGCTGCCACCGTAGGGAATGCCGGCGAAGTTGGTTCCGATGCCGCTTCCCCCATCTCTGCTCCGCCACACACCCGTGAAATCCATGAATCCTACAGGGGTGATGTCTGCCGTGCCTATGCGGAACCGAAGAGGCGATTCCTCGCCTGGTGGTCCCTGTTGCGGCGAACTGGCGGAAGTGGCCAACGCCACTGGCGCTGGGGCGTTCCCGCTCATTTCCGAATTGGCGCCAGCGGCCAGGGATGCCAGGCCCGAACTTGCGGGGGCAGCGAGATGCTCATTCGCCGAACGCGCGGCGCGCAGCTCCTCGGTGAGCGCGCTCAGTTTTTGTTCCTGCTCGCGCAGCAGTTGCTGTTGTGTTTCCAATTGCCTGGCCTGTTCCGTCACCATCTCGCGCAGCTGCTCGATCTCAGCCCCGTAGCTGGCGGGAGATGGTTCTTCCGCCGCCCTTCCGCGGCTGGCGCTGCTTTCGCCAACCCCGTTGCTGGCGGCCGGCATGGCCGGTTGCGATGCAACTTCCTTATTGGCTGTTTCGTTGTTTGGGGCGTTCCCGGCTAGTGCCGGATAAACCCCTAAAACCGCGGACAATACGCCCGTCATCCACAACTTAAGCATGCAATCCTCCGATAAGATTTTCCTGGCAACTTGGGCTTGAAGCCCAAAGGGCCCCACCAGATTCAAAAGTCTGAGGCAATCTAGAAGCGGGGAGTCAACGGCCCTTGAATCGAAGATGAATATTCTGTGACAGGGGCACTTCGCTAGTCGAGGCTGGCCACCGGGCTAACGAGCCCGTGAGAGACGTGCGCCAGCCACTACAATCAGCGGGCATCCGCAGGGCAAACGGAATGGCGCGGCGTCGCCCCCTTCGGTTACTTCTGCATGGCGCCATACGGCGTATTGCCGCATGTTCTTCGGAGTGCCATAATGTGCTTTCTAACGTTGCCTGAAGCGGTGCCGCCGTGAGTTGCCAGCGCTTCCCAACCGCGCGGACACGGGCTGCCGGGGGAAAAATTGCATGAATCTTCGGGACCAGTGGATTGAGAAACGCCTTGCCGATGCGGGGGGCGACGGCAATGTGACGCAGATGCACTTCGCGCGCCGGGGCGCGATTACCGGGGAAATGGAATACGTGGCGCGCAAGGAAGGCCTCGATGCGGAGCTGGTGCGCAGCGAAGTGGCGCGCGGCCGGGCCATCATCCCCGCGAATGTTCATCACCGGAACCTCGAACCCATGGGGATTGGCATCGCCTTCCGGTGCAAAGTCAATGCCAACATCGGCAATTCCGCGACCACCTCCAACATTGACGAGGAACTGAAAAAGCTGCACCAGGCCGTGCATTACGGATCGGACACGGTCATGGACCTTTCCACCGGAGGCGACATTCCGCGCATCCGCAAAGCCATCATCGAGGCTTCGCCGGTGCCGGTGGGAACCGTGCCCATCTACGAGGCCATCTCCCGCGTGAGGCGCACCGAGGACCTCTCTGCGGAAGTGATGCTTGAGGTGATCGAGGAACAGGCCGAGCAGGGCGTGGATTACATGACCATCCACGCCGGCGTGCTGCGAGAGTGCGTTCCCCTGGCCCGGCGGCGCATCACCGGCATCGTCAGCCGCGGCGGGGCGCTTATGGCCCAGTGGATGGAGCACCACAGGAAGGAGAACTTTCTCTACCAGCGTTTCGAGGACATGTGCAGGATTCTCAAGAAGCACGACGTGTGCTTCTCCCTGGGCGACGGCCTGCGGCCCGGGTGCATCGCGGACGCCAGCGACGAAGCGCAATTCGCCGAGCTCAAGGTTCTCGGGGACCTGGCCAGGACGGCCTGGGAGCACGACGTGCAGGTGATGATCGAAGGGCCGGGACACATTCCGCTTGATCAGATCGAGCTGCAGGTGAAGAAGGAGATGGAGATGTGCCACGAAGCGCCTTTCTACACGCTGGGGCCGCTGGTCATTGACATTGCTCCGGGATACGACCACATCACCAGCGCCATCGGCGCGGCCATGATTGGCTGGCATGGCGCCTCCATGCTGTGCTACGTGACGCCCAAGGAACACTTGGGCTTGCCGAATCCGGAGGACGTGAAGCAGGGCGTGATTGCCTACAAGATCGCCGCACACGCTGCGGACGTGGCCCGTCACCGGCCCGGGGCGCGGGACCGCGACGACGCGCTCAGTTATGCGCGCTTCCTCTTCGATTGGAACAAGCAGTTCGAGCTGTCGCTGGATCCGGAGTCCGCGCGGGCCATGCACGACGAATCGCTTCCCGATGACTTTTATAAGGAAGCCAAGTTTTGTTCCATGTGCGGACCGAAATTCTGCTCCATGAACCTGACGCAGGTGGCCGAGTCCGAGAGCGGCCAGGACCAAACCGAGCGCAAGCAGAGGTTCGTGGAGTTGCTCGCCAAGATCGGCAACTGATGCCGTTCCAACTGATTGTGACAAGCGGCTCCGCGCTGTCCTTGACGCATAAGTGGAGAAGGGCACGCCGCCTAGTTGGCGAAATTCAATTGGAACGGCAATAGTCTGCGAAAAAAGCTATCCTTCACGCAGCTCATGATGCAGAGCAGGCGCAAAGACGAACCCTCCCGGCCTCCCGAGGAAATGAATCACGGGGCAGGGCGCGACGAAGGGGCGCTGCTCGTGCTGGGAGAGAAGCGGCAGGACCTCAGCGGCCGCGCAGGCTATTGACGTTCCGCGCACCCGGCCTGCCCGAGGGCTCAGCATCATGCGCAGAGTTGTTAGTATGGGGGCCAGCGCACTGGGCTGACCGTACAGGGCGCGCGAGCTTGGCGCGGGCGCCGGCGGCGAGGAACGCATGGATGATTCGGGCCAGGGCTTCACGGTCCTAGTGGTGGACGATTCGCCCGTGTACCGCAAACTCGTTCAGGACACGCTATCCTTGCAGCAATACTCCATTCTCATGGCCAAGGACGGCCGCGAGGCCTTGGCGCTGTTCGCCGAGCATTTGCCCTCCGTGGTGATTACCGACAGGGTCATGCCGGATCTTTCGGGGATCGAACTTTGCCAGAAGATACGGGCCGAACATCAAAGCTCCTATACCTACATCATTCTGCTGACGGGGATGTCGGAAAAGGACAGCGTCGTGGAGGGCTTGGCCGGGGGCGCCGATGACTACTTGACCAAGCCTTTTCACCCCGGCGAGCTGCTGGCTCGCGTGGGGGTAGGACGCAGGATTATTGATCTGCAGCGGCAGATCGAGGCCAAGAACCGTCTTTTGGAAGAGGCCGCGCTCACCGACCCGCTGACCGGGTTGCCGAACCGCCGGGCCGTGGAATCCACCGCCGCGCGCGAGTTGCTGGCCGCCGCCAGGCATGGATACCCGCTGTGGGTGGTGGCCATTGACCTGGATTACTTCAAGGAAGTGAATGACACGTACGGGCACGAGGCCGGCGACATCGTCCTCAAGCGGTTCGGCCAAATCTTGAAGACCAACACGCGAGCCTCGAACATCTGCGCGCGCATGGGCGGAGAAGAGTTCTTGCTGATCCTGACGCACGTCAGCGCGGAAAACATCCTGGGTACGGTGGACCGGCTGCGGCAGGCCTTCGAGGCGCAAACGTTCAACTTTGAAGGCAAGAGCACAAAGGTGACCGCCAGTTTCGGCGTGGCGGGTTTCCAGGGAAGCGCGGCGCCGGAGTTCACCAGGCTGGTGATCGAGGCGGACAAGGCGCTCTACGCGGCCAAGCGCGGAGGACGGAATCAGGTGATCGTCATGGAACGCGTGCTGAAGACAGAGTAGAGAATATCCGCCCGGCAAGACCGGGAGATGCGGGCCACGCAGCTGCGGCGACGAGCGTCTCACGGGGAAGCGATGGTTGGTAGGGGGTTGAGTTTAAGACCCGCTAAGCGCCGGGCAATCCACGGAGGGGCCAGGCGACGGGGCTGGCCAATTCCGCGGGTTTTCGTTACCCTAGAAGCCAACCTGAAAACGGCTTGCGGCTGGCGCCCATGGTGGCCAGAACGGGCGTGCCGCGAACCGCAGGACGCAGGGCGCCATGGTGCAACGGTTAGCACAGCGGCCCTTCAAGCCGCAAATACGGGTTCGATTCCCGTTGGCGCTGCCACTTCCGCCTGGTTGGTGAAATCTGTTGGAACGGCACTAGTACGATGGGGTCATGTAGGCCAGGTTAGGCTCCGTTTCCTTTTGTTACATAGCCCAGGGCGGCCAGCCGGTTCCTTCCCTTATCTTGAGCATAACCTGCTCGTAATCAAATGGATAGGGCCGCGTGTGGGTGGTCTGCCATTTGCTTCCCCTAATCCTGAATCTGAGCATCCCAGTGTCCGCAGATGGGAGCAAACGCATGAGGACGAGCGGGGAACGCGGATTTTCGATGGTTGAGGTGGCTGTGGTCGTCGCGCTGATGATGATCGTTCTTGCCATGGCCGTTTACAGTATAGGAACGTCGCTACCAAATTACAAGGTGGACATCGCCATGAACAGCGTTTACAGCACGCTGCGCTTGGCCCGGCAAATGGCGATTTCCCAGCGCCGCAACATTCAAGTGCAGTTCAGCACTTCGGACTCAACGAACACCGGCGAGATCGTGCTGACGCAGTTGGCTCCGAATGCCGGGTTCGGCGGCCCCGTGGCCATGGGAAATTACCCGTGGGAAGGCGGAGCGACATTCCACAACTTCGGCGTGGGCGATACACCGATGCAGTTCTGCGCGGGCATGGGCGGGAATTGCACATGCGGAGGCAGCGATGCCGTTTGTTTCAATGGCATAGCGGGCGGCCCGGCCACCATGGAGTTCACTCCCACCGGCGCATTCATTGACGGCACTACCTTGGGTGTGAACCCTACCACGGCCATCAACGGAACGATTTACCTGGGCATTCTGCCAACGGGAGCATCACCGTCACAGTGGTCCCACACGGCGCGAGCAGTGACTGTTCTGGGGGCCACGGGCCGGGTGCGGCAATACCGCTGGGACGGCGCCAATTGGCAGGAATAAGGAGCATGGCCATGAAGAGAAAAGACTTGCGGCGAGCGGGGCAAAACCCGCGCTGCGCGAGGCCGGGCGTTCGAAAGAAGGACCTGGGCTTCACGCTTATGGAGGCCTTGATTTCCATCCTTGTCGTCATGCTCGGTCTCTTGTCGCTTGAAGCGGTCTATACCCAGGGCCTTTCGCTGAATACCCAGACGCAATACGACTACATCGCCCAGGCAAAGGCCGAAGAGGCTATGGAGACGATCTACGCGGCGCGGGACTCGAACCAAGTCAACTGGGTGCAAATTCAGAACGGTACCGGTGCCGTTGGCGGCACCACGGGAATCTTCCTGCCCGGTCCTCAGCCACTGTTGGCTCCCGGCCCGGACGGAATATACGGCACGTCGGACGACGACCCGAGCAATCCCAACGTGATCATCGCCGGGCCAAATTCAAGCGGCGCGCTGTGCTCATCCGCGGGCATCCCGGCGCCGGGCAGCGTGGTCATCCCGCTGACCTTCATGACCCGCCAGATTCAGATCGCCAACGTGGTGACGGACGGAAGCGTTCGCCAGATCACCATTACCATGACCTACACCATCGGGAGTTCGGTGAGGACGTACCAACTGGTCAGTTACATCTCGCAGCCCGCGTGAGGGCCGGCGGAGGAGCAAGCCATGAAACGACAGGCGGGTTTCACCATGGTGGAACTGGTGACGGCGATGGGCGTGAGCCTGCTGGTGTTGATGGTTGCCGCCGCCGCGTTCCAACAGGCCGCGGAGATGAACGCAAACACTGTGCTCTCGGCGGACATGAATGACAATCTGCGCTCGGGAATGAACCTGATCGTGCAGGACCTCGTTCAGACCGGCGCGGGAATCCCCACGGGGGGCATCCCCATCCCCAGCACGCCGAATGCGACGACCGGATGCAATAAAGACGCGGCGGCCAATTGGATCAACCGGCCGCCCATGATCATGGGACTGAAATTCAACGGCCCCAACAGCGCACAAGTCGGTTGCAATACGGTTCTGCCGGCGATCGAGCCGGGGAATAACCTGGGACCCCAGATCACCAGCCCGGATGGAACGACGGGCCCGGTAACGGACATCATCACCCTTCTCTATGTGGATAACACCATACCGGCCAACGTTCTGTTGACCACCTCGGATGTCAACCCTCCCCTGTACAACGCCCTGGACGCTTGCCCCATCAATGCTGCGTCAGCGACGTGCAACCCGACAGGCACAAAATGCCTGGGGGGCGGCACCATCGCCGTGGACGGCTCGAGCATGACCTTCGATAACACCTGCCAGACCATTGGCTCTGGCGGGACGCCCATCAACCCCGGCGACCTCATCATGTTCTACAACGCCAATGGACAAGCCCTGCAAACCGTCACCAAGGTGAGCGGCCAAACCCTGTATTTCGCCTCCGGGTCGTCGAGCGGCGACTCCTACAATTTGAACGCACGCGGAGCCTGCTCCGGCGGTACGGATACGGCAGGGACAATTTGCCAGCTCCAGAACACGTCGGGTACCCCGCCTAAGCCGAACGGCACCTATCCCACCACGTCGGCGACGCGGATTTGGATGATCACCTATTATCTGGACGACAGCGCGAACGACCAGGGCGTCTCTTATCCGCATCTGATGCGCGAAGTGAACTTCAATCCGCCCCAACCCGTGGGCGAAGCCTTCGAAGACCTGCAATTCACATTCAATTTCGCCGACGGAGTGCCGCCCTCGACCAACCAGCCGGCCGTGCCGATTTCCCCGAATTACGACCTGGAGAGCCAGATTCGCTCGGTCAACGTGTACCTCGGAGTGCGTTCCGCGGAGAATTTGCCCCCCGCGTTCGGGCTGTCCGGCAGCGGCGGTCCTTCGGCCAAGTCCGCAAAGTTTATCCGAGCGAGCCTGGACACCCAGGTGGACCTGCGCTCGCTTGCCTACTTCAATAATTATATGAACACTAACTACACGACAGGTAGCGGCGAATGAGAGGAGCCCAGTGATGCGTACCATGAAAAAGCTGCAGCGAAAGCAGTCGGGGATCGCTCTGATCACCTCGCTCCTGCTGATGGTTCTGATGGCCAGCCTGCTCGCCGGCTTCATCTGTCTGGTGATTGCGGAGCAGCAGGTGATGAACTCCAGCGCGAACGACAACCTGGCATTCTACGGAGCGCAGGCCGGCTTGGAAAAGCTGACCGGCGACCTGGGCACGCTCTTCGGCAACAACTACGCGCCCACGGGGCCGGAAATCAACGCCCTCACCACGGCTCCCCCGGACCTCTCCGCGCAAGGACTTACGTTTACGGACCCCAACAACGTCAGCACCTACAGCATTACCTTTGCTCCAGACGCCAAAGGCAACCCGGCGGCGACCCCGGGCACCATCAACAATGGGAACAGCCCCTGGAATGGCATGACCGCTTTGTTGACCCAATATAACCTGAACGCCACGGCGTGGACCAAAACCGGCTCGCAGGTGCAACTGACCCGGTCAGCCCAGTCCGTGGGCATTCCACTGTTCCAGTTCGGTATCTTTTCACAAACTGACCTGGGCTTTCATGCCGGGGTAGACTTCAATTTCGGCGGGCGCGTGCACACGAATGGGAATTTGTTCTTGGCTCAGGACACGGGCACCTTGACCATGTCCCAGAAGGTGACGGCGGTCAAGCAGGTGGTGCGAAACAACCTCATGAACGGTTACTCGATAATCAGTGATCCCGGCTATCAAGGCACCGTGAGCATTACCAAGGGAAGTGGCGCCTACCGCGCTTTGGCTTTTGGCGAAGGAAGCGTGACCGGCATGCCGAATAGCTCAGCGAACCCCAACTGGACGACCCAGATCGAGCCCGCTTATAACGGCAACCTGGTCAACAACGTGAAGCCGCTGAATCTAACGATTGCCCTTCTGGGCGCGGCCGATCCCATTGAACTGATTCGCCGGCCGGCGGCAGGTGAAAGTCCCGTGAATCCCATGCTCGGCGAACGCTACTTCGCCCAGGCCAGCTTGAAGATTTTGCTTTCCGACAACTCGATTGACATTAGCAACCTGCCTTGCACGGACACCACCGTGGCGCCATTCAATTTGGCGGAGCTTGCGCAGCCCTTCGCCAACTGGCCCGCGGACACAGCGAACCTGCAGGCGAAAATGGGCGCCGCGGGAACATCACCTCTCCCCCTGGCAGCGTCTGGAGCTACGGCAGCAACTTACACGCCGGGTACGGGGACGCCCCCGGGTGACGGCTACTGGGTGAAGAACGGACAGCCGACACTCACCGCGAACCCTGGCTACATTAAGATTGAGGTTCAGACAGGTTACGGGAGTCCCTGCGGCGGCTGGAAAGACGTCACCGCGGAGATCCTCGGTTTTGGCTACGTGGCGGCTAACCTGAATCCCGGTCCGCGATTCGCTGACAGTGGCACCAAGATAGACAACAATTGGAAATACACCGGGGCGGCGTACAACACAAATCCGGTTGCTTACGGCGGGGCTTCATTCGGCGCTGATTATCGAACGGTTGGCGCGGGCACAAGCGGGACCGCGCCGCCGATCCTGTACCCGCTAGGTGTCGGCGCTGCTGGTGTTACGTGCAACGACCCTCATCCCAACGCCATCATTCGCCTCGAACGAGTGCGGGACAACCCCTCGTCCATACCGTATTGCCAACAAAACGGCAACGCTTGCAATGCAAGCAAGGGCACGCTTCCGCAAACGCAGAACTACAATCTGTGCGGCTTTACCAGCGTGGGCGGTGTAGACCCCTCGCTCCAGAGCCATCCCTCGGACTTCTGGCCTCTGACTCTATACGACACGCGTGAGGGCATAAGCCGCGACGCGGCCCCAGGCACTGGCTTGCTCACACTCGGCGGAACCATGCACTATGTGGAATTGAACGTGACCAACTTGGCCAAGTGGTTTACGGGCAAGCTCGCGGGAGTGACAACGAGCGCGTACACGGACCCGGGGACCGCGCCGAACAACTACCTGGTGTATTTCTCCGACCGGCGGGGGAATTACGTACCCAAGAGCGGACTGGAAGCCATACCCGGCGGTTGGCCTCCGCAATCCCCCTCGAACAACGAGACAGGCGAATATGGCTTTTCAGATTCTGTGAATCCGGCCAGCCAATATGGTTGCCCGAACGGCACTCTCGATACCGGTGAGGACCTGGACAATCTGGGTGTTCTCTTTACCTATGGGCAAGATCCCACCCACGCCATCACGTCCTTGTACAGCACATTCTGGCCATCTGCCAACGGCATGCTGACCGCAGCGCCGTCACCGTTGAAAGCGGATCCGAACTGCACCGTAGCCAATCCAACGACGGTCTGGCCGGGGACCTTTGTACAGAACACAAACGAGGCCCGCCAGAATCCTCCGCTTTTCTTCCGTCGGGCGCTCAAGCTCACCCATGGAAACCTGATCAGCGTCACCGGCTGGCAGGCGAATTGCGGTGGCAGCGGTAATCCGTGCGGTCTGGCCATCGCTGCCGAGAACCCCATCTATGTTCAGGGCGACTATAACGCGAATTCGGGGGGGGGCGGCTTCGCCGACCCTAATGTAGCGGCCTCGGTGATGGGAGATGCGGTCACGCTCCTTTCGAATAGTTGGAACGACCTCAACTCCTTTTCCTCCCCTTACCTCGGCGCCGGTTGCTCCGGCGGAGCCCGTACTGCAACCACGACTTACTACAGGATGGGCGTGCTTGCCGGAAAAGGCCTGGCATTCCCTCTGCCGTCATGGTCCCCAAGCAACGAATTCGGAGACGATGGCGGCATCCATAATTTCATGCGCTTTCTGGAAGACTGGGGGAATCAAACAGCTTTTTACGACGGCTCGATTGGCAGCCTGTACTACAACCGGCAAGCGATCGGCACATGGAAATACAGTGTAAACTGTGCCGTGTATATTGCCCCTACACGCAACTACATCTTCGATACGAACTTTCTGACGCCGTCTCTGCTGCCGCCGCGGACGCCGATGTTTCGCGACATCAACATCACGGGGTTCACGCAGATTCTCGTGGCGGACTAACATTGCGCGAGGGCCCGGGGCATCGGGCCCCCTGCTCCCTGTACCCAACCCGGGCTGCCAGCTTCCCTGGCGGCCCGGGTCTTCTGTTTTGCGCCCAGGCCATTGTGAGGCTCCGGAAGTTCGTGGAGTTCCGCAGCGCGCGTTGCCACGCCGGCTCTTCAGTTCTTCCTGAAAGCGGAACGAAACGGGCTTTCCCTGAACGGGAAAAGCGCGTACTAGGATAAGAGTTTGGCGCGGAATTGTGCCCCCGGTTCTATCGAGAATTCAGAGACTTAGCCGTCTAATGGGGCAGGTGGGCTGGCGATGAAGCCAGTGGGGGCTTGCGTGCATCAAATCTATGGGTAGAAGAGTCATCCTGAAGAACCGCTCAGGGGGTTGGGGCACAAATACCACAGGAGAAGTGATGAAGAAAGACAGCAGCCGGAAGTGGATGTGGTGGTTCTTGGTCGTGCTTGGCGCGACGCAGGTGTACTTCGTGAGGGAGTTGCTGGCGGCTTACGCGCTATTTGCCTTGGGGTTTGCAGCGCTGGCGGTTGTGGCGTTGGGAGTGTACCTGGTGCAGAAGGCGTGGGAAGCCGGGTTACGGCATGCCGAGCGGCAGGCTGGTCCGGCAATGAATTTGGCGCGGCGCAGTTGGGCCTTCGTGGAAGATGTCAGCCGCAAACCGTTCGGCGGGGCGGACTCGGAGGCGGCGCAATGAGCGCGACGAATTGAATGCCGCGCTGACGACCGCGGCGCTACATTAAAACCCAAACGGGCCAGTCATGCGGGCGCTTGACTGGCCCATTCTGTTGAAGTGCGAGCGCCCCACGGCCAAGGCAACTCACCTTGGGCAGGCTTGCGCGTCCCGGCCCAGAAGACGGCGCCGTCAATAAAAGGCAGCGCCGCCGTCCACGTTGAGCGACTGTCCGGTGATGGCCCTGGCCTGGTCGGAACACAGAAACAGCGCCGCGCGGGCGATTTCCTCCACGCCGAGAGAACGAGCTTGCAGCACCCCTTTCACGGATGCCCGAAGCTGCTCCTCGGGCGTTCTGCCCAATCTTTCGGCGATGGCGCGGAGAAGCTCCTGCGACATGCGCGTTTCCGTCACCGGACCAGGACAGATGGCGTTAACGCGAACGCCTTTTGGCGCCGCCTCGGCGGCCACGGCGCGCGTCAGACCGAGCACGCCAGCTTTGGAAGCAGCGTAGGGCGCGCTCCAGGGGAAGGCTGCCTTGGCCGAGAGGCTGGAAATATTGAGAATGGCGCCGGAGCCGCGGGCGTACATCTCCGGAAGGACCTGGCGGATGAGCAGGAAGCAGGAGCGCAGGTTCACGGCTAGGACGTCGTCCCACTGCTCAGGGGTAATTTCCTCGGCCGGTTTCAGGGGACTGTAAATGCCGGCGTTGTTCACCAGGATGTGGATTGCCCCGAAGCGTTCGTGGCACGCGGAGACGGCGCGCGCGCAGCCGGTTTCATTTGCCAAGTCGGCGGCAGCATGGGCGGCGCGCCCCCCGCTGGCGGCGATTTCCTCGGCGGCGGAGGCCAGCTCCCGCTCGGTGCGCGCGGTGAGAAAGACCGAGGCCCCTTCGGCGGCGAAGAGCCGGGCGATGGCCCGGCCGATGCCCCGGCCGGAGCCGGTGATGAGCGCAATTCGCCTGTCGAGTATCACAGCCACAGAGAATAGAGGCAATGCGGAGAAGAGGCAACCCAGGGCCGCTAAGCTGATGAAAGCGCAGGCCAAAGTAGAAATGGCGGGTGCGCGCAGGTTTGCGGTATCATAAGACGCTTCGGGAGAATAACTTGCAAATGCAGGGCGGAAACGGCAACCCGGGTAACGGCAAGATACTGCTCCGCGTCAGGCCCAGGGGATTCTGCGCCGGCGTTGTCCGGGCCGTGGACATAGTCGAACTGGCGCTGGAAGCCTACGGCGCGCCGGTTTACGTGCACCACGAGATTGTGCACAACCGTTACGTGGTCGAGCAACTGCGACGGCGAGGGGCTATTTTCGTGGAGGCCATAGGAGAAGTGCCGCATGGGGCCGTGCTAGTATTCAGTGCCCACGGCGTGCCGCCGACGGTCCGCCAAGAAGCCACGGACCGTTCCCTGCGGGTGATTGACGCTACCTGCCCGCTAGTGACCAAAGTACACTTGGAAGCCCTGAAATTCGCCCGGGAAAAGCGCAGCATCATCCTCATCGGCCATAAGGACCACCAGGAGATTGTGGGCACGTCCGGGGAAGCGCCGGAGCGGACCATGGTCGTGGATTCGGTCGAGGCGGTGGATGCGCTCGAAGTTCCTGACCCGGAGAAACTGGCCTTTCTGACGCAGACTACGCTGAGCCTGTACGACACTCAGGAGATTGTGGCCCGTTTGCGGGAGCGCTTCCCCACCATCGTAGGCCCGGCTTCCGACGATATCTGCTACGCGACGCAGAACCGCCAGGAGGCGGTGGAACAGGTGGCTCGGGACGTGGACCTAATCCTGGTGGTGGGCTCCCCGAACAGCTCGAACTCAAACCGTCTGGTGGAAGTGGCCCGGCGCGAAGGCGTGCAGGCCAGGTTGATTGATGCGGCGAGCGACGTAGACCCTGCGTGGCTGGAAGGGGTGGCTCGCGTGGGGCTGACCGCCGGAGCTTCCGCTCCGGAAGTGTTGGTGGAACAGGTGAGCGAGCGGCTGGCGTCGCTGGGCTTCACGGACCAGCGGGATCTTCATTTGATCCGTGAAGATGTGCGCTTCACCTTGCCGCCCGAGTTGGCCACCATCGCGCCGGCGCGGCGCGCGGAGGAACCCGCGGGAACAACTCGCTGCGACGCATAGAGACGGCGAGGAAGCCGGGAGGAACGTTGGAAGAGCCTGAGTCCGCAGGGCGCGGATCTCGGAAAAGGGCCAGGTCGCTGGACAACAGGGTGTCGCACCAGCAGAGGTGAAATTTGGCGGTTAAACTCATCCGTCAGCCGAACAAGATCGCCTTGATCGGAGCGCCGTGGAGCGCGGGCGCGCGCGAGAGCGGGTTCGAAAAGGCGCCGGCGGCCCTGCGCGGAGCGGGACTAGCGGAAAAGCTCGCCTCCGCCGGCTACAGCGTGGAGGACTTGGGCGACTCCGGCGTGCGAATGTTCGCCTCTGACGACGAGCACCCCCGCGCGAGAAACTTGCCTGAGGTTCTGGCCGGACTGAACGATTTGCGCCCGCGCGTCGAGCTGGCGGTGAAGTCCGGGGTATTACCCTTGGTGCTTGGCGGGGAATGCGGGCAGGCCATCGCCATTGTGGCCGGCGCGCGCCGCTATTTCAAACACCTGAATGTCATTTGGATGGACGCCCATGCGGACTTGAACACCCCGGCGATTACCCCGTCGGGCTGTGTTTGCGGCATGGTGGTCGCGCACATGACTGGACACGGCGCAGCGGAGCTGGTGCGCTTCTGGGGCGAACCCCCGCTCGTTCGGGAGCCCGGCGTAATGTTGTTCGGAGTGCAGCGGCTGGATCCTGGCGAGCAGGAGTTCCTGACCAGATCACCGATGCCCAGACTGTTTGCCCCTGACGTGCGCGGCATGGGAGGCCGCCAGGCGGCGCTGCAAGCGCTGGAGCGCCTGCACGGAGACGCGCGGCAATTTATCTTGCACCTCGACGTGGACGTGTTGGCGGCGGAATCGTTTGGGGCTGCGGCCGCGCTGGGTTCGCCGGAAGGACTCAGCCTGGAAGAGGCGCGGGCCGCCCTGCGCGTTTTTCTGTCGCACAAGAACCTGCTGGCGATGGATGTGGCCCAATATCACCCGGACAAAGACCCTGACGGCGGCGGGGCAAGACTGGTCGTGGACCTCCTTGTAGACGCGCTGCAAGCCAGGCTGGAAGCCTCGGCCGCCGCTGAGCAGCCGAAACCCGCGGCGCCTGAATCGTCCCCTTCCGAACCAGTGGAAGAAGCGGCGCCGACACAAGACACCCCGTCGCTTCCTACAGGTTCGTAGTCACCTTCGGGAAGGCCTGCCTCGGCAAAATCCGATTAACCGGGGGGAGTCTGAGCGGCTTCGCGCTTGCGCCAATAGCGCGCCAGGCCCAGCCAGGAGAGGTCCACGCCGCCGTTGAAAAGGTAGTGCGCGATCTCCGGGGCGGGAAGGGATTTCTCCACCTCCGAGCGCACGGATTCGACAAACGCGGCGAGAGCGGCGGCCTCATCGCCCGAGGCGCGGAGAAGCTGGCGCGCCCGCGCCGCCCAACCCCGTAAGCGTTCGCGAAACTCCTCCACGTGCGCTTGCGGATCATCGGAAAAACCGAAATGAGTCACGAAGAGGCGTGCTGGATGGCGCGACAATATGGCTGCCAAGCTCGATTCCCAGAGTTCCAGGTCCACATCCGGCGGCGGCGTGGCCGGCAAGACGAATGTGTCGCCTTGGATGCGGATGCCGGCGGTATCGCCGGCGAAGGCCACGCCTTCGGAGGAATCAAAATAGCAGACGTGGTGCCGCGCGTGGCCGGGGGTGTGCAGCACATCCAGCCGAAACCTTCCGAGGGAAAGGCTCTCGCCTCCCTGCAAGGCGCGGAGATTCTCCTGCGGAACGGCCAGAAACGCGCCGTACAAGCGTTCCATCCTGTCGCCGTAGAGGCGTCCGGCGCTTTCCAGCAGCTTTGCAGGATGGGCCATATGCGGGGCCCCGGTCGCATGCACATAGACCGCCAGCCGGGGGTTCTCCCGGACAAGAGCGCCGACAGCGCCCGCGTGGTCCAGATGGATGTGCGTGAGGAGGACAGCATCCAGATCGGCGGGGGAGAGGCCATGCGAACGAAGTCCTTCGCGCAGTGCCGGAAGAGAAACGGCGGGGCCGGGATCAACTAGCGCGGCGAATCCATCACCCTCGAGGAGACAGGCGGCAATGGAACGCGCGTGGCCTAGCCAGTCAACATCTATGGCGGCAATGCGCCTTGCTCCCACGACCCTAGTTTAACTCCAACCCGCAACCAGTAGCCGGCGGTCCGCCAGGGGTCCGGCAGCAAACCCCGATAAGCAGGGTGCGCGGAGCCGTAAGTATTTTAGTCTGAGACCGTTAACCCAGGAACCCCGTCATTATCATCTAATGTGTGATGCGTGGTCCGAGCGTGTGAGGGACCGACCCTGAGGAGGTCTTGCCATGCAACTGAGGGGCTTGAAAACTTTCTGGCTGGGTGCAAGCATCCTGGCGTTGCTTAACGGAGGATGCTCGAAGCCCGCGGGCGAGCCCGGCGGAGCCGCCACTCCCGCGGCGCAGGCGCCAGCGACGATGACCTTGCCTGCGAACACTGTCCTGCGCGTCACGGTGGACGAGACCCTGGCCAGCAACAGGAACCACGACGGCGATTCCTTTGCCGCCAGCCTAGCCGAACCTCTGCTGGTGAACGGAGTGACCGTCTTTCCGCAGGGGATGCGCGCGGCCGGGCGAGTCGTGGCGGCACGGGAATCCGGCCGTCTGCACGGCGTGGCCAGCCTTGCGGTTGCGCTGACTTCGCTGGAAGTCAACGGGCAGTCTTTCGACATCGAAACGAACACGTATCATCTCGTGGCCAAGAGCCACAACAAGCGCAACTTGGGCTTTATCGGTGGTGGAGGGGCAGCGGGAGCATTGATCGGGGGATTAGCTGGAGGAGGCAAGGGCGCGCTGATCGGCGGCGCCATCGGTGCGGGCGCTGGGACCGCAGGGGCCGCAGCCACCGGAAAAAAGGACGTGGCCATTCCGGCAGAAAGCCGACTCAGGTTCCATTTGCTCCGGCCGGTGACGATTCCGGCAGGGGGCTGAGCACGGGAAAACGACCGATGCCGGAGCCCCAGAGATGGTCTTGGTAAGGGTGATTCCCGTTTCGGGCAGGGGGTGCATCCCGTTTCGGCACCCAAAAGGAAACAATGGTGTTAACTAGGCCAAGTAATGAATCATCTTGACAACCGTCCCAAAATGGTCTAAGTTTCTCTCCGATAGCGCCGCTCTATAAGGCGCTAACTAGCAGAAATTAAAGACTATGAATCAAGTCTCGATGTGGCACTCGCGGTGCTGCCAGAGTGGACATGCGAGATCATCCTAGCGGTGCTTCCGCACAACTCGCCGTTGACGCTCAGTACCCCCGCCCCGGCGTGGCGGCCACGCTGCTGGTTGTTGACGACGAAGA
>Ga0187771_10001095_pt1 | contig 17780 bp, 17 predicted proteins | sample 0116_SJ02_MP15_1_FD_133139 | JGI IMG/M metagenome (GOLD analysis project Ga0187771, IMG submission 133139) | Tropical peat soil microbial communities from peatlands in Department of Meta, Colombia - 0116_SJ02_MP15_10_MG | ecosystem: Environmental > Terrestrial > Soil > Wetlands > Peat | place...
CTAGCAGCTCGAGTGGGACATCCTGTTTACGTTGATGTCACCATATTGCACTAATCGCTTGGCCATTGAAGACTTCAGATATTCATGGTCGCGTGGCACGAGTCGTGTCCTCCGGTAAGGCATCCACCGAAAAGAACCTGTGCGCGATAATCTCGTGGCTGGGACGCGGCAGACAGCACAACATAATCTCGGCGAGAGATGCGGCGGTTTAGGAATATTCCGTGTAGTTTTGGCGGCCCAGCCAATCTAATATTGCCCTCCTAATCTAGTTCAGGGGCAAGAGCGGATAGGATGCCTTCACCAGTTTCAACGCCGCCGCCAGGCAAATACCACCCTTGGACATAACTATCTTGTACCAGAAATACTTTGCGATTTGCATCGATTACAACAGCGCGAGCGCCAAGTGTGGCGCTACCGAATAAGGGGTGAAATAAAGAAAATGGCATTAGATTTATCTATGATTGCGCTAAGGTCCAGGCCGGGAAAGGGACCAGCGACAATCGAAACTGACATAGTCCCCGTATTCACGGTGAATGCTTGTGATCGATGCCTGCTTGTTGTACCGGGGGCAAAACTCAGACGCCATCGCTTTGGCGACAACGCGATCACTTGTGCCGTGCTGTGATGCCACCAGTGGATAGGGGATGATGCCTCCGGTATCATTGCCAGTAATTCCTGGCCCCACTCCACAACCGGCGAGAAAAAACAACCCCACAAAGGCGAGAGGCAACCTCACTGCGCCCTCCTTGGTTTTCGATGAATGCTCGCATTTTCCTGCAACTGCGGCAAGAATTTTGCACGCGCAAATGCAGCGGGGCGGAACGGAGCCAAAAAATAATAGCGCGCGCGAAAGACGTGGTCGCGCCGGACCCAGTAACGTTGTGAAATAAATCTCTTTTTTGCTGTGAAGCCCATCGCTGCGACGCTATCGTTTGCATTGTATATTTCAAAAAATCGAATTGTCGGAATGGAGGGGAATATGTCCGCGCCCTTTACCCACCACGAAGGTTGGCAAGCGATCTTTCGGCGAGTCATCCAACAACAGCAAAAGGTCGGTAGCCGCATTGAGCTGATGACGCTTGAGGATCATCATCCCGACCGGCCGTTCAACAGAGCCGAAATTGGCCTAGAGCTTCAGAGGTGGTGTTGGCAGGTCTGATAGCTGGATCTAATTTGGGAGCTCACTGTGCCAGCCCCAAGGCACCCGATCGCCAGGCTCGCGACATCGATTGCGGCGAGGTTGATGATTTTGACGAATAATCGCGATTGACACGTAAAAATTGTAATTTCTGGAAACAAGCAGGCCTGCCGGGCTTCCCGGCAGGCCCCTTCGGTCGAGGAGACCATGGATACAGGGCGATACTGCGCTTCCGTGCCGCTGTTCGACACGATTCCGACCATAAAATCAAAGGTGATGATCACACGGCTTGCCGCAATGATCCGTGCAATCGCACAGGCGGCACAAAGGATATTGTCGGCGGCTAACGTGGTAGAGACCAGCATGGTCATGAAAAAGGGAGCGCCGAAGTAGAGGGCTAAGAGCCTTCAATCATTCTGGAGGATGCAAAGCGAGTGCGTTTGCGCAGACAAATTGTTTCGGGACTTGTGTACCCACAATTGAATTGAGAGGAAATCGGCCCGATGACCTGCATCAGCGGAGACGTAGGACATCGGAACTGCTCGTGGAGCTTTCTCCCCGAGACAAGCAATTGGCCGCCTGATCAAACCAAGAAGCAGTCCTCTCTTTATGGGGCTGTCTGCCAATCGGCTCCCCACCGTGGGGAGGCTGTTCCATGCTCCCAATCTTTGTGGGCCGAAAAAGAGCCGATCGAATAGCAATTTGTTGTGGTATATGAGTCCTGTCGTGGCTGGTAATGGCGGGGCGACAATAGCGTTGGGTATTCCCGATGGGTCGATAATCAATGCCACAGGGTGAGAGATCACGCTCAGAGCCGGAGATCATTCCACCGAATCGCACTCATCGAGGAGCGAAATCGAGAGAACGGGTCTTCACCGAGACGCGCGACACCGAGCGCGTCTACGTCGCGCGGGTGAGGCCGCTCGGCGTCGTCTTGGCAATTTTTATAACATGTATTCTGGCGGCGGCAATGCTCGCCCTGCTAATTGCGACATTCTTGATCTGGGCACCCCTGCTTATCCTGCTCGCTGGTGGCGCAGTCATCGTCGCGTTCCTACGTCTATTCTTTCAGCGTGCGCCTTGATGCCCCCTTGCGCGGCGTCTCTGCGTCCTCCAGTGAACGCTGTGCAAGTGTTTACGGCCGATCGCCCAAAATCATCAAATGAGACGCCAGCGGTTCAAACACTGGGTGGACTAATCCACACTCATGGAATCTCTTAATTGTGCCTTCTCTAAGACCAAAAATTGGATCAAGTAGGCCACGAGCGACTGGTCAAGTGTGCGTGAAAAATGAGCCCGTCCCCGCTTTAAAATAATACCCGATCTATGGCGCCGAGTGTGATCAAGGCGGGTGCGCCTGGGGTCTACAGCGACCGAAACGGTCCGGTCGTCCGCTAACAAGAAGTTCTATCGGCTACTGGTATTGTTGGCGTCTCTTTGTGTAGGGTCACCATGGGTGATGACAATAAAACAGACACAGCGATCGTCATTCCCAATGACATGGCATTTGAGGCGATACCATTGGGGTCTTGCAGTCATTGTGATCGCACAAGCGATCATGTTGTCGCTGCCAACGGTAATCTGCTCATTTCAATGGTTTGTTGGCATTGCTATTTGGTTGATTGGAATTGCTTCTCGACGTATCTTTGCCGAACGATAATTGATGCCTTACCGAGCTGCAGAAAGAACGGAACTATAGTTACTAGAATTTAGAACTCGCACTAACGGCTACAAACAACAGGGAGGAAAATGAAATGACCCAAACGACTATCGGATTCGACCAGACCGACGAGCAGAATCTCAATTATGAAGTTTCCGATGACGCGCTGGAAACGGCAGGGACAACGGGGAACCAGAAAGTAGTCTACACAGTTCCGTCTGCGATAATTTGTCTCCCCTTTGTGCGCCCTGCGTCCGCTTTACCTTTAAAGCGGACATGACATGGGCATTGCAGAACTGTCGCGACTGACTCAAAGCGGTATCGCGCTTGGAGATATTTTATTCTTGCAGGAGATGGGCGGAACGTATTGAGCAGATCGTGCTGAGGGAGTTGCACTAGTCGCCACTCAGAAAAGGGAACATTTCAAGCCTACAGCTGCGTATCGCCACTAAGGAATCTTCCCGTGCTCCTAGCCATTGACACAGCACAAAATCAAAATAACTGCGGTAGAGGCAGCTGACATCCGCGCGACCGCGGTTGCTAAGTCAGCCGAAGCCTCCAGCATCTCGTCAGAAACGTCGAAGGTTAGAACTATTTCGTCATTCAGTTCGAGATCTATAATATCTTCGTTCATGTTATTCATATCTGTTCTTTCGTCGGCGAACCCCAAGCTCCGCATGTTTAACGTGGCCGATTAAAGCTAGCTCAGAGTTAGCGGGCCTCCTGAGGACGAACAATTCCCTTGGCTTCGAGGTAGGCGATCGTAAAGGCCTCTTTATCCACCCATAAGGGACAAGAATATTCGCGGCCCGATTTCCCCAGCCAAAAGCCAAATCTGTGGCTTAAAGATCGATGCATGCTTTCGGCTTTGGTGAGCATCATTGGATGTCCTCATGTGGCTAGCTTTGGCATTCGCAGCTTAGCTGCTCAATAGTAACGACTGAACGTTGCGTGGCTCGATTTTGTTGCCTCCGAATGATCGACAGTTACATGACGAGCAGCAATGAAGGTCAGACAAAACATGACCAAGGCCATTAGTCCGCTTCGGCGCGCTGCTTTTCCAAGTGTTTCTGTCTGGTAGAACTCGCGTAAAAACTTGACGCGATCTGACTTCGCGGAGCCGATCAGCCTGTCGATGCTTTGCCTATCGATGAATGCTGCGGTTTTCATGGCTAGTCCCTACGGTGGAAAATGAATGTGATGTTAAACATAATCTTGCTTTGGCATGGCGAGATGTGACCCATTTCACGGAGCCATCAGTTTTTTGATCCCAGCGGAAATCATGCCCCTTTGCTGGCAGCCCCGCGCTGATGCGCGGGATCTGCGCCTTGATGGCCTAAGTGCCTGATATTGCATTTGAAGCTAACTTTGCAGGAGCCGGTACTCCGGGGCCGGCGCAATCTCGTTATTGCCGAGGCCGTTGGCGCGAGGACCTTTATCCCTCCATCACCGCCAGCGCGGTGAAGCGCGTGCGGCCGAAGATGATGACGGTCGCCGCCATCATGGCCGGGCTCTCGCCGATCATGTGGAGCCACGGTACCGGGGCCGAGGTGATGCAGCGCATCGCGGTGCCGATGACCGGCGGCGCGGTCTCGTCCACCGTACTCACGCTAGCAGTGATTCCATCGACCTGTGCGGTGGTAAAAGCCCTTTACAATTCGGATGGTGTCGTTGGCTGGCGGCAGCCGTAGAGGCCCCCTGATGCCGTGGATTACGAAAGCTTCCGCATTGAAGTTGTTCCGGGTCGATGCCGTCGAAAAAAGATTTTCCAGGGGGCCACCCAAGTAACATTGATTCAGGACCGAGCCCCGCACCGCCGAACGTGGCTCTGCGACGCATCGCGGCGTGAGAAATCTGCCAATTAGTGTTAGATCCGTTTCACGCTGGTGATCTCGCTGCCTGCCGCCTTTATGCGAGTGAGGGCCTCGGCCGCTGGCTCGATCGCAACCATCATGTAATGCGCGTTGGCGTGGATTAACGTTTCGCTGTCGCGCGCAATGGCGACGTGGCCTTTCCAGAACACGAGATCGCCGCGGCGTAATTCGTTGAGCGATGACAATTTGCCGAGCGCCAGCTCCTGCATGTCGCTGTCGCGCGGGCAGGCGATGCCGGCGGCTTGCAGCGCCACCTGCACCAGGCCGGAGCAATCGAGCCCAAGCGAGGTCTTGCCGCCCCACAAGTAGGGCGTATGGAGGAATTGTTCAGCAACGGCGATAAAATCCGGCTGCCGCGTCTTGATCGGCGCAAGATGCGCCAGCGGCAGATGCCAGCCGTTGACGGCTACCGCGAAGCGCTCGTCCTGCCGCGCCACGGCAAGCCGTGCGCCCATCGGCAGCGCCGCCGCCGGCGCCAGCTTGATGTCCGGCCCGGGAAAGGCGAGCGTGCGCGGCACCGCCACCTTATGGGTCGCCGCGCGGCCCGGCTTGCCCAGCGCGTTGGCCGACAGCCAGCCGACATAGCCGTCAGCTTCGAGCTGGCCCCAGGCCCAGCCCTCCTCGGTCGTCTCGTAGACGACGACGCGCTCGCCCATGAGCGCCTGCGTATCGAGCCGCGCCTCGTGCGACGGCGCGCGGCGCACATCGGCAAGTGACTCGACCACCTCGTGCCGCACGCCTTCGACGAAGCGCGCGGCCTCCACTTGGCCCTTGAGATAATACGCCGCGAGCTCGGGGCGGAACGGATGGATGCGGGGGTCCAGCGCGACCATTCAGGCGTATCGGGCGCAGAGCAAGGCGTAGAGCGCGCGTGCCGTCTGCAGTTCGCCGCCTTCCGGGCGGCCCGGCTTGGCGGCCGGCGTCCAGGCGAAGATGTCGAGATGCAGCCAGGATTTCGCCGTCACGAACTTGCGCAGGAACAGCGCTGCGGTGATGGCGCCGCCCTGGCCGCCGGTCGCGACATTATTGGTGTCGGCCACTTTCGAATCGAGCATCGTCTCGTAGGGCTTCCACAGCGGCATACGCCAGAGCGGATCGTTCTCTGCCGCCGCACAGCGCGCGACCTCCTCGGCCAGCGCATCGTCGTCGGTAAAGGCCGCCGGCACGTCCGGCCCGAGCGCGACGCGCGCGGCGCCGGTGAGCGTGGCGAAGTCGACGATCAGCGCCGGCTTGTCCTCGTCGGCGAGCGCGAGCGCATCGGCGAGGATCAACCGTCCTTCCGCGTCGGTATTGCCGATCTCGACGCTGATGCCCTTGCGCGACTTGTAGATGTCGCGCGGGCGGAAGCTGGTGCCGGAGATTGAATTCTCTACCGCCGGGATGATCACGCGCAGCCGGACTTTTAGCTTGCGCGCCATGATCATGTGCGCCAGCGCCAGCGCGGTGGCGCCGCCGGCCATGTCCTTCTTCATGTTGAGCATGCCGGTGTCGGGCTTGATGTCGAGCCCGCCGGTGTCGAAGCACACGCCTTTACCGACCAGCGTGATCTTTGAATCGGCCTCGCTGCCCCAGCTGATGTCGATCAGCCGCGGCCTGCGCGCCGAGCCGGCGCCAACTGCTGCAACCAGCGGGAAATCCTTCGCCAGCGCATCGCCGATGGTGACGTTAATGCTGGCGTCGTGCTGCCTGGTGAGCGCGTGGGCGGCCTGTTCCAGCTCGGCCGGCCCCATGTCGTTCGACGGCGTGTTGATGAGATCGCGCGCGAGCGTTGCGCCCTCGACGACGCGGGTGACGTCTTCGCCGTCGACGCCGTCCGGCACCACCAGCCGCAAGTTGCGCGTTTCCGCCTTGCGGTAGCGGGCAAACTGATAGGCGCCGAGCGCGAATGCGAGCGCGGCGAGCCGCGCATCATGCGGCGCATTGGCGAAGCGATAGGTGCCGGGCGGCAGTAAGCCAACCAGCGCACCCGGCCGGAACAGGTCTTTTGTCGGCTCGTCGGCATTTTCCAGCCCGAACAAGACGCCGGCCAAGTTGCCGTCCGCCGCCGGCACCATCAGATAACGACCCGGCTTCGGCTCGAAGCCGGCGGCGCGCACGAAGGTGCGCTCGCGGTCGTCGATGTTCTCGATGGTCTTCTCGAAACTGGCGGCGGTGACGAAAAGGATCGGCGTCGAGGGCTCGCCGCTCTTGGCGAAAATTGGATGCATGCTTACTCCGCGGCGTCGCGCAGGGACCGTTTGGGCACATAGCCGTCGCGCGTCTGCGGCAGCTTCCAGCCCAGCATCTTGGAGGCGACCAGCGTGCGCAGCACCTGCGCCGTGCCGCCGCCGATGGTGAACATGCGCACGTCGCGCGCCATTCGTTCAAGCGGCAAGTCGCGCGAATAGCCGCGCGCGCCGAACATTTGCAGCGCGTCGTTGACGATTTTAACGGCCGTCTCCGAGGCGAAGATCTTCGCCTGTGCCGCCAGCATCGGGTCGGGAAAGGCGCTGCCGTCCGGCCCATGCGAGCACGCGGCGGCATAGAGCATCAGGCGGGCGGCGGTGAGCTGGGTCTGCATGTCGGCGAGCATCCATTGCAGGCCCTGGAATTCGCCGATCGGGCGACCGAACTGCTCGCGCGTTTTCGCCCAGTCGAGCGCGAGCTCGAGCGCGCCGGCGGCAATGCCCATGGCGACGGTGCCGGCGCCGACGCGCTGGCTGTTATAGGCATTCATCAGGTCGGCGAAGCCGCGGCGGAAGCCGGACGGCGGCAGTACCGCCATGTCGGCCGGCACCTCGAGATTCTCGAAGGTGAGCTCGCCTTCCGGCATACCGCGCAGGCCCATGGTCTGCTCGCGCTTGCTCACGCTTAGGCCCTTGGCCTCGTCGCGCAGGGCAAGGAAGCCGCCGATGCCGAGTTGCTCCCCGCGCTCGTCGAACACGCGGGCGAAAATGAGATGCAGCTTCGACACGCCGGCGCCGGTGATCCAATGCTTCCTGCCGTTGATCACATAGGCGTCGCCGCGCTTGTCGGCGCGCGTGCTCATGGCGGTGGCGTCGCTGCCGGCGTCCGGTTCGGTAATGCAGATGGCCGGCTTGTCGCCTGCGAGCACTAGGCGCGCCGCCAGTTGCTTCTGCGCCTCGCTGCCATAGGCCATCACCGTCGAGATGGCGCCCATATTGGTTTCCACCACGATGCGGGCGGTCACCGTGCAGCACTTCGCCATTTCCTCGATGACCAGCGCGGCGTCGAGGAAAGACCGGCCTTGTCCTCCCAGTGCCCCGGGGATGGTCATGCCGCAGAAGCCGGCCTTGGCCAGCTCTGCGACGATGTCCCAGGGGTACTGCTCGGCGCGGTCGATGGCTGCGGCCCTTGGCCGCACCACGCTGTGCGCGAATTCGCGGGCGCGCGCCTGCAGGGCGATTTGCTCGGGGGTGAGATCGAGGTCCATAGCGTAATCTTAAGCCAGCTTAGAGGGTGAAGAATACAAGTTAACCACTCGTTAGGGTTAACCTTTTATTGCTCGGCGTCATGCCGTCGGAATGCCGTCCGCGCAATCCCATGCATCCTCGACCGGCCCTGGCCGCCCGCCTGCTGGCCAGCGCCGCCCTGGCGGCCTTGCTGGCCCTCTCGGTGGCCGGCTGCAAGACCATGGGCGACGACATCACCGGCTCGATTAGCACCGCCGACACGCCGCGCACCGAGGCCGACTGGCGCAGCGCGCTTGACGTCTGGGGCGCCCGCTACCGGGAAAATCCCAACGACGCCGACGTGGCGATCGCCTATGCCCGCGCGCTGCGCGCCACCGACCAGCGCGCGCAGGCGGTGGCCGTGCTGCAGCAGGCGACAATCCGCAATTCTCACAACATGGCGCTGCTCGGCGCTTACGGCCGCGCGCTGGCCGACGCCGGCGACTACCCGCAGGCGCTCGACGTGCTCACCCGTGCGCACACGCCGGACAATCCGGACTGGCGCATCCTCAACGCGCAGGGCGCCGTGCTCGACCAGCTCGGCCGCTACAACGAGGCGCAGCAGCACTATTCGGCGGCGCTCAAGATCATGCCGAACCAGCCGTCGGTCCTGTCCAATCTCGGCCTGTCCTATGCGCTGACCAAGGATCTGCCGCGCGCCGAGGCCACGCTGCGGCTCGCCATGGCGCAGCCCAACGCGGCGCCCAAGGTGCGGCAGAACCTGGCGCTGGTGGTCGGATTGCAGGGCCGCTTTGCCGAAGCCGAACAGATCGCCCGCGCCGATCTGCCGCCCGATCAAGCCGCGGCCAATGTCGCCTATCTGCGCGAGATGCTCGCCCAGCGCGGCCAGTTGGCGAAGAAGGGCAGCCGGCCCTTCATGCCGGCGCCCGACACCGGTACCTGACCGTGATCGCCTCGAAAAATCCGGCGTCAGCGTAGCGCCATGACCTTGATGGCGGCCGGGCCGAGAATGACGATAAACAGCACCGGCAGGAAGAACAGAATCATCGGCACGGTCAATTTCGGCGGCAGACCGGCCGCCTTCTTTTCCGCTTCCGACATGCGCATGTCGCGGTTCTCCTGTGCCATCACGCGCAGCATATTGGCGAGCGGCGTCCCGTAGCGCTCGGCCTGCTGTAGCGCCATGCACACCGATTTCACGCCGTCCAGGTTGGTTCGCTTGGCGAGGTTCTCGTAGGCCTGACGGCGGTCGGGCAGGTAGGAAAGCTCGGCGGTGGTGAGCGTGAGCTCCTCGGCGAGCGCCACCGATTGCGCGCCGACCTCGTCGCTCACCTTCTTGAATGCCGCCTCGATCGACATGCCGGATTCGACGCAGATGAGCAGCAGGTCGAGCGTGTCGGGGAAGGCGCGCTTGATCGAGAGTTGGCGGCGCTGGATTTTGTTCTTCAGGATCATCAGCGGCAGGTGCATGCCGACATAAGCGGCGGCGATGCACATGGCGAGCTTGACCGTCGCCGGCTGATTGAAATCGAGCACGACGAACAGATAGAACGCGGCGAACAGCGCCATCGCCGTCGGCGTGACCATGCGAAAGAACAGATAGGTGACGTAGGGCGCCTGGCCGCGATAGCCGGCCTGCACCAGCTTGAGCCGCGCCTCTTCCTGGCCGACCCATTTCCGCAGATTGAAGCGTTCGACGATCGCCTGAATGGACTGCTTGGCCGAGGGACGCAGGTTGACCTTCTGCTGCGCCTGCGCCAGCCGCTCGCGTTCGCGCTGGCGGATCTTCTCGCGCTCGAGCGAGACGGCTCTCATGCGCTTGTCGAGCGGGTTGGCAAACACCAGCGGCATCGCCAAGGTCAAGACGGTGGCGACCGCGGCGACGGCGGCGAACAGCATCGTCAGCGTCTTGCTGTTGAGAGAGTCGATGAGGAGATCGAGCATCGGGACCCTACATTGTCACGCCGCGCACACAGCTAGAAATCGAAATTGATCATCTTCTTCATCACCATCACGCCCAACGACATCCACACCGCGGAGGCGGCCAGCATCACGCGGCCGAGCGGCTCGCTCCACAACAGCGAGATGTAGTTTGGGCTGGTGATGTAGACCAGGATCATCACCGCGATCGGCAACGCGCCGATGATGGCGGCGGACGCCTTGGCCTCCTGCGACATGGCCTGGATCTTCGCCTTCATCTTCTTGCGGTCGCGCAGCACGCGCGACAGATTGCCGAGCGCTTCGGCGAGATTGCCGCCGGCTTTCTGCTGGATGGAGACGACGATGCCGAAGAAGTTCGCCTCCGGCACCGGCATGTGTTCGTAAAGCTTGGTGCAGGCTTCGCCCAGCGGCATGCCGATGGCTTGCGTCTCGACGATCGCGCGGAATTCGGATTTCACCGGCTCCTGCGCTTCGACGGTGATCATCTTCAGACAATCGAGCAGCGGCAGGCCGGCCTTGACGCCGCGCACGATGATGTCGACCGCGTCGGGGAAGGCGTCGAGGAATTTTGCCTCGCGCCGCTTCTTCAAATAGGACAATAGCCAGCGCGGCGCGCCGAAGGCGCCGGCTGCCCCGAGCAGGCCGGCGACCAAGAACCCGCCGCCGCTGAGCAGACCGATGAAGAACATTACCGCGCCGAAGACGCCGGAGATCAAGAAGAATTGGCGCTTCGACCATGACAGGCCGGCCTGCGAAATGCGCACCGAAAGGGGAATGTGCCGGCTCTGTCTGCGCCGGTCGTCCAGCACCTTCAGCACGTTTTCGATTTCGTCGCGGCGGGACTTCTGGTGCGTGCGGCTGGCGCGCGCCGCCGGCTCCGTGCGCGCGATATTGGCCACGCGCTGCTCGGCTTTGCGCTCGCCGGACAACAGCGGATAGATGAATACCCAGGCCAGGCCGCCGACCGTGACCATTGCCAGGAAGAACAGGGCGATTGTTTGCATGTCAGGCCCGCACGGCGTTGCTGACGGCCTCCGCGGCGTCGAGCGCGGCGGCCAGCCGCTTTTCCTCGCCGTAGTAGCGCGCGCGTTCCCAGAAACGTGGGCGGCCGATGCCGGTCGAGCGATGGCGGCCGAGAATGTTGCCGTTCGCGTCCTCGCCCATTATGTCAAATACGAACAGATCCTGCGTGATGATGACGTCGCCTTCCATCCCCATAACCTCGCTGATGTGGGTGATCTTGCGCGAGCCGTCGCGCAGGCGGGCGGCCTGGATCACCACGTCGACCGAGGCGGAGATCATCTCGCGGATCGTGCGCGAAGGCAGCGAGAAGCCGCCCATGGTGATCATCGATTCCAGGCGCGAGAGCGCCTCGCGCGGGCTATTGGCGTGCAGCGTGCCCATCGAGCCGTCATGACCGGTATTCATGGCTTGCAACAGGTCGAAGGCCTCCGGTCCGCGCACCTCGCCGACGATGATGCGTTCCGGCCGCATGCGCAGGCAGTTGCGCACCAGGTCGCGCATGGTCACCTGGCCTTCGCCTTCAAGGTTCGGTGGCCGCGTTTCCAGACGCACCACGTGCGGCTGCTGCAGCTGCAATTCGGCGGCGTCTTCGCAAGTGATGATGCGCTCGTCGTCGTCGATGAAGCGGGTAAGGCAGTTGAGCAGCGTGGTCTTGCCCGAGCCAGTGCCGCCCGACACCAGCGTGTTGACGCGGCTGCGGCCGATGATTTGCAGGATTTCCGCGCCCTGCTCGGTGATTGTGCCGAATTTGACCAGTTGGTCGAGCGTCAGCTTGTCCTTCTTGAATTTGCGGATGGTGAGGGCGGGGCCGTCGATCGCCAGCGGCGGCACGATGGCGTTGACGCGCGAGCCGTCCGGCAAGCGCGCGTCGCAGATCGGCGAGGATTCGTCGACGCGACGGCCGATCTGACTAACGATGCGCTGGCAGATATTGAGCAGCTGCTGGTTGTCGCGGAAGCGGATGCCGGTGCGTTGAATCTTGCCCTTGACTTCGATGTACACCGTGCCCGAGCCGTTCACCATGATGTCGGAGATGTCGTCGCGCGAGAGCAGCGGCTCGAGCGGACCGAAGCCGAGCACGTCGTTACAGATATCGTCGAGCAGTTCCTCCTGCTCGGAGATCGACATCACGATGTTCTTGATCGCGATGATCTCGTTGACGATGTCGCGGATTTCCTCGCGCGCGCTGTCGGCATCGAGGCGCGCAAGCTGCGCCAGATCGATCGCCTCGATCAGCGCGCCGAAGATGATGCCCTTGACCTCGTAATAGGTGTCCGAGCGGCGTGAATCGACCGACGAGGGGACGGTATTGATCGGCGATGGCGTGCGAGAGGGAGTGGGCGCCGAGACAAGCGGGGCGCCGAGGCCATCCGACGGGATCGGTGTGCGACCGATCTCCATCGCGCCGCCGAGCGCCGGCTTGGGCACCACGCCCGGCTGTGCCGGCGCCGGGGCGTCCGCCGCCGGGACCCGAGACTCAGAAGTTCCGCTACGCCGACCGAACACGAAACACGTCTCCGCGCAAAGATCAGGCTGACCGCTTCATCAGTTTGGCGAGCAGGGGCGTGAGCAGGCCCCCGCGCGACCGCTTCGCCTCGGCGCGCCCGGTCAATACTTGCGCCAACTGGCGGAACATTTCCGCGGTCTTATGGTTTGACGACACCTCGGCGATCATCTGCCCGTTGTTGGCGGCCGTGCCGAAGATCTGCGGCTCGAACGGGATGACCGCGAGCGGCTGGTCTTCCAGCGCCTTGGCGAAGTCCGCCGGCGTGATTTCCGGCCGCTTCGGGACGCCGACCTGGTTGAGGCAGTAATAGGGCCGATGGTCGTTCGGCCGCGCGGCGCGCAGCAGATCGACCATGTTCTTGGCGTTGCGCAAGTTGGCGAGATCGGGACCGGCAACTACGAGAATCTCGTCGGCGCCGACCAGAAGCCGCTTGGTCCAACCCGACCACAGGTGCGGAACGTCGAGCACGACGCAGGGGATATTGCAGCGCAGCGAATCGAGAATCGCATCGAACGCATCGGCGCCGAAGTCGTACACCCGGTCGAGCGTTGCCGGCGCGGCCAGCAGGCTCAAATGATCGGTGCATTTCGACAGCAGGCGGTCGAGAAAGGCGGTATCGACGCGATCGGGCGAGAACACCGCGTCGGCGATGCCCTGCGGCGGATCCTGGTTGTAGTCGAGGCCGGCAGTGCCGAAGGCGAGGTCGAGATCGGTCACTACCGAATCAAGCGAGAGATCGCGCGCGATCGCCCAGCCGATATTGTGTGCGACAGTGGAGGCGCCGACGCCGCCCTTGGCGCCGACCACGGCGATGATGCGGCCGACCGGCTTGGCATCGGGCGCCGAAAACAGCCCGCAGATCGCGCGCACCACATCGATGGTGGCGACCGGCGCGATCAGATAGTCGCTGATACCGCGCCGGGTGAGCTCGCGATAAAGCGTCACGTCGTTGACGCGGCCGATGACGATCACCCGGGTACCGGCGTCGCAGACCTCGGCCAGTTGATCGAGTCCATGCAGGATTTCGTCGGAATGATGTTCCGACTCGATGACGATGATATTCGGCGTCGGCGAGCCGCGATAGGCCTCGGCTGCGGCGGCGACGCCGCCCATTTGGATCTTCAGGTGCGCCTTGGCGAGGCGCCGATCTTCGCCGGCGGCCTGCACGGCGGCGGCCGTTTCCACCGTCTCGCAGAAGGCCTGGATCGAGACCCGCGGCGCCGGCGCGATATGCTCGTCGGCGGCGCTATCGGCCACCGCCGGCGTCGCGTCGGGATCAGCCGCTTGAGATGCTTGTTTGATCATTTGCCGATATCGCTGATTTTGGCCTTGTCATAGTCGGCGCCGTAGCTGGCCGACGGGTTCTCGCCCTTGCGGTAATGATCGAGCGCCACCGAGCGGCGCCCCATATAGCTCTCGGCTTCGCCGCGCGGCTGCACCAGGTCGGTGGGATTGGCGACCATGGCGGCGAGATTGCGCTGGCTGGCGCAGCCCAGATTCCAGTAGGGCTGGTTCTCGGTATAGGCGGGGTCCCAGCTAACGCCGAGATCGTGCGGCCACAGGCCGCACGGACCGGCATCGGCGGCAAGCTTGGCATAGTTGAGTTTGATGCTGGCGAGCGTGGGATCGGCCGGCCGGTAGGGCCGCACATAGACGGCGTTGCGCGGCACGCCGGAGGCGGCGAGGATCGATTGCACCTCGTGCATGGACTCGGCGGCGGCGCGCTCGATCAAGCGGCTGTGCGGGACGTCGACGATGATGCCGCTGGTCGCCTCGTGCTGCCACAACTGCGCGAAGGACAATACGTCGGCGCGCTGGATCGGCGAAAGCCCGCCGCGGTTGCGTCCGACGAAGACTTCGACGGTGTGCTCGCGTTCCTTGAGGGTGATCGGATGGCGCTGGCGGTAATCGTCGGGGTAGGGCTCTTGCTGAGCGACGCGCTGCGAGAAGCAGCCGGCCAGCGAAGTGGCGAGACCGACGACGGCCACGACGCGCAGCGCGATAGCGCCGCGACGTTTGACAATCGCTGTGAGAAAGCCCGTCATCGATCGTCTCCCCATTCCGCTCAATCGAGGATGAACCCGTATTTGCCGTGGTATTCGCTCGGCGGCGGCTCGGTCTTGCCGGGGCCGCCATAGATGCGGTTGAGCCGGCCGAGCAGCGCGGTGGACTGATCGTTGGGATCGGAGAACCCGTCGTCGGGCCGCGACAACAGGTTCTGCGCTACCGCGCGCACCACATAGGGCGTCACCAGCACCATCAATTCGGTCTGGTTGTTGATGTAGTCGCGGCTACGGAACAGGCTGCCGAGGATCGGCAACTGCATCAGGCCGGGAACGCCGTTGATCTGCTGCTTGGTCTTCTGCTGGATCATACCGGCGAGCGCCAGCGATCCGCCGGACGGAATCTCGACCGTGGTCTCGGCGCGGCGGGTGGTGATCGAAGGGATGGTCAGCGTCTGCGTCGAGCCGGGCACCGTCAACGTCAAGGCATTGTCGGTTGACAGGTCGGACACTTCGGTCATCACTTTGAGGCTGATGCGGCCTTCCGACAGCACCAGCGGCGTGAAAGCGAGGCTCACACCGAATTTCTTGAAATCGACCTGCGCTTGGCAGACCGGCGGCGACCTGGTGGTATCGCAGGACAGGCCGTTAGGAATCGGAAATTCGCCACCGGCGACGAAACTTGCGGTCTCGCCGGAGATCGCGGTCAAGCTCGGCTCGGCCAGCGTGCGCAGCACGCCGGCGCGGTCCATCGCCCGCAGCGTTGCCGTGACGTTGTTCCAGGTGCCTGAGAAGGCAGTATTGCTGAGCGCCTGGCCGTAGGCGGAGAACGAGTTCTGCGTGTTGAGATTCACCACCGCGGTGCCGTAGTTGAAGGTACCGTTGAGATCGATGCCAAGCTGCTTGATGACGTCGCGCCGCACTTCGGCAACCGTCACCTTGAGCATGACCTGGTCGCGCCCGCGCACGGTGATGCCGTTCACCACTTTGGTGCCGTCGCCCACCAGCCGCGTGGCGAGATCGTAGGCCTGCTGCGATTCGGCGGGGCTGGCGGCGGTGCCGGACAGCATGACGCCGTCGCCGACGCCTTCGATGTGGATGTCGGCGTCCGGCATGCTCTGCTTGAGCGCGGCGCGCACGCCGTTGAGGTCGCGGGTGACCGCGATGTCGAAGCCGGCGATCTGCTTGCCGTCGGCGTCGAAGAAGAAGATGTTGGTCTGCCCGATCGAGACACCGATCATGTAGACGCGGCGCGAGGAGCGGATCACCGCATTGGCGATCTTGGGATCGGCAACCAGCACGTCCTTGATGTCGGCCGGCAGGTCGATGGCGACCGACTTGCCGATGCCGAGCGGAATGAAGCGGGACGTCGCCTCACTCGCGGCAACTTTCAGCACCGGCAGGTGTCGGTCGGCCGCCGCCCCCGGCGCCGAGGGCGCGAGGCCGGCGCCCATGACGAGTGCCAGCAGTGCGGCGGCGCGGATTGAGTTGGTCATCGCCATGTCCCCAAAACCCCTCGCTCGATCATTTCGGTGACGACACCGTACCGACGCCGAAACGCACAATATTCACGCCGTTCCGGCGTCCGCTTGAAACGTCCTCAGCGTTCGGCCCGTCACGCGACGCATCGGCGATGCTGCGCAGCGCCAAAGACAGCGTGCCGAGCTGCTGGGAGACCGCCAGCGTTTCGGCCTGGCTGGGCGTGAGCTCGAGCGTCGCGGTCTTGCCGACCACCACTTTCTGCCCGTCCTTCTCCTGCACGTTCTGGTCGATCGCCAGCACCCGCACATTGGTGAGAATCGTCTCGCTGCTGTGGGTGTCGCCGGTCGCCGTCTTATCGGCGTCACGGTCCCGGCGCGTCAGGATGACGTCGACATGATCGTTCGGCAGGATGAAGCCGCCGGCGCCGGTTTCCGGCGAGATCTGCGTGGAGACCGCGCGCATGCCAGAGGGCAGGATCGCAGCCATGAAGCCGGAGCCCTTGGCGTTGACCAGCTTGACGTCGCGGATCGGTTCGCCGTTGACGAAGGGCGCGCGGGCAATCGAGCCGGAGAGATTTTCGATCGCGTTCGGCCGGTCGGTCTTGCGGATAAAATTGCCCGAGGCCGCGTCAGCCGGCCATCCCTGCCAGCGCACATCGCCGGGCGAAATCGTCTGCCCCATGGCGATATCGGATTTGGCGACAAGGACGTCGACCGTGGCCATTTGCGGCACCGGCGCGACCTTGACCTCCACCGGCTTTTCCGTTCGGCCGGCCAGCATGGCGGCAACGCCACCCGCGGCGATGGCGACGGTCAACACTACAAGACGCGCGGCTTTCATACGCTTCACTCTCACCGTGACATGGCGACCGGGTCGGCCGCCTCATCGACATGGCGGTCTGTGCGACCGCTCGCATTGGATTTCATCAGCTAAAGGTCAAGGTATGGTTAAGGAGCGGTATCTAAATCGAGTTAATATTGTCTTGCGGTTCGCCTTCAGATGCGGAAGGCGGGCATCCAACCGGTCTTGGGATAGACGGCGAGCGCCGCAGCGGCGAGCGCTATCCCATAAGGCACGCCGCCTCCGGCTTCATGCAGCCTGAGGATCCAGGTCTGGCGGGCGAGCGGGCCCGGCAACGGCAGGCGGCGGAACTGAATCAGCAGCAAAGTCAGCACGCCGCCGAACAGCGAAGCGTAAACCAAATAATCGAGCAAATAGTCGAAGCCGAACCACAGCGCGGTAGCCGCCGCCAGCTTGGCGTCGCCGCCGCCGATCCAGCCCATGGCAAAGAAGCCGAAGGAAATAGCCAGCACCAGCGCGGCCGCGGCCAGATGCATGCCGATGGCCGGCAAGCTCATGCCGGTGAGGATGGTAAGCAGGAAGAAGCCGCCGGCAAGCGCGAGCGACAGCCGGTTCGAGATCGTCATGGTGAAAAGATCGCTCGAGGCGGCGAACGCCATCAGGGCCGGAAACAGCATGAGCCTGATCACGTCGGAGAGCATCACTGTCCTTGTGTGCCAAAATCGCCTGCGCGGCGCGATTTTACGCGCTGTAAGCTTGCGGTTCGGTTAGCGGCGAACGGTTAGCGAGCGGTAAAGAGTTGCCGTGGTCACCACATGCGGCAGATAGTGGTTCATTGTGGCAAGCGCTGCGCTCACCCGTCGCAACAGGCTTGTATGTTCAAGTAAATGCGGTGTTTTGGCGATTTGACTAAGCTTTTATTTACTGCGCTGTCCTAG
>Ga0187771_10001096_pt1 | contig 17743 bp, 17 predicted proteins | sample 0116_SJ02_MP15_1_FD_133139 | JGI IMG/M metagenome (GOLD analysis project Ga0187771, IMG submission 133139) | Tropical peat soil microbial communities from peatlands in Department of Meta, Colombia - 0116_SJ02_MP15_10_MG | ecosystem: Environmental > Terrestrial > Soil > Wetlands > Peat | place...
CCCGCGCCGATGGACCGGGAGGACGGCTCCGGGCCCGGTGCGGCGCCGCCGTCAGGAGGACCCCGCGAGCTCCCCGTTGTCGGGGCTCCGGCGCCTCGGGTCGCCCCCCCGCGAAGGGCCGGCCACCCTGGTGGGACGGTCGCCCGCGGCGTGGTACTTTTCGACCTCGACGGAACGCTGCTCGACGACCTCGCGCTGATCAGCGACGTCGCGGCAGACGTGATGCGCGCGACGTTCGGCACGCCGGCGGACGAGGCCCGGATCCACTACCTCGCGACGACCGGCATGCCGTTCGAGGCCCAGCTCGCGCAGCTGTATCCGGACAGCCCGGAGCCGCTCCGGGCGAGCGCCTCGAGGACGTTCCATCAGCGCAAGGTGACCGAGGCCTACGCCCGCGCAGAACCGTTCCCGGAGGTCCCGAAGCTGCTCAAGACGCTCGAGGGGGCCGGGTGGAACCTCGCGGTGACGACCGGGGCGGAGACCGAGACGGCCGACCTGCTCCTCGAGCGCGAAGGGCTCCGGTTCTGGTTCGACGACGTCCTGGGCTCGGCGGACGGGACGAAGCGGGAGCACTTGGCCGAGTACCGTCGTCGCTACGGGGGGGCCCCGTTCTACCTGGTCGGGGACTCCCGGTTCGACATGGAGGCGGCGCGGTCGGTGGACGGGGTCACCCCGATCGGCCGGGCGACCGCGTTCCGTGGCTGGACGCTGACGCCGGACGACCTGCGCAAGTGGGGGGCGGCGTGGGCCGACTTCTCGCTCGCCGAGCTCCCGGAGGTCCTGGAGAGGCTCGGGAGGGGCCCGGCACGGGACCGCCCCCGACGGCGGTCATCGTCGCGGCGTGCGTAAGGTAGGGCCGGGACCGAGAGTTTCCCGGCGCGGGGGACCCCGCGCCGATTTGAACCCGGGTCGAGGGATCCACAGTCCCCCAGGATAACCAAGCTACCCCATCCCGGCCACGCCACCGGACCGAGCCTTGGGAGAAAAGGTTGCCGGCCTCGGGGCCCCGCTCGCTCCCGTGCGGAGGCGGCGTCAGAGCGGAGGGCCCCCTGGCGCCGGAGGCCGCCCCTCCTCGACGTCCCGGAGCCACTGGCGTCGGAACCCGCGCGCGTCGGTGCCGACCCGAACGAAGAACGCCCCGAGGCCGACCGCGACCCCCGCGGCGAGCCATGCCCCGGCGAAGAGGAGCCCGGCCCCGGTGAGCCAGAGCCCCACGCCGAGGGCGAGCCCCAGCGCGATCACCACCGCCCCCCCCAGGAAGAACGTCGTTTCTCGCAGCACGACCGTTCCGTCACCGTTCAGCGGTACGCCCAAACGACCGCCTGCCCGAAGTACCGCCACGGGACCCCGACGTGAGGGAACCGCGCCCGTTCGAGCGCCGTCACCTCCGCGGCGACCGTGCAAGGATGGTCGAACCGCTCGTGCTCGTGCCAGACGAGCTGGGGGGCGCGATACGAGCTCCTCGGAGCCCGGCCCCCGAGCTCGGCGAAGGCGATCTGGGCGTATCGCGAGTCAAAGACCGGGTCCTCCGGAAGGTGGTCGTCACCGTCCCCGAAGTACCCGCCGGGGGCCAGCGAGCGATAAACGCGCCGGAACAACCTCCACTTCTCGCGGTCCTCGAGGTGGTGGATGGCGAGGGCGGAGACGACCGCGTCGTACCGGCCTTCCCAGGCCGCCTCGAGGCGGCCTGCCACGAGCTCGACCCGGTCCCGGAACGGGCGCAGCCTTCGGCGAGCGGCCGCGATCATCCGAGGCGAGACGTCGATGCCGACGACCTCGGCGTGCGGGAACGTCTGAAGCAGCGCGAGGGTCAACGCCCCGGTCCCGACCCCCAGCTCGAGCACGCGGAACGCTCGGGTCGGTAGGAACGGGATGCCGAGGACGAGCGTCCGGTGGAGCGCGGAGTAGCCGGGCATCGACGCCCGCGCCGTGCGGTCGTAGCCGGGAGCCTCACGGTCGAACTCCGCCCGGAGGGTGGCCTGTCCTACGGGCCGCGCCATCGCCCGGGCATCGCGCTCCCTTCTTATCGATTCGTGCCCCCCGTGTCCGGCGGCGGGACGGCGGACCGCTCGCCGACCCCGCCGAGTTAAGAGCGGCCCCACGGTGGCGCGGCGTGGCGTTGGTCCCGTTCTCCGCGGTCGACCCGACGGCGTTGCGCTGGATGCGCACCCGGGAGCAGCCGGCGGCGTACGTCCTGCGTGCTGGAGAGAGCGACATCGCCGCCCTGACCTGGGAGCGGCTCGGAGGCTCGCTCGCTACCGCGACGACCGCCGGACCGGTCTGGACGCTGAAGCGCGCGGGCTTCCTCCAACCTACGGTCCTCGTACGGGAGGCTGGCCACACCGAGCCGGTCGCCCGTCTCGCCGCGCATCTCTCCCGGCACGAGATCGTCGTCGGCACCGGACCGGCGTACCGGCTGCGCCATGTCAGCCACCTGGTGCCGTCCTGGCGCCTGACGACCGCGCGGGGCGAGGAGGTGCTTCACATCGAGCCGGTCCCGGAGCACCGTGCCCTGGAGGCCGGCGCGGTCGTCGTCTCCTCCCGGACCGCCGGCGACGCGACGCTCCTCCTCATCGTCCTGACCTGGTACTTCGTGGTCCTCGGCTGGTTCGAGGACGAGGCGATCGAGGCGCTCGCCCCGTTCGAAGGGCCCGACCCGCCGCTTGGGCGCCGTCCCTGACGACCCGCTAGGCCCGCTGGAGGCCGGTCTTCCAGAGGGCGTCGAAGCACGTCGAACAGACGTTGTGCATCTGGGGCCAGCCTTCCTCGGGGACCTTCGTGATCTTCGTGATCACTTTCTGGCAGTTGTCGCAGACGATCGTCCCGTCCCGGATCACGACCCGCACCTTCCGCCCCACCACGAACGCCCCCTACAAAATGTCGAGCCTCGGGCCCACCGGTGGGGCGCCCCGCCGCCGGGCGTGAGGCGAAATACGACCGTGGCCTCCGCAGCAACCGAGAGGAGCGCAAGCCCCCGGGTCGGGACCGTGGCGGATCGGCTGGAGACGATCGGCGCCGGCGAGTTCGACCGGGACCGGCTCCGACGGCCCGGGGTCGTGGTCGTCGCGTTCCTCGCCGATTGGTGCCCGTTCTGCCAGGCGCTGCGGCCCGAGCTTCCTAAGGTCGCGACCGGCAGCGCCTACACCGTGGTGATCGCCGACGTCTCCTCCGAGCAGAGCCCTCTCTGGCATGACTTCGGCATCGAGGTGGTCCCGACCCTGGTCGTCTTCAAGGACGGCGCGCCGGTCTTCCGGGCCGACGGGATCCCGGGCCGGGGGCTCCGGAGCTCCGACCTCCAGGCAGCCGTAAGGTCGGCGACGGCGGCCGCTCGGCCCACGCCGTCTCGCACTAGGGCCTAAGAGCCCCCAGCTCTCACCTTCTCGAGGACGACCGTGCCCGAGCGCTCGCGTCGCAGAGACCGACCCCGCTCCTCGGACCGGCCGGTTGCCCTGGTCACCGGGGGAGGGACCGGTCTCGGTAAGGCGATCGCGGTCGGCCTCGCGGACGACGGCTTCGACCTCGCGATCGCCAGCCGCTCGGCCGATCACCTGGCGGAGGGGGGGCGGGAGATCCGGGCGCGAGGCGCCCGCGTCCTGGAGTTGCCGACGGACGTGAGGATGCCGGAGCAGGTCGAGCGGACGGTCGGCGCCGTCCGGGACAAGTTCGGCCGGCTCGACGTCCTCGTCAACAACGCGGCCGGCAACTTCGTCGCTCGCACCGAGGCGCTCACCCCCAACGGTTGGCGGGCCGTGGTCGGGATCGTCCTGGACGGCACGTTCTACTGCTCCCGTTTCGCCTTCCCGCTCCTCAAGGAGGCCCCCAACCCCTCCATCGTGAACATCGTCGCCTCCTATGCCTGGATGGCCGGCCCGGGGACCGCCCACTCGGCGGCGGCGAAGGCAGGGGTCGTTGCCCTGACCCGGGCGTTGGCCGTCGAGTGGGCGCCCCACCGGATCCGGGTGAACGCGGTCGCCCCCGGTCCGGTGCGGACCGTCGGGACGGATGCTCAGGTCTGGACGAGCGAGCGGGCGCGCGCGGCGGTGTCGAGCACGGTGCCGCTCGGTCGATTCGGCCGCCCGGAGGAGGTCGCGAACGCGGTCCGGTTCCTGGTGAGCCCGGCCGCCTCGTTCGTCACGGGCGAGGTCCTCGCGGTGGACGGGGGCCAGTGGCTCGGACACGGCGTGATGCCGCTCCTCGAGGCGCTGGACCGCGAGCGCCCGTCCTAGGTCGAGGGGACGTTCCTCTCGAGGAGGAACGAGCCCAAGACCCCGACCCAGAGCCCCGGGTCCGTCCTCTGGACGAAGTGCCCTCCCTCGGAGAGCCGAACGGCGGTGGCGTTCGGCAGGCTCGAGGCGAGCCTCTCGTCGACCCGAGCGGCGAACGCAGGGCTCCGACCTCCGGCCGTCAGGAGCACCGGGACGGGGACGCCCGAGAGCTCCTCCCAGCCGGCACGCCACACTTCAGGGTCGGCCATCTCCTCGGCCCACGCCGGTCCGTTCGACGCCAGCTCGCGGCGGGCGCTCGGCCCCAGCTGCCCCCACTGCTCCTCGGGTGAAGCGAAGACCGCCAGGTAGGCCTCGGCGGCGAGCTCGGGCTCGGAACGTGCGAGCGCCTGGATCCGACGGACCTGCGCCGCGACGGACCCTGAGGCCGAGGGGCCGGACGACGCGCCCTCAGCCCAGGCGACGAACGGGGGCTCGTGGGCGACGACGCTGCGAACGAGCTCCGGTCGGTCGACCGCAAGCCGTAGGGCGACCACGCCGCCGAACCCTTGTCCGACCAGGTGCGCGGGGAACTCCCCCGTCGTCTCTAGCAGCATCCCGAGGTCCGAGGCATCGTGGTGCACCGGACGGTCCCGAGCGGGGCCGCGGCTCTCCCCGTGGCCCCGTCGGTCGTAGGCGATCACCCGGAGCGCCTCGGCGAGCCGCGGCACGACCGGATCCCAGCTCCGGTGGTCGTCCCATCCGCCGTGGATCAGGACGACCGGGTCCCCGGAGGCGCCCGTGCGCTCGAACGCGAGCCGCACTCCGCCCCCTTCGACGCCCTCCATCGTGATCCACCCCTCCCGGCCGCGGAGCGAAGGGCGCGGAGGGACCCGGGCCCCATAGCCTCCCCTGTCGGACCGTCGCCCTTTTAGGGGGCACGGGGTGAGGCCCGGAGAGGCGATGCCGCAGTACGCCGTCCTGGTGAACTGGACCGAGGAAGGGGTGCGGAGCGTGAAGAAGGTCCCCCAGCGGACCGAGCAGTTCCGCACGGCGATCGAGTCCTCTGGCGGCCGCGTGCTGGCGTTCCTGCACACGATGGGGACGTACGACGCCGTGGCGACCGTCGAGCTGCCGAACGACGACGTCGCGAACGAGCTCCTGCTCCGGTTCGGTTCGCAGGGCTTCTGTCGGACGACGACCTTGAAGGGATGGTCGACCGGCGACTTCGCGAAGCTCGCCGAGAGACTCTAGGCGGACGGACCGGCCCGATGAGCGCGATCTTCCAGCGTCCCTTGTGCGAGATGGGAAAGGCCTACGATTTCGCGTTCCGGCCTGTCCTCGGCGAGCCGGAGGTCGGGAGCGGGGGCCCGTGCGACGACCGCCCGCACTCGGTCGAGCTCCTCGCGGCGCAGGCGGTCCCCGGTTCCGCGGCGTCCCTCTGGAGAACGTTCTCCCTCTGCCCCGAGCACGAGACCCAGCTGCGCCGGCACGACCGGCGGGTTCCGGGAGGCTCTCGGTTCCGCTCGAGCGCTCCGGCTCCGACGCAAGGAGGGGGAGACCGCCAATGACGGTCGACCGCGGCCTCACCCTCGCGTCGCGGGTGCGGACGAGCGAGGGCCTCGAGCTTCCCCGGTTGGGCCTCGGGGTCTTCCAGACCCCGCCGGGAGCCGTGACCCGCCAGGCGGTCGCCTGGGCGCTCGCGGCCGGCTACCGCCTCATCGACACGGCGGCGATGTACGGCAACGAGGCGGACGTCGGCGAGGCGGTCCGCCAGAGCGGCATCCCGCGCGAGGAGATCGTCGTGACCACGAAGCTCTGGTTCACCGACCACGGCTTCGAGGCGGGCCAAGCGGCGGCCCGGAAGAGCCACGCGAAGCTCGGCCTCGGCCCGATCGACCTCTACCTGATCCACTGGCCTCGGGCGGAGTCGCCGGAGGCCCGGCTGGCCTCCTGGCGGGCGCTCGAGAAGTTGCGCGCGGACGGGGTCGTGCGGACGATCGGGGTGAGCAACTACGCGATCCGCCACCTCGAGGAGCTGCGGGAGGAGGCGGGGGTCTCGCCGTCCGTCAACCAGGTCGAGTTCCACCCGTTCGTCTACGACGCCGGGCTCCTCGCCTACGCCGAGGAGCAGAAGATCGTGATCGAGGCGTACTCACCGTTGACCCGGGGGCGCCGCCTGGACGACCCGACGCTCTCCTCGATCGCCCGGGCGCACGGCAAGAGCCCGAGCCAGGTCCTGGTCCGCTGGGGCCTCCAGCACGGCCTCGTCGAGCTGCCGAAGTCGGTGCACGAGGAGCGGATCCGCGAGAACGCGGCCGTGTACGATTTTTCACTCTCACCGCAGGAGCTGGGGCGGCTGGACCACCTTGGGGACGGCGGAAGGGTCGGTGCTATCGACCCCGCCACGCTCCCTTAAGGCGTCACCGTCGGCTCGGGCCGACGAGTCGGCCGGAGGCGGTCGCGCCCTCGAGCGAGTTAATTAATTATAGGCTCCGAAGGTGGAAGGCTCGGTCGAGGGCCATGGTAACGGTCGAAGTCGCCCACGCGAAGTGCACCGGCTGCAGCCACTGCCGCGACGTCTGTCCTGTCACGGTCTTTGAGATGCAGCCCCGGGAGAACTGGCCGAACGTCGTGGACGATCCCGCGGTCGCCGCGAAATTCCAGTTCCGCGCCGAGAAGTCCGCGGTGATCCACGGACCGGACTGCATCATGTGCGAGGCGTGCCTGTTCGAGTGCGAGGGTGAGTGCATCACCATCGTCGACGACGAGGGCACCGTCCACCAGTCGACGTACAAGTAGCGCGGTCACCGACCGGCACCCCTCGCGCTGACGGCGGGAGAGCTCGACTCGGACCGCTCCGGTTCCCGGTGCATGTCCCAAGAGCGTTCGTCCGCGGCCCCGATCGGCTTCGTCGGTCTCGGGACGATGGGTGGCCCGATGGCCGCCCGCCTGCTCGCCGCGGGCTACCCGCTCGTCGTCACCAACCGTACCCGCGAACGCGCGGAGCCTCTCCTGTCCGCCGGGGCGAGCTGGGCCGCGTCACCCCGGGAGGTCGGCCGGGCGGCGAGCGGCCAGGTCGTCTTCGTCATGGTCACGGACGTACGGGCCGTTCGCGCGGTCCTCTTCGGCCGGGACGGCGTCGCCTCCGGGGCGGGACCGGGGACGCTCGTCGTGAACACGAGCACGATCGCCCCCGAGGAGAGCCGGTCGGTCGCCGAGCGGCTCGCTCGCCGGGCGATCCGCTACCTCGAGGCCCCGGTCGCTGGGAGCCGCGACGCCGCCGCCCGCGGGGAGCTGCTGATCCTGACCGGAGGGAGCGACGGCGACCTCGCCACCGCGGCGCCGCTGCTAGCGCGGATCGGCGCTCGGGTCGAGCACCTCGGGCCGGTCGGGTCCGCGGCGTCGATGAAGCTCGTCAACAACCTCGTGATGGTGGCGACGCTCGCGGCCGACGCCGAGGCGCTCGTCCTCGGCGAGGCGCTGGGGCTGGCGCCGGGCCGGGTGATCGACCTGTTGCTCGCCGGCGGGGGCGAGTCGAAGGTCCTCGCGGCGAAGCGCGAGGCGTTCCTCCGCCGGGACTACAGCGTCCGGTTCAAGCTCGCGCTCGCGGAGAAGGACCTCCGCCTCGTCGCGCGGACCGCGCGGGAGGCGGGGGTGCGAACGCCGATCGGCCGTGAGGCCGACCGGCTCGCGGTCGAGGCGATGCGGGCCGGCCACGGCGAGGAGGACCTCGCCGTGCTGCTCGAGGCGGCCCGGGGTCGGCGCGAGGCGGTCCGCTCCGCGCCGGTCACGCCCTCGACCGACCCGGCGCCCGGGCCGTCGTGAACCGGCGGAGCTCGCCTCAGCCCGGTCGGACCGTCGGGCGGTAGAACGCCCGTCGGACCGACGCCGGCCCTCCTTCCGGAGGGAAGCGGACGCGGACCCCGGCCGAGCGGCCAAAGAACGTGAACTCGAGGGAGTACCAGACCGCGGTCCAGGAGCCGGCGACGTCCCGGAACGCCTCGCCGAAGTGGTACGTCGCCTCGAGGAAGCCGGCGGCCTTGCGCGCGAGAGGGTACGACCAGGCGAGCGCCTCGGCCTCCGTCGCGGGGGCCCGGGTCGTCCCGGGCGGCTCGAGGAGCCCCTCGACCGTGAACGGCCCGGCGGTGAGCCCACGGCCGAAGACGTAGCGGGCCCAGGTCGTCCGGTGGACGCCGGCAGCCTCCCGCTCGGAGAGGACCAGCCAGGCGAACGGGTTCGTCGTCGGAGAGACGACGTCGAACTCCCCGAGGGCGTGCAGACGTCGTCCGACCCAGAGACGGCAGGCGAGGCGCACGGCGAAGTACGCCGCGAAGAACGCCATCAGCCCGTAGACCGTCCACAGGTAGACGTCGAACGGGACGCGGTTGCGCTCGACCCCGAGGAGGAGGTAGAACGACGCGACGGAGACCCCGAGCGTGACGAAGTTGATCGCGCGGTCGGCGTCCAGCTCGAGCCGCTTCTCCGAGAACGGGAGGAGCGGCGGGACGGAGAAGTGGGTGAACCCGTCCTGGGCGATGTGGCAGAGCCCCCCGACCTCGAGGACGAGGAAGTAGATCGCCGCGCTCCCCGGGGCGAGGAGCGGGGCGAGGAGCGCGCCGGCCCCGGCGACGACGCTCACCCCGAACACCGAGTGGGTGATCCCGTGATGGCGGAGCATGGGGAACCGCCGGGCGATCGGGAAGAACAGCGCGTCCGCGTCCGGTAGGCCCCCACCGAGCGCCCCCGCCGCGAGGTAGGACGGCTTGAAGCCGACGAGGCCGAACGTGACGAGGTAGGCGACTAGGACGTGGGTGAAGAGGTCCACCGGCCGAGAGGACCCGCTACAGCAGGCCCTCCTCCATCACCTCGACCGACTCGACGCCCGGGAGCTTGGCGAGCGCGTGCTCGGTCGACTCGAGGACCCCGCCGGCGTCGTCCATGACAACGGCGACGAGGAGCGTCTTGAGGCCGAAGGCGACGTCGCGGATCTGGGTCCCGCGGACCGTGACCCCGGTCGGCACCGCGCCCGCCACCGCCTTCTGGGCGGCGGCGAGGTCGGTCTCTACCCCGCGCGGCATCAGGCGGAACAGGACGGCGACCTTCCCCACGGGAACCTGCCTACGGGCCCTCGAACGCGCACTTCGGGCAGCGGAACGTCACGCTCTGGTCCCGGCAGCGGGAGCACCGACCGATCGCCGCCTCGCCGCAGTTCGGGCAGAGGAACTGCGTCGCCCCGGCCCCGCGAAGGCTCCGCCCGCACGAAGCGCACTTCACATCGGCCCGGACGCTCAGCACCCTGCTCCCTCCGGACCGACCGTACCGCCGACGACCGTCTAGCGCTTCCCCGGCGCTCGACGGCGCGCCGCACTTCGGGTAGCATATATAAAGAGCACCCCGAAGAACGCGACGACCCCGGCGACGTACCAGACCGTGTTGTTCGGGGCGGACGCCGCGACGTAGAACGACGCCGTCTCGACCGTCGCGCCGTTGGCGAACGAGACGAGGCCGTGCGCGTCGGCGATGGTGAGCGTGAACGTATGCTCCCCGCTCGGGAGCCCCGTCGACGGGTAGCGGTAGACGAGGTCCCACGTCTCGTTCGGCGCGAGCTTAGGGACCGTCACCGTGCCGAGGACCGTCCCGTCCAGCGACACCGTGACGTTGAACGGCAGCAGTCCCGACGCCGCGCCCGCGACGAGCGTCGCCCGGACGATGTACGGGGTCACGATGGCGAACGTCTTCGAGAAGTTCGCCGTCTTGTTCGAGGTGGAGAGCATGCTCTTCACCTCGACCGTGAGCGTCAGCGACTCCCGGATCGCCCCGGTCGTCACCGTCAGCTTCACCGGCTGGCTCGTCCCGTTGGAGATCGTGCCGTTCGACGGGCTGACCGAGCTACCGGTGGTGTTCGGCCCGGCGAGGGTCGCGGTCCAGTTGAGCTTGCCGACGAAGTCACCGGAGACGACCGCCGGCCCACCGGTGGCGTTGAGGTAGAACGTCCCGTTGGAGCTGGTCGCGAGGAGCGACGGGCCCGTGACGTTCCCGGTGAGCGGCGGGGTCACCGAACTCGCGGCCGGGCCGGAAGCCCCCGCCGAGGGGAGCGGCACGAGCCCGAGGAGCGAGACGGCGACGAGCATGCCGAGGACGATCAGCCGGTGCCCCATCGGCGGGTCCACCTCCTCGTCCTCCACCAGCGGTACGTCGCCACCCCGACCGCGAGCGCGATCGCCGGCACGAAAACGACGAGCGGGACGAACCAGAGCGGCACGGGCGACGGGCCGCCGCTGACGCTCGGCCCCGTGACCCCGAGGGTCCCGGGCGAGGTACGGACCATCGGCCTCGGCACCGTGAGCGCGACGCTCGAGCTGAGCGTCCCGCTCGCGTTCGTCACGGCGGCCTGCACCGTCACCGAACCCGGGGCGACCGCGTACGCCGTGGTCGCGCTGATGTTGAGCATCACCGAGGAGTTCTGACCGGCGGTCAGGTTGAGCAGACCCGAGGCGAGCGTGGAGTTCGAGACGACCCAGGCGGTCCCCCAGCCGTCCGAGGCGAGCCGCGGGGCATCGACGACGCTGAGCCGGACCGTCTCCGGCGTGTTGCCCGTGTCGGTGACGTAGAACGGGAGCAGCGCGCGAGTGCTCCCGACCTGGGGGAGCGCCTTTCCGCTGGTGCCGGCGGAGAGCCCGTAGTGCGGAGGGACGACGACCGTGGGGGCGGGGCTGACGACCCCGGCCTCGCTTCCGTTCGGAAGGTCGAAGGCGATCACCACGGGAGCGTGGTCGACGGCGGTCCCCGCGGGGACGGTGAACCGGACGTCGCCCGAGACGTTCGCCCCCGGCTGAAGGGTGACGTTCGTGAACGAGAAGTGGAACGGCCACGTCGACGGAGAGCCGACCGGGTGGATCGTCACCGGGACGTTGCCGGTCGCCCGCACGGTGAACGCGAACGACCCTTGGCCCCCGTCCGCGACGGTCGCGTTGGGCGGGCCGGCGACGGCGCCGGAGACGGTCGCGGCGACGGGGACGGCCAACGGGAGGTCGTTGACGACGTTCCCGGTCGCCAGGACGACCGACGCCGACGCGACGGCCGTCCCTGCGACGCCGTAGAGGGTGCCCGACGCGTTCGCGTTGACCGTGTAGCTCCCCGCCGGGAGCGCGACGGTGAGCGTCGTGCCGACGCTCACGCCCGGGAACGTCACGGCGTTGCCGAACGCGTCGGTCACCGTGACGTTCGCCGGCCCGACGGACGTCGAGGTCGAGTTGGCGAGCGAGAGGTGGAGCACCGCGTTCCAGGTCGGCCGAAGGGTGATCGTGATGTTCAACGCCGCCGACGGGAGCGCGAGAAGACGGCCGAACCCGGCGAGCAAGGGGGTTCCGCTCGACGCGGCGTAGCCGTAGTAGGCGCCGGGGGCGACCATGGTCGAGAACGTCCCGTTCGGCGCGGAGATCGTCGTCACGAGCGTCGACGGGTACGGTCCCAGCAGCCGGAGCGCGCCGGGGACCGGCGAGGTGCCCCCGGCCGCGACGAGCGTGCCGCGGAGCGGGACGGAGACGATCAGGCTGGTCATCGGCACCGCGCAGCTCCTCGAGCTCGGCGAGAACGCGCACGTCGCCGAGACGCCCGTGCTCCAGTTGGTGAGGAAGCTCCCGTTCGGCCCGGAGGTCGGGACGCTGGTGTTGGCGTAGACGTGGTAGGTCCCCTGCGGCACGGTCGTGTTGAACGTCCCGAGGACCGCCCGCTCGCGGAGGAGGAGGCCCGAGGAGCTGACCAGGTTGACCGTCGTGTTCGCCGCGACGGTGGTGCCGTTCCGGGCCGTCAGGGTCAGCGTCGCCGCGACCCCCGGTTGGTCGAGGACGAGCTTCGGCCGGACCGTCCCGTTCGACAGGATCGTCACCCGGCTCATGTTGACGTAGTCCTGGCCGTTCCAGCTCGCGGTGACCGTCGCGGTGTAGTTCGCGGGGGTCGCCCGGAACCCCTTCGTGAAGTTCGTCCCATTGACGGTGGTGTTCAGGAGCGGGGAGGCGAGCGCGACGGTGACGTTCTTGGGCTCCAGCCCGCTCGGCACGTCGAGCTTCCCTGTGGCGTTGATCTCCGGCACGACGATCAAGGTGAGGTTGGAGTACGTCGCCCCGAGCGGGATCGTCGTGGAGAGCACCGTGCTGGGGAGGTAGACCGTGTGCTCCTTGGGGAGGACCGCCTTGGCACCGACCCCGTAGACCCCGGGCGGGAGCCGGAGCGCGAACGGGGAGGGGCCGGATAGCGTCACGTTCCGGCCGCCGAGGCTCTCCGAGGTGATGTTGACGGTGACGTTGGTGTTGGCCGGGAGGCCGACCACGCTCAGGGAGACGTTCACCGGGCGGACCGTCAGGTTGAGGGTCGTGAGCTTCGCGAGCGCGCCCGCCGAGAGCCCACAGACGGCGTTGGGCTGGAAGCCGAAGGCGCTCGCCCGGAGGCAGTAGCCGCCGGCGCTACCGACGGAGGAGGTCGGGACGTAGAACCCGGCCGAGCCGTTCGGGGTGGCGACCGCGGGGATCGTCGGTCCCCCGCCGCCGGCGGAGAGGGAGACCGAGGCGTTCGGTGCCGGGAAGACCTTGCCGTCCGCGAGCACCGTACCGACCGTGAAGCGGCTCGCCACGGAGGACGTCAGGGTCATCGTCACGGTCGAGGGCCGGCTCGAGTTCCACGTGGCGAGGGCGACGGAGGCGGCCGCGCCGGCGGTCGGCAGCCCCGTGACCGCGAGGAACGTGTACGACCCGTTGGGGAGCTCGAGCACGGCCGTGTCGTTCGGACCGGCCCAGCCGACCAGCTCGGTCCCGTTCGGGCCGAAGGCGGCCACGGCGGTCTTGTTCTGCGAGGTTGCCGGGAGAGGGACCGAGACCTGGACCGTATGGGCAGGAGCGAGGGCGAGGGAGAGGACGGGGGAGATCCCCGGGAAGGTGACGTTGAGCGTCGTGGCGGCGGTGAAGATGCGTCCGTCGACCCGGTCGAGGGCGACGACCCCGTAGCGGGCCGGCAGGAGGGCCGTGCTCGCGACCCCCGCGCCGTTGGTCGTGGCGAGCGTCACATTGGTCGACGTCGCGAGCACCGAGCCGACGGCCGACGCGGACTTGTTCGCGAACGAGAGCTGCGGGGAGAACGCTACCGTGGCGTTCGCGAGCGCGAGGCCCTGGGCCCGCAGTTCGACCTTGACCGCGACGCGCGAGGCGATCGTCAGGTTCGCGCTCCCGGACTTGCCGGCCGCCGCGATGACGACCTGGACCTGGTTCGACGTCCGAGCGCCGCTCCCGACCGCGGAGACGGTGTACGTCCCCGGGGCGACCCCGGTGAAGTTGTACGCTCCGGTCGAGGCGGTCGTCGTCGAGGCGTAGACCCCGCTCGCGTTGGAGAGGGTGACGGTCGCGCCGGCGAACGGCGTCAGGCCTCGCGTGTGGACCGTCCCGCTGATCGTGCTGGGGGTGAGGCCGAGGGAGAGGTTGGTGCTGCCCCCGGCGGTGACGTTCGTCGCGCTCTGGTTGTACGACCGGCCACCGTAGAGGACCGTGACGTTGTAGGTCCCCGGGGGGACGTCCGGTAGGACGAACGTCCCGCTCGGGTCGCTGACCGCGGAGAACCGGGAGAGGTTGCCGGCACCGGCGAGAACGACCTGGGCCCCCCGGATCACCGGGTCGGACGAGCTGAACGTCTTGTTGCCGGCGACGTTCCAGTAGACCTGGCCCGCGACCGTCGCGTTCAGGACGGTGAACGTCCGGACCATCGCGGGGGCGTTCTCGTCGAAGCCGAGCGCGTCGGAGATCGGCAGCTTGAGCGACGCGACGAGATTGCTGTCCGACTGGTTGAGAGGGTCGAACGACCCGTAGGTGATGTTGAGGGTGTCGTTCCCCGGCGGGAGGACGAGGGTGAACGCTCCGGTCGCGTTCGTCACCGCCGTCATGTGCGGGATCCCCCAGCCGTCGTAGATCGTGACGCGGTCGCCGGCGGCGGGGGCGCCGTCCGGGAGCGCGAGGCGCCCGTAGAGGGTGACGCCCGGATAGTAGGAGAGGATCGACTCCCCGCCCTGGAAGTACATGATCGAGGAGACGTTCGCGGTCCCCCCGGTGGAGTTGGCGACCGCGATCGCGTGGGGACGGTTGGTCGCCGTGAAGCACGCCGCCCCCGACGAGGCGTTCTTGACGCCGGGGCAGACGTAGCCGGTCTGGTACTCGACCTCGAAGTGCTGGAGCATCCAGCCGGGCTCGACCCGGTCGCTCACGGCCGCCCCGGTGAGCCCCGGGATCCCTCCGGTCTGGCCGGCGTCCGTGCCGTTGTAGCCGATGTAGATCCGGTAGAGCATGGTGTTGTAGAACGGGGCCGACCAGTTGATGTTGTAGTTCACCGCGGTGACGCCGGCGGGGAGCGGGCCGAGCGGGTACGTCGTCCCGTCCGAACCGAGGATGGTCACGTTGTAGAACGTCGTCGGGACACCCTCAGAGTTGATGACCCGCCCCGTCAGGTCCGCCGGGGCGTAGAAGATCCCCGTGTCCGAGCCGGTGAACGGGAACAGGCGGCTGTCGACCATCCCGTAGCGGATCGACCAGCCGGTGTACGCCTCGAGCGCGTCGTAGACCCTCGCGACCCCGGAGATCGAGAGGTGGTCGGCCAAGTAGTACGACGACGCGAGGTACATCGCGTTGTCGTAGGTGATGGTGCTCGGGTTGACCGGCAGGTAGGTCTGCGGGTTGTGCACCACCAGGGCGTAGTCGGCCGGCGGGTTGTCGAGGACCTGGTGCAGGGCGGTGACGTTGACCCCGTCGGACACCAGGATCGCGTTGAGGGAGGGGGGGAGGGTAGGGAGGTGGCTCGACTCGATCTCGCCTTGAAGGAGCGCGGTCGCCAGGATCCCGATCGCGAGCGACTCGTTCTGAGCGAGGAGGAACTGGCCGGCGGGGTCGATCCCGTTCTGGAAGTTGTCGGCGACGCTCGGGTGCTGCCCTTGGGCGATCGCCTGGAAACCGTAGTCCCACCAGCTCACGAACGCCGGACGCTGCGGCTGCGGAACGCCGGGGTCCTGTTGGGCGAGCCAATTGTACGCCGCGCTGTCGTACTCGCCCGCGACGTCGAGCCCGCTGCCCGCGGCGCCGAGGTAGTTGCTGCCCGGCGCCGAGGCATTGAGCTTGAGCCAGGACGGGATCGACTTGTTGATCTGGACGGCCGCCTGGTCCTTGGAGTTGCTGGGGATCCCCGCGTCGATCGCGACCCAGATGTTCGGAAGGAGGATCCCGACCGCGAGGGCGAGCACGAGCACGTGGCGCGCCTTGAACGACTTGCGGAACGCGGAGAAGCTCCCGGTCCGGTCCGTGAGCGACGCGACCGACCTCCGGAGCTGGGGGTAGCCTCCGACGTCCAGGAGCCGATGGATCCCCTCGGCCGAAAGGAGGGCGAACGCGGGCGAGGCGACCAGGAAGAACTTCGTCGCGGAGACCGGTAGGTAGACCGAGATGATCGCGAAGACCAGGAAGGCGGCGAGGAACCGCTTGAACCGCTGGTGGGCGAACTGGTAGGCGAACAGGACCAAGCCGACGAACGCAAGGAAGAACGTCACCACCCCGTAGGCGACGATCAACGCGTCGATCGACGGCGCCTGGGCCTCGGCGACGGTCGAGTAGATCAGGTTCTTGACGAAGTAGCCGTCCCCGGTGACCGCCGCCGTGAAGAGGGTGGGGGTCAGGAACCGCAAGGCCAGCACCCCGCCCCCGACGACCGCGACCAGCGCCGGGATCGAGAAGACCCACGGGACGTCCCGGAGCAGGAGGAACGGGAGGAGGAGCAGGAGCGTCCCGAAGAACAGGATGATCGGGAGCTCGAGGAAGACCTTGATCTCGTGCTGCACGAGATAGTACGGTGCCATCATCGGGAAGGCGACGAGCCCGATGAGCCAGGTGGAGACGTACAGCCCGAACGAATCGACGTGCCGGATCCGCTCGATCAGCATCGCGATGAGGAGCGTGAACGCCACCGTGATGATCGCGTAGGTGTAGCCTTGCCAGGAGAGCGCGAACGCCCCCATCGCCACGCCCGTGAAGACCGACCATTTCACCGCACTCCGCTCGTAACGGAAGAACGAGCGGAGTGCGGGAACGAACTGCTTCGGGTCGCGGTAGCTCTCGACGTACCGGCGGTGGCCGACCGCTTTCAGGGTACGGATGTAGGAGTAGATGACGACCAGAAGGAAGAACGTGTAGAACGAGAGGTAGTTCGCGTAGCCGAACGTCGACGAGTCGATGCTCGCGCTGAAGAACGGATAGACGAGGGCCGCGATGAGGCCCGTGCGGCGCCCGCTGACCTCCCGGCCGATCAGGTAGATCGGGAAGATCTCCAGCGCGGCCCAGAGCGGCGCCTGCAGGTCGAGGAACCAGGCGCCCGCGTTGACCGCGTTCCCTCCGAAGAACGGGGCGAAGACGATCCCGAGGACCGCGTTCATCCAGTCGAACAGCGGCTCGCGCGGGTTGATCGCCCCGACCGGGAACTTGAGCATCGGGTCGTAGACGAGGTTCGAGTGGGTCTGGATGATGTAGGTCATCACCCGCGAGTGGTAGTAGGAGTCCGACCCTCCCGCGTAGGTGTACAGCGCCCCCCACTTCGCGACGACCGGGTACGTCCAGATCGTGCGGATCGACATCGCTATGCCGAACGCGATCAGGAGCAGCCCGATCGTCCAGCCGTGGCGGCGCCACCACTCAGCGGTCCCGGAGTCCATGCACGGCCGGCATCCTTGGGGCCGGCGGCGCGCGAGACCTAGGGGGCGTATAAATAGCCTCGCTCAGCGGGACGGTTCCGGTCGCCCGGCGAGGCGTTCCCGGGGCCGGGCGGGCTCACGCCCCGGGCGGCGTGCGGAACCGGTAGAACGCGCGGCCGTCGTCCGCCACGTAGGGCTCCACGGCGACGCGGTCCCCGACGTGGAGCTCGCTCCACGGTCGCCCGACGACGCGGCCGAAGATCCGCAACGGGACCCCGTCGAGGTCGACCAGGCCGACCGAGAACGGGACGTCCGCCTCCATGCCGAGCGGGGCCCCGGCGAGGACGGCGCTGAACGCATACAGCCGACCGGTCTCGGGGAGGTCGACCCAGGAGAGCTCCCCCTGGTGACACCGCGGACAGACGGTCCTCGGAGGCCAGGAAACGGTACCGTCCCTCGGACACCGGGTCGTCGAGAGGCGGCCTTCCCGAAGTCGAGCGAAGAACCTCGCGAGACGGGTCTCCGACTCCCCCTCGCGCGGAAGGAAATCCAGGAGGAACGGGAGCCCGGCGGCTCCCCCCTCGTCGGCCCGGGACGCCGGAGCGCTCGCGGGCGCCTCGAGCCGCGGCCGAGGACGGCGGGGGCCGGAGCCGCTCACCCCGCCTCCCCCCGCTCGTAGACCATGACCGAGTGGACGTTGGCGCTGCCGGAGAGGTTGTGCACCAGCGCCCAGGTCGGGTCCGGGACCTGGCGGGCCGACGGGACCTTCGAGGCGAACTGCTCGTAGACCTCGAGCGCCTGCGAGATCCCGGTCGCACCCAGGGGGTGGCCG
>Ga0187771_10001097_pt1 | contig 17743 bp, 18 predicted proteins | sample 0116_SJ02_MP15_1_FD_133139 | JGI IMG/M metagenome (GOLD analysis project Ga0187771, IMG submission 133139) | Tropical peat soil microbial communities from peatlands in Department of Meta, Colombia - 0116_SJ02_MP15_10_MG | ecosystem: Environmental > Terrestrial > Soil > Wetlands > Peat | place...
CAGACCTTCCTGAACCACTGCAGCCGCCGCTGGACCCGACGACACTGAAGCCCGTAGACCCCAACTTGCTTCAAAGGATATTCGCCAAGGAACTGGTCAGACAAGAAGTTTCCACGGAACGTTTCATCAAAATTCCCACCGAAGTTTTCGAGGCTTACTTGAGGCTTCCTCGTCCGACACCACTTTACCGGGCAAAAAGGCTTGAAGAACGATTGAGGACACCGGCCGAGATATACTTCAAATGTGAGAATTTCAGTCCTGCCGGAAGCCACAAGACCAACACCGCCATCGCACAGGCTTTCTACAATAAACAACAAGGAATACGCAGACTGGCTACGGAAACGGGAGCCGGACAATGGGGAACCGCCTTGGCCATGTCATGCGCTCTTTTCGAACTGAAGTGTAGAATATACATGGTTCGCGCGAGCTACGAACAGAAGCCAGGTAGAAGGATCATGGCGGAAATATATGGAGCACAGATGTTTCCGTCACCCAGCGACCAGACGAACTTCGGCAGAAAGCTGCTCAAAGAAAACCCTGACACTCATGGAACACTCGGCATAGCCATCACGGAAGCGATTGAAGATACGCTTGCAAACGAGGACACACGTTATTCCCTAGGCTCCGTTCTGAACCATGTCCTCATGCATCAGACCGTGGTGGGCCTAGAAGCAAAGAAGCAGTTCGAACTCATCGACAAATACCCCAACCTGGTCTGCGGCTGCATAGGCGGAGGCTCAAACTTCGGAGGTTTCTGCTTCCCATTCATGGCGGACAAGCTGAAAGGCAAGAAAGAAACGGAGTTTGTCGCTTGCGAATCCAAGGCTGTGCCTCACACGACCAAAGGCATATACACTTATGATTATGGCGACACGGGCAAGATGACGCCGCTGCTGAAGATGCTTACACTCGGACACGATTACAGCTGTCCACCTGTTCATGCAGGAGGCTTGAGATATCATGGAATGGCCCCGCTGATATCGTACTTGATCCATAAGAAACACATGCGCTCAACTGCCTATAACCAGACCGAAGTCTTCGAGGCTGCAAGGCTGCTGGCCGAAACAGAAGGCATGATAACAGCACCAGAAACTGCCCACAGCCTAAGATTCGTCGTAGACACAGCCCTGGAATGCAGAAAGACCCGTGAGAAAAAGATTATCGCCATGAACTACAGTGGACATGGTTTGCTGGATCTCTCAGCATACGAGCAGTTCCTCAAAGGCAAGCTGGTGGACTATGAGCCTGAAAGAGTTCAAGCATCGACAATTGAGCCTGAAGGAATAAGCAGATGACCTACACAGTCTTGGCCTGCAAGCGAGATCTGAAAGTGGAAGTAGTACCGATAGACAAGCTGAGACCCCACGAAAAAGGGTCCGCACTCTACATGAAGCTGATCAGGAAAGAGCTCCTCAAAGATGGAATGCTCCGATACCCGATCATAGCTGACGAAAAAACCCTAGTCATCCTAGACGGCATGCATCGTTGGCTAGCACTGAAGAGCCTAGGGTGCACACTTATGCCAGCCATACTCGTCAACGCTCGCCGAGACCCGAGAATCAGGATCGGAACGAGAAGAATACACCGCTACCAGTGCGATTCAAACATCAAAATTACCGTGGACAAAGTGTTCTCGGCCGCTCTTTCGGGGCACCTGATGGAGCCCAAGTCGACGAGACACTTTTTTCCATTCTCGAAATTCCAACAGATAAACTACCCGTTACGATTACTTGGAAGAAGAGAGCCGCAAGACGTTTCCGCGTACCTCGCGAAAACAACCGAGAAAGAGTCTAAAGCTGCCCTTGAAGAGTGGCTCAAGGAAATATCGGAAGAATTGGAGTTCCTTACTAGCGCGAGGGATCAAGTAGAGAAGGAACAGGCTGAATTCCTAAATCGAGTCAAAAGCTTGAACGATATCGGCGTTCTTTGATCTTCAAAGATGCAATCGCCTTCGCAAGTTTTTTAATGTTATGATAACGTAATACCTATGGGACAGTTTGATGATCCAGATAAACGCCCCGCAAATCGGCGAAGAAGAAATCAAAGCAGCGATTAGAGTAATGAAAAGCGGGGTTCTCACTCATGGTCTCGGCGCAGGACCTATGGTAACCCAGTTTGAAAACTCGTACGCAAAGTCTGTGAAGTCAAAGTACGCGGTTGCTATGAACAGTGGAACCGCGGCTCTGCATTCAGCCTTGGCAGCGGCGGGCGTCAAGCATGGAGATGAGGTTATACTTCCGAGCTTCACGTTTGTTGCCACGGCAGAAGTCATCGTTTGGCAAGGAGCTAAACCCGTATTCGTGGATATAGAAGCTGACACCTACACGATTTCTCCAGAAGCAGTCAGAAAGGCCGTGACAGATAAGACCAAGGTCATAATGCCAGTTGATCTGTACGGGTTGCCGGCTGACACGCAGCCAATAAGGGAGATCGCTGACAAACATGGACTGAAAATCATTGAAGACGCGGCTCAAGCCCACGGAGCGACCTACCGAGGAAAACCACCGGGAGCGTTCGCCGACGCCGCGTGCTGGAGCTTCTACGGAAGCAAGAACATGACTACAGGCGAGGGCGGAATGCTGACGACAAACACACCGGAAATCGCGGAGACCCCTCGATATATGCGCAGCCACGGCGAAAAACGGAAGTATCAATCCCTCATGCTTGGACACAACTACCACATGCCGGAGATAGAGGCAGCGATAGGCTACGAACAGCTGAAGAAGCTGCCAAAATTCGTCACGAAGAGACGCAGAAACGCGCAGAATCTGAATGAAAAACTCAAGAAAGCAAAGAAGTTACAGTTGCCAACAGAGCCACAGGGGTTCAAGTGCAGCTATTATCTTTACACCGTCAGACTGAAGAACGCAAAGGCAGAGAAAAGAGACAGACTCGTCGAACAGCTGAACCAGAAGGGAATAGGAGCAGCAGTATTCTACATGAACCCGATTCACCGGATGCCATTCTACCGCAAGTTCGGAAAACGCAGGCTTCCCGTGACAGAGAAAGCCTCGGAACAAGTCTTCTCCCTCCCCGTTCATCCGGCTGTGACTGCAGAACAGGCAGATTTCATAGGGGAGACTCTTCTGGATCTGCTAAAGTAAAGTGCACGCTAGGTTTAAATAGAATCGCCGAGTAGTAATGGAAACCTCATAACCCGGCGTTTTGCTGGAGGTCTAATTACGAAGAAAGATAGAGTTATTATAATGGGAGCCGCTGGGAGGGACTTCCACAATTTCAACGTCTACTTCAGAGACAACGAGGCCTACGATGTTGTGGCGTTCACGGCCACTCAGATCCCGGGGATCGAAGGTCGCAGGTACCCGGCGGAGCTAGCAGGCCAGAACTATCCTAACGGTATCCCCATCTACCCCGAGGATGATCTGCCCAAACTGATAGGGGAACACGAGGTCGATCAAGTCGTTTTCGCGTACAGCGACGTTTCACACGAGTACGTCATGCACAAAGCTTCCTCAGTGCTCGCGAGCGGAGCTGATTTCCGCCTGATGGGACCTAAATCGACAATGTTAAAAACTGATGTTCCCGTCATCTCTGTCTGCGCCGTCAGAACAGGCTCGGGCAAGAGTCAGACTTCGAGACAAGTTGCAAAGATACTCAAGAACAGGAGTCTACGCGTCGCGGTCATCAGACATCCGATGCCATACGGAGACCTAGGAAAGCAAGCCTGGCAGCGTTTTGCCACTTACGACGACCTAAACAAGTACAACTGCACGATCGAGGAGAGAGAAGAATACGAACCGCATATCGAAAACGGCATAGTCGTCTACGCGGGAGTCGACTACAAGAAAATACTAACGGAGGCCGAGAAAGAATGCGACATCATCGTTTGGGACGGCGGAAACAACGACCTGCCCTTCTACAAGCCAGGACTACACATAGTCGTTACAGATCCGCATAGACCGGGACACGAGTTGACTTTTCACCCTGGCGAAACAAACCTGCGAATGGCAGACGTCGTAATAGTGAACAAGATTGACACGGCTGACCCGCAGAAGGTTGAACAGGTTAAGGAAAACATAAGGCTCGTGAACCCACACGCGATCATCTTGGACGCAGCTTCACCCGTAACCGCTGACAAACCAGAGCTCATAAGAGGAAAACGCGTCCTGGTAATCGAAGATGGCCCCACGCTTACCCATGGCAACATGCCCTACGGAGCAGGAACAATCCTGGCCAACAATTCAGGAGCAAGCGAGATCGTCGACCCCAAACCCTACGCCGTAGGTTCGATAAAAGAAGCTTACAGAAAGTACCCACACCTCGGCTCCTTGCTCCCCGCACTAGGATACAGCGACAAGCAAGTGACTGAACTGAAGCAAACCATAGACCGCGTATCATGCGACGTCGTGGTAATAGGAACCCCTATTGATCTACGAAGAATCATAACGATCAACAAGCCCACCGTTAGGGTGAAATACGAACTCAAAGTCGTTGGACCCATCTCGCTTGAGCAGATACTGGACGAATTCATGAGGAGGCGCAAGAAAAGTTGACGAGTGATGAGAAAGAAGAGGACATTTCGCGAACCAGAGTAAAATTCATCGTGGAAGGCTTGGGTGAAGCAGAGGGAGAGCTGGTGCGGTTCTTAGCGCCCAGAACAGTAGACATGATCCTCAGGAAGCTTCCTGTAGAGGGTCGAGCAGCCATTTGGAAAGAAGAGGTCTACTTTGAGACCCCGATCAAAATGGGTGAAGAAAAGGCTAAGGGGACCGTTGAAAATGGAGCGATCGCTTTCTGGCCGATGGGAAGCGCCATATGCATATTCTACGGTCAGTCTCAACCATACAGTCCAGTGAACATCCTCGGCAAGATAACGAAAAACCTAGGACTGTTCAGTCAAGTCAAGAGCGGAACCAAAATCAGGGTTGAGCCTCTAGTAAACCAGGGAACTCTCACGCCACAACCTTAACAAGCGCTCGCACTCAGCCACAACTTCTCTATCTTCAGTCTTGCCCATCAACGATCTGAGAAAGTCTATGCGTTCAGTGACCGAGCGTTTCTCAGCCTCGCCTCCGTAATAATGCTTCAGCTCAAGGTACTCCTTCATGTGGCTCGCCTTCTGAACAAGAACGCTGGCGGCATCAACAGGATTCTCAACCGCGTAACGGTTTGCCCAGATTGAAGCATCCGCGTTTCGAAGCTGCGTCAAACCATCGACTTCCTGTATGCTCCGAATATACGTTCTCAAGAAATCAGAGTAGCCGGCAGTCTTGACAAGCTCGAGTGCTCTTCTTACCTTTTGCCTAAAAAGCATGCTACCTCTTACTCTTATGCGATGCTTATAGCCCCTGCTAATAAGTTCCCGGGCTTTACTCACTTCCTCGTCTGTGTAAACCCTGTCTGGAAACTCCAACTAGTCTATGAACCCTCCCTCTGCTCAGAATGCTTGACAAAAACGGTGTTTCATTCGCGACTCAGTCGACTTTGTAGATCTTAATCTTGTGGTTTCCTGAAACCATGTGAATCGCACCCTTCTCTTCGAGCTGTTCCAGAAAATCTTTCGCCGCGCTTATTCGTATGCCCAAGCGTGTGGCCACAGAGTAAGGAGTCAAGATGTCCATCTTCTTCAGTTCGCCAACGATCTTTTCATTCTTTACATCGGGCGAAACTATTCCCAAGGGCTTCTTTTCCCTCGCTGGGCCGGCTCCCTTCTCCTTCTTCTTGGCCTCCTCTTCTTCATCCTTCTTATCCTGTGCGCGTTCCATCTGTTTCAGGCTTAGCTTCTTCTTTCCGCCCATGGTGTCATCTTCCACCACTTGATCGTTGCTTCGTGGTTCTTTAGGTTTTCTCCGAGCAGCCGAACTCATTGTTCTAATTCTGGCATGTTTCCCACAAAAAGAGAGGAAAGAGGGAGATTATCTTCCCATTATCTTCTTGGCAGCAATCTCAATGTCTTCAGATTTTATGGTCTTTCTTCCCGCGTGCATCGCAAAATCGAGAGCTTCTTTGGCAATCTTGACGCCTATGTCTTCTAATGCTTTTGCTAACTCCTTTGCCGCGGCTTCGCTAACGCGGTCCGCGCCCGCTTTCTTGCAGAGCCTGTGCATGGGAGCTACAGCCAAATCCAAATCGGCCATAAAGACAACCTCGTAGCGTCTTTTTCTCTTTAAAGCCGTATTTAACACTTGCGAAACTTGCGGAAACCGCTTTAAACATACTATCGACAAAGAAGCTTGATTCGCAAGTAAACATCGAGTTCCTGGCCATCTTACGATCCACCAATTCAGCTACAACTTAACGAGGCCTTGGCATTGCACATTCTCAGGCTTATTACAGAAGGTTAAGACTCGCGTCTGAATAAGCAGGCGTGATCCAGAAACAATAAGTCAGCACTTTTGTGAGTCGTCTCTCTTTCTTTCTCAATAATGGTTTGGTCCTTCGTCGAACGTGTCGAATATCTTTTCTCGTCTTACGTAAATTCTTCCACATACCCAAACTTCCTCACATATCGTCAGTATTCCAGAACTCCAGTGTGCATCGTCATCTTCCACTCGTTCTCTACCTTCGAATAGACTTTGCAGACACGCCCTTTCCATAGAATCTCCTTGCGTCTGCTATCTCGCCAGAGCGTGTCGATGTCCACAACGGCGAAAGCCCCGTCTCTTTCCTTCGACACGACTATGTTCTTTATCCTCCTTTCGTTATGTATAAGGACATGCGTGTCAAAGAGATTCTGCCATCGTCTTTTCCAGCGGTCACGGTTGAACCTACCCTGCGTGAGTACCCAGTCGATAGGGTCGTGCGACTTGGTGGTCCTTGGCCAGGGCCAGACCATATCAGGGTGGAAGACTGTCAGCAGCAGATCAGCATTCCCCGTGTTCCACGCTCGCGTCTCTATGTTGACCATCTCCTCTATTTCCTTCTTCACCGCTTTGAGGCTGGCCGTCAAGGTTCCGTGTTCGCTTAGCATAAGATGTCATTTTGGCTACTTGCTTTTTATACTATCTTGCCGTCATAGGCCCACAATTTTCCCCTTTGAAACATGCCAAAAGGGCCGTATCCAAAATCATTCGTCAGCTAGGAAGCAATAAGTTAAATTAGCCTTATCTCCTCTAACAGAGCGGCTTCGACATAAGCCGGCATTGAAGATCCTTTGAACAAATCACACAGTTGGTGGAACACGGTTGGGAAATGTGCGGACAGAACAGATAAAACGCACGGCGAGAGAGCTGGTTAGACGGTTCCCTGAAAAGTTCGGACCTGATTTTGAGGAAAACAAGAAGCTGGTCGGCCAGCTCCTGCAGGGTGCTAGCACGAAAGTTCGAAATCAAGTTGCGGGCTTCATCGTAAGGTATGTTTCAGGCCTAGAGACAGAGCCCTCCGAAGAGGAGGCCGCTGAAGAGGGTCAAGAACAGTGATGGATGGATACAGAAAGGGCTGGGCCCTTCGCTACCTGCGCGAAGCAAAAGCGGAGCTTGAGGCCGCGAGGAAGATGCCTTACATGGCTCCGAGCCTTGTGGCGGAATCTATCAGGAAAGCGAGAAACGCAGTCTACTACAGTTTGGGAGAACCGGCATTCATTGAACTCATAGTTAGAGAAGCAAGTGAGAGAACGCATGAAATCCGGGACCCGGTCCTGAAATGTCTAGTTGACATCGAGACCGCCGTTCAAAGTCTGACGCAGATGCAGGATCTGGACGGGGAAAAAGTGCTGAAGAAAGCTGATGACTTGGTCCAACTAGCAACAGACATAGTTGAAACGCTTACGGATGAGAAAACGCGGGAATAAGGACTTAGCGACTTAACGTTTTTCGACTGCCCTCGTTATCCGCTCCAGGGCCTTCTTGATGTTTTCTACCGAGTTTGCAAACGACAGTCGCAGGTGATCTTCGCCGAACTTCCCGAAAGAGGTTCCTGACAGAACAGCCACGCCTGCGTTGTAGAGAAGGTGATCACTCAGTTTTCGGCAGTCCATACCTGTGCCCTTGGTGTTCGGAAACACGTAGAAGGCGCCTTTGGGTTTCTTGCACGTTATACCCTTTATTCCGTTCAAGCCTGAAACTATGACTTCCCTTCTTTTCTTGAACTCTGCGACCATCTTCTCCGGTTCGGTCTGTGGTCCCTTCAAGGCTTCAACGCCTGCAATCTGTGTGAAAGTGCAGGTGCACGAGTTTGAGTTGGTCATGAGTTGTGCCATCTTCTGCGCTATGTCTTTACGCATTACTCCGTAACCCAGCCTCCACCCTGTCATCGCATAAGTCTTTGAAAAGCCATCCAGCAAGATTGTCTTGTCTTTCATTCCAGGCAGGGAAGCGATGCTCTCATGACTTCCCTCGTAGATTATTCTGCTGTATATCTCGTCTGCGAGCACGAAAACATCTTCGCGGTCACTTATGCTGTCGGCTATGACTTTCAAGTCTTCCTTGGTAACTATGCCGCCTGTGGGATTCTCAGGATAATTCAGGATGATTAACTTGGTCTTCTTCGTTATCTTCTTCTTTACGTATTCTGGGTCGAGTCGGAAATCTTTCTCTTCAGGAAGTGGAATCGGTACTGGTTTGGCGTTTACAAGGTTTATCAGCGACTCGTATATCGGAAAACCAGGGTTAGGGTACAGCACCTCGTCTCCTGGGTTCACGAGCGCAAGTATGCTGTAGAACATTACGGGTTTAGCTCCTGGCGTTACGACGACCTCGTCGGCCTCGGCTTTTATGCCGCGTGTCTTCGAAACGTACTGCGCAATCGTTTCTCTTAGTTCCGGTAGACCCGCAGAGGGACCGTAGTGAGTGTAACCGGAGTTGATGGCCTTAACAGCGGCTGCTTTTATGTTGTTAGGAGTGTCAAAGTCCGGTTCGCCTATCTCCAAGTGGACGATTTCTTTTCCCTGTTTTTCAAGGGCCCTCGCCTTAGCGAGTACTTCAAACGCGGTCTCCGTTCCCAAGGTCTTCATTCTTTCTGCGAAGATAGATTCCACACATATCACCGTGAGCTTAGACGAAAATAACGGTAAAATCTAGGAGGTATTTAACTATTGCAGCTTTTCCTCTTGGAACTGATGTTTAGATCAGCTTGGACGGAGCCTTCACTTTCAATACGTCAGGGTTGACCAGGTTTGGGGGTTTCTTTCCTTGGAAGAATGATACGAGATTTTCAGCCACTATTTCGGACATTCGCGAACGGGTTTCCAAGCTTGCGCTCGATATGTGCGGTGCCACGACTACGTTCTCAAGCTTCAACAGGGGGCTGTCCAGAGGTATCGGTTCCTGCTCGAACACGTCCAAGCCTGCACCTGCAATCTGACCGTTTTTCAAGGATTCACACAGGGCTTTCTCGTCAACCACGGGTCCGCGGGAATTGTTAATCAGATAAGCCGTCTTCTTCATCAGCCCGAGTTTCTCTTGATTTATGAGATGATGCGTTTCCTTCATCAGGGGGACGTGAATACTTATGAAGTCAGATTCCTTCAGAAGCGTGTCCATGTCAACTTTTTTCGCTCCGAAATCCCTTTCAATCTCTGGCCTCGGGATCACGTCGTAGAACAGGATTTTCATGTCAAACCCTTTAGCCCTCTTCGCAACAGCGTAGCCGATTCTGCCCGCCCCTACGATGCCGATCGTTGCGCCGTAGACATCCCTTCCGACCATCATGGCGGGATGCCAAGCTACCTTCCACTGCCCACTGTGAACGTACCTGTCGGCTTCAACCACTCGTCTGGCAACGGCCATGAGTAGAGCCCACGCGAAGTCGGCGGTAGTGTCCGTCAACACCTCGGGAGTGTTCGTTACGTAGATCCCTCTCTTCGTAGCTTCAGCGAGGTCAATGTTATCAAACCCCACGGCCAACTGGGACACAATCTTCAGTTTCGGGGCTGCGTTAAAGACCTCAGCATCGATTTTATCCGACAAGAGCGGGGTCAGCGCATCGATGTCTCTAGCCTTTCCAATTATCACGTTCTTGGGCGGCGGCGAGTATTCAGGCCAAACTTCAGCATCAAAATACTTTCTGATAATGCTCAGGCCCCTTTCTGGGAGTTGCCGAGTGATGTAGATCTTTGGCTTTGGCACCAGGTTCACCGAATGCTAATTTGCGAAACTGTTTATTAAGATTCACTTATTACACTTACGCACTGGGCATCGAGAAGCCGATAGGACAAGTCAAGAATGATAACTGTGAAAAATAAGGAGCAGCTCGTAAGAAACGGACTGACGGCACTCGACAGGAAAGCTCGAAGGTTAGCCGTACGATGCCTAGAATCCGCAGTAAACTCTGTTGATCCCTGTCGGATAGTAAGATCGAGAGTGCGTTTCAAGAATTCAATCTTAAACGTCGATCAACATGTCTTTGATCTCCGTGAAATCAGGAACGTCTACGTCGTGGGCGGCGGAAAAGCGAGCGGTTCGATGGCCGTGGCGTTAGAACAGATTCTTGATGACCGCATAACAAGCGGAATTGTGAACGTTCCCAAGGGAGACATGAACAGAACAAAGATCATAAGGCTCCACGAGTCGAGCCACCCGATTCCTGACGAGTCAGGCGTCGCCGGAACCCGTCGCATGCTGCAAATGGTCGAAGACGCCGACGAAAAGGATCTAATTATATGCTTAATCTCAGGAGGAGGCTCAAGCCTCATGCCCTTGCCGAGAGGAAAGATTTCGATCACGGACAAGAGAACACTCACAGACGCGCTGCTCAAGAGCGGCGCAACGATCAACGAGATCAACACTGTCAGAAAGCACGTTTCAGACTTCAAGGGCGGCTGGCTTGCCAAGAAGGCGTACCCGGCTACGATCCTGAACCTGATCCTTTCAGACGTGGTGGGTGACCCGCTGGACTTCATCGCTTCTGGCCCAACTGTTCCAGACTCAACGACATTCAACGACGCCATCAAAGTGTTGGAGAAGTATCGTCTCTGGAGAAGTGCTCCGCCGTCCATCAGAAAAGTGTTGGCCGATGGCCAAAAAGGGTTGATCCCTGAGACGCCGAAAGCGGGAGACGAAGCGTTCAAGAAGACCCACAACGTAATAGTGGGGAACAATCGCTCGGCAAGCTTGGCAGCATGTGAATGTCTCAGAGAAGCTCGTCTTAACACGCTGCTGCTCACTGCTACGCTGGAAGGAGAAGCAAGAGAAGCCGGAATCATCCTTGCTACTATAGCTCGCGAACTGTTCGCATCTGAAAACCCTGCCCGCAAGCCGGCTGGCATAGTAGCAGGAGGAGAGACAACAGTCGCTGTTACCGGAAAGGGTCTGGGCGGAAGGAATCAGGAGATCCCGCTAGCTGCATCGCAGAAGCTGAATGGGCTAGATGGTGTCGTCATCGCTTCGTTGACCACAGACGGGGTTGACGGACCGACAGACGCGGCAGGCGCAATCGCGGATGGGAAGACGCTTTCTCGAGCAGCTGAATCAGGATTAACGCCTGAACACTTCTTGTCGGAGAACAATTCCTACGCTTTCTTCGAACGGCTTGGAGACTTGATGTTCACGGGCCCAACAGGCACAAACGTCAATGACGTGTCGGTCATCATAGCCCTCTGAGCTCAACCGGAGACAATGATGTGACGATAACCGTCAAATTCGTCGGATCGCTACGGGCGTCTGCACGAAAAAGCAGACTCGCTCTGCGCCTTGACAAGACCGCGTCCTTAAGAGAAGTCATCACGAAGATCGTCAAAGATGACCCCAGGCTGAAGCGAGCACTAATAGACCCTGAACTCAACGACCCAAGGACTAATTCGCTCATCCTCGTCAACGGAAAAGAGATAGGTGTCCTCCAAGGTTTGGACACCATGCTCAAAGATGGGGACGAACTCACCTTGATTCCAGTCGTACATGGAGGCTGAAAACACGGAACTATTCACGATGCAATCCACATCGAGACAGGAAGCCCTGATCGCATTCTTCAGCGACAGCGACACTTTTGAAAGGAACACAGCTGCTACGAACTAATTGCTCTCCCGGTTTCACATAGAGGACCGTCGCCTACGCCAACACTGAATGGTCCAGCGGACACGTGTAGACCGTCCGAAGGACCTATCAGAAGCAGACTGAGGAGAGCCCGGAGAAGCTGAAGCAGCTTGACAGGCAGGCGTTTTGCGCATAAGTGCACCATTGTTTTGTGGAGTGTCGGGACTTATACTACGAGGTCAGTCCAACATGAAAAATTCCGGTTCAACATATACAACTTCAAACACAAGTTCAACACAGAAGTGTGGAAGCAAAGAATCGGTCCAAACAGGTACTTCCAACATAGCGGGACTTATAAAACCTCGAAAAACCCTCAATCATCCACGCCCGAAGTATCAAAAAGACAAACTGTTACTCAAGGGGACATTAATTGTGGAATTTCGAAGCAGTCACGCGCTCGCTGTATGACTGCATCAGTGAACAAGCTCACGAGTGTTCTCAGTCGAATTTAAGTTGGGGACATCATAATACTCTCAGCAAGGGGCACTCTGCCATGTTCGACGTGGTTGCAATAGGGAATCTCAGTATTGACACTATACGTCTTCCAAGTCGAAAGGTCCCTGTTGTTATCCTTGGCGGCTCTGCTGCTTACGCTGCAATTAGCGCAAGCCGCTTGAACGCAAGAGTCGGCGTCGTGTCCAAAGTGGGAGACGACTTTCCAGAGGCCTACAAGTGGTGGCTCGAGCAAGAAGGAATTAACTTAGCCGGCCTAAGAAAAGTCGAAGATTCGAAGACCACCAGCTTTGAGTTGATATACGACCATGATCTATCAGACAGAACCCTGTTCCTGAAAAGACTGGCACCGCCCTTGACCACGAACGATTTGCCGACTTCTCTGCGATCCAGAGTGATCCACGTTTGCCCAATTGCAAGTGAGATCACTTACGACGTCGTTGAAACCCTTAAGCATCAGGCTGACGCCTTGTCTCTGGATCCCCAGGGATTCGTAAGAGGATACGACGAAGACGGAGAAGTTCAACTAGCTACATTAGCGGATAAGAGCGTGTTGGAGCTTGTCGATATCTACAAGTCATCTTTGGACGAAATAAGAGCTATCACAGACCTGCCAGACCTGGATTCAGCAATAAAGGGACTTCATGACTGCGGCATAAGCACTGTAATAGTCACCCTAGGCTCGAAAGGAGCCGTGGTTTCCGATCATGGAACCCAATACAATATTCCCGCAGTTGAACCAGCCAAACTGGTTGATCCCACAGGAGCTGGAGACGTGTTCATCGGCGGTTTCTTAGCTGAATACGCAAATGACGAAAACATCATGCGATGTGCCTGTGTAGGAGCCGCAGCTGCTTCCTTTATCCTCGAAGGAGTAGGGCCTATGTCCTTCGGGGATAAAGAACAAGTCTATCAAAGAGCACGTGACCTCTATGAAAAGGAAATTAAGCAATAGAACACACTGTATGAGCAGTTTTCCATACGGAGAACAAAACAATGGGTCGAATAGACAGGGGTGTAAAGTGCAGCATCACAGGCTGTAGCAGCGCGGCCATACGCTCAATCTCTGCAACCAAAGTCAGATCTTCAGGTCTGAAGGTTAGCGGCGAGAGACGTGCATACCTATGCAAAGAGCATTACAAGGAGTACAAAAAAAGGACAAAAAAAGAAAAACAACTCGAGAGAATGCGATACAAAACGTAAGGAGACGGTTTCATGCGGATATTACAGCTACACTCAAATTTTATCGAGTATAAACCCGTCCGGAAAGAAATAGCGTCGGCGGAAGCAGCAGAGAAAAAGCCGACTCGGCTCGAAGAGATCGTAGTCCTGTTCACAGCGGTAGAAGAAGGTGACAATGAGACAGCTGCACAGAAAGCGATAGATGACGTTCAAGCCTTTTTGAGAACGCTGAAAACGAACCGAATCCTGATCTATCCGTATGCACATTTGAGTAGCGACCTAGCTAAACCAGCCGAAGCCTTAAGGATAATCAAGACCCTTGAGGCTAATGCTAAGAAGAAGGGCATAGAAACAAGCCGCGCCCCGTTCGGATGGAACAAGCAATTCACTATTTCAATAAAGGGGCATCCCCTCGCAGAGCAATCCAGAGCCTACATGCCCGGGAAGGGACAGAAGACCGCAGTTGAACAGGTTTCAGAAGCAGTGAAGGCAGAGGAAAAACTCGAATCAGCCTGGTACATTCTTAAACCAGACGGGAAGATGATGCCCGTCGAAGACTACAACTTTAAAGGAAATGAAAACCTCGAAAAGTTTGCCAAATATGAAATATCAAAGGTGAGGGCAAGCCAACAAATGCCGCCTCACGTGACCTTGATGAAGCGGCTGGAGATAGCCGATTATGAAATCGGAAGCGACCCCGGGAACATTCGCTGGTATCCAAAAGGTCGACTCATAAAATCACTGCTCGAGCAGTTCGTTACCTCCGAGATGATCGAATACGGAGCGATGGAAGTTGAAACTCCTGTAATGTACGATTTCCACCATCCAAGCCTGGCAGACTACCTGAACCGCTTTCCGGCGAGACAGTACCTCCTCAAATCAGAAGACAAAGAGCTTTTTCTAAGATTTGCAGCGTGTTTCGGCCAATTCCTTATGGTTCATGACGCGCAGTTCTCATACAGACAGATGCCGCTAAAAATCTATGAGCTGACCCGGTACAGTTTTAGGCGCGAAAAAAGCGGCGAAGTTGTAGGGCTGCGTCGACTCAGAGCCTTCAGCATGCCAGACTGCCACGCTTTTTGCACTGATCTAGAACAAGCAAAAAAAGAACTCATGGTCAGGTTCAAGCTTTCTAGCCAGATCCTCGGCGAGATAGGCCTATCAACGAACGATTATGAAGCAGCAATACGCTTTACAAAAGATTTCTACGAAGAAAACAAGAAATTCATAGCTTCCTTAGCTAAAACATTTGGAAAACCTGTCTTGGTCGAAATGTGGAAGCAACCCTTCTTCTATTTCAGGCTCAAATGGGACTTCAATTTTGTCGACAATCAGGACAAAGCTGCAGCCCTCTCCACAGATCAGATAGACTATGAAAATGCGGAAAGATACGACATCAACTACGTTGATGCCAAGGGCGAAAGAAACCATCCACTAATTCTTCACTGCTCCCCCAGCGGGGCCATCGAGAGAGACGTTTATGCTCTGTTGGAAAGAGCCTACAGACAGGGACTTCGAGGAACGCCACCTATGCTGCCAATCTGGCTCTCCCCGACGCAGGTGCGATTGATCCCAATTTCTGACAGGTTCATGGAGCACACTGAGAAGGTGGCTGGGAAAATCGAAGACAGTTTGATACGCGTAGACATCGATGACAGGCCGATGACCCTCGAGAAAAAAGTCAGGGAGGCCGAAATGGAATGGGTGCCATACATAGTCGTCGTGGGACAGAAAGAGGTTGACTCCGGCCTGCTCCCCGTGAGGGACCGAAGAACCTCAGAGAGGCGCACCATAAAGCTTGACCAGCTGATCAGCGAAGTTAAGGACTCGACGGGAAAGAAACCTTTCAAGCCCCTCCCCATGCCTAGGCACCTTTCAAACCGACCACAATTCTGCGGCTAACGGACCCGGAAGAACCTCGTAGTGCAAGAACTTCGAACAAAGGTGGAGTTCAAAATAACGCCGGCGCTCTTCAACCGGAGTGACTATTAAATGTCTAGGCGGGCGCGAAACTAAACGGAAAGCCTAGAAACGTTGAGAGGCCTGGTCGATTAGGAGATTGATGAACGAATTTTGAAAACCATCACCATCCTTCGCCCCCCGATAGAAAAGTGCTGGTGTTGATGTGACCACAAGTTAAGTCGGTTTTCTTTTCTTCATGAACTTCTCAAGTTCATCAAGAGCCTGTTTGAGTGTTTCAATCGGCGGAAGGATGACTCCCCTAACATGGCCTGAGCCGTAGGTTGGATCGAACCCTGATCCGTGAACAAAAAGCACGCCCGTCTCCCTCAGTAACGAGAGCACGAACTCCATATCATTTTTCCATCGAGACCCGATGTCGTGAATTCTGGGGAAGACGTAAAATGCCCCTTCGGGTTTTGTGCAGCTTATTCCTTCAATCTCGTTCAGCCTTTTCCACGCGTAGTCTCTTCTCTCTTTCAGTCGCCTGACAGTCTCTTTGATGTGATCCTGCGGACCATTCAGTGCAGCTACTCCTGCTTTCTGAACCGGAGTATTTGCGCAGAGCCTTATTCTGGTCTCTTTCTCTATGCCACGCTTGAAGTCTTCCAGTCTGCCTTTTTCATCGTGAAAGTATAAGTAACCAAGCCTCCACCCCGTCATGAGGTAGACCTTTGAGAAACCGTTTAGCCCTATGACTGGGACATCGTCGGCTAAGGCGGCAGTGCTGACAAGCTTATTTCCATATGTTATCTGATCATAGATCTCATCTGACAAAACAGGAATGTCACACTCACCTGCGAGGTCAACTATTTCCTTCACTACTTTTTCCTCATAAAGCGCACCTGATGGGTTGTTGGGGTTGATCACAACTATGGCACGCGTTTTCTTTGAGACCTTCGACCTCAGATCATCCAAGTCCGGTTGCCAACCATCATTTTCGATTGTCTGATACATCACGGGTTTTCCGCCGAAGAAACGAGCATAGGCGATGTATGGCGGATACGTGGGGCCGGGAAGAAGAACCTCATCGCCTGCGTCGATTAGTGCCGCCAGAACCATCTGGATGCCTTCGGAAATCCCAGAGGAAATGACGACGTCATCAGGAGAAACTTCGATGCCGTTGACACGTTTTTCTTTTTGGCTTATGGCCTGCCTGAGCTCTGGTATTCCTTCAGATGGTGCGTAGGCGTTTGCTCCTTCTTGCACTGCCTTCGTCAAGGCGCGCTTGATGTATTCAGGCGTGTCAAAGTCAAACGCAACGGGATCACCGACGTTGAGGTAGAAAATCTTTTTTCCAGTCTTGGCGACTTCCATGGCATAAGGAATGACGTCGCGAATAGCGTATTCAACTTCGCGAACCCTTCTGGTAACTGAGACTGCAGTCAAAATCAATCACTTTTGAAACTGCGTTCCAACTGAAAAAAGAAAATAAAGGTTACGTCTGCTGCTGCCACGTTCTAGAAGCCTGCACTGCCTCCTCCGTGTAGACAGTTATCTGGATTGTTTTCGAGCTCTTGAAGTATGGACTATTCTCCAAGTAGCAGACGAATGTGATCTCTTCACCAGGGCTGATCACGTAGCCCTGGGATGTCGCGTTTGGATAAAGAATACTTCTAGCTATGTCCTGGGTTGTGTTGCCAGCTTCGAGGACTATGCTGCTGACGGTCAGATTGTATTCGGAATTTACAGCGTTTTTGATTGTAACGTTAAGGTAAGGAACCGTGACGTTGACGCGTGCGCCTTGAAAGTCGCCGTAAACCGGAAAATCGCTCAGTATTTTCAACTGAGCAGTGGGTATCAAAAGGCTCTCTGACACGTTGGAGCCATCTGTCGCGAAGACTGTGATGTTGGCAAAGTGGCCTATGGCATCTGTCCAATTAAGCGCGCAGCTGAGCATCGTTTGTGTGCCAGGACCTATTGCCTTGGGCGGTTGATTCAGCGTGGTATTCAGGTTGTTCAGCTGAATCCTGGCTACCGTGACGTTGTCAGTTGAACATGCAGTGTTAGTCACGTTTACCCAAAATTGCGTCAGATCGTCAAAGTCAAACTTCACGTCAGTCATATTCCAAACAGTGCTCGGCGGTGTCGTAACATTTAAAGCAGGTATCGTGAAGTTCTGCCTCGTGTAAGCCTGGATCGTGATCCTTTGATTGCGAATCTGACTCCAATTCCAAAGGCATTTCAGAGTATATGATGAGTTGCTTGCGATAGGAAGACCC
>Ga0187771_10001098_pt1 | contig 17740 bp, 8 predicted proteins | sample 0116_SJ02_MP15_1_FD_133139 | JGI IMG/M metagenome (GOLD analysis project Ga0187771, IMG submission 133139) | Tropical peat soil microbial communities from peatlands in Department of Meta, Colombia - 0116_SJ02_MP15_10_MG | ecosystem: Environmental > Terrestrial > Soil > Wetlands > Peat | place...
ATTTCTTCTCCGGGCTTTTCACCCTCCCGGACAACTCGTTTCATATTCAAGGAGGAACTTCCATCCCAAAGTCCCCTGGATAGTCGCACTGTTTTGCTATCACGGCGACGAAACAATACCTCTTCCTCAAGTGAGGTCTCCTGAAATGCCTTTGGATTCGATGAGAAGCCGAAGACCACGCCACAATCCGTCCAGTGATTCTGAAGGCTGATAAGAAGCGGTCTGATTCGCCGAGTGAGGAAATGTTCTCCATCCTGTGGCATCATAATTTCGAGGACCGTCTCCAGACCGGAGACAAGAATCGTGCGACCAGGAACGGGTGGAGCTGCAGGGATTTCTACTGACCAACTCATTGCCTCACGGAGGGAAACAACTGCTCCAGCAGATATCAATCCTCCAAGGCTCTTTTTATCAAACACTATACTGGAGCCTTTTCTCTGCCAAACTGAACTTGATGTCTCCTCCATTATAATACCTCCACGATCCAGTAGCTCGACAGGCCCATCAATTCAGCATTTTGAGAAGTCTAGACGCCATCCAGTCTGCCGTTTTCCCTATTGCCTGCTTATTCATCTTCCAGGCGTTCAAAGAAAGTCAATTGCCTGAATTCTGGTTTCCCCCTGCGGGTTCGCCAGTGTTCCACAAGTTGCGCGGCGGTGTTCGCAGCAATACGATTAGAGACGATTGGATCAACCTGCGCGACCCATTTCAGTATGTCGTCCACCGATCTTTTGATCTGGAAGTTCTGGTTGTTTAGCTCGGTTTCGATCTTGAGGCCCGAATTGGGGAAAGCGGCGCCAACCAGAAAATAAGCCTGATCCAGATCAGTTTTTATGACCTTTCGGTTGCGACCGCGCTCAGTGAAGTAGGCGAAGCGTTCGCGAACCGGTACAACATGGACTGTCTTACCTATCACTCGGACCCAGCCACGTGCCTCCAGATCTCCCTGAGAGATGCCGGTGCCGCGCAAGGTTTTGTGCAGTTCGTCACGATCCATTTCCGAGCGGTTCTTGAACAACCGAAGGAAAAGACGGCTTGCCGGTTCAGCACTATCGGGCGGGCGCAAATCTCCAATCTGTGAGGCTTCATCAAGCAGGTCATCCAGAAGCTGGTTGATCCCCAAAAGCGCGTCTCGCACGTTCAGTAACTGTCCATCGCCAGTGAAGACCTGTCCATAGTGCCGGGAATAGAATTCCAGTGCTTTGCCTCGCAGTATTACTCGCAGGTCCGACTCGGGCAGGCTCTTGCCGTGTGTATGCTCCAAGAGTTCCTTTAAACGAACTGTCTCGTCTTTTACCCATCGTCGCATTCGTGCCCAGCTAACAGGCTCAGCTTCCCTCAGGCGCTTACGGCAAACATGGATGATGTCGTATTCGATCTTCTTGGAGCCAAACTGACCGCTCTCGCCTTTGGATTCATCTCCAATAACGGGAAAGGTCTGCAACAACAGAAATCCAGCATTGAATAGGGCTTCTAAAACATCCACCCATGCCTGATCGTCGCTGTGGTGAAAGGTGAAGGCCATGATACCGCCATCTTTAAGGAGGCGCCCGGCCTCGGCCCAGCAGGCCGAAAGGGTCTGTCTATAAAAATCAGTAGAAGGCTGGGGCCGAAAAACAGGATTTTGATCCTTTTCCTTAAGCGCTCTGTCACCTGACAATTCTCGAATCTGCGCCAGATGCTTCGTTTCAACAAACGATGATTTTTCGTGATCCCCACGATCATCTGGGTGCTCTGCCGGATTGTCGATGGCCTCCATGTTGTGCGGTGTTCGTTCAGGACTGAAATACTTATGCTCTGACGTGCCCGCGGACCATTGCAGAAGGGGAATTCTCAGCCAGACGTAAAAGAAATCTGCAAGGTCCGCATAGTAGTAATTGTTGCCAAAAGGGGGATCTGTTATCACCAGATCAAATTTCGTTTGATGCAAAAAAGCGAGATCTGTTGACGAACCGCAGCAGACCTCAGTGCCAGGAATAACCGGGTCCTCAGTGGAAACAGTTATGGATTTTGTGGAAACAGCCTCGACAGCCTCTGCTCTTTCCCATGGGTTCTTGACCCATTTTAACGCACCCAGGCATTTATCTGATGACGACTGCCAGTTTCCACGCCCAAGTTTTGTAAAGACAGAGTTTTCAATAACGAGATGCTTCGGATTGTAGTTGCCCTCGGAGAAAAAAGGTTCCGGCGTATCGCGTTGTATATTCCATATTGAGAACATATTCTGGTTGCGCAAATATTGCTGGAAAACTCCCAATGCCTGTTCCCGCACATCCAGCGACCATTGGTCCTCCGCAGCTTCAGAGATTGATTTAAGCAGAAGAGAATGTACCAGCAGTTGACGCTCGTTAAAGAGCATCCACCAGTGGGTATACCCATGATCAGGCAATGGATTGCGTTCGTGGGTCATGTGAGAATACTGCATTTCCTGGAGAGGCCAGAATTCCTTCAGGTCGTTTTCGCGCCTTTCTTCCCATTCATGCAATGCCGCATTGAGGTGCCGAATATCGCCGATATCAAGCGCTTTGAAATAACGCCCATCATAATTATAGCCTTCAGTCTCACATTGAGGGCAATAGCACTGCAGGGCATACGCCGCTACTGGCCCTGTGTGAGCCGAAGAACGGACTGATTCCAGAGTGTTGTCTTCGCGACCGCATGAAGCACATATGAAATGGGCTTTGCGCGGCAATGTACCGACTCTAGTTTGAATTATGGTCCCATCAGCAAGAACTATTTCGCGAGGTAGTCCGTACTTCTTCCGATCCTTTTCCTCTGCAGCCTCATCCTCCCCGCCGAGTTCTTCTGCTGCATGGAATTCGTCGTCTTCATCCTCCGCAATTTCCTCTTCGGAAAGGCGGATTCTTCCCCTCACTTCAACCAGACCAAGAGCAGACAACCTACGCTCATACCAATGACTCGTACTTTCCACCGTTGCCCCAGCGTAACCACCTAACTCCCCTTCTGATTCGACGCCATTTGTGCCGAACAACCATTTGGGATTTATCAAGAGGTACATGAATACAGGGCGTTTTTCGATACCAAAATCTTTCTTTTTCAATGCAGCAATGCGTCCGGCCCTGGCATGGCGTTCAAGAATAGCTTTGATCATATTCCCCGCGAACCTGCCGCACTTGGGGCAGAATAGGCCAGTTTCCTCGGCAACCATGTCCAGCAATATTAAAACTCGTTCACGTTTTCCAGAGGGTGCCCCTTGAGAATACTGTTTAAGATGCGTCGCAAATGGTTGTGACAGCTCAGTGAACGGTGGCTCACTATCGAGAACCACCCGTTCTACCGATGGTGCCATTCGGGTTTCACCAAGCTCCACGTTGAACGAGAGTCCACAAGAAGGGCAAATAGTGGGGATGAGGTACGCTGTAAGCTTTTTCTCGGCGATAATAGGATTTTTAAATATAGGCGTCCGGTGCCCACAACCCCTAGCTTGGCAGGGACCGTGTTTGGCCCAAAAGGTGTAAATCACTTCTGGCCCATTCCAGCGGTAACTGCTTCTTGCCTCCGGCAGCAGGTCCGCTGGATCGACGGTAACCGGTTCGCCGCTCTGCACATCAACCCAATGCCCTCGGTGACCACGGGGGCATGTGGTCGTGTAAAATGGTTGAATCTGAGGCCTGACCTCGCTTTCGATGTGATCGAAGAGCGCCTTGACCTGCTCCGGATCGCTGCAAGCCAACTCGTTTTTCACCACGAACCATGCGACGGGGTTGAGGTCCACACCTGTCATCTGCATGCCCAGCCTTGAGCCTTCTACCAGAGTGGTGCCGCCGCCCATGAAGCAATCTAGAACTCGCAGACTCTTGAAAGATCCAGCCTTTTGATGATTGCAGTAATAGTGATCCAATACAAGCTTGGCGGCTTCGTTGGGGTCATCCGGTGCTTCTGTTGCCGCCGCAATCAGCATTGAGCGAAATACGCTGGAACGTCTACGCGCCCACCATTTGGACACCTGATAGATCGGCTTTCCTGCGTTACCTTCGAGATTTGATAAGGCATTGATCTGCGCGATTGGGAAATCGGATTCCAGGCATGTCAATTTACGGTTGGAATCACTGAAGTCCGGCACAGGTAGGCGAATAGCTTTGCCAAAATTAACGGGCAATAGACCTTGCGGCTTCTTAGTCTGGCCCCTCCGGGTTTTGTTTTGGGGATTTTGGTCGGCTTTCAGTTCATTTCCCCAGAGGGGCAGTTGTTTTTCATTCCGATTTTTCATACCGCAGGTAGCTCCATGAAAGGCACGGCAACTTCCAGGAGGCTCATTCCTCCATGGCAGATATCGGGAAATGCGCCTTGAACCTTCCATTTCCTTTGCCCCATCACAACATGCTGTTCATTAAATGTCATGACGCTGGGTGGCATGAACCTTTCCTGCCAAGGCTCAGATATCGATTTGTTTCGTGAGGCGCCAAAGGTTTTGCGTAAAATGGCAATGGCGTCTGGGTCCTCAACTTCGGATGAAAAGCGTTTGCTTACGGCGTAACCATGATCAGAAGTGATGATGAGCTTGCGCCCCTGGCGAAGTCTGTTCACGAAGCCCCAAAAACCGTCCCCCTGCAACACTTTCGAAGCGATGCTGATGATTTGATCAGGGATCTTTTTGTAAAGGTGAATCAAGTCATCAAGCCAGCAATGCCAAATGACGATACTCGGTGACGGAGGAATCGTGCAGTCTTCAAAGGGAAGGCTGACCACGTCCGTATAGCAGACACTACCAAATAAAACGAAGCTTCCCGGCTTGCTATCGTTCGCGAGAGCGCTACGAGACGGGAGACCCAAGGCGCGGGCAAACTGATCGGTAGTGGACGGGCACTCCGAACCAGTCACATTGATTCTAACGGGTTGGATGCCTCTTGCCTGTGCGCCTCCCAAGAGAGGCGGCAGCTCACGAAGCGACAGTGCGTCGAGAATTAGAATCGCCTTAGCCGAATCCTTGGTCGCCCATTCTTTTAAGGTCGTGGAGGTGCGCTCCGCATAATGCGGAAACGCTTCCCAAAGTTCCCAGGCTGCCTCGCTCAGCAGGCGATCCGGAACCACGGTAGCATCGTGAAGAGTTACGGGAGAAGAGATGCCCGTCGCGATATCAAGCAGAACGGAAAATATGTCTTTCCATGCGGCTTCAGGGGATTGAGAATCGAGGATCAATCTGGGCCAATCCACGTTCACTGCTCACCTCCTTCTTTGTACTCAATCTCCAAGGAGGCCTTGAAAGCAGAAGGTATGCGCTGAAGGATTTGTTTAACCTGTTGAGCAGTAAGGCCAGAGAATTCGATTTTGGCCTTGTCGATTGATTGACCGGAGGATACCCCCCAAGCTTCAAAGCTTCCAGAAAGGTTGATGCCGGTTGCAGGTTCCTCGGATTTTCTGATCTTGACTATCGGCAAAGATTCCGGCTTGGGACTTTCAATAAAGGTTGTCGATCCCTCGCTCTCTCTTTCCGCATTGTCACCTCCCTCCACAGGTGGAAAACTTATTCCTCCCCCCTCTCCTGTAACATCAGGTTTCGGGAAGGCGCCTGGTTTGGGGATTGGGCCAACTTCAGGTTGGACGCCACCTGTAAGGATATTCGGCACGGGAACTATTCCACCTCCGACGGCGCCGGGCAGCCCAAGCTGAATCCTCCGCATCTCTTGACCGCTGCGAAAGGCCTTCGACCTGATGTACCGCTTGGCATCTTCCACGGCTGTGTCTTCGGCCCGTCTTCCAATCCAGGTTCCGCCCACATTGAGAACCAGTTCACCTTCGGCTGCGATATCTAATACGGCTTCGTAGGTTTTTGTCTCCCCGAGGAAGGGAATGGCGTCTCCAGCACCTGGCGTGGGCGGTTCAATTAATTCGTCCATTAATGCACCGATGAAGTCCGAATCCTTTGCTCGTTGTAGCACAAAAGCCTTGAAATCAGTTTGGTCGAACAAGTCTGAGTGAATTTTCGCCTCGACAGCAGTGGGGACTTCATAGCCTTGCTCCTTGATTGCCGCTACATCGAAGATGCAATTCTGCGGCCGCTGGAAATCCCATTTCTGCAAAATTGCAAACCTGTTGAATCGAGCTTTCAGAGACTCCCGTAAACGACGATCAAAATCCTGGTGCAATAACCGATATGTGGTATCCGCACCCCAACTGTCACGTGAGCAAAGAAAACTGCACCGTGCCTGGTAAACCAATTCCGCGTCAGCAAATAGTCCTTGCTTGTCGCCGGCCAGCAGCAGGAAACGGACGGTGTTTCGCCGTTTCTGAACGTGTTTTGCCAGCCAGGGGCCGAGGCATGAGTTAATGCCAGCTTGGCCGCCGTTGATTTGATCGGGAATCACCAGAAGTACAGGCCTGTCCCATTTCGATGGTTTATCAGCGTCATCGACATCGTTCCAAGGTTCGTCCTTCCAATTTGGGCCAAGAACAATCACTTTTGAAAGGGGCTGAGTCGTCTCCGCGACAAATATATGCCGTAAAGTGGCCCTGATCTGAGTGATATCCTTGCCGGGATAAACCGATTGACCTGCAATAGGAACAGCAGCGGTCTGCCAAAGCTTATTGTTCTTAGCGCAGGCTCTGACTTTTGATCTCGGATTTTCTTGGATTCCGAACCACAGAGGCCCGCCCGGCACTTCGTCGCCATGAATATTGACGCTGTTTTCTATAAGAAGAGCGATTTCTGCTTGGAAGGCATTATCATCGATTTTCTTTGCCTTGGTTAAGTCGAGGTGGAGCAAAGCAGGATTGCCTCCGGCGCTTTTGCCGGGTGACATTGATCGCATCCAGATTGCGCTGGCCAATTCACGTGCGTGGGGAACGTTAGCTCCCGAGCTCCGAACGGTTTCCAGATTGCGCTGAGCGATCTGGCGCAACTTCTCCTGACCTGCTTGATCCGCGATGGAATCAACGAGCGTTTGGACCTCTTCTGACTCTCCATCGACAAAGAAATCACAGGGAGTGATGATTGGAACCGAGTCGCCCCTAGTTCGGAATACTTGGGCTAAAATGCGAATCATATCCCGCGTCTCCTGGGCGGCCTGTGAGAGGAGGATTTGGTATTCAAGGAGATCGAGCAGTTCTGGACTGAAGGGCCAGCAATCGATGACTTCTTGCTGGGTTCGCTCTTTCTCCGCATCAGATTTATCCGGATGGAGAAGCCGGAATCTTTCGGCCCCGTATAGGTCTGCAATGCCACAGATATCCACTTCGGAGATGTTCCGCCTGTTTTCGAAGAGGCGATGCAATAGCAATTTTTCTCGATCTTGCTTGGCAGAGGGACCCCGGAAGTCAATAATGACCGGTCCCTGTCGATGTACCTGCTGGAAGGCCTCGCTCTGGTTGTTGAGGATTGAAATAACAAAAATCAGGATCTCTGGACGATCTTTGGCCATTTCCGAAAGAATTTGCACAAAATTAGAAGCATATTGCCTGATAAGCAGTCCCGTCTTGGGGTCTTTTTCAGGGAGCCCAGTGAACCATGTCTGGAATTCATCCAAGATAAGACAGGTCGGCTTGTCTTCGAACATCTTTTCCAAAAGTGTTCGAGGTGGAAAAGGTTGGGACATGCTTTCGAACTGCCCCTTGTAGTATTCACCTCTCGGATGCCGGTCAAAAATCAGATCCCAAAGCAGCAAGTACTCGTAATTGTGAACCGGCTCAGAGATCGGGACATATCCTTTGACAAAACGAAGTGACCTCAGTTCATCGCTGTCCAGTCTTGTCCCCCAATCCCTGAGCCAATCCTCGACAACATCAGGAGACTCTATAGCGTGGTGCATAACCGCCATAATATGTGACTTGCCCCGGCCACGGTCACCCATCAGGACGATGGGACGTCCGTGTCGATTCGTGCTGAGCGCCTTGATCGCGCCCCGGACATCATCTGTCGGATAAGTGATGGATAAGATCTGGTCGGGAGACTTCTGGGCGGCACCTTGATTATCACTTGTACGAAGCGAAATTGCGGTGCCGAGCATGTGGGCCTGGAGGAACTCGTCTCTAAGTTTTAACCCAAGCATTTTCTGTCACCACCTTGCACGTTGAGTCTTGGCTTGTATTCACATTATCCATCTTTTCTAGGTCTCTACCGTGTCAACTCCTGCCGTTTCGTTGCCAGAGCTATTGCCGAAAGTTGTGTATGGCGTGATGCGAAGGGGAGACGTATCCTCATAACCTAGGCAGGAGAGATGATACGCTTAATCTAGCAGGATACCACCGAAGCTCTGGGGAATCCAGAGAGATTTGCCAATGCAGGCACGCTTGAATCAGATCACTTTGATTATCAGGGTCCCGGCATCCACTATAAAGGAGCAGGGTTCACGCCGTCGGTTGCGGCCTGTTTCAGGGAATGATTTTGAAAGTCCAGTGGGTGTTTTGGGTTCTTTTTGAGCAGCTTAAACCCTCCTACCTGTTTTTGGTCATCTTGGACAAGTGCCGAGGGGTTTGGATTCTACAGAGGGGAAAAGGGCTGGCTAGGAAAAAGCGACAAGACCGGCGAATCATACTGTGGGCGTGGTGAGTGTTCGGCGCCCCCCCGCCCGGGAGGTCTGTGCGTGAAGGCAGGCCAGTAAAAAAATAAAAAGTGTCCGCTCGGTTATCAAATCCAAGCGGGAAGCGAAAGGCAGCGGGTTCAATTCCCGCCGCCTCGGAGAGAGTTGCAGCCCACGTTACTTCATGGGTATAACCATGGGTAGATGCTCAACCGCAATATACAAAGCCAGCAGAATCAAGTGGTCGTGCCAATATTCTGGCGGAGAGGGTGGGATTCGAACCCACGTGCCCTGCTCTTCACAGGACAACTCGATTTCGAGTCGAGCCCGGTACGGCCACTTCGGTACCTCTCCGCGCTCTAGTCTCTCTTGACCCCAAAAAGATGGAAAAGGGTTCAAAGCTGGAATTTTAATGCAACCGGAGAGCAATTTAAACGGTAATCTCGGAACGATTCCCATTCACGGTTCATCCCCGTCCTTTTGCGGGATCGGGGATTACGGTTCACGAACCGAATCCCTGCGCTCCTTGAAAAACCTGCGCAGAATTTCAGCGCAGTTCTCCGCCAGGACGCCTCCGGTTACATCCATTCGATGGTTGAATCGGTCAATTCCAGTCAGGTCCAGCACGCTTCCCGCAGATCCGCTGCGCGGATCGCGCGCGCCGAAAACCAGGCGCTTCACTCTCCCGTGGAGCATCGCCCCGACACACATCGCACAGGGCTCAAGGGTTACATATATGACGGTTTCGGGCAATCTATAGTTGCCGATCCCTGTCGCACCGTTCCTGATTGCCAGAATTTCGGCATGGGCCGTCGGGTCATTGGATGCAACCGGCATATTGTGCGCCCTGGCAAGGATTTGCCCATCCGCGCCGACGAGCACGGCCCCGACCGGAACTTCGCCCAGCCGGTAACTCTTTTCAGCCTCATCGAGCGCGAGGCTCATGAAGAAATCATCGCTTTCCAAGACAACACTCCACCGCCCTGCCAGGTGTGCAATTCAAGACTGTTTGTCTCCGGTTTCAGGCGGACAGTCGCGAATTACTTGCAGCACAGCCCCTTGCGGGCGTTCTCAGGGGGCCATACGACTTGCAGAAGATTGCCCGAGGAACGCCCACAAGGGGCTATACCGCCAACAGGCATGAATTGCACATCCCTGCCGGCATGCCGGTTGCCAATAGCATAGTTTTGGTATATAGAAAAGACTTTTTCCGACCGATGATGGCCCGGCGGAGCCCGCTCATGTTATGCTTAATCGGTCTGTGCAAAGCGCAAGGAGCTTCTTTCAATGGAAGACGGTCCTAGTGATAAATCAGGGCTTGCCTGTTCGCAGGCTCGTCGGCATCATCCGAAGAAGCATGAGTGTGCGGACTGCCGTATTTGTCAGCTTTGCAGCGATGCCCGGTGCAATTGCTGCCGAAGCGCAAAGACTTCGGGGATCTGTTCAAAGATGAGCTTCAGCGAGCAGATTCGACTCTATGAGCAAACTAACGCTAACGATCCACTTCTTGCAAAGAGGCGCAAATGAGTTCGATTTCCCGATTCTGTCGTCCAGGGCGTTTGGCGGTTTTCGCGGCGATCGCCCTCATGTCGATCCTCACTTCCTGCCGCACCGGCGCGGGGCAGATGAGTTACTCCCACAACCGCCCTGCGGTTTCGCCCGATGCAGATGAAGCCACCGAATCCGACAGGGCATCTTCGGCGCTTTGGCGCAGTTACATCTGGCAGGGTATACCAGCGGAAAACCTCATTGGTCCCGATCCCGATCCGGTGAACGAAGCTTATCAGGAAAACGACTGGAAACCATTCTTCATAGACTCCCGATTCCAGTTGAACCATGCGGCAGCGGACCTGATCTCCCGCCTGCGCACGGTTGAAAACGACGCCATAGATCCGCGCCTATACAAGCTCGACGAACTGTCCCAGTGCCTGGAGAATCTTGATCGATGCCGGTCCGCTCTGAGCGCAGCCGACCCTGAAATCATGGACAGGAGGGCGGAGTTCTTTTTCGACCCGGAGCCGGCTCCCACCACCGCAAATGGATCGGCCGAACCGTCGGCGGCCTCAAAGCCTAACTTGGAAGTGATAGAGACGAGATACCGGGAAACCTTCCTGGCCGCCGGCGAAACTGACATCCTGCTGACCGCAGCTTTCTTCCAGTTTGCAAGGCAGATGAACCCCTGCTTTCAGAGTCAGCAAGCTTTGGAGGCCCTCCTGAGCGGGGCGGCTGTTTCGCAGTTTTTCAAGGAACTCGAGCCGCAAACATTCAACTATGAAGCCCTGCGTTTTTTCTATGAGAAGTACAGAAACCTCGCGGTCCGGGGGGATCAGCAGCGTGTAACCTTGCCGGCCAAGGTGCGTCGCGGCCAATCGGGAAATGACATCCGCGACTTGCAAAAAAGGCTGCAGCAGGAGGACTTTTATCCCGGAGATATCACAGGTGTCTACGACGCGGACACCGAGCGCGCGGTGAAAGAATTTCAGGCCGCTCACCTTCTTACTCCCGATGGATCTGTTGGCCGGGCAACCAAAGATTGGCTCAACGTATCTTTTCAGGAGAAAGCAGACCTGATCGCGTACGCAATGGAGGCCGAACGCCAAAGCCCTTCCCGCGCCGACAGTCGTTTCATTCGAATAAACATCCCTCAATTTGTGCTGGAATATTACAAAGACGGGCAACTCCAGGAAACCCACAAAATCGTGGTCGGCAAAGAAGCCGGCAAGAAAGTGAAATTTCGAGGCAAAATGGTCGGCGAGAACCAAACTCCAACCCTGACCAGCGCTATCCAGCAGATAATCCTTAATCCCCGATGGTATGTTTCGGACCGCATCCGGCTGGAATTGGAGTCCCAGGCAGGAGACGACCCGGAATGGTTCACAAAGCACGGCTATGTCAGCATGAGCTCGCCCTCGGGCGCGCAGCGGCTTTTTCAAAGCCCTGGACCCAAAAACGCGCTGGGCCGCGTTAAATTTGAGTTTCCCAATCCTTACGCCGTTTACCTGCACGATACGCCGCTCAAGCACCTGTTCGAGAGATCGCGCCGGGATTTTTCACACGGATGCATTCGGGTCGAGAAGGCTCTGGAGCTTGCCCAAACCCTGCTTGTCGCTGACGCCAACCCGACTGTAGACAAAATGAAATCGATTCTCGGAGGTTCGCATCCGGTTTTTGTAGCTCTCACGCAACCCGTTCCCATCTCCATAGAGTACATTCCGGTCATCGCCGGCGACAGCGGACAAGTCATTTTTGCGGGCGATCTTTATGGAGTCCTCAAGGACAAGGAAAAACAACCCCCCGAAAAAGATAAGAATGGATCTTCCGGCAAACGGGTGGCTTCGCATGAAAGATTGTGATACGCTGTTGTGTTGAAGATTGGGCGGGGATAAACCCCGCCCCTACGTAGGGGAGGGCTTCATGCCCTCCCGGTCACATCGATCTTGAACGCAAACTGGTATGAGGCGCCCGTTTGAAGGAAGACCCATTTTCTTTTGCTTTAAAAATTCAAATTTATTTTAACTTATTAATTTTGAAGGAATACTTAAAGAGAACCAGTTTGATTATCAAATCTGGACCACGGTTAAATTACAGTAATATAGGGCACTTAGCCTATCTCAATTCATCAAGATCATTCATCTCGAAAAATCCCGAAGCCACATTCTTCCATCAATAATTTTATCTCATTATTTCACTTACTTAGTTGTGTATCTGAAATAAATTAGACTTATCTTGCAAAAACTCTTTGACATCGATGCCCTTTTTCTGGTAGGGAGATGCATCCCTTTAAATTGGCTGATATGACATCTTGGCAATGGATAGGGCTGCCCGGCGGGGCAACAACAGGGAGAGGCTTTATGGGGGGGACGTTGAGGGCGTTAATTTGCACTGTTGTTTCCGCGGTTGCCGCAACAGTCTTCTGTTTAGTTCTTAGCCAGACATCCAATGCGCTTACTGCCTCCTATGGGCATCCCTATCAGGGGCATCTGGAAAATGGTGTCGTCTTTCCAAATCAGTTTCCGGGTTATCATGTGCGCGATGAGAGCAGGTCATACACAACCCCCGAAGTGGTGGGCGCACTGCTTGATGCCATAGAGGCCGTCCGGACCCAGTTTCCCGACACCTGCGATCTTTTTATCGGAGACTTTTCCAGCCAGTGTGGGGGGTTTGCTACCCATCATCGTTCCCACCAGAACGGAAGGGACGTTGACATCGGGATGTACGCCAAGGGCAACCGACCGCTGAATACGCTCGTCCCTATGGGAGAGGAAAACCTTGATGCCGCCAAGACCTGGTGTCTTATCGAGAACCTGATAGCGTCGCAGCGGGTGCAATACATTTTCCTGGACCGTCGCGTGCAGAAGGTGCTTTACGAATACGCCGCGAGCCGCGGTTACGATCAGGCGTATTTGCAGCGCGTATTCGGAAATGTGCGCGGCTCCCTGATCCAGCATGTTCGCAGTCACGTCGATCATATGCATGTGCGGTTTTTCACTCCCTGGTCCACTCTTGCGGCCCATATCGGAGCCGACGAGACGGAGAAAGCAGGCGTAATAGAGGTCGCCCAGGAGTCATATTTGCCCAGGAAGGTCAACTACTACGTGAGCGGTTCCGAAAAAGGGATTGAGGAACTTGCCCGCAGTTTCGGCGTCAGCTTGTCGGACCTTTGCAGATGGAACCGCATAAACCCGTCCAGCGTACTCGTTCCCGGCAGTTGTCTGGTTTTTTACAAAAGGAGTTTTGAGAGCGAGCCGGTCCTTCTGGCGCGTTCGCTGCAGCCCGGCTTCATTGCTCAGGCTGCTCCCGTAAGAGTAGCTTCTCTGCAGCCCGAAACGGCGCCTTCGGAAGTATCCGATTCAACATTTTCTGCCGATGACGATCATGAGGTGAAGGAGAAGGCCTCCGAGCGCCCCGTCAGATCGAGTTCTTCATACCGGACCTGTAAAGCCAGGAAAGGCGACACGCTCGAAAAGATCGCCCGCCGCAACAAGTTGGACGTTGGGCTGCTTTGCCGGTTGAACGGAATCAAGAAGTCCGCCCCTCTCAAGCCCGGCCAGACGGTCAAGACCGGCACCGCAAAGGTTTATGCGAGTGCGGGCAAGGCGGCAGCGGCTGAGCACAAAGGGGCGCAGTCGTCTTCTTCGATCTGCTTTGCACCCGATTCAAAGAAGCCCGGCTCGCCAACCGCCGCGTTTTATACTGTGAATAAGGGCGGGACCTTGAAGGACGTTTCAAAGAAGACCGGCATTCCGCTTTCCTCCCTGTGCCAGTTGAACGGACTTTCGCGCGATGCGCGTCTCAAGGCCGGCCAGAGGATAAAGCTCACCCAAGTGAATCTTCCGGTAAGACCCTCGTTGGGCAAGGCTGCCTGCTCGGTCAAAGACACTGCCAAGAAATCGGCGAGTGCAAAGCATGACAAGCCTGATAAGAAATCCTCGAAACCTGTTGAAGGCAAGAACGTTCAGAAACCGGTGGCCAAATCCGGTGTCTCAAAAGACTCCAAGGTGGCCAAGGACAGCTCAAAAGCTGCGCCCCACAAAACGGCAGCCGGGAAAATTTCTCTAAAGCAAAAGGCAAAACCCTGTGAATCCGAGCCGAACTCCGCCGACAAAAAGGCCCGCAATTCCGGCGCCAAGGTCAAGAGTGCGGCTAAACCCGGCAAAAACACCACTTTGGCGAGGAAATAGAGAGAAAACAATCAGGGATTAGGAATGAGGATAACTGTGCCGGCTCGAACGGGCGCCATTTGGTGCCCGTTCTTTTTTGTTTCGGAACGTGTTACATGTAATAGAGCAGAATCCATGCCTGGAGTTCAAATGTCCGACAGCATTTCAGACAAAATTGCGCTGCTGAGAAACATTGGTATCAGCGCTCATATAGATTCAGGGAAAACGACGCTCACGGAACGAATCCTCTTTTACACCCAGCGCATTCACGCCATTCATGATGTAAAGGGCAAGGATGGAGTGGGCGCCACAATGGATTTCATGGAACTCGAAAAGGAGCGCGGCATAACCATTCAATCCGCCGCGACATTCTGCTCCTGGGCCGATCACCCGATCAACATCATCGATACACCTGGTCACGTTGATTTCACCATCGAAGTGGAACGCGCGCTGCGGGTGCTCGATGGGGCCGTTCTGGTGCTGTGCGCCGTCGCCGGGGTTCAGTCCCAGTCGGTGACCGTCGACCGGCAGATGGTGCGCTACGGAGTTCCCAGGATCGCTTTTGTAAATAAATGCGACAGGACCGGCGCCGACCCTTTCCGGGTGGCCCGTCAGCTGCGTGAGAAACTCAACCAGAATGCGGTGCTGCTTCAGGTGCCCATAGGCCTGGAGAAAGATCATCGTGGGGTAATCGATCTCATATCCATGAAGGCGCTGACCTTCGAGGGAGAGCACGGCGACGAATTGACGGAATCCGGGATACCGGCGGAGCTTATAGACCTTGCGCGGGAGAAAAGGGAGCAAATGCTGGATGCGGCGTCGCTGTTTTCCGATGAATTGACCGAGGCGATCCTGTCGGAGGGGCCGATATCGGAGGATATGGTAAATGAGGCTATCCGGAAGGGTACGCTGGCCCTCGCGCTCACCCCCGTCCTGATGGGTTCGGCCTACAAGAACAAAGGGGTGCAGCCCCTGCTCGACGCCATAGTGAAATACCTTCCCAGCCCTCTGGATGTCGAAAACGATGCCATTGACCTTGACAGGGAGGAGGAGCGGATCATTCTTGAAAGCTCGCCCGATCTGCCTCTGGTGATGCTTGCCTTCAAACTGGAAATGAGCCGCTACGGTCAGCTCACATACGTTCGCATCTACCAGGGCAGCCTCAACAAGGGCGACACCATTGTCAACACCAGAACCGGCAAGCCGGTGAAGGCAGGGCGCCTGGTGCGAATGCATGCCGCTGAGATGGAGGAAATCGACTTTGCCGCCTGCGGCGATATTGTGGCCCTGTTCGGGATCGATTGCACTTCCGGGGATACCTTCACAGACGGGCGAACACGCTACGCCATGAGTTCCATGCATGTCCCGGCGCCGGTTATTTCGCTTGCCGTAAAGCCTCGAGACAAGAAGGCCGAGATGAACATGAGCAAGGCGCTCGCGCGGTTTTCCAAGGAAGACCCCACATTCAAGGTCTACGTTGATGGAGAGACCTCCGAAACCATAATCTGCGGCATGGGAGAATTGCATCTGGACGTTTACGTCGAGCGAATGCGGCGCGAGTACAATGCCGAAATCGAAACGGGCATGCCGAAGGTAGCCTATCGGGAGTCGCCCACCCGCAGGGCCGAATTCAACTACACTCACAAAAAGCAAACGGGCGGCGCGGGCCAGTTCGGCAGGGTCGCCGGATTCCTTGAACCGCTAAGCGAAGGGGAGTTCGAGTTCGTTAACAAGGTTACGGGCGGAGCGATCCCCACCGAGTTCATACAATCATGTGAGAAGGGATTCAGGGCGTGCCTGGCCAGGGGCGGACTAGCCGGATTTCCGGTCGTAGGGGCCAGAGTCACCATAAATGACGGTGCAGCCCACTCGGTGGACTCTTCTGATCTGGCTTTCCAGCAGGCCGCGATCGGGGCTTTCCGCGAGGCCTACGAACGATCGATCCCCGTGCTTCTGGAACCCATAATGCGCGTAGTGGTCGAGACGCCTTCCGAATTCCAGGGCGGCGTTCTGGGGAGCTTGAACCAAAGGCGCGGCATAATCCTCTCTACGTCTGAAGACGGCGTCTTCTCGACGGTAGAGGCCGAAGCGCCGCTTTCGGAAATGTTCGGCTACGCCACGGGGCTTCGCTCGTCGACCCAGGGCAAGGCCGAATTCACAATGGAATTCTCGCGCTACAGCGTGGTCCCTAAAACTCTGGCCGAAGAGATCGTGAGAAAAGAAAAAGAAAGTCGAAAATAACGACTGTGGGTGACCATATGGTCGAATTAAACCGGGTTCTTTTTTGCTTTCTTCTTCTGTTCGCGGGTACGAGCGCGTTCGGCATCTGGGTAGAGCGGATCAATCTGCTTTATTTTCAGAAACACTGTGACAGGCCGCCGGCCGGGTTCGAAGGATTCATCGACGGGACCAGGCTCGCGGGCGCCGTGGATTACGCGCGGGCGAAAACCCGTGTTGGGATCGTGGAGGAAATAGTCTCTGATGCTGTGCTCCTTGCCATCCTGCTGTCAGGACTCCTGCCCCTTCTGGTCGATTGGTCAAATGAACTTAAGCTGTCGTTGATTGCAGCGGGGCTGCTTTTCTTTTTCATTCCAGGGATCATTCACTGGCTGGCTGAACTTCCTTTTGGCTACTATTACACCTTCTTCGTGGAGGAGAGGTTCGGCTTCAATAGGTCCACCGTGAAGCTTTGGATAATAGACCATATAAAAAGGGCGTTGATTGCATCCGTGCTTTTTGCGGTGATTTTTTCCCTTCTCCTCCTCTTCATTACATGGTCGCCCCGATTCTGGTGGCTTTGGGGTTTTCTGCTTCTGTCGGCCGCGCTGTTGGTGATGGCGGTCCTTTATCCAGTACTGCTGGCGCCGCTCTTTAACAGGTTTGAACCGATCCGGGACGAGGAGCTTTCTGCAAGGATCGGGCAGCAAATGGAAAAAAGCGGCATCCGGGTGAAAAAAATCCTGCAGATGGACGCGGGGACCAGGAGCCGCCACACTAACGCTTATTTTACCGGAATTGGGAAAACCAAGCAGATTGTGCTCTTCGATACGCTGATCCAATCGCACACGGTTGACGAGATCCTTGCAGTGCTGGCGCACGAGGCCGGCCATTACAGGAAAAAGCACGTCCTCAAGCAGCTTATCGTCTTCGCCTCTTTTTCGCTTGCGGCACTCTATGCAACGTGGTTATTCATTCAATGGCCGCTTCTTTTCACAACCTTTGGATTCAAGTCGTCGCCTCCCTATGTTGGACTTTTCCTGGCTGGAATCGTTTGGAGCAGGGCCGGATTTTTTCTTCAGCCACTCTACATGGCGATATCGAGGCGTTTTGAAAGAGAAGCCGACATTTTCGCGGCTGACATGCTCGGAAGCGGCGCTGCGATGGTCGTGGCGTTGAAAAGGCTTGCGGCTGACAACCTGTCCAACCTCAACCCCCATCCGCTCTATGTCTGGTTTCACTATTCCCATCCACCCGTTGTGGAAAGGGTGGCCATGCTGGAGAGGCGGCAACGGTGAGGGGGCGATCCGGCAGCCGGTCTATAACGGACGACGGGAAGCCGGCCCCCGAAGTGTATCCAGTCGGGGGTCGGATGTCGGAAAACAG
>Ga0187771_10001099_pt1 | contig 17725 bp, 16 predicted proteins | sample 0116_SJ02_MP15_1_FD_133139 | JGI IMG/M metagenome (GOLD analysis project Ga0187771, IMG submission 133139) | Tropical peat soil microbial communities from peatlands in Department of Meta, Colombia - 0116_SJ02_MP15_10_MG | ecosystem: Environmental > Terrestrial > Soil > Wetlands > Peat | place...
GTAGAAATCCGGCACCGCTTCGAGCAGATACCGGTTCTCATACGGCGCCGCCTGCACCACCTCATAACCCTCGGCCGGATTCGCAATGAACTTCCGGTACACCCAATCAAAACCCTTCGGTGTCCACACCGCGAATCCGCAGTGCCGCTTCGCTTTCGGATCCCGCAGCCGGCCTTCGAGCCGCAGCCACGCCGCCTCATGCGTGTAAGTCAGCTCATCCACGCCGAACCATGCCAGATTCGTTCCGCGCAGCCGTTCATACTCGTCGAGCGACCGCAGCAATATCCGCGATTCCGAATCCTTCAGGTACAGCACATAGTCCGACTTATTCAGCTCGAACGGAACATCGTTCGCATCCAGCATCTCGATCAGCGTTGCCAGCGTCGAATCCCGTAACATCGGGTAAGTCGGCGCGCCGATCAGTCCCGTCCGCCCGGCGTTCCTGTAGGTCATCCGGATCGCTTCCTGGCACAGCGCCGCGCTCTTCCCCGAACCGATCGGCCCCGAAAACCCCTTGAAGCGCGCTTCCGATTCGTGAAACTTCTGCTGGCTGGGAAGCTGAACGTACCTTATCTTTCGGTCTGTTTCTTCAGATCGCACTCGTCAACCCACATGGCGCGAATCACGCCCCTCGGCTTCACTTCGACTTCCTTCCGCAACTGCATCAGGCGAATCAAATCTCCGAGCGTGCCCTTCAGTTCACCCGCGTCCAGCTTCTTCTTGAACTCGCGAATCGCCCCATCCACCAGTTCCGCAACGTCCACCGGCGCCTGATCTTTCTCCGCTCGCCTGCTTGTTTTCTCAATGCGCATTTGTTACCCGATCGCAAGCTAACATCGCGCTCCCGCAAGTTATCCCCGCCACAAAGTGAACTTATTGATTAAAAAGGAAATACAGTCACAAACTTTCCGTGACTGGATGTACACGCGCCTTTCAGAGACTGTGTGAGAACTGCACTCAGGGCCTTTGCTCCTGAGTAGCCACTGAGGAAAACGGGGACAGACTCCTTTTTCGCGTTACAAAACTTCTGCGTGAGAGCCGGGACGGCGCGAAAAAGGCTGTCTGTACCGGGTTTTCCGGACCACGCTCGCAGCCAATACCCGTGAACCGGAGTTCTCACACAGACTCTTCAGGCGCGTCTGGTACACCGGGCACCTGACGGCCCGTTTAGCGGTATCCTCGATTCATGTTTTCGAGATCGATCGCCCTCCTCGCCCTCGCCGCCTCCACGCTGGCCGCCGCGCCGCCCACCGTCGCCGACGCCCGCGCTTTCATGGACCGCGCCGAATCCGAACTCCTCCAGCTCTCCATCACCGACCAGCGCGCCGGCTGGGTCCACGAGACCTACATCACCGACGACACCGAACTCCTCGCCGCCGCCCAGGACGAAAAGATCATCGCCCGCACCACCGAGCTCATCAACGAAGCGAAGAAATACGAATCCCTCATCCTCCCGCCTGATCTCAAGCGCAAATTCCTCCTGCTGAAACTCTCGCTCGGCATGCCCGCGCCCTCCGATCCGAAACTCCGCGCCGAGCTCACCCAGACCGCCTCCGGCCTCGACGGCAGCTACGGCAAAGGCAAATACTGCCCCGGAGGTCCCGCCAACACGAACAATGCCGCGTGCCTCGGCATCGACGATCTCGAAGAAAAACTCGCCACCAGCCGCGATCCGCGCCAGATCACCGACATGTGGGTCGGCTGGCACAAAATCGCCGTACCGATGAAAGACCGCTACGCCCGCTTCGTCGAACTCTCCAATCAGGGCGCGCGCGAACTCGGCTTCGCCGATACCGGCGCCCTCTGGCGCTCCAATTACGACATGACGCCCGAGCAGTTCTCCGCCGAACTCGAGCGCCTCTGGACTCAGGTCGAGCCTCTCTACAGGGAACTCCACGCCTGGATCCGCCGCAGGCTCATCGCGAAATACGGCGCCATCGCCGACCGCAAAGACGGCATGATCCCCGCCCATCTTCTCGGCAACATGTGGGCCCAGGAATGGGGCAACGTCTACGATCTCGCCGCCCCGCCCGCCGCCCCGAAGAGTTACGACATCGGCGAAATCCTGCAAAAGCGCAAAGCCACTCCGAAGCAGGTCGTCCAGTACGGCGAGGCCTTCTTCCACTCACTCGGCATGGACATGCTCCCCGATACCTTCTGGCAGCGCTCCATGCTCTCCCGCCCCGCCGATCGCGATGTCGTCTGCCACGCCAGCTCCTGGGACATTGACTTCGATCGTGACGTCCGCCTCAAGCTCTGCATCCATAACACGAGCGACGATTTCGTCACCGTGCACCACGAACTCGGCCACACTTATTACTTCCTCGCCTATCGCAAGCTCCCGTTCCTGTTCCGCAACGGCGCCAACGACGGTTTCCACGAAGCCATCGGCGACGCCATCGCGCTCTCCATCACCCCCGAATACCTCAAGAAAATCGGCCTCATCGATCAGGTTCCGCCGCCGTCCGCCGATCTGCCCATCCTCCTCCGCACCGCCATGGACAAAATCGCCTTCCTTCCCTTCGGCCTCCTCATCGACAAATGGCGCTGGGAAGTCTTCTCCGGCCAGGTGAAGCCGGCCAACTACAACAAAGCCTGGTGGGCCCTGCGCGAGCAATACCAGGGCGTCGCCCCGCCCGTCGACCGCACCGAAACCGATTTCGATCCCGGCGCGAAATACCACATCCCGGCCAACACGCCCTACGCCCGCTATTTCCTCGCCCGCGTCTATCAGTTTCAGTTCTACCGGGCCATGTGCCGCGCCGCCGGCTACACCGGCCCGCTGAACCGCTGCAGCGTCTACGGCTCGAAAGCCGCCGGCCAGAAGCTCGAGTCCATGCTCGAACTCGGCCAGTCGAAACCCTGGCCCGAAGCGCTGAAGAGCATGACCGGCGAAGACCGCATCGACGCCAGCGCCATGGTCGAATACTTCCAGCCGCTTCTCGACTGGCTCAAAGAGCAGAACAAAGGACAGAAAATCGGCTGGACCGTCGCCGCCGATCCTCTGAAAGCGCATTAGCCCGCCCTGCGCGAATATCGTGCCCTGAGCCCGCCAGGCAGTGTCCGGATTTCTTTCAAATCGGGACACATCGGGTGCTTACGGATGAAGAATTTATGTTATATTTGCCCTGCACAAGACGGTCAAATACGAAGTAACTCAACCTTCGGAGGAACGTGTCGAACATGGGGGCCCTCCAGTCAGTATTGCTTCGAGCTTGGCTCGCGGCAGCATTTGCTCCGCTGCTCGCCGCCAGCACCTTCAGCTTCACCGGAACGCTCGCCGATGGCAGCCAGGTGCAGTACTTCAGTTTCACCACCAGTCAGGAAACCGTAATCTATACGCTCTCCTACGGCGGCGGCACCAACGCCGCGGGCACCATCATCCCGCCCGGAGGCTTCGATCCGCTCCTCACGCTCTACGATGCCGATGGCAACCAGATCGGCTCCTTCGAGGACAGTGCCGCCGCTGGCGGAGGCTGCCTTGGCTCGATTAATCCGGGGCCCAACGGCTGCCTCGATGCATACTTTGATACCTCTCTCAACCCCGGAACCTACACGCTTGCCCTCAGCCAGTTCACAACCACGCCCAACGGCTCGCTCGCCGATGGCTTCACTTACGATCCCTCCATTTGCGCCGGTTCCTTCTGCGATTCCTTCGACAACATCACCGGGTTGACCGGCAACTGGGCCCTGGATATCGTTGGCGCGGACTCCGCTGCCGCCGACGCCCCCGAGCCGCGAACGTTTTTTCTGCTTCTCGCCATGTTTGCCGCCCTGCCCAGGACGAGGCGAACACTCAGATACCTCAGGAGGTAAGCAACCGCCATGATCCAGCGAACTCCGCTGCTTTTCTTCGCCATGACGCTCGTGTCCGGCGCTGCATTCGGCCAGACCCTGCCTCCGCAGCAGGACTCTTACGTAGTCCCCTCCAGCGCAACGAACTACGGCTCCGCCGCAACCCTCAATGTGGGCGGTGCCCCAGCCGCTGAGACGCTCGTCCAGTTCGATCTTTCGGGCCTGCCCGCCGGCACGCCGGCTGCCGCCATCAGCAGCGCCGCGCTTCAGATCTTCGTCCACGCCGTCGGCAACGCCGGCACGGTGAATGTTTCTCTGGCCAACGGCTCGTGGACGGAATCCGGTGTTAGCGGCAACAACTCTCCCGTCCCGGGCGCTGCGGTGGCGAGCGGAATCATTGTCCCTCCGGCCAATTCCTGGCTGTCGATCGACGTAACTGCCGCGGTCAGGAACTGGCTGAGCGGCACCGCCAACAATGGCTTCATCGTTTCTGCGGCGAGCCCGGGAGTAATCGTCCAGTTCGACAGCAAGGAAAGCACCACTACAAGCCATGCCGCGCAACTCGCCGTCTACCTGACACCAGTCCTCACTCAGAGCGAACTGCCCGGCTCCACCTCATCCGATCTCGCCCTTGGCGTTGGCGCCGCTTCGATCGAACCCGGCACGACCTCCGGCTCCGCCATCGAAAGCGTGGCCGTCGGACCCGACGCCTGCAACCTCTGCGCCACCCCCGGCCCCGGCTACACCCGCGCCTCCTGGGACGTCGCCGTCGGCTACGGGGCCGCCAACTCCACCACCAATGGTCTCGGAGCCTCGCACAACGCCGTAGCCATCGGTTACGGCGCCACCACTTTCATCAACATCAACGACAACGTCAACTGCATGCCATGGGATCAGTCGACCGGCGGCCAGATCGCCGTCGGCAATCAGTCCCAGGCCGGTTGCCGCAACGCCACCGTCGTCGGCAACGGCTCAAGCGCTCTCGGCGCCGACTCCGGCTCCTTCGGTCCGCATAACGTCGGCACCTCCATCGATTCGTGGCTCATCGGCACCAATATCTTCGATCAGGGCTTCGCTGGCCTCGCCTTCTCCAACCACGCCTTTCTCGACGCTTACGGCGAAGCCGTCTTCGGCGGCGACATGCTGCCCTTCTACGGCGGCATTACCGACATGTACATCGGCCCGCCCCACACCAATTACTCGAACGGCGCCGCCCATTCCGTCACCCTGCATGCTTCCAACGGCGGCCTCGGCGCCTTCTCCACGGGAACCGCCCAGAACGTGCCCGGCGCGACGCTCAATCTGGCCGCCGGAGCCGGCACCGGCAACGCGGCCGGTGGCTTCGTTACCATCCAGACCGCCCCCGCCGGCGCCAGCGGAACCACCCAGAACCCGCTGGTCACTCGCCTGTCGATCTCCCCCTCGGGCGTGGTCAATTTTCCCGGCTTCGGCCCCGGCGCAGCCGTCTTCGATGCCAGCGGAAATCTCTCCTCCACCTCCACGCTCTCGGTCAGCCGTTACATCGAAACCCTGCACACGCCCGCAAGTTCGAGCGAGCCCTGCACCGCCGGCACCTTCACTGACGATGCCAACTACCATTACGTCTGCGTCAGCACCAACACCTGGAAGCGGGTCGTCCTGAGTTCTTTCTAGTACAGGCGGCATAAGCTGCCTCTCGCGGAAGGTAATGTATAGCCCTCAGAGGCCGCCAGCCGCGGGGGCCGCCCAACACCGCCTTGGTACACTGGGTAGAGTTATGCCCCCGTACTAACCACCACGAATGTAGTTCTAATACCTGCTTCGGCCGCTCCAGCAAGGCCGTCCCCACTCCCCTTTTCCGGCCCTGATCGCCGCACATCTGGGGAAAGCCCCCAAAAGGGCACACAAGGAGTACGACATTTACATGAAGCGTTATCTGCAATCCGGTGTTGTTATTTTCGCGGGAGTTCTCGGCATTGCCGCCGGGTCAGTCAACCCGGCTCACGACATCACAAAAACACGCAGAAGATTCGACATGCGTAGTGACATCCTGCGCAAGTTTCTCCGTGAAAACGGCAGTCCCGCTGAGGACTATGCCGAAGTTTTCATCGCCGAAGCCGATACCCACGGCCTCGACTGGCGCCTGCTGCCCAGCATCTCCTTTGTCGAGTCCGGCGCCGGCCGCAACGCGAAAGGCAACAACATCTTCGGCTGGGCCAACGGCAAAGCGAGATTCCGCAGCTTCGGCGAAGCCATCCATGAGGTCGCCTCATCTCTTTCGAGCGCCAGGCCGTACGCCGGCAAGGATATTCCCGGAAAACTCGCCGCTTTTAACACCGAACGGATTGATTATTCCTCCATCGTGATATCCGTAATGAAGCAGATCTCACCCCGCCCGCTCTGTCCGGGAACCCGCTGAACCGCCGTTCCGGCACTGTTTGACAACGTCCTGACGTGCTCTTTATAGTTGGTAGGATCACGGCGGAATGAAAAAAGCCCGTTTCGCCGTTTGAATACTAGAGGAGCTTCGGGAGCGCAGTCTTGAAGGACGATATCAGGACCGGAGCCACACAGCAGTCAGTCGCGGCCGTCGACCCGGAGGAATACCAGCACCTCCTCGAGGACTACAGTCATCTTGCGCCTCCTTCCCGTCACGAAGTTCTCGACGGGAAAGTCCTGAAAATCTCGGGCTCTGACGTTTTCATCGATTTCGGATATAAATCCGACGGTGTCGCGCCACTCTCGCATTTCGCCTCGCCGAACGGCGAAACCACGGTTCGGCCCGGCGATGTCGTCGCCGTCATGGTCGAAAGCGGCCAGACTTCTGAAGGCTACGTCCGCCTGTCGCACCAGCGCGCCGCGCGTCTCAAGGTCTGGGACAACCTCGAAAAAGCTCTCGACCAGCAGCTCACTCTCTCCGGCCTCGTTCTCACTCGCGTCAAAGGCGGCCTTTCGGTCGATGTCGGCGTCGAAGCTTTCATGCCGGGCTCCCAGGTCGATGTCCGTCCCGTCCGCAACATCGATCAGTTTGTCGGCCAGAACATCCCGGTCAAAGTCGTCAAGCTGAATCGCAAACGCGGTAATGCCGTTGTCTCCCGCAAACTCGCCGTGCAGGAGGAAGTCGAAGCCCGCCGCAACGTCACCGTGGAAACCCTCCACGAAGGCGCCATCCTCAGCGGCGTCATCAAGAACCTCACCGATTACGGTGCCTTCGTCGACCTCGGCGGCATCGATGGTCTGCTCCACGTCACGGACATCTCCTGGGGCCGCATCAATCACCCCTCCGAAGTCCTTCAGGTCGGCCAGGAAGTGATGGTGCAGGTGCTGAAGTACGATGCGCAGAAAGAGCGCGTCTCGCTCGGCATGAAGCACCTGCTTCCGGATCCCTGGGAAGGTGTCAGCGACCGCTTCCCGGTCTCTTCGCGCGTCATCGGACGCGTCGTGAGCGTCACCGATTACGGCGCTTTCGTCGAAATCATGCCCGGTGTCGAAGGCCTGATTCACATCAGCGAGATGACCTGGTCGCGCCGCATGAAACACCCCTCGAAGGTCGTCAAACCCGGCGACCAGGTCGAAAGCGTCGTCCTCGAGGTCAGCGCGGGCGAACGCCGCATCTCGCTCGGCCTCAAACAGCTCGAAGCCAATCCGTGGACAACCGTGGAACAACGCTACAGCGTCGGCTCCGTTGTCGAAGGCCGCGTCCGCAACATGACCGAATTCGGCGCCTTCATCGAAATCGAAGAAGGCATCGATGGTCTCGTCCACATCTCGGATCTTTCCTGGACCCGCCGCGTCAAACACCCGAGCGAGGTGCTCCGCAAGGGGTCCATCGTGCAGGCCGTGATCCTCGCCATTGACGCGTCCCACCAGCGCCTGTCCCTCGGAATCAAGCAGTTGCAGCCGGATGCCTGGGAAACCTTCTTCCAGGCGCACAACGTGAACGATACCGTTTGCGGCAAAGTCCTGCGCATCGCCGGCTTCGGCGCTTTCGTCGAAGTGGCCGAAGGCGTCGAAGGTCTCTGCCACTTCTCCGAAGTCCCCGGCTGGTCCGGCCGCAAAACCGATCCCGCCCCGCTCAGCCCCGGCCAGCAGATGAACTTCAAAATCGTGAAGATGAACGAAGTGGAGAAGAAGATCGGGCTCAGCCTCAAGGCTCTGGACGAATTCCCACGCTCTGCCGCGGCCACCGCCGGCGACGATTGACCCTGGACCCCGTTCCGTAAACAATTGCAAAAGCGATGCCGTTCAGGCGATACTCATATTTCCCGTAATTGATTCATACTGCGTTGTTTGCGAGAATTAGAGGAAAGGTGAACGATGACCAAGGCCGATCTGATTGAAGAGGTTTCGCGAGTCGTCGAAATGACCCGGAAAGAATCCGAGGTCATTGTCGAAGCCATCTTCGACAGCATTGTGCGCGCCCTGCGCGGCGGAGACAAAATCGAGATTCGCGGATTCGGCAGCTTCCGCACTCGCCAGCGCCAGTCGCGCGTCGGGCGCAATCCCAAGACCGGAACGCGCGTCGAGGTTCCCGCCAAGAAAATCCCGTATTTCAAGCCCAGCAAGGAATTGAAGGACGTCGTCAACGTTGGCGGCGGCGCGGCTGCCGGCACTCCAGCCCCGACTCCTGCTCCGCCTGCCCAATAAGTGGACCATCTCTGGAGTCCCTGGCGTTACCGCTATCTCGTCGAGGTCAAATCCAGCCGGCAGTGCATCTTCTGTGCGATGGCCACAGAGCCCGCGCGTGACGAAGAAAACCTCGTCGTCTTTCGCGGCCAGACCAACTTCGTTGTCCTGAATCGCTTCCCCTACACCAACGGGCACCTGATGATCGTGCCCTATCATCATTCGCCCGATCTCGCCGGCCTCGACCCCGCCGCCGCGGCCGAACTCATCGCCCTCACCCGCGATGCCGAGCGCCACATCCGCGCGCTCTACAAGCCCGACGGCCTCAACATCGGCATGAACATCGGCGAAGCCGCCGGCGCCGGCATCGCCGGCCACATCCACATGCACGTCCTGCCCCGCTGGAGCGGTGACTCCAACTTCATGACGACCATCGGCGAAACCCGTATACTGCCCGAAGAACTCCCCGTCACCTGGCAGCGTCTCAGAAAGGCGTTCCATGCTTCCTGAACTGGTCGCCGAATTTCTCGGCACGCTCGTTCTGATCCTTTTCGGCAACGGCGTCGTCGCCATGGTGCAGCTCTTCGGCAACGGCATCCCCGGTGCAGTCGTCAACGGCGGTTACACCAACATCACGCTCGGCTGGGGACTCGCCGTCACCATGGGCATCTACATCGCGGGCCGCATCTCCGGTGCGCACCTCAATCCCGCCGTCACCATCTCACTCGCCATCTACCGCGACTTTCCCTGGCGCAAGGTCGCGCCTTATATCCTCGTGCAGATCGCCGGCGCGTTTGTCGCCGCCGCCCTCGTCTACTGGAACTATCTCCCGGCCTTCCACGCCGCCGATCCCGGCCTCGAGCACACTGCCGGCGTCTTCACCACCTTCCCCGCTTTTCCCCAGGTCCCTTTCGCCGGACTGCTCGATCAGACCATCGGCACCGCGCTGCTCCTGATGATGATCCTTGCCATCACCGACGAGCGCAACCAGCCGCCCGGAGCCAATCTGGGCGCTCTCATGGTCGGGCTCGTGGTCGTCGCCATCGGGATGTCGTTCGGCGGCATGCACGGCTACGCCATCAACCCCGCGCGCGATTTCGGCCCGCGACTCTTCACCGCCGTCGCCGGTTTCAAAAACAACGGCCTCACCGACGGCCCTCCGGTCTTCTGGGTTCCGATCGCCGGCCCGATTCTGGGCGGGATCCTCGGCTCGGCCGCCTACGACTACGGAATTCGCCGCTTTCTTCCGAAATCCTGAAACTCGGGAACTAAAACTCCCGTCACGGCAATCGAGATATGGCGTCTGCGACCGATCTCGATACCGAACTCATGATCGCGGTTCAGCGTGACGATGCCGCGAGCTTCGGCATCCTGCTGCATCGCAACCGCGGCATGGTGGTCCAGTATCTTTCGCGTATGGTGCAGAACCGCGCCATCGCCGAGGAGCTGGCTCAGGACGTTTTCGTACGAGTCTACCGCTCGCGCAGCACCTGGGCGCCCACCGCGCGCTTCTCCACCTGGCTTTACCGCATCATGACCAATGTCGCGCTGAATCATTTCCGCGACGAGAAGCGCAGCCAGAACAACATCAGCCTCGACGTGCAGGATGCCCAGCACGTCCGCCGCGAAGCGCATGACCACGCGCCTCTCGTCGAAGACCGCCTCGTCAACGAAGTGGTTGCCGAGCAGGTGCGGCGGGCCATCCGTTCTCTCCCGCCCAAGCAGCGCGCCGCCGTGATCATGCACAAATACCACGATCTCGATTACGCCGAGATCGCCCGCATCCTCGGCTGCACGCCTTCCGCCGTCAAAGCTCTGATGTTCCGCGCTTACGAAACTCTGCGCCTGCGCCTGCGCGCTTTATCGCCAGGCGCCCTATCTCAAAGCGAATGACAGGGGATGCAGCGTCGTCACCAGCTGCGCGGTAAACGTGCCCGCCAGACGCCCTGAGGGCAGTTCGTGCTCCACCCCGTACCCAACCTTGACGATCTGGTGCATGTTCGGCCGGTACCCAACCACCGCTTCATAGGTCTCGCCGCCGAACCCATAGCTCGTGTGCAGATAGCCTGACCGCTCGCCCACGTACCAGCGCGGGTGCAGCACGCGCTTCACTTCCACATAGCCCGCTTCCTCGCGCAGCGTCGGGATCACATAGTAGGCGAGATCGAAGCGATGCCACTCGCCGGTCGTGTTCCAGTGGCCCTTGTCCCATTCGCCATCCACGCCGTAACCCGATGCCGGCAGATTGTGCAGACCGCCCGGTCCCGGACGGTAGTAAGGATCACTCTGGTAGAGGTATGGCCCGCGATAACCCGCGATCCCGACATGCAATCCCTGCCGGATCGTGTAGCCCATGCCTCCCACCCAGCTCCCGAACTGCCCGTCATCGAACACGCTGCGCGCATCGGCCGGAGAGGAATTGGCGAACTGCGCGCGCGCATCCCACTTCCCCACCGTTACGTCCGCTTCCGCTCCCGCGAGACCGAGCGTCGTGATGCCGCTGCCGTAATATCCGTATTCCATCGGCGCATCGACCATCGGATTATCCGCGTCGTCGTAGCGCAGCAGAAACGAGCCCATCGCCGACGGCAACTGTCCCATCCGCACCACCAGCGACGCCTTCTTCCATATCCGCGAGTAGCCGAGATTCGCATTGAGCACGCGGAACCGCGTGGAGAGGCCTGGCCGATCGAGATCGCCCGGAAAGAATGGCTGCGAGATCACCTCAAGGCCGCCCGAGACCACCCAGTGCTCGCTCAGCTTCCACGTTGGATAGAACACCGAGCGAACGGCGGCATCGCTGCGTTCTCCGTTCGAGAGCACTTCGCCCGTGACCGTCGCGCGCAGGTCAAAGCCCGATGTAGCTTCCTGACCGAGAAGCGGGATCAACGGCACGAAGATCAGCAGCAGCCGTTTCATGCGGCACCGGCGAGCACTTCCTGCTCGACAGAAGGTTTGGCGCAAAGCATCATGAACGCATCGACGATGGCCGGATCGAACTGCCTGCCGGCATGGCGCCGCAGAATCACCAAGGCTTCTTCCTTGTTCATCCCCGGCCTGTAGGGCCGGTCCGTGGTCATCGCGTCGTAAGCGTCGGCCACGTGGATAATGCGCGCCGCGATGGGTGTTTCGAGTCCTCTCTGTCCCCATGGATAGCCGGTGCCATCCCAGTTCTCGTGATGCAGCTCGACCGAATCGAGATAAGGAGCAAAGCCGGTCACGCCTTCGAGAATCCTGCGGCCGATTTCCGGATGCGCTTTCACGATGGCGAACTCTTCCCCGGTGAGACGTCCAGCCTTCTGCAGCACTGAGTCGGGTACGCCGATTTTGCCTATGTCGTGCAGCAGCGCGCCGATCCGCACCTCCTCGAGCCGTTCGCCTGTAATGCCAAGCGCAAGTGCGATCGCGCAGGACAGGTCGCTCACGCGGCGGCTGTGGCCTGCCGTATAGCGATCGCGCGCGTCGAGAGCGCTCGCCAGAGTCCCGACGAAACCGACGTAAGCCCGCTGCAGATTGCTGCGCGCTTCCTGAATCGCGCCCGCCGCCTGATTGAAGCTCGCCGTGAGTTCCCGGATCTCGCGAACCCGCGAGATTTCGGTCCGGAATTCGGGCAGGAGGCCCGTGCTCTCCGCCTTTTTCAGATGCCGGATCATCGCCGCGATGGGCCGCACAATCGACTGCGCCGACATCACGCTGAAGAGCAGCGCCACGAGCAGCGCCGCGATCAGGACCATCAGGAAGACTCTCTCGAGCACAAGCCGCACCGGCGCGCTCGCCGCATCCACGTTCTGCAGGCTGCGCAGCGTGAATCCGTCGCTTTCGAGCGGCAGCGAAATCCACGATTGTCCGCCGAGCTTCAGTGAGCACTCGCCGGCGCCGCATGCGCCGAGGGCTTTCTCCAGCTCTTCGCGGCTGTAACCGGAAAGGTTCGACATCAGCACCTTGCCGTCATGCAGCAGCACGGCCGGCGTGGTGAATCCGGAGAAGTCGAAGCGTTCGCCGACCGAGAGGGTTCCGAGATTCTCATCGCCCTGATCGACCGGCACCGACGCGACCTGATACACCTCCGAGCCGCGCATCATCAGGCCTGGCTTCACGCCTTCCGGACCCGCGATCGGCTTGCCCGACGGATCCGATACCGAGAGGAAGGCGAAGCCCATCCGGCCGCAGAGTTCCTGGAGCTGATCCTCCACTGTCCGCCGGGCTTCCGGGCCCGGATTCAGCAGCAGCAGCTGCAGACCCGCTTTGAGCGAAGCGTTCTCGCCCGCAATCTTCAGGAAGCGGCTGTTCTGCAGGTCGCTGCGCGAGCGCAGCCGCGAGATCGCGAGATCGTTGGCGCGCAGCGAGTCGCGCAGTCCGCTACGCACCGTCGACTCGACCAGGCTCTGGATGGCCCGGAAACTGCCGGTGAGCAGCAGCGCGAACGGCAGGAAAGACAACAGAAAGGCTCGGGTGCGGAAGCGCATTATCTTGTCCCTCTGACGAGCGGCGTTCCATCCGCTGCGAGCGGGATCACGAACTCCACCGTTCCGCCGGCTTCCACCTGTTCGCGGAAGAAGCCCGCGCTCTTGTGCCAGGCGACCACGGTGTATTTGCCCGGTGGCAGATCATCGATATGGAAATGGCCATCGCGATCGGCTTTCGTTTCCCAGCGATTCGGCGTGACTACGATGGTGCCTGTCATGTTCGGGTGCAGATGGCAGTTGACGTAGACGACGCCCGGCTGCGTGAAGGTGACGGTGCGCGTGTCGCCCTTCGGGTAGTTGCCCAGATCGAAGGACTTCGGTTTCGAGAGCGAGAAGACGTTATGGAAGATCGGATCGAGGTTCGGGAACGAGACCTTCGAGCCGACCGGGATCACGACCGTCTCCTGCATGAAGCGCCGGTTCTGCTGGTCCATCTTCTCGACGACGGGCTCGCCCGCGGGACCAGGACCCTCGATGTAGACCACGACGCGGCTGCGCTCGATGGCCAGCGGATCAGTCTCGGCGTCACCGCCAAGCTGCACCGTTGTCCCGCGCTGATAGAGCGGGACGGCGGCGGTCACGCGGCTCGGCGTCAGCTTGCGGTGGATCGTCACCGTGCCGGTGATGCTCTCCGCGGCGAGCGGGAGGCTGAGCAGGAGTATCAGAATCACGGTCTTATGCACGGCAGTACGCTCCTTCATATCGGCGGACTATTCCTGTAGTTCGAGCCAAATGCCAAACTGAAGCCATGAAGGCCTGCGTGCTGCCTGCTCCGGCGCCTGTCGAGACGCGGCCGCTTGAGTGGCGCGAGGTTCCAGAGCCGGAGCCGAAACCGGGCGAAGTCCTGATCAAGGTCAGCGTTTGCGGCGTTTGCCGGACGGACCTGCACGTCGTCGAGGGCGAGCTGCCGAAGCGGAAGGCCAATGTTATCCCCGGGCACCAGATCGTGGGCACCGCGGAGGGACTGGGACGGGTGGGGGTTCCCTGGCTGCATCGCACCTGCGGCGTTTGCGACTACTGCCGCAGCGGCCGCGAAAACCTCTGTGACAACCCCGACTTTACCGGTTGGACTGTCGATGGCGGCTACGCGGAATACGCAGTTGCGCCGCGCGACTTCGTCTACCCGATCCCGGATGGGTTCAGCGATACCGACGCGGCGCCACTGCTTTGCGCCGGGATTATCGGGTTCCGCTGCCTGCGGCTTGCCGAGCTGAGCGCTGGCGCGCGGCTCGGGATCTACGGGTTCGGCGCGGCGGGTCACGTGGCGATCCAGATCGCGCGGCACTGGGGCGTGGATGTCTACGCTTCGACGCGCGAGGCGAAGCACCAGAAGCTCGCGATGGAACTGGGCGCGAAGTGGACGGGCGGGAGTTTCGATGCGCCGCCGGTTGCGCTCGATGCCGCGATCGTTTTTGCTCCGGCGGGCGAGATCGTTCCACCGGCGCTCCAGACTTTGCGCAAGGGCGGGCGGCTGATTCTGGGCGGGATCCACATGAGCGACATCCCGTCGTTCCCTTATGACCTCATCTATGGCGAGCGCGTGATGCGCAGCGTCGCCAACAACACGCGCGACGACGGGCGCGAGTTTCTCAAGGTCGCGGCGGAGATTCCGGTGCGCACCGAGCACCAGATCTTCGCGATGGCTGACGCCAACGAGGCGCTCTACGCGCTCAAGCACGACGGGGTTCGCGGCGCGGCCGTTCTGCGGATTTAGACTGGTCACTATGAAACCTCTTCTTGTTACGCTTCTCTTTACGGGTCTTGCCTTTGCTCAGGCACCGGCCCCGGCTGCTTCCGTTTCCGCCGGCATGGATCGCGAGGTCTCGATGATCGAGAACAACCTCGTCAACGCGGCGAACGCAATGCCCGAGGACAAGTTCAACTTCACGCCGGAAAGTCTCAATATTCCCGGCTCCAACTTCAAGGGCGTCTACACCTTTGCCGGACTTGTGAAGCACGTCGCCGCCGTCAACTTCCTGCTGACCTCGGGCGCGACCGGCGACAAGCCTCCGGCCAACGTCACCGACCAGAAGGGTCCGGCTTCGATGACTTCAAAGGCCGAGGTCGTTCAGTTTCTGAAGGACTCGTTCGCGGCGGTTCACAAGGCGGCGCAAGGCCTGACGCAGGAGAACATGGCGGAGCTCATTCCCGGACTCGGTCCGCAGAAGGCGCCGCGGGTTTTTGTCGTCAGCTTCGTGCTGGCGCACTGCAACGACGAGTACGGGCAGATGGTGGAGTACCTGCGGATGAATGGCATCATCCCGCCGGCGTCGGCACCGCGACAGTAACATCTTTCGCTGCGCGCGAGGTCCGGAAAGCCGGTACAGACTCCGTTTTTCGCGCCGGACCAGACGGGCCAATTCAGGAACTCTGGCGCGAAAAGCGGGTCAGTCCCGGTTTTCCTCAGTCCTATGAGCCGGCTTTTTTGCCGGCTCTTACCAGCTGGTCGATGTTGACGAAGTCGGTGGGGTAGTTGCCGGTGTAGCAGGCGTAGCAGAATTCGTGGCGGTCGTCGGCCACGCATTTCTGCAATGAATCGATGGTCAGATAAGCGAGCGAGTCGGCTTCGATGAAACGGCGGATTTCGTCCGTCGAAGAGTTGGCGGCGATGAGCTCGCTTTTGTCCGGCGTATCGACGCCGTAGAAGCAGGGGGAAATGGTGGGCGGGCAGGAGATCCGCATGTGGACTTCGCGGGCTCCGGCGTTGCGTACCATGCGGACGATCTTGCGGCTCGTGGTGCCGCGGACGATGGAGTCGTCGACGAGGATGACGCTCTTGCCTTCAAGCAGGCTGCGGACCGGATTCAGTTTGAGGCGCACGCCGAAATCGCGGATGGCCTGCGAGGGTTCGATGAAGGTGCGGCCGACGTAGTGGTTGCGGATGAGCGCCTGGCGGTAAGGCAGGCCGGATTCGGCCGCGTAGCCGAGCGCGGCGGCGTTGCCCGAGTCGGGAACCGGGACGACGAGATCGGCATCGGCGGGAGCTTCGCGGGCGAGCCAGCGGCCCATGTTTTCGCGCGATTCCTGCACGGAGCGGCCGAAGACGATGGAATCGGGCCGCGAGAAATAGACGTGCTCAAAGACGCACTGCGAGAGGTGCTTTTCGGGCGCGTAGCGTTCACGCGTGACGCCGGTGGGGCCGACGATCACCATCTCGCCGGGCTGCACGTCGTTGAGGTAGACGGCGTTGATGAGATCGAAAGCGCAGGTTTCGGAAGCGAAGACGTAAGCCGGTTTGCCGCCGCTGAATTCGAGCTGGCCCATGGCGAGCGGGCGGAAGCCCTGCGGGTCGCGGGCGACGATGATGCGGTCTTCCGCGATGCAGACGAGCGAGAAGGCTCCTTCGAGCTGCAGCAGCGCTTCGCGCAGGGCGCGTTCGAGCGTGCGCTCGCGCGAGTGGGCGACGAGGTGCAGGATGACTTCGGTATCGCTCGAGGCCTGGAAGATGGCGCCGCGGTCTTCGAGATCGGAACGGAGTTCGGCGGCGTTGGTGATGTTGCCGTTGTGCGCGATCGAGATGCGGCCTTTGCTGCAGTGGACCGAGAAGGGCTGGGCGTTGCGTTCGACGGTATCGCCGGTGGTTGAGTAACGGGTGTGGCCGATGGCGAGATGGCCGGGGAGTTCGTCGAGGACTGCTTCGGTGAAGATATCGGCCACGTGTCCCATGGCCTTTTTGGTGTTGACGGTGATGCCATCGCCAGCCGAGATGCCGGCCGATTCCTGACCGCGGTGCTGCAGCGCGTAGAGCGAGAGGTAGACGAGTTTGGAAGCTTCGGGATGGCCGTAGATGGCCGCGACGCCACACTCTTCGTGAAGCTTGTCAAACATGAAACAGCTCCGGAAGGGTGTCTTCGTTGAGGCGATAGAGTTCCGCGACTTCGGCATCAATCAGCATCGTGGCTCCCGAAGTGATCTGCAATCGCTCTTTCATTGTACTGCCGATGACCTCGCAGGCGACACCGAATTGCAACGCAATTTCACAAATTTGTTTTGGATCGGACGCGGTGATCAGGATGCGGGACTGGGCTTCGCCGAAGAGATCGAGGGTCGGGTTGTGGCCACCCGGTGGAAGCATTACTTTCGCTCCGATCTCCGAAGTGCATGATTCGGCGAGGGCTATGGCAAGACCGCCGTCGCTCACATCGTGCGCGGATTCGACCAGATGATGGACGGCCCGCATGGCGTCGTGGACTTTCTTTTCGTAGTCCATATCGAGCGCGGGCGGGACGCCCCAGAGCTGGTGGAGGACGACCTTGGCGTATTCGCTTGAGCCGAATTCCCTTTCGGTGGTTTCGCGGAAGCCGCCGAGGAGCAGGACCGAGGCGCCTTCGCGCTGGAATTTGACCGGCGCGGGGACGGCGGTCTTCAAGAGCCCGATGATGCCGAGGACAGGCGTGGGATAGATGCCTTCGCCGAGCGTTTCGTTATATAAGCTGACGTTGCCGCCGGTGATGGGCGTTTCGAAGAAGGCGCAGGCTTCGGCGATGCCTTCGATGGCTTCGACGAGCTGGGCCATGATTTCGGGGCGCTCGGGATTGCCGAAGTTGAGGTTGTTGGTGGCGGCGACGGGGAGCGCGCCGGTGGTGGCGAGGTTGCGGCAGCACTCGGCGACGGCGAGCTTCGCACCGAGACGCGGATCGAGATAACAGTAGCGGCCGTTGCCATCGAGCGACATGGCGATGGAGGTATCCGTTTCTTTGATGCGGACAACGGCGGCGTCGGAGCCGGGACCGACGATGGTGTTGGTGCGGACGGTGTAATCGTACTGCTCCCAGATCCAGCGTTTGGAGCAGAGGTCGGGTGAAGCGATGAGGGACTTGAGCGCGACCATCGGGTTCGAGTAGAACGAGCCGAGGCGA
>Ga0187771_10001100_pt1 | contig 17715 bp, 13 predicted proteins | sample 0116_SJ02_MP15_1_FD_133139 | JGI IMG/M metagenome (GOLD analysis project Ga0187771, IMG submission 133139) | Tropical peat soil microbial communities from peatlands in Department of Meta, Colombia - 0116_SJ02_MP15_10_MG | ecosystem: Environmental > Terrestrial > Soil > Wetlands > Peat | place...
GTCGCCGGTGATCCCCGGATCGTTACACCCCGATGCCAACACCTGGATCGGATCGTTCACGGACAGGTTAAAGCCACTGCGGAACTGCTGGATATCGGCGGCGTTGATATCGGTTTGTCCCATGATCGCGAGGTACATGCCCGTACCGTCAATGCCGGCGGTGTACAGCGGTCCAACGTGGTAGATGCTGGCAATATCATCCGGGGCTAACCAGTGGTTCCCGGAGCCATCCGTGTAATCGGGACTGACGTTCACGGATTTCTGAATGATTGCGGGCTTGAGTTTGAAATTATTCAGGCCCCGGAACCCGGACACGATGCCCTCTAACGCTTTAGGGACCGAGGGGTCGCTGACGTTGGCAAAGCGCACCTCGCCATCCACGATGAAGCGGTCAATCTGCGTGTGGAAGACCTGCTCAATTTGTCTCACCGTGCCGCTGAAAGCGATCCAGTTCCGGCCGCGGGCTACCTCAGCGATCCGGAACCCCTGCCCGCGCAGCCAACGATTGATCGTAGCGATGTCGCCGTGGCTCAAGCCAAAGCGCTCACCATACTGTTCTGGCGTCAGCCATTTGTGGTAATTGGGCGAGGAGGGATCCTGCTGCTCTGCCAGCAATTGCTCGAGTGCAGCTTTTTGAGCCGCGGAGGGCTGGAGAAGCATGGTGACGTAAGTCAACTTCATGGACGGGTCGAGCGGGCCGAGGTCATTTTGCGGCTGGGCCAGAGGCGAAACGCTGCCCTTGAGGACAACGGTCTGCGCAGCGTCTATGACGCTCGTGATGCGGTCCTGCTGGGCTACCGCCCCAGCCGAGACCACGACAACGAACAGCATCAGGAAAAATGCCTTCGTTCCCTGGAACATGATGCCTCCCCTTTCACTCTGGGCTTGGAACGGTCGGTCGGGAGAAAACAAAACAACGGACATTGTGGTGTGCAGCCTTTGAGGGCAAATCGTAGGCTCGGTCGCGCGGCAAGTCAATGTGAAACCAGTGACACTCTTGCTTGAACGCTCCCCGCGCGCCCCCGCTCCGGTTTGACGGGGTTGTATCCTTCGGGAAAAATTCGGCTACACCCCCTTTCCACCCACAACCCCGCTGGGGTTGGTTCTGGCCGCCCGCCCGCCGCGTGCGTTGAATGCGCCAGTGCGTACGTTCGTCCGAGCGTTGCGCTTGCCCCAAACGCTGCGTGCGTTCGCGTCTATTCTCAACCATTGCGGAAAGAAGTTCCCTCGCCTAGTATCTGAGGCACCAAAAGGGAGCTGAACTTTATGAAATGCTGGATATGGGTTCTGTTGCTGAGTGCCGCCTTTGGCCAGACCACAAACGCAAGCCCTTCCGGGCATGAATGGAATACCTACAGTGAGAACTTGAAGATGGGATATGTGCTCGGATTCGTAAACGGTGCGAGCTTAGGGGCAATTAGGGAGGTGAGCCTCTGCTTTCAGCTGACAAAGATCTCAGTCGACATCGTCAATACGTCAAGCGACTTTCTAAAGCAATGGAAAGAGAAATACCCTGAAATAGTAACCGCCGCGACTTCCCAAATGCTCAACCAGGTGGACCGCCCAGAATTCAAACAGGACTTTTGTCTGAAAAGTTTTAACTCTGGTTTCGAGAACATTACCGTGGGTCAGTTTATCAGCGGTGTAGATGTTTTTTACCGTGATTACCGAAACCAAAGCATTCCGGTCAATTATGCCCTGCAATACGTACGCGACGAAATCAACGGCAAATCACCAGCGGAACAAAATACTGATCTACTTTGGGAACGCAGATGCATAGCCGATCCGAAAACCTGCTCTGAGAGCAAACCATCTTCCCCGAAGCCATGACGCATTCACACCGCTCGCCCGCTAGAGCCGCACAGGTTGGATACACGCGCGAGCAGATTGCGCCGCGCCATGGGCATTAGCGTGAAGACGGTAAGAAATCATTTGCCACGCCTTTGGTGTCCGCATCCGCAGTCGCCGCCCCGGCTGGGCTAGCGAAGATCCGGCGAAATGAGCTATCATGGCTTAAATGCCAAGCAGACAGGACAGACTAAAGAAAGCAGGGGAGCGTCGTTTGCTCGAAGCGGCGCGTGCGGCGGGTGCGCAGATACCACCGATACCCGACGGGGATCTCGATGACGAAAAACCAGATTTTAGATTGGATACAGAGTCTGGCACGCTCGGAATTGAGTTGTCCGAGCTTTCACGACCAGCTTGCGCCAATTACGGTATCCCACCAATCTTTGAAGAGGAATTTCAACGCGAAGTACTGGAAAGGGCGCGGGAACAATGTCGGCGGATGGGAATCGACGTACACGTCATCGTGTACTTCGCGCAGCACAGAGGGAAGAAGTGGAAAAAACGAGAGCTAATCCGCGCGCTTACGGACGTGGTAGCTAAGAACCATCATAAAGCTGCTCCCTCTTGCAACTTGGTCGGACCAGCATTGCATGAGGCTTTTGGACAGATCGTCATCGACTGCAACCCAGCGGATTGGTGGAGCAGCCAGTCGGGAAATATCAGTGTTTCTCAAATAAGCGTTGCGATGGCGGAACGGATCGCCGCCAAGAACGGTTTGCTTCCCGTGTACCGAAAAAACTTGCCACAAGGAGCTGACATATGGCTCCTGTTGTACAGCTTGCCATCCATATCTAGGAATGTTCCGATGTTCCCCGCTGTAAACGAGTGGCAGTTTGCCTTTCAGTTCGAGCGCGTGTTTTGGTTTACATGTACCGGTAATCAATTAGTTGAGATTCGGCGGGCCCATTGCGATGTGCAGGCGATCAAGAACGCTGAGAAGTGGATGCGAATGGAATTTGTTTGCGAATGCGGCACGACATGTCGGATAGATGTCGAATTGATTGGTGGACCGTTTGGAACCCGAGGTTATCAGCACTGCGGGATGGGCGCCGGGCGCTGTGTGCCAGGCCAGATTGCTGGCTTGTGGGAAAACGGTGTCGCAAGCATATGCTCCTGATTTGTTCGCTCAGATGTTTCTCATCGCAAATGCCAACAGAAACCCGAGGCCGAGCAAGAAACTGACGTGTGCGATCCGGCCAAGCCACCGCCAGCAGGATAAGTAGAACTTTTCTTTGCGACCTGCATCCTTCGCCCTTTTCCCGCTTACTTTTGCGGCCTCAAGCCTGTTGTGGGGTGCGCCGGGGGATCATTTCGCGCTATTATGGCTTCGGCTAAGGCCATATGCTTCACGGGACCTAGAAAGAATGTGCGTTACCTAATCAACTATCTGAAGGAACCCGAACTGACAGCAACGAACTGATCCGGTGCGCATATAAAGAATTAGAGACAGATGAATGAGGCTGCCGGTAATCTCTTCTTCAACTTCACGGTAGACTGCGCTGCAGCGTGGCTGGCCCATCAGTTTGGCCCGCATCTCCCTCGACTAGGATTCTTTCGCAAGTACATGAGCTGGATACCTGTGGTCATTTTGACCGTACCGGGCCAATTCATCATCTACGAAAGTTATGTGATCAGACGTCCGTGGTATGCCTTGGCATTGATGTACCTATTCCCCGTGTTTGCTGGGGCTTGGTACGTTTTATTGGAGGTCCCAGCGATTACGTATGAAAGTCAGATCCAAAGGGGCCAACTTTTGCTTAAGTACCCGCGCGTGCGAAAGCTAACCCGCCCATTTCTCATTGTTTTGCCTGTCACCTACGTTATTTTCATCGGAGCCTGGCTCTACGGACATTATCAGCCTCCAAAGGAGAGCACCATCATAGTAGCTAGGTTCTCGGGACCAAGACCCGAAATCTATTCTCCGACTCCTGAATTGGTCCGCGTGTTGAAAAAACTTTCCGCATCAGCAGGAAACATACAGGTGTTGCCCGCCCGCACAGAGGTCACGGCGGAAGACGGTGCATCCAAGGCAGCCCAGCTGGGAACAGCATTGATTGGTACACTAAACAACGCGACGTTGGTCGTTTGGGGTTGGTATGCGGTAAGCGAAACGCACGTATCAATCACTGGGAATTTAGAACTCCGTAAAGACATTTCTCTTCCTAGTTATGCAAGACCGCAGCCGAGCGTTACAGGGGAAGGCTACGACCTACGCGAGATACGATATCGGGTTCCAATCCAAGAATTAAACACGTTCAGCCTCCAGGCGGACGTAGCCAATGAGATACGGGCTCGGAGTTTGTACACCTTAGCGCTTGCACTACTCTCAAGGCAGCAGTATCAGGGAGCAAAGGAATTCCTTGATGCGGCCAACTTGGGACCTGATCAAGACTGGCGAGATGTGAAGGTTGCTCCTGCGCCTAAGGCCAAACCATACGAGCACTCTCGCAATGGCCCCGTCGTGGACTATCTGCAATCTGTCTCAGGAAAGAACAAGGGCTCACGAGTTAGCGGCAAATGGAGAGTGTTGGTCGGACGAGCTTATACGGAAATAGCCCTTGGCCTGAACGACCAGGCGCTTCTCGACTGTGCCGAGGCAGCGCTATTGTCAACTGAACCGGTAGCGTACTTTTGCCTCGGCCAGGCACACCTCAGAAGAGCAGAGGTAACGACCGACTCTTACAAAAAGAATCTGGAGGCAACCAAGGCTAAGGAAGATTGCTCCTTCGCAGCGCAACGAGATCCAAAATTCGCCGACGCCGTTGGATGTCGTGCGGATGCGAACCTGTTACTCACTTCGGTGCATCTTGAAGCGCCAATAGTCTCGGCGGCCTTGGTAGAAGCGGTTGATGAGACTCTAGGTGTCTCGGGGTCACCGGAGGCAGTTCAAGCGTTGGAGGGTTGGACTGAATACGTTGGAAATAATCCTTTGGATTACTACGGTTTCCTGCGACGCGGCGAGTCATATCAGCTATTCGGTCGAGACACAGAGGCGGAAGCCGATTATTCTCGCGCTCTAACCCTCAATCCGAAAGCCGTAGTCGCCTACAACAATCGCGGGAAGCTTCGATTGGAAAAAGCTATCGCCGTGGCGAACACCAGGCCCCCTTCTGCAAAGCTGTCAGCCTCACCGTTCGAAGAGACACTATGGAGGCAAACTCTGACAGATTTTCAGTTTGCGATAAAGCTATCACCTCACGATCCGTCCGCCTGGTGTAATTGGGGTGAAGCTGCTACGTTTTCGAAACAGTATGAGACCGCGAAAAATGCGTTGCAGCGTTGCGAGTCCTTGGCCGTAGACGACTCAATGCGCAAGTGGGCTAATGAACATCTTGTTGCTCTCGAAAAAAAAGGCACTACTACCTCGAACCCAACGATCAGACTACCACGCTTGCAGTCCCCGTAGGGCTCCGCTCAGCCGGGCACGTGTCGCAGGACGCTAAGGGACGCGGTATCGTCTGTCTCCTACCAGTGGACTTGCGACGAGCGATTCGAGTCGCTCAATGGCCTGTTGCAACCGTTTGCGAGTGGCTGGATGTACGCGTTCATTGCGAAGAAATCGCTCAACTGCGTGTTGTGATGTGCCGGACTCTCGCATTAGTTTTCGCAAGCCTAAGTGTCTTGCCCGCTCGATCAGCCGAGGGTCCGCAGCGCGAGTCCTCGGCGTCTGGCGAGGACGATATTGAATGGGACTTGTGTTTTCGAGAAGGATGAGGTCTTCACCTTCTTGTGTTCTTCGCTCAATTTCTTTCCCGATGAAATTAAACGGCGTCATGGCTTGAATAGGACGCCTCAACAACAGTCCTCGCGTGTACGCCTCGCAGGGTTCTCCGTCTGGCGAGAGTGATTTGTCTTCGGGGTGGAGATAATGACGCCAAATAATGCCCGCAAGGGTTTGCGGCGTTAGCGCTTTCCCGTTGTACTCGCTCCCAAGCTTGACTGTTTCTCCGCTGTGAATCTCCGTGTAATCTCTCGTGAGCCACTGTGATGAATCTTTGCTTGCAGGGGCTACAAGCGTGCAATCGGGCACAGGTTGAACGAGTATTGGCGAATGCGCGAAGTTGTAGGGCTTGGCGGCTCCGGGATCTCGCTTTCGCAAAGCTCTTAGCACTTTTGGCGTTGTCACGCGAACACGCATCATTGCTGGTAGATTGTCGAACCACAGCGGCCGTAACAGGAGAGCATTTTCGGGATCTCTGACATTCCGGAAATGATCGATCAGCAACCGATCCCAGGCTTCTACAATCCATCGCGCATAGTCCGTTTCTCGATCTGCACAATCGACAGGCTTGTAGCGCTTTCGTTTGTCGGGAACAAATACAATTCCCAACCCGTGTTCGCTCGGTTTGATGATATCTATTTTGTTTTTCTTTTTAGCGTAAACGACGTAGCGCTTTGCTGAAACTGCCAGACCGTAGAGCTGATGTTGTTTTCCGGTACGATCACGGTTGCAATCCTCCACCTTGAGAATGTCGGCAATCACTTTTGGATCGTACGGATTCAAGCGATTGAGTTTCGTGCAGATCGTGTCAACCTGTTTCCACGTCATTGCTTTGATGGCGGGAGTGCCATCCGCCATTTTGTGAGGTCCGCCGGGGCACGGAACCAACTCGCCATTTTTGGAAGCAACGAACAACATCGAATCCGTATCAGTCAGCAAGTACGCTCCCCGCTGTGCCTGAACTAGTCGTTCCAGAATCGCCAGCATTAAACGTCCACCAGCGGTGATCAATGCCGCAGCGGGAGAAAATTGAAATCGGCCCGGACACTCCACAATGACAGTTGTCTCTTCATGCTGATGGTCGCCTGAAAATACAACGAGGTCCTTTGCAGCATTCTTTCCGTACTCAGATTTGTTTAGTTCCGCAAAAATGCCGTACAGCGCATTCGCGATTATTTTCAATAGCAGGTAGTGCGGATGTGATTTTGGCAACTTTTTTCGTTCTTCGATCACAACCCTGAAGAAGTCGTCCGTTTGGGGATAGATTGTTCGTGTGCCTATAAGGGCATCTTTCATTCCGTCTTGCACGTCACGCGGTACGAGCTTGAAAGCTTCAATGATTTCGGGCGCGCGCTTGGTTAATAGACTTGATGCGGCGAGATCAGGTCCCGCGTACCAGATCGGTTCTGCGGAAGTAAGCGGATTCAACCCGATATTGGTATCCCCGGTTTCGTTGTAGAGCGCCCGAACCGGGAGGACATCACCAGATGGTTTGATCGAAGCAAAAAACGCAAGTTCGAGCCACTTCTGAGGCTTAAGAATGTTCTTAATATTGACGCCCGCCAAAGCGTTGCGCGCCTCCTCGGTACACTCCTCTACCTGTACGTCCGCTGCGGTTAGGAGCGGCCAGAGGTCGAGCAGCCCGGCAACAGAAGGATATTCCGAGGTTGTGTCACAAACTACAACCGGCACTTCCTGATGCCTGATTCGGATCTCGCTGCGTCCACCGTAGTACGCCTGCATGCAATCCCCCAAAATCTTGTCTGGCAGGGCGAATTTCTGGGACGGCTGCTTAATCCTCATTTTGTCCAGAAATGCTTTCGTGATGCTGGCGGCGCTAAAGGCTTGTTCAGGTGGAAGATCGAGCGCAAAGCCGTCGTACTCGCGCTTCGTTACGTTGAGCAACGCGACGGTTCGTTCAACATCGCGGCGACCGTACGCCAGTTCCTTGTTGGTGACTCGCCCTGTTGGTTCGTGCTCCATCTTTCCTTTGAGGCCAAATGAATGAAGGGCCGCATCAAGGGTCAAATGCTTATTTCGGAGCGCCCAACACAGGACTGAGAGATCTAGGAATCGACCACGATAGATGACTCGGTTTCGCGGATCGCCACCGGCTAGACTGATGAATGCCGACCGCGAGTCTTTCGGTTTGATTCCTAGCTTTGGCTTGAGCTTTTCCCGCCCCCCGCGGTACTTCCACAAGACCATCGACCAGCCGGTATTCTTTTTCTGTGCCTTGGGGAATTCCAACGCCAACCTGCTGAGATCAAACGGGGCGTTGAAACAAACAATCGCCGCTCCCGCCTGAAGTGCCTCCCAGAATTTTCCGGTCACGAATTGAGTTCGCGACTCGACGACGATCTCCTCCGGACAACCATCCTCCACTTGAGCCTGGTGGCTGTTTGCAAATGTGCGAATTAAGTTGACTGACGCTTCGGGTAGTTGATCCGCATAAACGACGCCCTCCTGCTGGCAGATATAAGATCCCTGTTTCAGTTCGCAGAATCGCCACCACAGAAAGTTCAAGTCTTGGCGTATGTCGGTCGTCGTTTCGCAATCCAGCACCATCGCGAAATTGGCCCACTGGTCGTGTAGTCTTCCTTGCCGGTCGCCCCGTTCCTTTTCGTCCTTTACGCGGGTATGAACACGCAGAAAGATTGGCGCTGGTTCGGGAGTAAGGCGCATGCTAGGTGCCTTGCGGGGCTGCCGTGCTGGGAAACGAGGTGTGAGGGTGGAAACGCTCTCAGGCGCAGCCCGCGCCGTCCCATTCTACGGCTGCGGGGACTGGAGTTGGGAACATCCATTGCGGGAAGGAATCGGCCTTGCGGCGAAGGGAGGCCGCCCTCGCTCTGGACGCGTCAATGATCAACTTCGGCAAAGTACCAGGGTCTCTCTCCAGAAGTTCTGCCTGGGATTCTTCGTCCTCAGCCATCAAACGCAGATACCGCTGGTGTGCCTCTCGTGGCGTTTCAGGAGCGTAGCGCAGTCCGTTCTTGGTTAACCCCTTCAAGTCCCTGCGGGCTTCCTCTTTTCTATGGCAGTTGCGGCACACCGCTCTCTTGAAAAAAGGGTCTAGGTTCTCCGTAACCGGGTGGTCGTTTTCCAAGCAGAAGAGCTCGGACTCGGAGCAGTAGAAGCAGCGAGTTGGATATCCCAACTCTTTGCGGCGCATCTCGATCCGCCTTGCCCGCGCAATGGGATTCGGATTCTTCACACACTCACGTCTGGACTCACATAAAGGGTGTCGAGCTGGCCTAATACGCCAGCGCGAGCAAGCACACGGAGTTGTTCGTAATCGCTAAGCAGTTCGTAACCTCCTACCTTTTTGCCGCGATACTGATCCAGCGCGGACGGGGGTGCCTTTTTACGGAGCACGCGAAAGCATGTCGCGCGGTGCTGACCGGCAAGCTGGCGCTGGCGAGAGCCGCGCGCCGTTGCCACGGCCGCCCCTGAATTCGTAAGGATTTCGACGGGCGCTGAGTAAGGATCGCTGGCCTTGATGCGGATACGCCCGCCAGGGTGGTCCTGGGTGATCGCGGCAGGCACCAATCGCTTCATTGTCGGAAGTGTGGTTCCAGCTTTGCGGGCAGCTGCGAAAGCTGATTTCACTTTGCCCGATTGGTACAGACCGACAGCTTCGACGCACCGCAGTTTCGCTTCCTGTTGGCGTGCGGATAGCCGCTGTGAACGACGCGCCCTGTAGGAATTCCTTCGGCTCTCGGAACGGTCCCGCCAGGAATGCTTCTTTTCACGCTGCATTCTCCGCGCGTGGTGGAATTTCAGGCTGGTCTTTTTGTTTGCCATGTTGCTTTCTAGTTGCACGCCGAGTGCCACGACATTCTGCATCTGATAGATACAGAAGGGGTTACGCCGATTCTCTGGTGAAAGGCCGCGCCGGAGGACAGAGTTTTCCGGCAGTCGCCGCATTTGGGTTTAGGATTTCCCAGCGGACCAGATTTGGCTTCAGTAAGCGCCTCATGAGGGGCCGTACAGGATTCGGTAGAAAATTTGCAGAAAAAGGGAATTTCTCTCGCGGCAATTGTCCGGGGCCCGACGGTCCTGCCTTTCGCTCGGAGTCTTGAAGGGGGTCAGCGAGGTCCTGGTCGACCCACGATCGACGACGAAACGCTTGGCGGAGATCGGGATGCGATCGTGTGGCTTCTGTCGATTGCTTGGGGCGAAATCGGATGGCAGCTGCCCCAGGCGACAACGTTGGACGAGCTGAGACAAGCGCTCGAACCATTGAGGGGCCTCCCAAATGACCAGCACGTTAGTGTGTTCCTGCGGCGATCGTTTGTTGTTTCGACGGCTGAAGATGTTCGAGCAGCGAGAAAGAAACTCGGGAAAGCTATTGAGGATTGTCGCTTAGCACGAGAACGGCATGACCGCTACCTTGACGCGGTACGCACTGCGGAACTGGCGATGAATGAGGCCAAGTCGGAACAGCAGGAGGTTTTCCTCGGTGAACTACTCAAAGGATGGAGAGAGAGGGCTGAAGCGCTGAAGGAATGGGAGGCAGCACAGCATGCAGAAACGGACCTCGATCGGGATGTGAGGGCCAAAGAAACGGGGTTCGCTTTGAGCGAACTTCTCGATTTCATCAAGCAGAAGAAATACGCTCGCAATCCGCTGAGGCTAGCCAATGCAATGGCTGGTCTACCAGACATGGGTTGGGAACAGTCCTACGCGCGATGCTCAGCGATGAAGTGCAGTTCTTGGCCTCAGTTTCAGTTCAGGTTGTTCAGAACCATCAAAGCAATTTGGAATCGCCGCAACTCTTACCCAGAGCTGACGCTCACACAGCTGTTTCGCCAAGAAATTAAAAAGCTCCACAGGACCGTGATGATAAGCGTCCCGCAACCGCCTCCGAATCCGCCAAGAAAGGGAAAGATGGACAACCCCATTCGATCCTATCTGGCTGAGAACTGGAGAAGTCTCCGGTTGGGTATTGAAGAGATCACAGAATCGGAAACTCAACCAGACCGGATGCCGTTTCTCATCCTGGTCCGTTTCATGCAAAACCTCGCAAGACCGCGAACACCCCAGGATTTAGTGCTTATCGCAAAAGAAAAAATCACCTAAGACACGGTCCCATTACGCTGAGTTGGAGGCAGTGTGGGCCGTCGTAATATCTCGCTTCGATCACTTCACTGCGTCCGTATCTAATTGATATATAATGACATAAGGCTTTTTCAGAAGATAAACGGGCCTGCCGACTGTATCCGCAGCCGACAGACCCTGACCACCAATGGAGGAGCGCTCCAATGGCAGCTAGAGAAAACGTACGCCAATTCCCGACATCCGACAATTCCAACGCTGAATTGATTGTGCCGCGTCACGGTGTCGTGACCCTGTTCGGCTACGGCATCCAGGTCCGCGTGGATCGCGGACATTTGATTCTTCTAGACGGCATAGGGCCAGATCGCCGCTGCGCCCGGCTTCCACGCGTTGGACATGGCCTTCGCCGATTAGTTGTAATCGGATCAGACGGTATCGTTTCACTGGCCGCGCTGCGCTGGATGGCCGATCAGGACGTGAGCTTCTCACTCCTTGAGCGCGACGGCAAGGTCCTGGCCGTAACCGGGCCGGTTCGCCCCTCAGACGCCAAGCTCCGTCGCGCGCAAGCCTTGGCGAATTCGAACGGGGCCGCGCTGCGCATCGCACGAGAGCTGATCAGCCAAAAGCTGACGGCACAAGAGCAGGTTGCGCGTCACAAGCTGCTCGATTCCGCGACGGCGGATGCAATCGGACAGTTCCGGGCTGAATTGCCGACTGCCGATAGCACTTCATCAATCCGGCTGATCGAGTCGCAGGCAGCCCGCGCGTACTGGTCAGCGTGGAGCACATTGCCCATCAACTTCCCCAAGAATGACCTGAGGCGAGTTCCTGATCACTGGCGAACGTTCGGCGCACGCGTCTCGCCGCTAACGGGATCGCCTCGCCTCGCAGCGAACCCGCCGAACGCAATCCTCAACTATCTCTACGCACTGCTCGAATCCGAGGCACGGCTGGCCGCTAGTGCGATGGGACTCGATGTGGGTCTGGGAGTTTTGCACGCAGACACAACGGCACGCGACAGCTTGGCCTGTGACTTGCAGGAGCCATGCCGCGCTGAAATTGACTCTTACTTGATTGACTGGGTCACCCATCAACCGCTTCGGCGGGAGTGGTTCTTCGAGGAACGTGATGGCAACTGCCGTCTGATGGCACCCTTCGCGGTTCGGCTCTCTGAAACCGCTCCCACCTGGGGCCGCGCCGTCGCGCCAGTCGCTGAGTGGGTCGCGCGTGCGTTTTGGTCAACGATACGCAAACCGGATGCTCCGTTAGCCACGCGGCTGACTCAGGCCAACAAGCGCGAAGCCAAAGGCGCTCCACCGTTACTGCCTCCGATCAGAGCGCCACGGCGAGAAAACCTCTGTCCCGAATGTGGGAGAGCCATCCGGCCCGAGAGTACCCAATGCGCTTGCTGTGCTGTTGATGACGCGACCAAGAACATGCTTGTTGCCGCCCGGATCGGTCGTCAAACCGCGAACGGTCCAGAAGCCCAAGCCAAGCGTGCCGAAACTCAGCGCAAGAATGCTCTAGCACAGCATTCGTGGAGGCCATCGGAGCAGCCCGCATGGCTAACGGAGAAGTTCTATTCGGAGAAGATCCAACCGCTCTTGGCCTCAACCTCAGCGTCCGCCATCGCCCAACACATCTCGGTCTCGCGCTGGTACGCTGGTCGCATCCGCGAGGGCTACCGCCCGCATCCGAGGCACTGGCGGGCGCTGGCGGACCTTGGTCAGCATAGCCGGATGAGGTAAGTAGATGTCCGTTATCTGCACGACACTTATTAAATGCGCGCGTGGCCGCAACTATGGAGCGGTACGACGTATATCCAAGTTTGAGCGTGCGGAAGCAGGCACTTAACCCTGCCATCCGACCCTCTTCAGGGTCACACTCGCCCCTGAAGAAATTTGGAAACAATATCCTCGTAAACAGATCGCTGAACACGAGCGAAGTCGAACAGTAAGAAAAGCGGGGAGCAGAGCTTCTCCACTAGGTCAACGAGCTGATTCTCAAAAGTGGCTAAAGTGAAAGCAACTTCGGTATCCACGCTGTCTTCGTCTTTATTGACTTCCTGCATGGGCCAGACTCTATAGGGAGAGGCAGTGGTCAGTTTCCGGCCCCTCAGCCCTGCATGTCTAATGCCGAGTCTGACCATCGTATTAGCGTCTGCACCGAGCTGAGTGAACAACCTAGAGCAGTAGGTCACTGCTTCCGTCGCCCGTACAATCTGTGTATCCAGAAAGATAGCGCCCTCCGTCTTATAATCTTCAAACAGTGACATCTTCGTATAGAACTCCCCACGTTTTGTAAGGACCCAGTAGTCATACGAATGTTCAGTCTTGACCTCTGCAAAGATTCCTTCAGCAGTAGGTCGCGGTCGGACATCTTCGCGATCAAGTACAACACCAATGGGCCAGCCGAAAGTATGAATTGCCGAGAGCCGAGCAGCCGTCAAGAGCCGGTCCTGTGGTTGGTTGATCGTTGAGTTTGGTGAAAAAAACCGAATTTCTACGGATCCTTTCCATCCAGCTTCTTGGAGACCCCGAGTGGCTTTGTTTCTATGGTTGTCGAGCCAGCTTTGATTCCAGGGTCGTTCTGATACGGAAACGGGTACAGCGACGAACTCGCCAGAGAGTGCTTTTTTCCAATCAAGCTTCGTGGCTACGAACCTAGCGAGTATTTGGTAGGCGTAGCCCAGGCTTGTCGGGTCACTCGTACTTTCTTCTACCACCGGTAGGGGCTCGCCGAAGCTCCAGTACGGTACATATGGGATACGCAAGACATCCAAAGCGTCGCGCGGCGTCTTATCGCTGGGCAGCCAATCTTTGTAAGCTTCAGCAAATCGCTCCGCGAATATCCTTTTCCACTGATTTGCCCTCTCGAGTTCAGTCCGACTCTCGTCCCTGGCGGGAACGGGCAAAGCAATTAGACGCCGACGATCAAACGGAAGGTGCGATTGCTGTGATCGAGATCGCCTTAAGACTTCTAGCACACCATCTACGCTGGGGTAGTTTGAGGCAAAAAGGAGCACCAGAATATCCGGTAAGTGAATGGTGCATATTCCGCCGATGTCAGTTATTCCCGTTCGGCTGTCAACGAGCACAAATTCGAATTGTGAAGTCCACTCGTTTCGTAGTTTTTCAATGTACAAACCTAACCCCTTCTCGCGAAAAAGGCGTGGGAGGTCAAGCTGTTGTACGCGCGAAATGTACTTGTCGTCATTGCGACCTGCGCTGATGATAGAAACACTTGCGGCGTCCTGAAAGGGGTAAGCATTAATGAGGCAATGTAACCAGTTAATCTCGTTGCCGGCTGCTTTCTCGGCGATTAAGTCAACCACTCCAGGCCTGGAACGCCGATGCTCAAGGACGGTTGGGCTCGCATTGACAAAGAATCGCTCGACTCCTGGTGCCTCCAAATCCCAGTCAACAACAAGCACCGAATGACCCCATTTTGCTAACAAAGCTGCGCAGTTAGCGAGCGCCATCGTTCGGCCCACGCCACCCTTGTATGAGTAAAAAGTGTAAATCGTTCCGGATTCTCGTCGAGCGCCAACCTCCATCAAAGCCTCCTAAGCTCTACAATTGGTCGGATGATCGGCTGTGCTTCCACAACAGGCCAGTCAGCCTGAAAGGGCGGCGTCCGTCTAATTATGGTTGCAACAGAACGGGCGAAGGCTCTCAACGGTCCTTCGAATTCAACTGCTCGCTGGCTCTGCCAAAAAGCGGGTATGGTGGATGTGTATTCGGAGAAGTCAGCACACTGAACATCTGCAGCTTCTTGCGGAAAGTGTTCACCATCATGAAATCGCACTGGGGCGATTAGACCGTAAATGTCTAGTCCAAGTCGCTGCTCTCGCGCTCGGAAGCTCTGCCATTCGGAAATGCACCACGCTGACTGGAAGTACCTAGGGGACCAAATTCCGACCATGCACCGAGATGAACGAACAGCAGCTCTCAGTCGGTCTGGCCAACGATCTCCAATTTCAATGCAGTCTTGATCGACGAATATCCTTGCTTCGTTTCCACCCAGTTCCTGGCTCAGCCAAAATTTGAGCCGTTGCTCGACTTCAACGATCCATTCGAGCACCAGTCTATCTCGCCGATAGCTTAAAAAAACATCGTATTCGTAATCACCGTTCGGCATGGTTTTTTCCGAACATTCTCGTACGGAAAAATATAGCAGGCCATGCTGCAAACGCAGTAGCCACCAGAAGGAAACGTGATTGCGTGTCGAGCACGGGCACGCCCCGGCTCTAGTACCGGGTGTCTCCGGTGATCGAGCACCACACGGCATTTCGGCAGACGACGACTAGGGCGTTAGTCCGGCGCATCCCAACATGCTTACCGAAAGATTTCTTCTGGGCGTGCACCTTTAACAACGCAAGGCGCTGAAAAACAGCAGTGGAACAGGGACAAGCTTCATACGGAGTGATAATGGTTCAGTACCTGAGCCGCGAATTTGTGTAAGACCTCACGGAATGCCCTGCGTTGCTTGCCCTTAATGGTACTGTCTGGCATCGGCTGAATGAACAGATCCGTTACGCCGTTGTCGAAGATGCCCCCTAGAATGCCGTCCTCTCGAAAAACTAGCAATGGCTTTCCTAGTGCAAACAATATTCCAGCTTCCACTTGATTCCATGCGGTTGGAAAGACGACCCTGTGCGTTACTTTCTCTTCGTAAGGCGTTCCCTTTCTACTGACGCCTTTTTCTGTCTCGAATTGAGCAAAGCCCAGGATAACGCCGCCCGCGCAATGTTTGGCCAATGTGACCACCTCACGCAGTGGAAACGATGAGGGATAGTCAGTCTGCCCTAGCGAGCGCCATTCAAGACCGGCCCTTCCCAGTTCCCCAAGAATGAGCCGTCGAACTGCATCTTGCTCCGCGCTAAGAACTGTTGGTGACGAACCGAACACAGGGATGAGCATAAGCAGATCACAGAAAGACTCACTCTGCAGCACCACGATTTTGATCACTAGCTGGCCTTTCCCGTAGTTTTCGATGTCTGGAAAGCCACTCCCTACCTTGCTCAGAGGCCATTGCTTCAATTCGCTGTACGAATAAGACGTTTCGGTCGGGGGCGTTGGCATATTCACCAACGCACGCGTCGCGGAGGTAGGGCTCACGTTGCAGGGCATCCCAAGTTCCTCTGTAGGCCAGCCAATTCTCATTGAACTGAAAATGCGCCGCAACAGCTGTGACGATAACGATGCTCGCCGAAACCAAGCCGCCGGTTATCTGATGTTTAGAAAGCAGACCAGTACAAATCAGAGGTGCTAAGACTCCTGAAACAACAATCACAAAAATAGAACAGAAACGATGCCCACCTTTGTTTTGTTGCGCACGTCTGTCGTAGTAGGCGGTCAGCGTCTGGAATCGCGTATTCAGATACTTTTCGTACTCTTCATCAGTCATTTTCGCGTTCATTTCCGCCGGTACATTGCTGCTAGTCGCTCAATCGTTCGGACAATATCCGAAATGTCCCAGCCTACCCGAGGCCACCTTTCCAGTGGAGCGGGGTAGTATTTGACTCTCCCATCGCTGTATAGGCAAACGCCCATAATCGGTTTACCCAACTCAAGAGTCTTGTTCAATTCCCAGGTAACCCACTGACTTTGATATGTCGTTGGTCCATACAAGCACACTGTAAGTGTCGCGAACTTAATTTGTGCAATTATGCCGCGCCCGATGTATTCAGCGTTCTGGCTGTCGAAAGGAATCTTGATGGAGTAATCATCAAATTCTAGGTCCATTCTTTGATTTTTGGCTTGCCCCCTGAATAGATTAACCAAGTTGAGGTCTTCCTCGACGAAGCTCAAAAATGCTCGGATTGCCATAGCACCCTGATGTTAGCAGCGATTATCTAGTGGGGAAAAGGGGATCTCGCCGCACGCCGGAACGCAACGCGCCAACTCGCCGTGCGCCCTCGCGTCGCCACGTACCGCCCCACCCTGCGCCCGCGCTTAACGCTTCGCGTAACGGCCGTGCGGCGCTCGCGCCGCGCACCACCGCACATCGCCGTGTAACTGGCTGCGCGTCCGCCCCGCCCCATCGTAACGCCGCGCTGCGCGCTGTAATTCGCATCGCACCCACCGCAACTCCCCGCAACGCCGCCCACGTTCCCGCGTTGCCACGTAGCGCCTCCGCACCGCGCCACACCCACGCACCTCACCGCTCGCCAACACACGCTCCCGCCATACGCGGCCAGGGAGCGGGGGACTGGAGGCGGGGGACGGCGTGTCAGGGGCGGGGGGGTGTAGCCGAATTTTTCCCGAAGGATACAACCCCCGCTCCGGTTTGACCCTTCTTTTCTCGCGCCTGTAAGATCAGAGGAGCACTCAGCATTCAGCATTCAGCAGTCAGTTGAAATACTCCACCTTTAGGCCGATTTCGACTGGCTGATTGCTGACGGCTGAGTGCTGACTGCTTTCTATGCCCCACGAACTGCCCAAAGCCTACGAACCGGGCGCGATTGAAACGCGCTGGGCCGATTACTGGATCAGGGAAAAACTTTTTTCCGTGCCTACCCCGCCCCCGGGCGAAACTCGCCCGGTGTTCACGCTGCTGCTGCCGCCGCCCAACGTCACCGGTCGCCTGCACATGGGCCACATGCTCAACCAGACGCAGATGGACATCATCGTGCGCTGGCACCGCATGCGCGGATTCATCACGCTGTGGCTGCCCGGCACCGATCACGCCGGCATCGCCACCCAGATGATGGTCGAGCGCCAGCTCGCCAAAGAAGGCAAGAAGCGCCGCGACCTGGGACGCGAAAAATTCATCGAGCGCGTCTGGGACTGGAAGAAACATTACGGCGGCGCCATCCTCGACCAGATGAAGCGCCTCGGCGCCTCCGTCGACTGGGACCGCGAATATTTCACCATGGACGAAAGGCTTTCACGCGCCGTGCGCGAAGTCTTCGTCCGCCTCTACGAAGAGGGCCTGATCTATCGCGGCAAGTACATCGTGAACTGGTGCCCGCGCTGCGAGACCGCCATCTCCGACCTCGAAGTCAAGCACGAAGACGTGCCCAGTAAATTGTGGGAGATTCGCTACCCGGTGATCGGAACGAACGAATTCATCACGGTCGCGAC
>Ga0187771_10001101_pt1 | contig 17714 bp, 15 predicted proteins | sample 0116_SJ02_MP15_1_FD_133139 | JGI IMG/M metagenome (GOLD analysis project Ga0187771, IMG submission 133139) | Tropical peat soil microbial communities from peatlands in Department of Meta, Colombia - 0116_SJ02_MP15_10_MG | ecosystem: Environmental > Terrestrial > Soil > Wetlands > Peat | place...
CGCAAGGAACTCGCGGCGGTAGAGGATTCGACGCAGCGCAAAGCGCTTTATGAGCAGATGGTGAAGCGGGCTTACGAAAACGGCAGAGCCGTCAGCGCTGCATCGCATTTCGAGATCGACGACGTGATCGACCCGCTGGAGTCGCGCCGATGGATTCTCACCGCCTTGCGCTCCGCGCCGCCGCGAGCTGAGCGCACCGGCAAGAAGCGCCCATGCATCGATACGTGGTGACTTGAGGCGCGCCCATATCAGGCGCGCAGCACGGCTACGATTCCGGAGCGATTTCTCCCAGCTCCATCCGCTCTTTCGCCACCGGATCGGCGAAATAGTGGATATAACGCATGACCAGGGCTCGCTCGCGGGGACTGAGCAATTCCCGGAAGGGCTGCATCGCGGTCTTCGGCTTGCCGTTAGTGATTATGGAAAACAGATAGACTTCGCTCTGCTTGCTCATCCAGAGCGAGTCTGTGAAATCGCGCGGCTCCGGGGAGAGAATCTGCCCCACCGGGCCTCCTCCGTTCCCCCACTCGCCATGACATCCTTCGCAGTTGTCGAGGTAAATCTGGCGGCCCGCGTTGTATCCCTCCAGGCCGGCGGGAGTCTCAGGTATCGACTTCGCCGTAATGGTCTCGGGCGGCTTAACGACGACGTCGCGATCGAGGTACTTGAGGAAGGCAGCCAGCGCCTCGAAATCCTTATCGGAAAAATAGCCGAAAGAGGGCATGGGACTGTGAGGCAATACCGCGCGGGGATTCAGCAGGTAGGCGCGGTACCAATCGTCGCTCCGTGGCGGTGTCTTGCGAAGGTCGGGGGGGAAGCCGGCCGCGCCATCTTTAACCGTGTATGATCGCTTGTAGTCGCTTCCGACGATGTGACAGTGAAAGTAGCACGGCGTGAAAATCTGATAGCCCCGCTGCTCCAGAGCGGTGACCCCGGTCGGAAGCGTGACGCCCGACTTGCATCCCGCCACACTCACTATTGCCACCAACGCGCAGAACAATACCCATAGCGAACCGGGCCGCGCGGTGCGATTGTGCACAGCCGCGCTGCGCGGCCCGCGCCGCGCCGGATCGCCCCGCGACCCGCCGATCAAGTCCGGCTTTCTTCGTCCGCGCCTCACGTCATCGTCTCGGGCCACAAGTCGCACGATAAACCAATCTCTCCCGGGCTTGTCCCGCGCCCTGCCTATCGCAGATCTTTGAGATAGTCGGTCAAGCCGTCTATCTCCTGATCAGTAAGATATAGTTGCGGCATCTTCCCGTTCGGGAGCACGTCGTCAGGGTTGTGCAGCAGCTTCTTCATATCGTCGGTACTCAGTTTCCATCCAATGTGCGTCAATGCCGGTCCGACCTGGCCGCCGACCCTGCCGATCGAGTGACACACGATACACCCGTCTGCGTGAAAGAGATCCGCGCCCTCATACGTCACTACACTGCGCAGGCTCGCCCGGGGCTTGCTCTCGACATGCCTCTTTTCGGGCGTGAGCGGAGTCGATTTCGCCGACGCCTTTTCGAGCGCTGCGGCGTAATACATCTGTTGCGAGGATTTTCGCAGGGTCATCAGGTAAATCGTAATATCCTTGATTTCGTCGCGGGACAGCGCGAAGACCGGCATCGTCGAGCCCACGGTTACCGCCTGCGGCCGGGCCAGATGGGCATAGAGCCAGAGCCAGCTTCGCTGAGTCCCCACGTCGCTAAGATCGGGGCCCTCTTCCCCGCCGACGCCATCGATCTGGTGGCAGCCCTGGCACATGTAGCGATTGACCAGTTGCATTCCGTGCCGGATCGCCGCCGTGTCTTCGGCAGGCAGTGTGTCGAACCCGTGGCAGTTGTAGCAGGCCGCTTCGAGGTACTCTCCCTTGAGCAAGGGCTTGTATACGCCGCGGCCCCCGCTGTGCGCCTCCAGCGTGGTCGCCGCCCTGCCCTCGCCTCCATGGCAGACCACGCAACCGAATTTTTCGGGCGGATGACTTTCCAGCAGGTCGGAGTGTTGTCTCAGAGGCTCGGCGGCATCCCGGAAGCGGGGATTATCTGTAGCCAGATGGCAGGTGGTGCACCGCTCGACAGTACTCAGGTCCCCCGACCGCAATTGCTTCACCTGAAACTTCTGATTAGTCGCCCACTCCTTCTGCGCTTCGTTGCGGGCCTCGAGCAATGCGAGTCGATAATAAGTCTCTTGATATTGAATCCACTCCTGGTGGAAAGCGTCCTTGACCACCCATGCGAGGACGGCGGTCAGGACCAGCCCGGAAATTGCGAGCCACTTTTCCATTTCGTTCAGTCCCACACCTCAAGCCGGCGGCCCGGGCCAGGGCTCCCACGGCCAGTAGAATTTCCAGTTCGGTCCCCGGCAGAAGACTCCGATCGCGGTCGTCAGGATGATTCCCGCCAGGATCACCGTCCATAGAATCATGATCGGCCTTCGCTCCTTGGCGAACCAAATGCCTATTCCCCGCCGCTTACGATCGAAATAGGGCAGCGCCACAAGAAAGACGGTAAGCAGCGTAGGCACCATCACGCCGCCCCAGAAAGCCGAGTAACTCACCATCTCCTGGAGTCCGAGAAAATACCATGGCGCCTTGGATGGATTGTTAGGTTGAAGAGGATTGGCCTGTTGCTCCAGAGGGGCGTTGAACCAAACCGATACCACCAGCAGCAGCGCCATCAGAGCCGCGAACGCCGCGAGTTCGACGTAGAGGACGGTTGGGAAGGTCTGGATGACCGGGGAAGTGGGTTGCGGCGTGACCTCGGCCCCTGGCTCATCAGAAGGCTCATTCTCTGTGGGCGCGGCCAGGCCGCCGTCCTTGGAAACCCGCCATATGTGGTAATTGATGACGGTGGCGGCGATCGAGGGGACGGCAATCACGTGTAATGTGTAAAATCGCAGGAGCGCGTCGCTGCCGACGGTGGGTCCGCCCAGTAGCAGGTATCGAACCTTCGGCCCAAGTTTTGGCGCATACGTGGCGATGTTCGTTCCGACCGTAATTGCCCAGAACGAAAGCTGGTCCCAGGGGAGAAGATAACCGGTGAAGCTCAGCGCGAGAGTGAGAAAGAGCAGGCCCACTCCCAAAACCCAGTTGAACTCTCGCGGCGGCTTGTAGGAGCCGGTGTAAAATACCCGGCACATATGCAGAGCTGCCGCAGCCACCATCGCCTCCCCGCCCCATCGATGCAGGTTTCGCATCACGCGGCCGAAGGTAACGACCTGGTCGAGGTCGAGGATGCGGCCGTATGCGGCGCCGGTCGAAGGCTCGTAATAGAACATGAGGTACACGCCCGTTACCCACTCAATAATGAATAGGTAGAAGCAAATCAGGCCGAGCCCGAGCGTGTACGATGGGCTGATGCTTCGCTGATAGATCCTGGTCGGATGGACGTGAAGGACAAGGTTATTGACCACGACCGCCAATCGCTGCCGGACAGTCGTCGGGTAGGTGCTGCGGAAGATGGATACGTAGATGAGGTGGAAAAAGTCCCGCACCGACCGGCGCGTGCTGGCCGGAGGATTGCCGGGTGCGGCGGCGTCAGGGCTTGAATTGCCGGGCGGCGGGTTGCCTTCGTTCATAGGTCGCCTCGCCCGCGTTTGGCAGGCGTCGCGTCTTTTCCTTTCTGGAGACAGCCGATCAGCCGGATATCGCCGTCGGGAATCGCCAGGAGGGTTGTCTTATTACTGCTGGCGTTACTGCTGTACAGCCGCGCTCCCCCGTCGTCCTTTTCCACCCACAGCAGTGGGCCGCCGTCGCACTCCCCAAGATCCGTAACTGTGGCCTTTGGAGAAACCGCAAGGGCGAGGTTATTCATCTGGAAAGATTGGTCCGCGGCGCCCGCCATCAAGGCGCGATCGCTGAAGCGGCGATCCTTCCATTCGCGATGAGCGGCGAGGATGCGGTTCCCGCTGGCCGACCAGCGAAAGCAGCCAAACGCGGCATCTTTTTTCTCCTCGATTGTCTTCTTCTCCCCGCTGACGAGGTTCATCACCACCAGAACGTTCCCGGGCGGGGCCCCGGAAGCCCGCAGGTAGTCGGCAGGCAGCGTATCGACGTTAGTCGAAAGGTACGCCAGCCGAGTTCCATCGGGGGAGAACTGAGGCCGCTCCCCGGTGTAAGCCGATTCGGCGAGGAGCGGCTTCGGACTGCTGTCATCCGGCTTCATTGCCCAGATGCCGTCATGCGTCATGGCCCGGAACGGCAGTAGTCCCCGGAAATAGATTTCTCCAGTCGCGGGCGACCAGCCGAACGGGACCGGGATTGCCTCTTCGGCGCGCTTTCCGGATTTCGAGTTCAGCGCCGTGCGGCTCTCGCCCGTATCAAGATTCGCATAGCAACTACGCCACTGCGCCTTGCGGCTGCGGCTATCCGGCATGTCGATCTCCGCGTAAGTGAGATCGGAGGGGCCGGGACCCAGAATGAAGCCGAGGATGGCGTAGCCGTTGGCGGGTTTGAGGCGGTGCGCCTCGCCCTGCTTCAAATCCAGAATATCGATGTAGTTCTTGCCGGGGTCCGTTCCCTCCCGCGCCAGATATGCAGTCTGGCCGGAGGCCAGAATGACATCCATCTCGCTCGACGGTCTTGTCACGATCGGTACCATCGTGCCGTTCGAAAGATCGAGAGCGGCCAGGGTCGTGGAGCCCGATTTCGTCGTAGCTACCAGAAATGCCCGGTCGGGGAGGCTCACCGGGATGTTCGCGATTCGCGTTACTTGATCGCGAGCATTGACTAGTGCCCCATCGCCGGAGGCCCGTAAACCGCGAAGATCGATCCGAGGCGAGCGCTCCGGCAGTACGCGACCGGGCGAGCATCCCCAGAGCAGGACCGGGATGATAGTGGCAACTGCGTAAATGAGGTTTTTCAAGTTTTCCAAGTCGCCACTATGTCAAACGAGTTTGAAGAAGGTGCCTCTTGGTACCTGCCAACTCGTGTCTACCACCAGTTGGCCGTCAGGACCTTGCAGTATCTTGAACCAGGGCAATGCCTTCGGTGCCGGACCCGCCAGAACGACGCCGCTCGAATCGTATTTGCTGCCGTGGCAGGGACATTGGTAGCCCCACTCCACTCGGGCAACAGCGCAACCAAGATGCGTGCACGTGGCGGACATCGCCATCATTCCCTGGTCCGTGGAAATCACGAACAGCCGGTCGTCGCTCAGGTAAACCTGTTTTCCCGGCGGGAAGTCTTCGGGCTTGCCGATCTTGATCGATGCAGGGGGGCCGAACGTGAAATTCGGAACCACGAACCGATACGACCCCACCCCCATGAGCGCAAGGGGGAGACCCACGCCGCTCCATGCCAACAGGGTCAAGAATTCCTCGCGGGTGAGCTTCTTCATTTCCGCACCGTACTGATACTCACAGCGATCCGATCAGTGGCGAACCAGGATATTGTAATAAGGATCGCGCAGCGCGGGCCTGAAGCCTGCAGCCTGAATGCAGTCGCGCACCTGGCTGAGCAATTGCTGCGTCAAATCCGGCAATTGATTTCCCGCCGCCTCGATGCAGGCGTTGATCGCATTGATCGACCCGGTTCCGCAGAGATCGTTTGCTCCAGAGCGCAGAGCCTGCGACGCGACCCCGAACCCCATCGTTCGCCACACGGTCCGGTGGTTTTTGATGTTGTCCAGGGCGAGCCGCGCTACTGCGACATCGCGCAGGTAATCCTGCACGATCGCCGCGTCCTCCGCCTGGTAAGACTCGCCATTGAGACGCGTGTGTTCGAGACGCGCGGGCCATACCTTGTACGCGGTGAACCCGGATCCATAGAGTTCCATCCCGCGGTCCTGCTGCTCGCGCAGCGCGATCAGGTGCTCCACGCGCTGCTCGAGCGTCTCGCCAAAACCCGTGACCATACCCGTCCACGGGTTCTGGAGCTTGACCTTCATGGCGGCATCGATAATCCGAAACCAGTCTTTGGTCTTCATTCGCGTCGGCGCAGTGCGTTCGCGAACCTCGTCGACCAGAATCTCCGCCGCCGCTCCCGGCATCCCCTCGAGCCCGCACTCCTTCAGATCCGCGAAAATATCTAACGCATCGCGCCCGGTGAGTCTCTCGAGGCCGAGGATCTCCTCGGGGCTGAACGCGTCGATGTGAATCTCCGGATATTTCGCTTTCAGGAACTTCAGCAGATCGCGGTACCACTCGAACGGCAGGTCGGGATTGATGCCGCCCTCGAAAAGCACGTCGCGCGCCCCGATTCGCCGCAGCTCATCCATTTGGCGCTCGATCTCATCGAACGTCAGGGTGAAAGCGCCCTCCTGGTGCTTGGCGCGATAGAAGGCGCAGAACCTGCACGCAACGACGCAGACGTTCGTGTAGTCAATGTTGCCGCCGATCGAGTAGGTACTTACTTCCGTATCGCAGCGGCGCAGGCGTACTTCGTGAGCGGCCGCCCTGAGTTCGTCCTGGGGCAGTGAGTACAGGGATAATATCTCAGCCGCGTTCAGCCGATGGCCGTTTACGGCTTTGTCGAGCACCCCGCCCGGTTTCACCACATAATTCGTCTCTACCAGGTTCATCGCACTGCCTCCTTGTTCTCTTTCGGCGCCGGCGCTGATTTTGAGCTTCCCGCGGCCCCGGCAATTTCGGCCCATGCACTGCGAAACTTCTCGGCCGGGCCCCGCGCAAGCTTACTCAGCGCAAACCGTTCATCCGAGTCAAACCGGCCCCACTCGGAAGCCCGGAGCTGCAACTCGGAAATCAGCCTTAAAACATCCGCCGGCACTCGCCCGGCGTCGGGTCCACTCTCCTCCGTGACCGGCTTCACATTCGCCGCATCGTTCCCTGTGCGCCTCTTCACCGCCTCGCGCAAGAAGTTCCCGAGGACCTCACGTTCCTCCGCCGACGCGGCCGGAAGGTGGCAGGCCGCCAGGCGTTCGGTCATCGAGAGCGCCTGCCACTCATTCAGGTGCATTTTCACCCCGACCAGGTCGAGCTTTCGCCGCATCGACATAGGTATAAACTCGAGCGTCGAGTTAAACTCCTTTTCGAACTCGAATCGCCTGAACATCCTCGACTTCCTCTCCGGAATCGGTCGCGCCGCCCCGAACACCCGGCGCCGGGGCGGCACCGCTTTCCTTCAGATCAACGCCCCGCCTCGGTAAGCGCCTCGACGGTGAAGAAGTCCTTGTCCACTGCGCCCATGTTGATGTACCAGGCCTCGCGTTCCGCGGTGTCCTGGCCGGGCAGATAGCACATCGTGGCGAACCCGCCCGTGAGATCATCGATGCTCGCGCCGGCCTGGAATACTCTCTTGAACGGGTAAATGGCAACACGCGCACCCGGCACCGCCCGATCGCGATACGCCATCCACGATATATAGTTCTTCCAGAGCTCTCCGCCGCGATCGTAAAAATCCTGATACATAATGCAACTCATTTCAGCATCCACGTACATCACATGGCGTCCAAACAGCTCCTCCGGAACTCGATCGCGGCGCGCGAGCCCCTCGACTACATACATTCGCCTGAGCTCCCAGCGTTCGGGGCATGCGCTCGCGCCCCCGTCGGTTGGACAGGTGACTTCCGGCACGTGAGCCGCCGAGATGCAGCCAAGCATCGTGCGTTCGCCGAGGAATCGCCAGTTGTAATTCTCGTTTTTTGCGGCGAATCCCTGGAAATTATCCAACGACCAGGTGATGGCGCCGATCGTGGACCCAAGCGCCGCCTGGTCGAGCCTCCGGATTCGCCGCGCGCCCGGAGCCCACATCCAGGTGTCGTCAGCCCTCAAGCCGTTCGCATAGCGATAGCGCACGAATCCGCGTCCACGGTCCTCGGTCGGCGCAAGCATCGGGTAGAAGGCGATGAGCAGATAACGTCCCGTGGAAAGGAAATCGGGATCGGTCGGCATGGGCTCCACTTCCGTCCGCCCGACCAGATTGTAACTGGCGAGATGACCCATCTCGTAGTACTTGATTGGCACGTAGGGCCGGTTCAGTCCGTCGTATTCGCTGATGCACGAGAAATCCCGCACGTCGTAATCGTCGGTGGATGTGGGGCGGAACGTGTTGTTCCACATGATCCTGGTCCCCGCATCCGGATCGTTAGGATCTATGAATGGGAACGGCAGGCCCGCGACATACCCGGCGAGGCTTCGATGATCGGCGGTCAGGCGAACCTGCGCGGAATATTTCTCCGTAGCCTCGCGGTACGGGCGCGGCCATTCGATCCGTTCGGCCGGCACGATCTGCATGCTCATGCCGCGCTTCACCCTGATATGGACGCCGGGTGATACGAGATCCTTTACCTTCTCCGCGCCGGACGCCGTTATGACGTCCCCCGCGCGGACCTGCCCGGCAGCAGCGCGTACGCCGGCGACCTGTGCCAATACTACTGCCAGGGCGAGCGACAGAAGCCGCACGCGCCACGTCGCCAATCGAACCAACTTATTCATTACAACTACTAGGCGCTCGCGTCGCCTATCCTCCAAGCGCATGCATGGCAATGCGCCCATTGGTCGGCGCGGATCTCTCGAGGAATCCGCCCGGCTTCCCGGCGATAGCCGCTGCTATGCGTGATTCGAGCAGGGCCGGGTCGCCATTGGCGCGAAGCGCGTCTTTGAGGTCAACGCCGGCCGCTGAAAACAAGCAGGCGAACAGTCTCCCGTCCGCGGTGAGCCGCATGCGATCGCAGTGGGCGCAGAACGGATCGGAAACCGTCGAAACGATACCCAGACGAAATCTGCCGTTCAAGAGATAGTACCGTGCCGGATCCTCGCTGCGCGGAAGTGGCGAGACCGCGAACACCCGGCTTAGTAGTTCGATAATCTCCTGTTGGGTGAAGACCTTCTCCGGACTCCACATGCCACGGCTATCCAACGGCATGAACTCGATGAAGCGAAGCGGAAGATCGGCGCGATATGCCCAGGTAGCAAGCGGCAGGACCTCCCCGTCGTTCACCCCGCGCATCACGACCGCATTGATTTTGATTTTGAGACCCGCCTCGCGCGCGTCCTCGATCCCCCGCAAGACCTCATCCAGATCTCCGCCGCCGGTCATCTGGTGAAATCGCTCCGGAACCAGGGAATCGAGGCTGACGTTGGCGTCGTCGAGGCCGCAGGCAACGAGTTCCCGGGCGTAACGGCCAAGCAACGCCCCGTTGGTGGAGAGCGACAGGCGCTTGAGTCCTCGCGACCGCAGCCCGTCGAGCATCGCGACCAGCCGCGCAACGCCGCGCCGAAGGAGCGGCTCGCCGCCGGTCAGACGCACCTGCTCGACCCCCACGCGGGCGACGAAGAGCTCCACGAGCTGATGAACCTCTTCGAAAGTGAGGATCTCGTCCTTCGGCTTCCAGACCGGATTTTCCGGCATGCAGTATACGCACCGGAAATTACAGCGATCCGTCAGTGAGACGCGCAGTTTCTTTATCGTCCGCCCGTACCGATCGCGAAAATATCGCGATTGAGGTTCAACGGCTTGATTTGACGTTACCCACGGCATGGTATCTACCATTCCAGGCGCAACCGCGCTCAGCTCACCAACTGAGATACGCTCTCTCTCCCGCCATGCGACATTTCAAAACGGAAGGCCTCCGTAACGCAGAATCCCTCCGATGACTATGGCGACCACCGACGAGATGACGTTGTAACGCGCAAAGGTCTTCATCCAGTCCGCATACGCAATCGAATCGGTGCGGGAGCTCTCGACCTGTTCCCGGGTCGCATCGTAGGGAAGTTTCACGATCACCCGCGGGCGCAGGTAGAAGGTCAGAATCGTTGCCGTTATCACCAACGACAGCCAGATCAGCATCATCAGCACCAGGGCGACGCCATAGCCGGTCGCCAGAAACTTCAAGGACAGCAGCACCCCGAGGTTCCCCAGGCGCCACAGTTCCAGCAGGCCGCTCACCGGCAGGCCGATCAGGGCGGCCCAGTTCAAAATGGCGAAGTCGTTCCCGAGCTTGTCGCCCAGGCGGGCCGCCTGCCCCGGAGGAATCAGGTCGAGGCGCGGGGTCAGAAGAAAATCCAAAAACACGTTGGAGCCCACGAACACCGCGGCAAAAAAGATATGAAAGGCAACCAGGGTCTGCAGTTCCAGAGCAATCACCTACCACTCCGATAGCTTCCGACTCGAATGGTTTGCAGGTCCCCCTCGAGCGATTGTGCGCACTCTCTCGGCTTCCCGGCCACCCGCACCGCGCGGTTGGCCCACTGCCCGCAGTAGTCGCACGTGTTGCAGTCGAGGAGGCAGTGGTCATCCTGAAAGAAACGGAGGAACCCGTCCAACTTCGCACTCTCAATTCGAACTCCGAACGGCTCGGGCGCTTCGCCGAAAACCGTATGCGGAGGCTCGATACCGACCAGCAGGCGGGCGACATCGTCGCAGCGCCGCGCGTGGTAGGCGCCTGCGACCTTGACGATCCAATCGGTGTGCGAGCTCGGCCCCTCCTCCATCTTCTCGCGCCCGGCCACCTTGAACAGGTCGATTCCCAAATCCTCGTATACTGACAAATCCTCCGGCCTGACCCACGGCGAGCGAAGGTGCTCGGCCGGATCCGTCACTTTGAAAAGCGCGCAGCGGTAATAACAGTAATCGACGTAGTATCGGCCCGTGATACTCTCGCCCGAGTGGGAAATCATATTCGAATGGTAGTTCCGGATCGGGCAACTGAGCAGGCATCCCTCGTTGACCACGAGCGACAGAGTGCAGCCGGCCGCCTTGCGTATTGCTTCGAGACGCCGAAAGTCGCGATTAACCTGGGGATCGAGGTGAATCACGGTCGCCCCGAGCTCATCGAAGAATTTCGCCTTTCGGGCGTCATTGACCGAGGCGAGAACCGAGATGTGCAACTCGAGCGAGGGGAAATTCTCGCGCACGAGCTCCATCACGAACGGATTCGCGGTGACCACCGCCGCCCCGCCGGCATCGACCAACCACTGGAGCCGCTGAAGGAGCTGGCCGCGGCCTTCCTCGGAGTATTCCTTGTTTCCGAGGCAGGTCGCGTTCATGACATAGGCGAAGCGGATTTTTCGCCGGGCGGCCTGCTCGATGTGAAAGGCGACATCCTCTTCGGTGGCCGGCGCCAGCACCAGCGATGACCGCAAGGTCGCCTCGGTCGGGAGGCTTCCATAGATATAGACGGGCTCGAACCGAGCAATCCGCCCGATGAGTTCCGGATCGAAATTGGTTGGGAGCATCAGTTTCATGGGCGCCTCCATCAGCTCCTTGGTAACCGAATCTCGCGGCTCTCGAGCACTTGCCGGAAGCCCCAGTTGATCCTGAGGTCGCCGAGCCACACGATGCGGACCGCATCGACTCCGAGCCGTTCTTCCAGATCCGCTTTCAGTTCTGCCTCATGATGCGCTGCGCCCTCGATGGCGACTGAAAGCAGGCCGGGCGGCGACTCGGGGTCGTGAATCAGCAGGACGTTGCGCCCGACCAGGTCGCCGTCCTCCTCGATGCAGTTGCGGACGTCGTAGGCCGTGATTCGGCGGTCGCCAACCAGGACGCTGCTCTCCGGGCGCCCGAAAATCTTAAGCCTGCGAAAGCCACATTGGCAGGGGCATTCCCCCGGCGCAAACGCGGCGAAGTCGCCGGTGTCGTAGCGCACGAAGATGCTCCCTGCGGCGCTGAGCTTGGTGACTATCAGCCGTCCCCGCACCCCCGCCGGAACGCCAACGCCGCTATCGTCCACCACCTCGAGGTAGCAGACGTCCTCGTGCACATGCGGAGTGTTGTGGAACCGGCATTCGTCGATTGCCGCTCCTTCCTGAGTGCCGCCGCGCTCGAAGATGTCGCCCACCTGGAGTCGGTCGCGGAGGAACTCCCGCATCGAACGCGTCAGCGGCAGCCCGACGACGACAATCGACCGAACCCCTCTGAGGACCTCCGGTGGCGCCACCACCGTACTCGCGCTGCGCCGGATCAGAGAGAGGAGAAACGGCGCGGTGGTCGTGATGAATTCGGGGCGTACCGTGATGAGCGTATGGAGGAAGGAATCAAGGTACTCGGGCCCCATGCTGCCCCAGAAAAACGCACACCGCGCGCCCATCCGCGCAACCGCGTGCGGCTCGCAGGCGGCCAGACGGTGCCATACCGGGCTCATCAGCAGCGCCGTCATCCCCGGACCCAGGCCCGCCCATCGAAATCCCCGGATCGTCGGCACTATGTAGGTCTCTTCTTCCTGCGCGCTCAGCCAGACCAGAAGCGGATCTCCGGAAGTGCCGCGGGTGCTGAACGCAACCGGGCCCTGACTCGGGATCGCCCAGCGCTGGCCCGCCTGCACGAGGTCGTGCTTGGCGACTATCGGGAACCGCGCGAAATCGTCCATCGAGGGCGGTGTGCCTGCCGCGATTCCCGCCGCCTCCCAGCGTTCGCGATAAAACGGAACGTGGCGGTACGCGTGCTCCGTCACCTCACGCATGCGTTCGTACTGCCATGCGGTTAATCGCGCGCCCGACAGCGACTCGATATCGTCGTGCGCCGCGTATGTCGAAGCAGTCCCAGGCATCGCGGATCAGGCGCCCCCGGCGGAAATTGGCAACCGGATACACCAGTCGCGAGATCCTGCGGCGCAGCCGTGCGGTGCAAGCAGGTCGCCGCTGCGCAGTTGATAGGGTGGCGCGGTGCGCCGAAGGTTTCGGATCCCGCGCCCATCGACTTCGTAAAATCCGTCGCGGAGGTGAAAGCATCCGCACTGCGCGCATTGCGGTGCGAGCAGCAGCGCGCTCTCGACGTGCAGCAGATGACGCCACGGCGCCGGGCGGCCCGCCTTGGGCCCCGCCGGCTCGTCGCCGAAGACCACGATCGTCCTGGTCGCGCGCCGCGCCATTTCCACCGACCCTTTCTTGCGCAACTCCGCGTCCAGCAGATCGATTACGTCATCCCTGATCACGAGCGCGTCGACCGCGAGTTGCCCGAGCAGTGCGGGACTAAGCGTGACGCGCTCCCCAGAGGCATCCAGGCAAATGAAGCGTCCGCCGATTCGTTCCGCGACTCCGCGCTCAAGCCCCGGCATCAGGAGACTGGAACCAAGAAACGAGAGCGGACTGCAGCCGAAATCCTGAACCGCGATCGTCGCGCCGTCCGCGACACCCATCATCCGGTAACACCACTCGACATGCTCCGCCCAGACGTCGAGCTCGCCGGCACCGAACGAAAGACGGCCGCCGGGAACGTCGAACAGAAGATAGGCGTTGTCAGTTCCCACTGGCTGCTTCCTGGCTTTGTGGTAAGGCTTCCTGCAGGACAACCACGCCGACGTGATCCATGGTCGCTACCTGGCGCGTCCTCACGACCGTGCCCGCCTTGACGCCGGCGTTGCGCGCGGATTCCACATAGCCGACCATCGCCGACAGCGCCTCGACGCCGACCTCTGCCTGTTCCAGCATCTCCCACGGCACGATCGAAACCTTGCCACTGCCCGGATCGATAGGAATCAGCGATACGTTGACGAGCGGGAATCCGTGCCCGTGCGGCGGCAGCCACGTCGGATGGGACGCGACCACGGGACCGAGCTCGGGCATGCCCCACAGAGTGAAGATTGGCCGGCCGCACAGCGATTCCACTTCTTTACGCCAGTGCGGCGTAAAGAACCCGGTCGATATAAACACGTGAGAGGATCGGCTGACCAGACTGGGCAGCTCCCGCTCGGCCAGCATCTTGTCAGTCTCGGCTCGCGAAAGAATCACGTACCCGTTCGCGGCGAAATCCGCCAGCTCGCCTGAGTCGAGCTTCTCGAAGCTGCCAAATACGACCGGCGCGCCTTGCGAGAGAGCGAGCAGGATTCCGGTGAGCATCTCCCACGAACCTATCGCCGCCTCCGTGCATACGAACGGGATCTCGCGCAGCCGAGGGATGAATGCCGCCATCGAGGCCGGCATCGCAGACAGCGAAAAATGCGAATGCGCGACCAGTCCGCGGCCGCCCGGGACCAATATCGCGGCATCCGTGGCTCGTTTCGCAGTTCCCGCGTCGCTGAAGGCGCCCTTCAGGTCAGCCCGCGCAACTGTCTTGACGCCCGGGGACTCCGCCAGGTTCACACCCTCCGTAGCGATGATCGCCGATGCCTTCGCCTCCGCGACTCGGCCCGCCAGTTGTTGCGGCGATTCGGCGAGGTCGGCGAGGAAGACGCAGCGGCCGGAAAACAATCCGGCCAGGCACAGCCGCAGGCTCTCGACCGGGTCGGGAGAGGCAAGAGCGATGGTCCCGGTCAGGCCCGCGCCCTGGATTCCGCCCGCGAGTGCGAGACTCTGCTCGAGCAGCTCACCATAGCTGATGCGAACGTCGTCGTATGCGATCGCGACCTTATCCTTCGTCGCCGTAAATCGCTGCCGCAACAGGCGGCCAAGCGGCTGTTGAGCAACCGGCACCCGGCGAGGAACGCCCGCGGGCCAGTACCATGATGGCAACGCACCGCCGACCTTGGACATAGCTATCCCTGAAACGCGGCCTTCTCGTACTCGACATTGGTCTGCCGGTCCGTCTGAGAAGGCGCCCAGCTAAACAGCGTGTACTCGAAGTGCCGGTAACCTCCGGCAAAGTGGAGGCCCTTGGGTATCCCGGGCAGGAGCCCGTCCGCCGACATCCCATTGGGATGCTGGTACGGCTCCCACGCATGATAAATGATCACCTGATCCGGCCGCGCGCACGCGGTCAGTTTCGCTCGAACGACGAACGATCCGTAGTCGTTGTAGACGCGGATAAAGTCATGGTCCTGCACGCCCTTCTCGCGAGCCACGGCGTCATTGACGAAAGCGAAGGGCTCGCCCCGATGCAGCTTCATCATTTCGGGCGAGGTATGCCAATCGGCGTGGATGCTCCATCGCACATGGCCGCCGGTTATTCTGCGCCCCTGGCGGCCGCCGATATCGGGTGGATGCTTGTAGCGCACCAACTGCTCGTCCGCTTCGACGAAGTAGGGATGATCGATATATAGCGCCATCCGCCTGGTCGTGGTCGCGTACGGCACCTTCAATTCGACCTGGTCCCTCATCGGAGTGTGGACCTGGCGCGGAACCATGTCCGCGCTCTGACAGACGATTCCGTGCCACGGCGGGCGTCCGCTCAGCCAGGCCTTCCCGTTCTTGCGCAGATTTTCGAGGCTCAGTTCCTGTTCATCGAGCGTGGTAAGCCAGCCCAATTCTCCGAGCGCCTTGAGGCACTCATCGACCATGCGCTCTTCGTCTTCGTTGGTCTCGCCGTAACGGCCGCCGTAGGTCGCCCGCCAGTACAGCTCGTCAACGAGGACCTCGCGATTGCCCGCCATGTACTTCTCGACGCCGCGGGACTTCAGATTCTTCGCGATTCCGCGCAGCACACCCAGGGCAATCGAACGGTCCGACCTGGATTCGCCCTGCATCGGCACCGACTGGTCGGTGAAGCACAACAGCCGGGTATCCGGAGTCGAGTATTTGACATCGGCGTATTCGTAGTAGGAAGCCGACGGCAATACATAGTCCGCGTAAAGGCCGGTCGTGCTCCAGCGCGGATCGAATACCACGATCGTCTCGAGCTTCGGCCACAGCGTCTTGAAGTATGTATTCATGCCGCCGCGATGGCGGCGAAGCGGATTCGATCCCGATACGAACATCGCCCGCGGCGTGACCTTGTGGTCGAATCCGTCCCACCAGCCCTTCGCGACCGCATCTTCGGCGTAGTCACTGATCTTCTTCTTGGTATACGGATCGTACAGGTGCTTGTCCCAGACTTCCTTGTAGCCGGCTTGCCGGTACCAGAGGAAAACTCCCGGCGTGAGGACGCCCGCAGACTTCAGCCCTTCGTGCGTCGCTCCGTTGGCGGCCTCCACGGGCGGCATCGTGGGGTCCATCTTGAACCGCATCTTGTAGTCTTCCATCCGCATGACCGACAAGGTTGCGGTGGTGGCGATCGGGCGGGCGGACTCGATCACCTCCTTCGGCATCCCAGCGACCGCCGCCATCGAGGCCGCCGCCTCCGTCCCCGGCGACCATCCTTGGGTGCCGGTGCCCGGCTTTCCGACGTTGCCGGTCAGCGCGAGGATGTAACAATATGAGCGCTCGAGCAGGTCGCCGTGATAGAGCTTGCCCGTGATAAAGTTGATATAGCCAAAAATCTTGCGCGGCGGACGGCATAGCTCGGCGATTTGGCGGAGCATGTCCGGATGAACTCCCGCCATCTCGTGGACCTTCTCGGGCGTGTACTCGGCAAGCCGCTCGTTCAGCAGACTGAAGACCGTTCGGACCTCGACGTCGGCGCCGTTCTTGAGCCGGACGTTGGTGCGCACGTCCAGTGCGTAGTCGGCGGCTGCCTGCAGCGTTCCCTTGGGCATCTGCACGGGCTTCCCGGTCGCGCTGTCGATTCCGTAGAACTGCTCCGCGTCTCCGCCCTCGCGCAGGTCCGACTCTCTCAGGAACCGACCGTCATCGGATCGAACCAATATCGGCATATCCGTCTGTTCTTTGACGAACTCGGTGTCGATCCATCCGTTTTCGATCAGTATCTTCGCTACGCCGAGCCACAACGCCGGGTCCGCCGACCAGTTGATGGGCACCCAGATATCGGCGAACTGGGAGGAAGGATTCTTGTCCGGCGCGACGGCGATTACCTTGGCGCCCCGATACCGCGCTTCCAGCAGGTAATGGATGTCGGGAATGTTCGCATAAACCGGATTCGACATCAGGATGATGGTGTCCGGCAGGAACCAGCTCTCGATCCCGGGCGCGTGATGCATCTCGCCGAAGGTCAGCCACTGCCCGACCTTGAAGTCCCCGGTGACGAAGTCGAGATCGAGGCTCATCCCGCCGAGCAGCGAGGTGATGCCGGTGGTCGAACCCTCGGCAGCGCCGCGAAACACTCCGATCCCGTTGGCGGCGTGGTCGTCAATCAGCGCCTTGGGGCCATACTTCTGGATCACATCGGCGATCTTGGAGCCGATTTCGTCGAAGGCCTGCTCCCAGCCGATTCGCTCCCATTTTCCGCTGCCGCGCTCGCCCGCGCGCTTCATCGGGTAGAGCACGCGGTCGGGTCCGTACATCGCGCGCGAGTGCTGATAGCCCTTCTGGCATCCGCGCGGATTGTAGTCGGGCACGCGCGAGTCGGGGTCATCGAACTCCGGATAGGTGCACGAGATTTCCTCGCGGATCACCTTCCCGTCTTTCGTGTAGACGCGGAACGGACAACTGCCCGGATAGCAGTTCACCCGATGGGTGCCCCACTTGCAGCTATCCCACTGGAAATACTCGCGCTGCTCCTGCGCCGGGTCGAGCTTCGGCGCATGCGTGCCGGGGTTGTCCGCTCCATTTGCCATGATTCCGCCCTCCCGCCGTTATTCCTTCACGTTTGCTTTCTCGAAATCGATATTGGTCTGCCGGTCAGACTGCGATGGCGACCAGTTCCACAGCGTGTACTCGTAATGCCGATAGCCGCCGGCAAAGTGCAGTCCCTTGGGCGGTCCCGGCAGCAGCCCGTCATACGGCATCCACTCCGGATACTGGTAAGGCTCCCACGCGTGGTAGATCACTAGTTGGTCCGGCCGCGTGCACGGGCTCAGCTTCGCCCGGCATACGAAAGAGCCGTAGTCGTTATACACGCGGATAAAGTCGTTATCCGCGATGCCCTTCTCCTTCGCGACCGAGGAATTGATGAATGAGAACGGCTCGCCGCGATGCAGCTTCAGCATCTCGTCCGCAACCACCCAGTTCGAATGGATGCTCCACCTGAGATGCCCGCTGGTGAGCCTGCGCCCCTGCGCTCCGCCGATGTTGGGGGGCGCCTTGAAGCGCACCAGATGTTCGTCCGCCTCGATGAACCA
>Ga0187771_10001102_pt1 | contig 17713 bp, 15 predicted proteins | sample 0116_SJ02_MP15_1_FD_133139 | JGI IMG/M metagenome (GOLD analysis project Ga0187771, IMG submission 133139) | Tropical peat soil microbial communities from peatlands in Department of Meta, Colombia - 0116_SJ02_MP15_10_MG | ecosystem: Environmental > Terrestrial > Soil > Wetlands > Peat | place...
CCGGAGCTCGGCCGCGCTGAGGTCGAACGTCAGCTCTCCCAACATCGCGGTGGCCGCTACATCGACCGCTTCGCCCGGGGGCATGGCGGCCGTCAATCGGTCGGTGGGATAACCTCCGCGATGGACGGCGGCCCATCGTCCCGGTTTCCCTTGAGCCGCTCGAGGAAGTACTCGGACGGTTCCTGCCCGAGCCGATCGGCACCGGAAAGGTTCTGACACCCCGGCCGATGGTACCTCCCACGGAACCCCGTGGGACCCGACTCACGGGATCAGCCGTCTAGGGGGCGAACGAGTCGACCTCCCCATGCTCAGGGGGAACGGTCTTCTCCGATCAGATAGGAACGTCCCTTCCAGGTAAGCGCGCCACCTCGGACCCTTCGCGCGAGCAGGGTGCTCAGAGCGACCAGGTAGAACCCTACCGCTAGCGGGAAGAGAAGCCCATAGGTCGGAGGGACCCCGACGGCACGCGCGAAGACGGCGTGCTTCCCGAAGAGCGCCAGGGCAACGACCGTACCGGCGACCAGGAGAGGATCGCTGCCGAGGATCGCCGCGGCGGGAAGCAGAGACAGCGGCAGCCAGAAGAAGGCGACCAGCCCCGCGAGGAAGACGGCGGGTCGAAGCGACGAGGTCCGGGTGCCGTGGAGGCTCCGGAGGATACCCTCGAACATCTCGTGCCGGTCACGGTACATGCGCGTGGTCGCCAACCCCGGCGCCCACGCGAAGCGGATCGGTCGACCTGCAGCCCGGAACCGCTGGGCGATCGCGATGTCCTCGAGGAGGTAGCTGCGGACCGCTGCATGACCGCCGAGGTCCTCGTAGTCCCGCCTGCGAACCAGCCAATACTGGCCGTTCGCGATGGCGGTCCTCGACCGGGGCCGGTTCACATGCGGGGCCCGGTAGGACATCAGGACCATCTGCATGTAGAACGGGAGCACAACCCGCTCCCAGAAGCCGGCCATCTCGACACGAGGAGCAATCGAGGCGAGCGCGGCTCCCTCATCCTGGGCCCAATCGAGCGTCGTGCGGACAGCCAACGGGGTCAGCCGAACGTCGGCGTCGAGGAAGAGCAACCAATCCCCACCGGTCGAGCGGGCCCCGTTCCAGCAGGCCCAGTTCTTGCCGATCCAACCGTGGGGCAGAGGCGGCTCCTCCAAGCAGCGAACCCGCGGCGCACGGGCCTCGATCACCGCACGCGTCCGGTCCCGTGACCCGCCCTCGACCACCACCACCTCGAGGTCCACCAACCTCTGCGCAAGCACGCTGTCGAGGGTGGCCGCGAGGTCGGTCTCCTCGTCCCGGGCCGCGATGACGACGCTCACCCTCGAAGAAGCCTCTCCACCGGTAGGGACCGAGGAGGGGTCGAGGCGGGGCATCTCCCACGCGAGCCAGAGTGCGAGACCCTGGACGAGGAGGACGACGACGGTCCCTATCTCGAGGATAAGGACGAGGGCCGGGGAGACCATCGCGCCTCGTAGACGCGCCCTCATTAAGGCGCGCTCGCTGGAAGGGCGGGGGTCCCGGTGACGACGACCGTGGAGCATCCCCGCATCCGGCCGGGAATCCTCGAGGATCGGGAGTACCAGGCCGCGATCGCGCGAGCGGCGGTGGACCACAACACCCTCGTGGTCCTCCCGACCGGGCTCGGCAAGACCGCCATCGCGCTGCGGGTCGCTGCCGAGGCGCTGTTGCGGGATCCGACACGCTCGGTGCTGCTCCTAGCGCCCACCCGACCGTTGGTCGTCCAGCACGCGCAGGAGGTCGAGCGGCACCTCTTCGCCCCTCCTCCGTTGGTGCTCACCGGCTCGATAGTGCCCGACCGGCGTGCCGAGCTCCTGCGACCCCCTCAGGTGGTCGTGGCGACTCCCCAGGTCATCGCGAACGACCTCGTCTCGGCCGGGTTCCCGCTGGCGACATTCTCCCTAATCGTGTTCGACGAGGCTCACCGGGCCGTCGGGGACTACCCTTACGTGGCCATCGCCCGAGCGAACCGGGACGGGCCCAAGACCCGGGTCCTGGGGATGACCGCGTCGCCGGGAGGAACCCTGGAGCGCATTCGCCAGGTGTGGGCGAACCTCGGCATCGAACGGTTCGAGTATCGCACCGAGCAGAGCCCCGACGTCGCCCCGTACCTCCACGGGATTGGAGTGGAGACGGTGGTCGTCCCCGTCCCGCCCGAGGTCCGGCATTTGGCGATCCTCGTGCGCGCGGCGATCCGGCGGGCCGCTCAGACCCTATCCCGCCTAGGGCTTCTCGCCGAAGGGGAGGTCAATCGAAGGGCCGTCCTCGCTGTCGGGGAGCAGCTCCACCGAAGGATCGCGGTAGAACGAGCCGCGGGGGGGCCGTCATCGGCGAACCTGTGGCAGGCCGTGACGGCTCAGGCGGTGGTGATGAAAGGCCTCCACGCCCTCGATCTCATCGAGAGCCAGGGAGTGGATGCGTTGCGGGAGTTCTTCGTCCGCCAGAACGCTGCCACCGGTCGTCGGGTCACGCCCGCCCAGCGCGCGTTCTTGGGTGACCCCGACGTCCAAGAGGTACGGCGTCGCCTCTCCGAGATCACCGTCGAGCATCCCAAGCTCGCGGTGGCCGTGATGCGCGTGCGTGCGGAGCTCGATGCGAAACCCCACGCCCGGGCTATCATCTTCTCCCAGTACCGGGACACCGTCGACCGGCTCGTCGAGGAGCTGGAAGCCCTGCACGATCCGCAGGTACGGTCAGCGAGGTTCGTGGGCCAGGCGGCCCATGGGGACGACCCTGGACTGTCCCAGAAGGACCAGGTCGCCGCGCTCGACCGGTTCCGTCGCGGGGAGCTCAACTGCCTGGTCGCCACGTCGGTCGCCGAGGAAGGCCTCGACGTCCCGGCGACCGATTTGGTCGTGTTCTACGAGCCGATTCCCGATGTGATCCGCACCATCCAGCGCCGGGGACGTACCGGCCGCGCTCGTGCCGGGCACGCCGTGGTCCTCGTCGCCCAGGGGACACGGGACGAGGGGCTTCACCGCGCGACGTTCGCCCGGGAACGCCGCATGCATGTGATGCTCGAGAAGGTGCAACAGGAGGCCGAGGGGGGACACCCCCCCTCGCCCCCGAGCACGCGGCGCGTCCAGCGGTTGCTTTCGGAGTATCGCTAGCGGCCGGTGCTCCCAAAGCCCCCTTGGCGGCTCGCGACCGGCCGGACACGACCTCTCCGGAACGACGTTCGGCCATCCCCGACCAGTCGGACCTGGGCGATACGGTCCCCCGCCTGGATCCGGTACCGCCCGTCAAAGAGGTAGGTGAGCGGCACGCGCACCTCGCCCGAGTAGTCGCTGTCGATAGTCCCCGGAGCGTTGACCATCAGCACCCCGCGCGAGGCCAGGCCGCTCCGGGGACGCACCTCCAGGAACGTTCCCTTGGGGCAACGCATCTTGAGCCCGGTCCGGACCAGTTCGATCCTCCCACGGACGAGGAGCGCTCCGGCCGCGGCCGCCAGGTCGAAGCATGCTGACCCCTCGGTCGCGCGGGCGGGCAGCCGGGCCTCGGGGGCATCGGGAAGGAGCTCGACGGCGACGATCCGGGTCCGTCCGGCCATGGTCCCGGGAGCGATCGTGGTTCTTAGGTCTCTTGGGAGGGGCCACGCTCCGTCGGCTCGGAAGGGTGTCCCTCCGGCGGGGCGCCCTGCGAGACGAGCCAGCGGGCCACGAGATGCCCCTCCGCGCGACGAAGGAGCTTCCCTAGGCCCGGGGGACTGCGCCCGGTCGAACGGGCCAGGCGCGTCAGCGTGACGCGGCGGGGGATGGCATAGTACCCGAGCGCCCACGCGCGCGCGAGCATGCGCCCTTGGAGGGGAGTGAGCCCCCCCTCGTCGCGATCGGCGACCACCGGTCGGGCGCTGGTCCGGACCAGACGGTAGGGGAACCCCTCCTTGTCGAGCCGCCGGAGGACCCGACGGAGGGCTGCCTCTTCACCGTGAAACGAAGCGATCGTCTCCTCCTCCGTGAGGCGGAACGGCGCCACCGGGGTGATCCCGCCCCCGGCAAGGGCCAGCCACTCCCGGACCCTCTCGGGGTTCCGCTGGCGAGCGAGGACGATGTAGTCCCGGCTCCGGGGACGCACATCCACGACCTCGAACTGCGACAACCCGTAAAGGGCACGGATCCTCCGGGCGTCCTGTTCGAGCTCCAGGGCGGACCTCAGGGCCCCCTTGCGCCGGACGCGAAGGAGCTCCAGGCGGGAACCGGTCTCGAGACGCAGGGTCTCGAGGAGCTCGACCTCCTCGAACTTCTCGAAGAGCCGAGATGGGACCACCCCCAGCTGGACGAGGTCGTCCGTGCGGAAGCGGAGCGTCACGGCCTGCATCGGCCGGGCGAGGCAAGGTTCCGTTATGAACCCTCGGCGGCGGGCGGGCCGGGGCGGCTTAAAAGGGCGCACGGCTCCGCAACGGTTGTGGCATTCCGATCCCTTGGCGACTTCCTCCGAGCGTTGGAGGAGAGCGGTGACCTCGTTCGTGTCAAGACCTCGCTCTCCCGCGACCTCGAGATCGCGGAGCTCACGCAACGCGTGCACCGGGCGGATGGGCCGGCGCTCCTCTTCGAGAACGTCCCCGGCTCGACCCTACCGGTGGCGACGAACGTGCTCGGGTCGACCCGGCGGATCGCCAGGGCGTTGGGGGCCAACGACCTTGATGAGGTCGCCGAGCGCGTCGCGCATCTGACCCGCCTCCGGCCTCCCGGCGGGCTCGCGGGAGCCCTTCGGGACCTCGAGGGAACCATCGAGACCCTCTCGAGCGTACGAGCGCTCGCGCCGAAGCATGTCCGCTCGGCCCCCTGCCAGGAGGTCGAGGAGAGCGACGTGGACCTCGAGCGATTGCCGATCCTTAAATGCTGGCCCAAAGACGGGGGCCGGACCGTGACGTTCCCGGTCGTGGTCACCAGCGACCCGGAGACGGGGGCGAGTCACGCCGGGGTCTACCGGCTCCAGCAGTACGGCCCCGATACCTTGGGAATGCACTTCCAGATCCATCGGGTCGGGGCGAACAATCACCGCAAATGGTCGGCGAGGGGGGAGCGCATGCCGGTCGCCGCGGTGATCGGGGCCGAGCCGGCGACCGTCTTCAGCGGACTAGCCCCGGTCCCCGAGGGGATCTCGAACTTCGCGTTCGCGGGGCTGCTGCGCTCGGAACCGGTGGAGCTCGTGAAGGCCCGGACCGTCGACCTCGAGGTCCCGGCGTCGGCCGAGATCGTCCTGGAGGGCTTTGTCGATCCGGACGAGAGGGCCGTCGAGGGACCCTTCGGCGACCACACGGGCTACTACTCCGCCCCGGAGCCGTTCCCGGTCTTCCACGTGACGCACCTGACCCGCCGCGAGAGGCCGGTCTACCTCGGCACCGTCACCGGAAAGCCGTCCACCGAGGATGCGGTCCTGGGGAAGGCCGTCGAGCGGATCTTCCTCCCTGTGATCCGCCTCATCCTGCCCGAGATCGTGGACTACAACCTGCCGCTCGAGGGCCTGTTCATCAACGTCGCGATCGTCTCCATCCGCAAGGCCTACCCGGGCCATCCCCGCAAGGTGATGCACGCCCTCTGGGGACTCGGCCAGATGATGTTCGTAAGGTACATCGTCGTCGTCGACGACGACGTCAACGTCCACGACCTATCGGAGGTCCTCTATCGCGTTGGCCTCCAAGCCGACCCGGCCCGCGACCTCGAAGTGGTCGAGGGCCCGGTCGACCAGCTGTCGATCTCCAATCCTCTCCCGAACTACGGGGGAAAGATCGGGATCGACGCGACGCGGAAGCGGCCCGAGGACGGTTTTCCGCGCCCGTGGCCTGAGGAGATTCGGTCGGACCCGGCGGCCGCCGCCGTAGCCGACCGGGCCCTGCGGGCCACCCCGGCCCTCGAGCGACTGTGGAAGCCTCCGACCCCCTGAGCGTTCCGCCCGGGCCCGGGAAGCTCCGCGACCTCGGCCGGTTCCTCGAGATCCAGACCCTGGGACTGAACGTTCCGCTCGCCCTGGCCTTCGTCTTCGTCGCAGCCGCAGGGGTCCCCCGGCTGCTTCCGCTCGCTCTGGTCATCGTCGCGTTCGTGGCGGCCCGGAACGCGGGGCATGCGTTCAACCGCTGGACCGACCGACAGTTGGACGCCCGGAACCCCCGGACCGCCTCGCGAGCCCTCCCGGCGGGTCGCCTCTCCCCAGCGTTCGCCCTCGGCTTGACGGCGCTGAGCTCGGCGGTCGTCTTGATCGCCGCCTGGCTCCTGAACCCGCTTGCGCTCCTCCTCGCGCCGGTAGCGCTCGCGCTCGTCCTGGGGTACAGCTACACCAAGCGGGTCTCTTCGCTCTCCACGGCGTTCCTGGGCCTGGTACAGGCCGTTACCCCGGCAGCGGTGTTCGTCGGCTTGGACGCTCGGCTCCCACCTGCCGTACTGCTCGCCGTGGGCGGCGTCTTCGCCTGGGGAACGGCCTTCGAGACCGTCCACAGCCTAGGGGACCTCGAGAGCGATCGGAAGCTGGGGCTCCGCTCCCTACCGGTCCGCTTGGGTCCGGAGAGGTCGGTGCTGCTCGTGGGCGCCCTCCATGGTGCCGCGATGGCCTGCCTGGTTTTGTTCGGAATCTTTGAGGGTCTCCGCCCTACGTACTACCTCGCCCTGGCGGCCATCGGGGTGGGGTTCGCCCTCACGGACCGACGGCTCGCCTCGACCGTTTCCGACGTCCGGCCGACGTTCGAGCGGCACTTCCTGTTCGCGGCTCTCTACCTCGCCGGGGTAGCGATCGCCGTGTTCGTCCCCTGGCCATGAGCGGACGACGGGCCCGACACTCAGCTAAAGAGCCGCTCGTCGTCACCGGTCGGCGAGGCGTATGCCGCAGGTTGTGATCGGCCTGTCCGCCCGAGATTTCCGCAGCACGAACGAAGTCTGGCGCTTGGCGAAGCGTCATCTCAACCCCGCGGTCCGACGGAGGATCGGCTGGAGGGGACGCTCCAGCTTCCTGCGGGAGCTCGCTCTCTTCGGGTTCGAGCGGGCGAGCGAGGACCCCGCCGCGTTCCTGCGCGGAGTTCGAGACGCCCGGGACCCCCTCTTCGGCCGTCGGGGACGGAGCGATGCGGCGGCCGAGCGACGTGAGGCCCTGGTCACCGCTTGGGAGCGGATCCTCCCACCGACCCCTGGCCCTTCTCGGGGCCGGCGGGGCGCTCCGAGGCCCGAACCCCGCCCGTGATCCTTCCTCTGAAACCTCGACGCGGATGAGGACTGTCGAGCGAATCGAGGGCCTGGCCGTTCACGGATCGGCCACGATCGGGCCGGTCCGGCTTACAACGCCGACCGTGCTGGAGGCCCGCGGGCCCCTCGAGGCCGGAGGGGAACCGAGCGTCACGGTCGAGCCGGCACCCACGGGGACGCGCCGGCTGGTGATCGGCGATGGTGTCCATAGGTCGGAGATCGACGTTCCGGTCCTGGCCCCGGAGGTCACCTCGGTAGGTACCGGGGTCTTTCCTCTGGAGCGCGGAGTGGTCCTCGTACACGCTCCGCTGGACTCCGGGGCCTTGCGCGCCCTCCGCGACGCTCGTCCCGAGCTCCTCCTCCTGGGCAACGCCCGCGCCCTGTGGGACGAGGGAGAGCCCCTGATAGCCGCCGTCCGTTCCCTCCGGATGGAGGTGGGCGCGGAACCCCTCCTCTGGGCGACCCGAGTGGCGCTGCCGAACCGGCTCCCCCTTCTCGCCTACTTGGGGATCGACCTGGTCGACACGACGGAAGGCGAGCTGAGGGCGGCCGCGGGGGAGTTCCTCGACCCGGTGCTCGGACCCCGGCCGGCGCTGTCGGCGAACGGGGAACGGGGCTGCGATTGCCCCTCGTGCTCCGCCTCCCCCCAGGGCTCGCTTGCGGCCCATGCCCGCGCTGCCTATCGGCGCGCGTCGATGGAGCTCGACGCCGCGATGGGGAGGGCCGCCCTCCGCGAGCTGGTGGAATCACGTATCACCTCCGAGCCCGTCCTCGCGGAGCTCCTCCGCTACGCGGACCGGGACCTGGGTCCGCTATTGGAGGCACGGAGCCCGGTGACCTCGACCGGCACGCACACCTACGTGCTGAGCGATGCGCTCCGACGCCCGGAGATGAGGCGGTTCCGCGACCGCCTCGTAGAGCGATACCGTCCGCCGCCATCCAAGACGGTCCTTCTGCTCGCACCTTGCTCGAGGACCAAGCCGTACCGCCGGTCCCCCTCCCACCGACGCTTCGCCACCGCCTGGGACGGTCTGCCGGGGGCGGGTCGGATCCACGTCGCTTCGGTAAGTTCCCCTATCGGTATCGTTCCCCGAGAGCTCGAGGACGTGCCGCCGGCCCGTCACTACGACATTCCGGTCACCGGAGAGTGGACCCACGAGGAACGGGAGATCGTCATCCGGGGCGTTCGACATCTCCTCGAGACGGGGAAGTACCGCCACATCGTGGCGCATCTCGACCCGGAGGAGTACGGTTTCCTGTTCGACGTCCTTCCCGCGGACCTCGGCCGGCCCGCGACGGTCGTGGATGGCCGTCCGACCTCCTCGGCCTCGGTCGACCGATTGCACGCCGTGCTCGGGGAATGCCTGGACGGGGCGCCACCGTCCTTCCGGGGTCCCCTGGCCCTCGTCAGCGAGGAGCTCCACGAGGTCGCCTCCGTCCAGTTTGGCCGATCCGCGGCTGACCTACTGTTTGCCCACCCCCTCCGCCTCGAGGGACGCCCCTGGTTCCAAAGGCTGACGGACGGTCGCCACGACCTCGCCTCGCTCCGGGAGGAAAGGGGCCTGTTCCACCTTACCGTCGCCGGGGCGCTGAGGCTTGGGGATGCCCTCGCCCGGGTCGACGTCGATCCTCGTCTTACCCTCGAGGGGGATCTCTTCGCGCCGGGGGTGGTGCGGGCCGACCCGTCCGTCCGGGGGGGAGACTCCGTGGGACTCTTCCAGGACGGTCGGCTCGCCGCGGTCGGGGAGGCCGTCCTTCCGGGACCTCTGATGGGAGACCTCCGCCGTGGGCTCGCGGTACGCGTCCGCCACCGTCGCCACGGGCCGGCCGACAGTGCCAAGACGGCCGAGGCCCCTCCACCCTCGGGCCGGTAGTCGAGTGGTGAAGATGCCGCGCTTACAACGCGGAGGTCGGCGGTTCGATTCCGCCCCGGCCCACCTCCTGACGGGAAGGCGCGGGCCTCAGGAGGGCCTGACCGCGGACCGTACTCGTACGGTGGCCTCCTCGAGGGCCCCGGACCGGGCCAAGCCATTATCCCGTCGCGGAGGCTATCGTCCGGCGATGACCTCCCCGCGCGGGCCGCGTCCCAAGGCACGGCGGGTCCACCGGAAGTCACCCCGGACCGGGGCCTTGTCGACCGGTGGGTCCCCTCGCCCCGGGCGGCCGAATCACCCACTGGTGGAGGTCGACGTCCCTCCGGACTCTCCCGACCATTGGCTCCGGGAGGTCACCGAGCGTTGGAAGCTCCGCGTGCGGCTCGACCTCTGTCGACCCGTGCGAGGTCGCACCTCCCGCATGATGCAGTTGGTCGAGCTTTTGGGAGCCTCCGCCGACCTCGATGCGGTCGAGCGGCGTCTCCGTCGCAAACCCGGTGTGACGGAGGTGACCGTGCTGGCGGTCTCCCCCACGAGGCGGTTCGTCCGCGCCGTGACCCCTATGCCCGAGGGGTGCCGCCGGGCCTTTGAGGCGGGAGCTGCCTGTCTGACCTGTCAGCTCGTCGCGGTCGACGGCTCCGACCAGGCCAATCCGTGGACCCTCATGGTGCCGGGGACCCCGCGCGCCCTGCGGCTCGTCGAACAGATCCGGCGAAGCGCTCGGGGCGACGCTGACCATCTCCTGGGGATGCGTCGGTTCGTTCCCCGGCGGACCCCGACTCCCCGCCAAGCGATGGCGATCGAGGCGGCGTACCGCTTGGGGTACTACTCCTTCCCCCGAAGGACGGGCCTCGGGCAACTCGCCCGGATCCTCTCGGTCAGCCGCTCTACGGCCTCGGAGCTGCTTCGGCGGGCCGAGGGCACGATGCTGGCGAGAGAGCTCGGCGCCTAGCACGACCGGCGGGCCGCACCGCGCCTTGACCCTCGGCCGGCACCGTCCACGGGGGACCGGCGTTCCGTGGACGAGGATGGGAAGCGATCCCTTGTACCGTGGGCTAGGAGAGGGGCGCGGGGCCTGACGGCAGGAGCGGGGTGCGAGCGGAGAACGGGGACGCCCCGATGTACGGCAGGAGCGCGGAGGGCAGGCTAGCGTCCACCGGCGGAGTGTACTCGGAGAGCGGTCGATCAGCGACCCGGACGACCTTTCGCGCCACCGATCCGCAGTACCCGCACTCCGCACACGACAGATGCTCGCAGTCGGTCGCAGCGATCCTCCGTAGGAACCCCGGGGGGAACGCCGTGTTATCGATCGTCACCTGCTCCAGGGCGGAGAACGCGGCCCTCAGGGCGACGAGCTCCTCGGGGCCACCTCCCTCGCGGCCGGCCGCCGCCCGGAGGAACCCGAGAGGGGCCTTCACCTGGACGAGGCTGAGGATGTCGAGGAGGTTCCCCGGGTAGGACCGGCGCGCGTACGCCTGGGCAGCGCGCAGGAGCCAGGCGGTCGACCGGTTGCGACCGGAGACCTTGAACCGGTGCACGCCCGCCTCCTCGTACACCTCGAGATCCTCCGGCCGCACGAAGATCGCGGAAACGAGGCGGGTCGGGTCCCGCAGCATCTCCCACCCGCATTCGGCGATCGGATACTCTAGAGCTGGGCAGGGATACTCCGGCTGGGAGGCCAACGAGCTGGTGTTCAGGTGATGGAACCGGAACGGGCAGCCTTGGAGGCACGTCTGGTTCACCAGGACCTCGACCCGAGCTCCCCGGTGGACGAGGCCCCTCAGGAGCGCAAAGTCCCGGTTCGCCTCTTCGAGGACGAGCGTGTCGGCGCCCATCCTCAGGTAGTACTCCGCCTGGGTGACCGTACGGATCCGAGCGAACGTCGACACCGTGATCGGGACCTCCGGATGGGCCGAATGGATCATCTCGACGAGCAGCGGGACCGCGACGACGAAACCGTCGACCCCGAGGTCGAGCAGGGAATCGACGTCGCGCAGGAACGCCTGCCCGAAGCCGGGAGCGTACTCCCGGAGGCCGAGGTCCGCGCTGTTCAGCGTGGCGTAGAACTTCCGGCCCGTCCGGTGGACGGCGGCGACGTGGGTTCGGAAGCGTTCCGCGTCGATCTCCGGGAGGATGCGAGGGGGTCGGCCTCCGCCGGTCAGGCTGACGGGGAAGTTGCCGAACAGGGTAGAGACCGGCAGGTCGCCGAGCCCCTGCACCAGCCCGTCGTCGAAGTTCGTCGCCAGGACCAGGTCCATAGCCTACCCGAGCACGAGCAGGTTGTAAGAATGCGACCTCACGGGTAAGGTCTTCCCCTTCAAGAGCGCCCAGAGGGTCCCTCCGGTGTGGGAGCCAAGCGCACCGAGGACCCCCCGCTGGAGCAGTTACGGACGCGCCTATCGAGCATCGACCGCTCGCTGATCGTCTTGCTCTGCGCCCGCGAGGGGGCCCAGCGTGAGATCCTCGCGCTGAAGCAGGCGCGTTCCCTGCCGCTGCTGGACCGCGGACGCGAACGCGACGCCCTTCGCAGGGTGCGCGCCTGGGCCCTCGAGATGGGCGGGGATCCGAAGCTGGCCGTGACGGTGGTGAGGGCCGCCCTCGAATCCGGCAAGCGTCGCTTTCGCCGGGCCGGTCGGAGCCCCCAGGTCGGGCGTCACGCCTTCCTGGCGCTCTTCCCAGGACCCCCCGGCACCCGTCGCCATAGACGTCGAAGGGCAGCCTCGAAAGCGGGACGCAGGACTGGACCCGGCCGATAGGTCCCCTCCCCGGGGGACCCGGCCGACCGGCCCCGGGGGCAAGGAAGCCGTTCGCGGTCGGGAGACCCGAGGCGAGCCGTCCGGGTACCTTTCGTTCCTGTCGAACTTGGCGAAAGATCGTGCCTCACCCACCTCGACCCGAAGGGGCACTTCGGCTCTCCGCAAGGGTGAGCAGTGACAACCCTCGTGCCGTCCGGCGAGTCTTGAAGGAGCTGTTCCCCCGGGGGCAGATCTCTTGGACCGAAGGTGAGTGCCTTGTCGAGGCGTCGGTCCCTGCGATCGATCCCAAGGAGGCGAACCGCACGGTGCTTTCCCGTCTCAGAAAGGCGGAGAAGCGCACGCGATTGCGGGCGCGCTGGACCACCTCCGACGGAACAATGTACTGCTTCTTCGACTATGTCCTCAAGAAGACCGTAGCTCGGTAGCTCACCTCTTATCCATCGCTTCGTACGTAGCGTTCGCCAGGAGCCCAAGATGTCTCGGTTGGTCACCGTCCGTCGGCTGGTCCTTTACGACCGACGGGCGTTCGAGTCGTTCGAGCGGTCGATCCAACGCCTCGGATGGGCGAAGGCGGTCGCGAACCACGAGGTCGCCCATCGATCGCTCAAGGACACGCTTGTGCACATCTTGAACGTCCACGAGGCCTGGCTGGTCGCGGCCGCCCAGAACCGCTGGGAGGAGGTCTCGCGCAACCCGAACCGGCGTGCCGAAGCGATTCGGTCGTTCTCGGACCTGCGTCGTTACCGGCTTGAGACCTGGCGAGGGATCGATGAACTGATGGCGAATCTCACCGAGGCGCGCCTCGGCCGGAGGGTCAAGGTGCCTTGGATCCCGGGTAGGTACACCCTCGAGGACGCCTTCTTTCAGGCGTCGTTGGAGCAGGCTCACCACCTCGGCGAGGTGATCGCGGTCTACTGGCAGATGGACAAGGTCCCGCCGCAGATGATGTGGATCCCGCTCCTCACGGGGGCCCGGGTCAGCGTGGGGTGACCTCGCGCGGGGGGAGGGGCCGCCTCACCCCGGACGGCCGAGGCATCCTAGAGCTATATCTTGAAATATATTCTAAATGGATTCACTATATATCCCCAGGTTCCGTGGCTATGATCGTATGCCGAATCGAAAACCGGGCCGGACGCCGGCCCACGCCGCCGCGGCCTCTTCTGAAGGCCTGCCGAACCCGCCGATCGAGCCGCGTTCCGCCACCGGCCGCGCCGCAGCACGCCTGACCCTCGAGCGGCAGGATCCTCCCGAGCACCTCTTCCGCCGTCTCCTCTCCGCGTACCTGAGCGGAGCGAGATCGTTCGAGGTCGTGGAGCGGCCACGCGTCTCCTCGGCCACCCGCGAGGTGGCTAGGGAGTTCTGTCGCAGGACTCGGCAGCCCCAGATCGTTCGAGACCACGGATCGGTGCTCACGCTCACGGTGACCGACGAGCGCGATCCACCGGATATGGACGAGGCTCTCCTTCGGCTCGGGGACGACGTTCTCGCGTTCCATCGTGAGGCAGTGGAGAGCTGGGATCGCCTGCCCCTCGGCGACGATGGGGCCTGGGCACGGAGGGACGATGACGTCGACCGCGAGTCGTGGGTCCTCGAGCGCCGTCTGGCCCGAGAGGAGCGAGAGGGGAGGGCGCAGGCCCGGCCCGCGGCCGCGGCGTGGACGATCGTGCGGAGCCTGGAGCGGATTGCCGACCACGCGGTGACCTTGGGGGAGGTCGGACCCCGTCTGGCGGACCTCAGGGCCGATCGCAGCCCGGTTCGGGAGCTCCGTCAGCTACATCGGCAGGCGATGACCCATCTCGCTGATGTCCTCCGCAGCTCGGACGGGTCGCGGGCGAACGACCTCCTCGATGTGGGGGAGGCGTTGGTCGCCAGCGGGAGATCGCTCGCGGAGCGGGTGCTCCCGGCCGTCGGGGACGGGTCGATGTCCCCGGCGACGGCCGCGGCCGTGGCCCGCGCGCTCGAAGCCATCGGGCGGACCGTGGCCTACAGCCAGGACATCGCTCAGGCATGCTTCGACCGTTCCCTCTCGGCACCGCCCCGAACCGAGCTCGGGAGGGCAACCCCGCCTCCACAGCTAGCGGCGGGCACAGTGCCAGCCTGATCCCCGCGCGGAAGCGGACGGCCGGCGCCGCCTCCGGCGGGGGGGCATGGCCCTACCGACGCCATCGCTCTGCCGCCCGGCGGAGACCTACCCGTCGGCCGGGAAATCGTTCCCACGTATGTGTGACGGCGGCCTCCGCGCCGACCACCCCATCTCATGACTTGGATCCCGGGGCTCGGCGCGCAGGCGTTGTCGGCTAGGGGCCATCCCCCCGCGCTCTCCTCGTCGGCGAGCGGGCGGCCAGGGCGCTCCTAAGGGGGTCGCCTTTCCGTCAGGGCCACCGCGATCGGGTCGTCCCGGCGACTTGGGTTGGCGGACCATCGCCGCCGGGTAGGGTTCGACCGAAGTCGTTTTACCCCCGGAGGGCAGGTTCTGGGTCCCGGCGGCAGCTGTGCGGCGTCCAACTCCCTCCTCCAAGAACGTTCGTGTCGTCGTGGTCCGTCACGGACCCGCCGAACCTCGGGACCCGGCTCGTTGGCCGAACGACGACCGACGGCCCCTCACAACGAAGGGTCGGAGCCAGACGCGGCGGGCGGCACGGGGACTGGCCGGCATCGTCTCGCCCGCAGATCGGCTCGTCACGAGCAGCGCCGACCGGGCCGTGAAGACCGCGAAGATCGTCGCGGCTGAGCTCGCCTCCGCCCCCAAGCTCGAGACGTGGGCCGAGCTGGCGCCTGGGAACCTACCCGACCCGATCTTCGACCGGTTGCGCAGGTCGGTCCACCCGGGGGAGGAGGTCCTCCTCATCGGTCATGAACCGACCCTGGCCGAGTTCGTCGGGATGGCGCTCGTCGGGGACGGGGTCTCGGTCGTTCGTCTGACCCGGGGCGGGGCCGCCTGCCTCGACTTCCCGAGCGGGGTGAAGCCGGGGGCCGGCCGCCTGGTCTGGCTGTTCACGCGGAAGCAGCTCTCGAAGCGGGACGTCTAGGGTCCCCCGCGACCAGCGGGGTCGGGCGTAGGCGGACGCCGTAGAGCGGGGAGACCAGGCGGAGGACGTCCGCGTGGACCTGCTCGGGGGCTCGGTTCGCATCCACGACCTCGAAACCATACTGGCCCCGCATCCACTCGAACTCCGTGGAGAGGCGTTCCTGGTAGAGGAAGAAGCTCTCGAAGAGGTCTCGCGAGAGGCAGAGGTCCATCCCGCTCTCCCAATAGTCGAGGCTCCCGTACTTCGCGATCGCCCGGTGGAGGAGGATCTCCGGACGGGCCTCGAGCAGGACGACGAGGTCCGGCCGGAGGGCGAACGCGTAGAGCTCCTGCGCCCAAGCGCGCGACGCCCCGCGCGCGACCGCTCTCGCCATCAGGGTGTAGATGTAGCGGTCCGCGAGGACGGTCGAGCCCGCAGCCAGCGCGGGGACGATCTTGTTCTCGAGCTGGTCGGCGAAATCGACGGCGTACAGGAGCGCCATCGTGGCTGCGCCGAGCGTGTGGCCCTGCTTCGCACGGTCGATCTCCGCGCTGACCAGGTCCGAACGCCGCAGACCGGTGTCGACGACCGCATGGCCCTCGATCTCGAGACGCTCCTTCAGGGCCGCGACCTCCGTCGTCCGTCCGGAACCGTCCGCCCCTTCGATGACGATCAAGCGGCCCCGGAGCGGTCCGCCCGGCATCCCGGGAGGCCGGGTCCCGTACGTCCTAACCGTCATGCGTCAGGGCCGCCCCTGTCGGGAAGTTCTCGAGAATAGGGCGGACGTGGCTGCGGAGCTCCCGCTGGATCTCTTCGACGGGCCGCGAAGAGTCGATCACCGTGAACCGGTCGGCCTCGGCTATGCGGTCGTACTCTCGCTTGAGCCGGGACTGGAACCGCTGGTAGCTCTCTTCGATCTCGTCGGAAAGGCCGAGGTCCATGCCCGCCTCGTAGTAGTTGATCTTCTGCCGGGAGGCGAGCTTGCGCCTGAGGGTCGTGGCGACCGGGACGCGGAAATAGAACGCGAGGTCGGGCTTGGGGGCGAACGAGTAGATCGTCCGGACCCAGGAGGGGTCGCAGCCCCGCGCGGCGTCGCGGACGAACGCGGTGTGGGCGTAGCGGTCGCAGACGACCAGGTACCCCGCTCGCAAAGGAGGCAGGATCTTGCGCTCGAACCGGTCGGCGAAGTCGGTGGCGTGGAGCAGGCTGAACGTGGTCGGCGTCAGGAGGCCCTTCTTCTTTCCCCGCTTGATCACGCCGGAGACGAGGTCGGAGGAGTTCCACTCCGTCGAGAACACCCGGTAGCCCTGCGCCGCGAGCCACTTCGCGATCAGCGCGGCCTGGGTCGACTTGCCGCTGCCGTCGAGCCCCTCGAAGATCAGGAGCCGGCCCGGAAACCCGTGGGCCGGGCTCGGGGTCTCACCCATCGCGCACCCGGACCTCGAGGTCGAAGACCCGTCCCATCGCCTTGCGCACCCGCTCCTGCCACCGGGAGGGGAGCGCGGACTCGGCGCCGGAAGAAAAGGCCAGCGCCAGCGTCTTGCCTCCGTCCACGAGGGAGAGGACGGTCCGGGGCCCGGCGACGGTCTTCGCCACCTCGAGGATCGCGCCGAGCTGGATCGCGGTGGCGACCTCGGCGCTCCCGGCCAGCGGCAGGTAGCGCTTCTTCCAGGCCGACGGGGGGTCGTCGCCGTCGTGAAGGAATGCTGTCATCGAGGCAAGGATGACCTCCCGCTGGTCGAGCCCCCAGATCGGGTAGTTCCGGATCAGGTAGGAGGAGTGCTGGGCGTGGTTCCACAGGTCGACCGAGACCCCGGCGTCGTGCATCCCCGCCGCGGCCCGCAGCGCCAGCCGCTCGCTCCGGCCCCAGCCGTACCGACCCGCGAGGAGGCCGAAGAGCCGGTCGGCGACCTCGGCGACCTCGCGGCCCCTCTCGAAATCGAACGCGAACGAAGCGCTCGCGGCCGCGACCGAGCGGTCGACCAGGGTCTCGGACGAGGCGGGAAGCTTGGCCCGGGCCGCCTCGAGCGCAATCCCTTCGCGGATGCCGGCGCCGGAGACCAGAAGGTGGTCGAGGCCGAGCGCCCGCTCGAGCTCCTCGAAGACGGTGATCCCGGCGAGGACGACGTCGGCCCGGTCCGAGCCGATCCCGGGGACCGACCGGCGCTTGCTCGCCGGCATCTCCCCTAAGAGCTCGTCCAGCGCCTCGATGGCCCGGTCGTAGAGCCGGTAGCCGTGGACCCGGCGAACCGGGAACTCCGTGATCTCGATGGAGGCCCGGGCGAGGCCCCGGACCGTCCCCCCGACGACCACCAGGCGGTCGTGGTGACCGCCGAGGGCCTCCACCGCCGAGCGGATCGCGTTCCGGACATGGTCTCGGAGCTCGTCGCGCTCGCGCCGCTTCGGTGGGTCGTGCTCGAGGAACCTCCGGGAGAGTCGGAGCACGCCCAGCGGCAGGCTGACGGAGTTCCGAAGCGAGCCGTCGCGGACCTCCGCGAGCTGGAGGGAGCCCCCCCCGAGGTCGCAGACGAGATCGTTGCACAGCTCCAGGGTGCCGGCGACGCCGAGGTAAGCGTACCGAGCCTCCTCGGTCCCGGTGAGGATCTTCAGCCGGATGGCGGTCGCCCGCTCGACCTCCTGAACGAACGCGGGGCCGTTCGGAGCGTCCCGGACCGCGCTGGTCGCGACCCCAATCACCTTGCGGACGCCGAGCGGCCTCATCGTCGCGGCGAACCGCCTGACGGCGTGGACCCCGCGGGCGATCGCGGCCTCGGAGAGGGAGCCGTCCGGGCTCGTGCCAAGGCCGAGCCGGGGGGACTCCTTCGTCTCGTAGGTCGGGTGGACCGTGCCCGCCGGGGACGGCTCAAAGAGGACGCACCGGGCCG
>Ga0187771_10001103_pt1 | contig 17704 bp, 16 predicted proteins | sample 0116_SJ02_MP15_1_FD_133139 | JGI IMG/M metagenome (GOLD analysis project Ga0187771, IMG submission 133139) | Tropical peat soil microbial communities from peatlands in Department of Meta, Colombia - 0116_SJ02_MP15_10_MG | ecosystem: Environmental > Terrestrial > Soil > Wetlands > Peat | place...
ATTGCTCACGGATGCCTGAGACCGAGATGCGACGATTCCATACCCTTGACGCGGTCGCGGCCCCGATGGCGGCTGCCAACGTCGACACCGACCAGATCATTCCGGCACGCTTCCTGCGCAAGCCGCGCGATTCCGGCTATGCTGCGTTCCTGTTCCACGACCTGCGGTTCGACGGCGGCGGTGCCGAACGGCCAAGCTTCATCCTCAATCAACCCGCCTACCGGGACGCCCGCATCCTGATCGGCGAGCGCAATTTCGGCTGCGGCTCGTCGCGCGAGAACGCCGTCTATGCGCTGTGGGATTTCGGCTTCCGCGCCGTGATCGCACCGAGCTTCGGCGACATCTTCTTCAACAATTGCCTCAAGAACGGCCTGCTTCCGGTCGCGCTCTCCCCCGCGCAGGTGGCCGCCTTGCGCGCCGAGGTCGAGGAACGCCCGGGCGCCCATGTCATCGTCAATCTCAAGCGGCAGCAGGTCGTCGCGCCGTCGGGCGCGATCTATGGTTTCGACATCGATGCGTTTCGCAGGCATTGCCTGCTTCAGGGGGTCGACGAGATCGAGTTCACGCTCGGCCACGCCGATGAGATTGCGGCATTCGAACGTCGAGAGGCTGATGAGCTTCCCTGGCTGACCGTCTAGCCCATGTTTCCCTTTTCCGCTCGTGCGGGCACACAAAAAGCATTGATTTTGCTGCATTGACGGTCAGTTTAACGCGAAAACGTAGTGACAGACATGTTCAGTGCGGCATGGATTTATTTGTTGCAAAGAAGTGATTCTGCCACTCCAATCGCAGGGACAGTATTCGGAGGAGAAGGCCATGTTCCTGCGGGTGGTTCGCGCCCCCGGTGGCAAAGGTGTGACGCACGAGTACGTGCGGGTGGTCGAGGCCTTCCGCGAGAAGGGCAAGACGCGGCACCGCACGGTCCTCAACCTCGGCCGCCGGGATCTGCTGGCGGCGCATCTCGATCTCGACAAGCTGATGCGGCTGTTGCACGGCGATGCGCTCGCCGAGGTGCCAGCAGAGAGCATCCGACCCGATGACGTGCATGCGGTGGCGGCGTGGGACTGGGGACCGATGCTGGTGGCCCGCCAGCTGTGGTGCGAGCTCGGGCTCGAGACGACGCTCGACCGGCTGAGCAGGTCCGACCGCGGCGACGTCGCCACGCTGAGCGACCGCGCCCTGGTGCTCGTCGCCAATCGGTTGACGGCACCCGGTAGCGAGCACGGGCTGGCGCGCTGGCTGGAGACCGACTTCGTGTGCGATCGCGCTGGTCGGCGCTGGCTCGCCGCCTGGCGCGACGACGCCGAGCGCACGGCCAGCAAGACCCCGCGGGTGCGCGTCGAGATGCGCCAGCTCAAGCAATGGTATCGCACGCTCGACCAGTTGCACGAGCGCAAGGCGCAGATCGAGCACGCGCTGTTCGTCACCTTGCGCGACTTGTTCTCGTTGCAGGTCGACATGGTATTCTACGATCTGACCTCGACCTATTTCGAGGGCTCGGGCCCACCCGAGTTGGGCGCCCATGGCCACAGCCGCGACGGCAAGCCACGCAATCCGCAGGTGCTGGTCGGGTTGGTTCTGGTCGACGGTTGGCCGATCGCTCACCACGTCTTTCAAGGCAATTGGCGCGACGCCAAGACCGTCCCCGAGGTTCTGAGCGATATCGAGCAGCGCTTCGGGCTCAAGCGCGTGGTCTTCGTCGGCGATCGCGGCATGGTCACCGGCCACAATCTCGATCTGCTGCGCGAGCATGGCCACGGCTACATCGTCGGCCGCAATCGCCGGCGCAGCGGCGAGGTGTTCGACTACATCCAGAGCGCGACGGGTCCGTGGATCGAGTGCCCCGTCGGCACGACCGCGCGCGAGAAGGCAACGCCTCCCAAGACCCTGGTTCAGGAGGTCGCCTCCCAACAAAGCGGCGTGCGGGTGTTCGTCGTTCATTCCGAGGAGCGCCAGGCGTTCGAGCGCGCGCAACGCGTCAAGGCCATGGACCGGGTACGCGCCAGGCTCGAAAAGCTGGCGCAGCGGGTCAAGACCGGACGGCTCAAGGCGGCCGAGAAGATCGGAGCGGCGGCGGCCCGCGTTCTCGCCCGCAATCACGGCCACCGCTACTACGACTGGCGCTACGAGGAGGGTGTCTTTCGCTTCTTCGAGCACCCCGTCCACTTCACGCGCGAGCAGGCCTACGAGGGCAAATATGTCATCCAGAGCGAAGAGCCGAACCTGTCGGCCATCGACGCTGTGCGCCTGTACAAGGAACTCTCGGACGTTGAACGCGCATTCGCCGATTTGAAAGATGTGATCGACATGCGGCCGATCTATCACCAGACCGATGATCGCGTGCAGGCTCACATCTTCGTTGCTGCGCTCGCCTTCCTGCTCCATCGCGCGATCGAAAAGAAGCTCAAGGCGGCGCGCCTCGATCTTTCCGCCACTGAGGCCTTGACAGCTCTCAAATCCGTCCGCGTGGTCGACATCGATCTCGGCAACGGCCAAAGCAAGCGCTCGGTCACACGCGGCACTCAGCGCGCCGCCTCCGTCCTCCGCGCGCTGGGCATCGCCGATCTCGACCCGCCAACCCCGCCCGTACCGGGTCAGACCCTCATGTAGTGACAAACCACGATATCGACCCCTGGAAAATCAATGGTTTGCGTGCCAAAAAGGGAAACATGGGCTAGATCTAGATTTCAGCGCAATTCGCGTGCGCCGCGATGCAGGCGGCGGTCCGCCGCCAGCAAGAGCGTGCCGGCCGCGACCGCGAACACGACGATCAGCAGGATCACCGCCATCATGGTCCGCACGTCGTGGGTGTTGATGCCGTTCATCAGCAGGAAGCCGAGCCCGCGCTGCGAGGCGAACATCTCGCCGATGATCACGCCGAGCAGGGTCAGCGAGAAGCCGATGCGCAGCCCGGTGAAAATCTCCGGTGTCACCGCGGGAGCGAGCACGCGGGTGGCGGTTTCGAACGCCGTCAGGTTGAGCGCGCGCGCGGTCTTGAGGTGCACCGGATCGATGTTGCGCACGGCGTTGAGGGTGATGAGGATCACCGGGATGATCCCGTGCATGACTCCGAAGGCGATCTTGGCCTCGATGCCGAGGCCGAACAGCATCAGCACGACCGGGTAGAGCGTCACCTTGGGCAAGGTGTAGAGGGCGGTAAGGATCGGCTCGGCGACCAGCCCCGAGAAGCGATGGAAGCCGAGCCCGACGCCGGCCGCGACCCCGCCGACGGCGGCGATCACGAGCGAAACCGCGAAGGCGTCCGCCGTCGCTTCCGCGTGGCGCCAGAAAATCGGCGAGCCCAGCAACCCGCCGGCGTTGATCAAAGTCGCGAGCGGTGGCGTGATGGCCACGTCGCCGACTGTGGCATAGAGCGCCTGCCAGGCGGCGACGAGCCCCAGCGCCAGGAGGGCGACGTCGGTGAGCCGGCGACCTTCGGCCGGCGCGCGAGCGGCCGGTCCGCTCATGTGCGCCACCTCCGCCTGACGAGGTGCTCCTCGAAGAGATGAATTGCGACGTTGAGCCCGATCGCCAGCATGACCACGAGCAGCATCAAGGCGTACATAGTCGGATTGTCGAAGCTGTCATACGCGTACGCGATGGCATGGCCGAGCCCGGTGCCGGAGAGGATGAATTCCCCGGCGATCACCCCGATGAACGCATAGGCGAGCGCGAGCTTGAGCCCGGCGGCAAGATGCGGCGCCGCGGCCGGCAGCGTGACCCGCCACACCTCTTCGGCACGACCGAGGCCATGGACCCGCGCGACCTTGCGCAGCACGTGCGGCACCCGGTCGAGGCCGTTCAAGGTCGCGATCACCATGGCGGCTGCCCCGAAACCGAAGCCGATGAAAATCAGCGGCCAGCGGTTGAGCCCGAAAATGGTGATCAGCAGCGGATAGAACACGAAGAACGGCACCGCGTAATAGGACGCGAGCAGAGGATCGACCAGGCGCCGGATTCTGCGACGGGCGTGGATCACGAGCCCGCCCGCGATCCCGATCAACACCGAAAGCACGAACGCGATGGAGATGTTGGTGAAGGTCTCGGCCATCGGCGCATCGAGCTCGCCCTGCAGCAGCATGATCCGCAGGTGCGCCGCCATCGCGCTCGGCGGGATCATGGTCAGTCGGTCGATCACGCCAGCGCGGGTCAGCAGCTCGAGGAGTGCCACCGCGCCGGCGATGACAGCAATCCGGGCACGGGCGACACCGCGCACCGCTCAGGCTCCCGCCTGGATGTCGCTGTCGCGACCGAGCGCCTTCATGGCCTCGGCGCGCAGCCGCGACCAGACGTGGCCGGTCAGCCGGCCAAACGCCGCGTCGGCGACGTTGGCCGAGGACCGCGAGGCCGGCCAGCCGGTTTCGATGAGCTCGATGAAGCGGCCGGGCCGCGCCGACATGACGCCGACGCGGTCCGCCAGCATGACCGCCTCATCGATGGCGTGAGTGATCAGGAACACCGTCGCGCCGGTCTCCCGCCACAGCCGCAGTAATTCGTCGCCCATCAGCAGCCGCGTCTGCTGGTCGAGCGCTCCGAACGGCTCGTCGAGCAGGATGAGGCGCGGCCGCATCACCAGTGTGCGCGCAATGCAGACGCGCTGGCGCATCCCGCCGGACAGTTGCGCCGGGTAGGCCCGGGCGAATGCCGAGAGCCCCATGAACGAGATCGCGTAGTCGACGCGGGCGCGGATCTCCGCGGCCTCGATCGCTTCACGCCGCAGCCCGAAGGCGATGTTGTCCCACACATTGAGCCACGGAAAGCTCGCATCCTCCTGGAACACGACGCCGATTCCCCGTGGAACCCTGCCGGCGACCGGCGCACCCTCGAAGGTAACGTGACCGCCACTCGGGCTGGTGAGCCCGGCGATCGTCTCCAACAACGTGGTCTTGCCGCAGCCTGACGGGCCGACCACGGCAATGAACTCACCGGCCTCCAGGTCGAGATCGACCGGGCCGAGCGCATGCACCGCGTCCGCTCCGTCGCCAAACACCTTGCTGACCCCGCTCAGCCGCGCGCGAAGGTCCGCCATCCGGGCCGGCCCTCAGTGCGTTCTGGCCTGGAGATCCGGCGGCAGGAAGCTGACGTCGACCACGGTCCGCCAGTCCATCGGCGCCTTGAGCTTGCCGACGATCTGCAGCCCCTCGATCATGTGGTCCATGGCGACATAGTCGAGCGCGCCTTCGCTCCAGTAGCCGATCTCGAGGAAATGACCGAACACTTCGCGGGTCAGCTCGGGGGAGATATTGTACGTGCGGGCGACGATGTCGGCCGCCTCGTCCGGGTGGGCGATGATGTATTTCACGCCGTCCCGGCGGCCTTCGATGATGGCGCGGATCTTGTCGGGCTGGGTCCTCGCGAACTCCTCGGTCACGATGCCGACTGTCTGCGTCATGTTGGGGGGGAGCACGTCCTTGGTCCAGAACACCGGCTTGACCTTGGCTCTGGCTTGGGACCACACCGGCTCCCCGGTCATTCCGGCATCGATGGCGCCGCTCAGCACGGCGGCGAGGTTGGCGCCGATGCCGCCGACCGGGACCAGCGTCACCTGGCTGGAATCGATGGCTTGCGCCTTCATGGCCATCAGGATCAGCATGTTGGTCACCGAACCCGGAGACGTGTAGCCGATCTTGCGGCCGACGATGTCCTTGATCGAGCTCATTGGAGCGTCCGGCTTGGCGATCCACAGAATGTCTGCGACGCTCTCGACCGCTGCGCAGACAATCCTGATCGGCTGGCCGGCCTTGATCGCCTCGATGGCCGCGGACAGCGCCACCTCGCCGTAGGGCAGTTCGCCGGCCAGCGTATTGCGCACCGAGGTGCCGCCACCGGTCGACGTCATGATGCCGCTGATGTCGACGCCGTGCTGCTTGAAGAAGCCCTTCTCCATGGCGACCGCGTAGGGCGCGCCATAGAACGCGGCGCCCCAATGGGTCACCGTGATCGTCTCCGCGTCGGCGACACGCAGAAGGCTCAGGATGGCGAGCGCACCGGCCGCCAGACCGCGTGCAAACGATGTCGCGACGTTCATGTCGGCTCCTCCCGAGAACCGCGGCCAACCGTTTGACAGCCGGCCGATAGGGTGTTCTTGGGCAGGAGCTTATCACGGCTGCCGTCGCCCGGAAGCCTGGCGGCCCACCGCACGCTGCGGCGGAAGCCTCTGAATCCTCAGAGCAGCCGGCGCCGCGCCAGATTACGCATCAGGTGGCCAGTGCCAAAACACCAGGGCGCACATTGGTCGGTGTGGCGGATGCGGTTGACGAGGCGGCCGAGTTGCGGCGCCGCGATGGTGACGATATCGTCGAGCTTGTGCGTGAAGCCTTGGCCGGGTGATTCCCTGTCCTCGGTCGGTGCGAACATGGTGCCGAGGAACAGCACGGCGCCGTCCGGGTATTGGTGGTGCGCGCCGAGCATCTGTCCGACGAGATCGGCCGGATCCCGGCTGATCCGCTCGATCGACGACGATCCATCCAGCCGAAAACCGTCCGCTCCCTCGACGGTCAGCGTCACGGTGGTCCGCCGCACGTCATCGAGCGTGAAGGTCGCGTCGAACAGGCGCAGGAACGGACCGATGGCGCAACTTGCGTTGTTGTCCTTGCATTTGCCCAGCAGCAGCGCCGAGCGGCCCTCGACGTCGCGCAGGTTGACGTCGTTGCCGAGCGTGGCACCGACGATGGTGCCGGTCGAGGTGACGACGATGACGATTTCTGGCTCCGGATTGTTCCAGGTGGACATCGGGTGGATGCCCGCGTCGAAGCCGGTCCCGACGGCGGACATCGGCTGGGCCTTGGAGAAGATCTCGGCGTCCGGCCCGATGCCGACTTCGAGATACTGGCTCCAGGCGCCCTGCTCGATCAGCACCTCCTTGAGATGCACCGCCTGCGGCGAGCCGGGCTTGAGGCTGGCGAGATCGCTGCCCACCAGGCGGCGGATCTCGGTGCGGATCACCGCCGCCGCCGCCGGGTTGCCCCGTGCCCGCTCCTCGATCACGCGCTCGAGCATCGAGACCGCGAAGGTGACGCCCGCGGCCTTGACGGCCTGCAGGTCGATCGGCGCGAGCAGCCAAGGCTTTCGCCCATCGCGATCGTCCGGAGGGGTGTTGGCCAGGATCGCATCGAGCGCTCCGAGCGGCTCACCCGTTGCGGCCTCCAGAGCAGCGGCCGGATCTCCGGCCTCGCACAGGTCGCGCATGGTCGGGAATGACGCCGAAATGTCGAACACCCCGTCCGCCCGGACTGCGACGACCGACGGCCCTTCGAGCTCCGGCCGCCACACCCGTCCGACCAGCGCGCCGGCGTATCTGTCGTCGGGCAAGCTGAGGCTTGCACTGAGGATGACTGGGGACATCGTGTTCCTCCTGTCTCGGCATTGCAAGCCTGTGACCGGCCCTCTGGTCGGCGTCAACGTCCCCAAGTCCGGGACGGATATTCCTGTTCGGCTCGACGGTACCGCATTCCGTTGCGGAAGGATGCCCAGGAACTGGCCGAAAGGTGCGGTGGCCTCAGGAGCGGGTGCGGCGCCGCTTGCGGCCGCAAGCCGCGCACTTGCACCCCACCGGCTTGATGAAAGTCTCGAAATACCCGCTGCCGTAGTTGTAGGTGATCTCGTCTCCCGGCTCGATGTTCCTGATCGCGAGAATCTTGATCGTGCCCTTCACGATGTTGGCCTCGGCGTTCGGCCGGCACGAGTGGTTGATGTACCGCGCGATGTTCCGCCGGTTCGATCCGTCGATCGTCCAGCGGCTGTTGACCTCGAACAGGTATTTCGTCTCCAGATCGTCGGCGAGCTTGTTCGGGATCCGCCTTCCCCAGTACCTGGCGATGAAATCGCCCTTCTTGATCGACGCGGTTGCGAACAGCCCGAGACCTGATCTTGAGCGGCCAACGCGGAAGGGCCGGGACGGCGACACAGTCTTCCTCGACACGGGACGAACCGTGGCTCCATGAACGACACGATGGCGAACGACACGATGCGTGTTGGTCCCTCCCGATTCCGGCTGGCGTCTCGATCTCGTCGATTGCGCCGTGGTGTCGTGAATCGGACTGGCTCGCATCGATTCCCTAACGGCCATGGCGAGGCCGGTCAATATGTCCCAAAATCTCCCTGGCGCGGCAAGGCGGCAGACGACGTCTCGGCTCCTGGCGTGGCAAAATTCCATGGTACTCAGGCGTGTCGCCGGAGCCGAAGGGGCGGGCATGCACGACGTGGTCATCATCGGGGGCGGGCACAATGGCCTTGTCTGTGCCGCTTACTTGGCGATGGCGGGCCTCGATGTCGTCGTGCTCGAGCGACGGGCGATCGTCGGCGGGGCGGCAATCACCGAAGAATTCTTCCCCGGATTTCGCAACTCGGTGGCGTCCTACACGGTGTCGCTGCTCAATCCCAAGGTGATCCGGGATCTCGATCTCGCCGGCCACGGATTGAAGATCGTCGAGCGCCCACTTGCGAACTTTCTGCCGCTCGCCGACGGACGTTATCTGAAAGTCGGGGCCGGCCGCACCAAGGAGGAGGTCGCCAAATTCTCCCATCGGGATGCCGAGCGCCTCGACGGCTACCACGCGCATCTCGAAGCGGTTGCGGACGTATTGCGCGCCATCGTGCTGCAAACCCCGCCCAATGTTGTCACCGGCAGCCCGCTCGCGGCGGTGTCCGAGTGCATCAAGGCCGGCAGGGTCGCCAATCGCCTGCGCCACCTCGGCCTCGACCTGCAGCGTGAGCTCGTCGAGCTGTTCACGGCGTCGGCCGGCGACTACCTCGACGGTTGCTTCGAGAGTGCTCCGATCAAGGCCGCCTACGGGTTCGATGGCATCGTGGGCAACTACGCGAGCCCCTATTCGCCGGGCTCGGCCTATGTGCTGCTGCATCATTGCTTCGGCATCGTCAACGGCCGGAAGGGCGTCTGGGGCCATGCCATCGGCGGTATGGGCGCCATCACGCAGGCGATGGCGCGGGCCGCGGCAACGCATGGGACAAAGATCCGCGTGTCGACCCCGGTGCGCGAGCTGATCGTCGAACGCGGCCGCGTCGCGGGCGTCGTGACCGAACAGGGCGAGAAAATCCGCGCGGCCGCCGTCGCCTCCAATCTCAACCCAAAGCTGCTCTACCTGCAACTCGTCGATGCGGCGGCATTGCCACCGGGCTTTCGGGCGCGCATCCAGAAATGGCGCTGCGGCTCGGGCACGCTGCGCATGAACGTGGCGTTGTCCGAACTGCCCGACTTCACCGCGCTGCCGGGGCGGGCGCTCGCCGAACACCATACCGCCGGCATCATCATCGCGCCGAGCCTCGATTACATGGAACAGGCCTTCTTCGACGCGCGCTCGACCGGGTGGTCGCGGCGGCCGATCGTCGAGCTAGTGATCTCGTCCACCCTGGACGACACGCTTGCTCCGCCGGGGCGGCACGTGGCGAGCCTGTTCTGTCAGCACGTAGCGCCGCAATTGCCGGACGGATCGTCGTGGGACGACCATCGCGAGACGGTGGCGGATCTCATGATCGCAACCGTCGATGCCTATGCGCCCAATTTCAAGCGCGCGGTGCTGGGGCGGCAGATCCTGACTCCGCGCGATCTTGAAATGACCTTCGGCCTGGTCGGTGGAGACATCTTCCACGGTGCCCTCGACCTCGGCCAGCTGTTCTCGGCGCGGCCGATGCTCGGCCACGCCGACTATCGTGGTCCGATTCCCGGATTGTACATGTGTGGCTCGGGCACACACCCCGGAGGCGGCGTCACCGGCGCGCCCGGACACAACGCGGCCCGTGAGATCCTGCGTGATTTCCGGCGCCGGCGTGTGCGCCGCGCACGGTGAGGCGGGGTTGCCGCTTGCGGGCTCGCAATTGCGCGCGTTCGCTGTTGCGTCGCAACGCGAACTCGCACGCTGCGACGATTCGTTCAGGGCAGCGGAGCGCAGGACTGGAGCCGGCGCGGTGTTCAAACCTGACACAACTTGCGACCGATCCGGATCCGGACCGCGGTTGACCTAGGGTCTTTCAACGGAGATGACAATGCGGCGCGCAGCAATAGCCGGGATGGCGAGTCTGGCGATTCTTGGGGCAACGTTGACCCATGCACAGGAACGTCCAGGCGACGGCTTCGGACGCGAATCGCCCGCGCTGACAGCCGAGGACAAGGCCGCGTTCCTTGATGCGCGGATCGCCGCTCTCAAGGCGGGGCTGCGATTGACGCCGGCCCAGGACGCCAATTGGCCGGCGTTCGAGCAGGCGCTGCGCAATCTCAGCAAGCTGCGTGCCGACCGGATGGAGGCGATGCATACGGAGGCTGCACCGGCCGATCCGATCGAGCGCCTCAAGCGCCGCGCCGACGCGGTGAGCCGGATGGGGGCGGCGCTCACGCAGTTGGCCGATGCGGCCGGACCGCTCTATGGGAGCCTCGACGAGTCGCAGAAGCACCGCTTCGCGATGCTCGCTCACTTTCTGCACCCGATGCACCACGGATTCGGGCATGAGATGGGATTCGGGCACCGTCAGGAATTGGGATATCATCATGGATATTATAAGGAGTTCGGACGCCACGAAGGCGACGAGCAGTGACCGCAGGGGAACGGCCGGTGGCCCGTGCGAAATCGAACCTGATCCGCGTCTGCAGAGCGGCGGTGGTGTGGATCCCGATCGTCGCGGCGCCGGCGCTTGCGCAGAACGCGCAGCCCGGTGCTTCTTCGATGCCTCCGCCGCCGGATGCGTCCGCGGCCCCTCCGCCGGGCGCTCTCCCGTCGGGCGCTCCCGGCGAGGCCGGCAGACAACGATACATGCCGGCCGTCGCAAGCCAGGCCGTGAAGCTGCGGGCCGGGCCTGGAACCACCTATGACGTGGTCGCGAACATTCCGGCCGGCAGCACCGTCGGGGTAGGTCAATGCACCGGGGCGTGGTGCGCGGTCGTCTGGCAGGGGCATCGCGGCTTTGCGATCGAAAAGGCGCTCGCGAAAGGCCCGTCAGGACGCTATGGCCGATATCCGCCCGGCGGCAGTCCGGACGGCCCCTATTACGACTATGACGCAGGACCCGACTATGGTCCGGGCTACTATCCCGGCTATTGGGGCCCCGGTTACTGGGGTCCTGGCTACTGGGGCCCCGGCTGGGGCTGTTGCTGGGGCGGGGGCTGGGGTCACGGGGGTTGGCACGGGCACCGGTAGCGCTCCGCTCCTAGGGCTTTGCCGCTCCGCATGCGATCTGATCGTCGATCGTCTGAGATTTGGTGGGGCTGCGTGTCCGGCATCGAGTCGGGTGCAGCGTCGGAACCCGTGCGGCCGCGACAACGGTCCTTTCGCCCGGACTTGAGATCGGCAATCCGGTCTGGTCTAAGTTTGAGCCGAATCGAGGCGCCACGGTGCGCTTCGATTTGATCGAGCCGCGACGACATGCGGGCAGCGTTGGACGCGAGCCTGCGGTGCGACGCGGTCGGCAAATGTTGACGTGGCGCGGGGCGCTGCGGAGGTCTCGAGCACCCGCGGGAGTGGCGTCTCATGAGCGTCTCATGCCCAACAGTCGTGTGTTAACCGCGCATTAACCATACTGAGCTCAGGCTGGTTGCAAGCCACGTCGAGGACCCGGCCCATGAACGTCATCACATTCGCTTCGCGAAAGGGAGGTGCCGGTAAGAGCACCTTGACGGCGCATCTGGCTGCGTTCGCCCATCGGCAGGGGCATCGTTGCCTCATCATCGACGCTGACCCACAAGGCTCGCTCACGCTCTGGCACTCGAAGCGTGGCGACCGCGAGCCGCCCCTGCAGACCGCCGCGCAGGGGATCGACCGCCTTATCGCCTCGGCGATAGTCGAGGGTCGCCAATGGGTGTTCATCGACACCGCGCCGACCATGTGGGTGGTGGTGCAGGAAGCGATCCGCGCAGCCACCTTGGTGGTGATTCCGGCGCGTCCCGGGTTTTTCGATGTCGCCGCCGTGCGTGAGACCGTGGCGATCGCGCGCGACCGCAACAAGCCCTACGCGGTGGTGATCAACGCTGCGCCGGTCAAGCGCGACGACAAGGAATCGCCGGGTGTTCTGCAGTCGCGGGCCGAACTCGAAAGGCTCGCCATTCCGGTTTGGTCGGGGCAGATCAGCCAGCGCGCCGGCTACCTGGCCACGCTCGCGGTCGGCGCCAGCGCTGGCGAGGCCGATCCCGGTTCGCCTGCCGGCAAGGAGATCGCACGGCTGTGGTCGGCGATCGAGCGCTCCGTCGAGGCGATCAATGGCGTCCGAGGGGCGACGAGCGTGATGCACGGCCGCGCCGCCTGATCGGGAAACTTTCGCGGGTCGCCTCACATTCGTTGGGCCGCGGCTGCCTGAGCCCGGCGCCTGACATTCACCCTCTGACGACGACGTGGGCGGGCTTCTCCAACTGGAGTGGGGCAGACGCTGTGCGTGGTCGCGCCGGTTGCGCCGCGCGGCGGTGTCGGATTGCCGAACCCTGCGTCGTACGCCATCCCAGACCGTCGGCATCGCATGCCCCGCCCGCCAAAACCGACAACCTGCGGTCCGCGACTTCTGTGTTATATTGACGCTGAGGAACCGGCTTGCGGTCGAGGAGGAAGCCAATGATCGCTCTCAACGTCAACGGGAAAAGCTACGAGCTCGACGTCGAGCCTGACACACCGCTGTTGTGGGCGATCAGGGAAAACGTCGGCATGACCGGCACCAAATATGGTTGTGGCATTGCGCAATGCGGCGCCTGCACGGTCCACCTCGACGGCGCCGCCACACGGTCATGCTCGCTTCCGGTGAGTGCTGCGGTCGGCAAGCGGATTACCACCATCGAGGGCCTCGCGGAGGGCGGAGCCCTGCATCCGGTGCAGCAGGCCTGGCTCGATCTCGACGTGCCGCAATGCGGCTATTGCCAGAGCGGCATGATCATGGCGGTGGCGGCCCTGCTCAGGGAGAGCCCGAAGCCGTCCGACGCCGATATCGATGCGGCGATCACCAATATCTGTCGCTGCGGCACGTTCCAGCAGGTGCGCGGGGCGATTCACGCCGCCGCCGGCGCTTGAGGGAGGCGGCCATGAATCTTGTCCCGCAAATCAGCCGCCGTGCCTTCGTGGTCGGCGTGACCGCCTTGGGCGGCGGGTTCGCTCTTGGGATGCGGCTTCCGGTCGGCCCCGAGGTGGCCCTGGCCGCCGACGGTGCGCCGGAGATCAATGCCTGGGTCGTGGTCCATCCCGACGATACCGTCGTCATCCGCATCGCCCGCTCGGAGATGGGACAAGGCACTCTCACCGGCCTCGCCCAGCTGGTGGCCGAAGAGCTCGAATGCAACTGGGGAAAGGTGACCACCGAATATCCGACGCCCGGACAGAATGTCGCGCGCAAGCGGGCGTGGGGTGACTTCTCGACCGGCGGGAGCCGCGGGATCCGCGAATCACAGGACTATGTGCGCAAAGGCGGTGCGGCCGCCCGCATGATGCTGATCCAGGCTGCGGCCGATGCCTGGAAGGTCCCGGCTGCGGAATGCAGCGCCGCGCACAGCGTCATCACCCACCTGCCGTCGGGCCGCACGATCAGCTTCGGTCAGGTCGCCGAGGCCGCCGCGAAGCTTGATCCCCCGACGCAGGTCGCGCTCAAGGACCCCAAGGACTGGAAGCTGATCGGCAAACCGGTACGACGGCTGGATACCGCGGACAAGGTCACCGGCAAGCAGGTCTACGGCATCGACGTCACGCTGCCCGGGATGCTCTGCGCGGCGATCAAGGCGTGCCCGGTGTTCGGCGGCAGGCTTGAGAGCTTCGACACCGCCAAGATCGAGGGCATGCCGGGTGTCCGCAAGGTCGTTGCTGTCGACGGCAATGCGGTGGCCGTGGTTGCCGATACCTGGTGGCGCGCAAGGACCGCGCTTGAGGCGCTCCCGATCGTCTGGGACGAGGGCCCCAATGCCAAGCTTTCCAGTGCCGCGATCGCGGATCAGCTCAAGGAAGGGCTCGATGCGGCGCAGGCCTTTGTCGGCAACGAGGCGGGCGACGTGATGGCTGCGCTCGCGGGGGCGGCCCGGCGGGTCGAGGCCGTGTACGGCTACCCGTACCAGAACCACGCCACCATGGAGCCGATGAATGCGACCGCGCTTTACACGGCCGAGAAGTGCGAGGTCTGGACCGGCACGCAGAACGGCGAGGCTGCGCTGGCGGCCGTGATCGAGGCATCCGGTCTTCCGGCCGGCAAATGCGATGTGCACAAGCTGCTGCTCGGCGGCGGCTTCGGTCGGCGAGGCCGCACCGACTACGTGCGCCAAGCGGTCCTGGTCGCGAAGGCGGTGCCTGGAACGCCGATCAAGCTCGTGTGGTCGCGCGAGGAGGACATGACTCACGGCTCGTATCATCCTATCACGCAGGCGAAACTGGTGGGCGGGCTCGACGCGCAGGGAAATCTCACGGCACTGCGCATGCGCATTTCCGGGCAATCGATCCTGGTGTCCCTGATTCCGTCCCGACTTGAGAATGGCAAGGACCCGGCAACGTTCCAGGGCCTGGTCTCGAAGGGGGATGCGGCCTTCGGTTACACGATACCGAATCTGCTGATCGACCACGCGATGCGCAATCCAGCGATTCCGCCCGGGTTCTGGCGCGGCGTCAACGTCAATCACAATGCCATCTATGTCGAATGCTTCATGGACGAGCTCGCCCACGAAGCCGGCCTCGATCCGCTGGAATTCCGCCGCAGGCTGATGGCGGACCACCCCAAGCATCTGGCCGTGCTCGAGGCGGTCGCGGAAAAGGCGGGGTGGGGACGGCCGGCTCCGCATGGCGTGTATCGGGGCCTCGCACAGTTCATGGGGTACGCGAGCTACGTGGCGGCGGTCGCGGAGGTTTCCGTGAGCGACCAGGGGATCCTCAAGATCCACCGGGTAGTCGCCGCGATTGATCCCGGCTACGCCGTCAACCCGGCGCAGATCGAGCGCCAGACGGCGGGGTCGTTCGTTTACGGACTGTCCGCGCTGCTGTACGGCGAGTGTACGGTCAAGGACGGGCGCATCGAGCAGACCAATTTCGACACCTACAACTCGATGCGAATTGCCGAGATGCCGACCGTGCAGACCATTGTAATGCCGTCCGGAGGCTTTTGGGGCGGCGTCGGCGAGCCGACCATCAGCGTTGCGGCGCCCGCCGTGCTCAATGCGATCTTTGCCGCGACTGGCCGGCGTATCCGGTCGTTCCCGCTTGTTCATCATAACATCCGCACGGCATAGTGCGGCATCGTCATACGGGTGGCGACCCGAAGGGTTGCTGCCCGATCGTCTGCTCCGGATCTGGACACCCGGACATGAACAGGTGCAGCCTCTCGTTCGTCGCGACGTTGCTTCTCGTCTCGAGCGCCGGTGCTGTGGCGCAGAGCGCCGAGGCGCCGGCCGGCGCGACCGGGTGCTCCGGCTGCCATGCTGCATCCGCGCAGGTCGAAACGCCGGTGCCGCGGCTCGTCGGTCGCGATCAGGGCGAGATCGCGGGGGCAATGCGAGCATTCCGATCGGGTCTGCGCCAGGGCACCGTCATGAACCGCATCGCCAAAGGATTTTCCGATGACGAAATTGCAGCCATTGCGGCATGGTACGGCGCGCAGAAATGATGGCCGCACAGAAAACATGAGCGTGCGGCCGCACGCGAGGCGATCGAGCCGCCGCCGGTTCCTTAAGCAGCTCGCTACGGGCGCGGCCGCCGCGCTGATTCGCCGGACGGCATTTGCGCAGAGCGCCAGACCCCGCATCGTCGTCGTGGGGGGAGGCTTTGCGGGTGCGAGCTGCGCCCGCGCGCTGCGGATCGCCGATCCTGGCCTGGAGGTAACGCTGGTCGAGCCGAACAGAGCCTTCGTTGCCTGCCCGTTCAGCAACGCGGTCATCGCCGGACTGCGCCCGTTCGAAGCCCAGCGATTCGGCTACGACCGCATCACCGCCGACGGCATCGTGCTTGCGCCCCTGCCGGCGACGGCGATCGATTCCGACGGGCACACCGTGACGCTCTCCAACGGCTCCAAGCTTCCCTATGATCGCCTGGTGCTGGCGCCGGGAATCGATTTCCGCTGGGACGCTCTGCCAGGATACCCGGAGGAGGCGGCCGAAAAAATCCCCCACGCCTGGAAGGCCGGGGAGCAGACGCTGCTGCTGCGCCGCCAACTCGAGGCCATGGAGGATGGCGGGCTGGTGGTCATCTCGGTGCCGGCCAACCCATTCCGATGTCCGCCGGGCCCCTACGAACGGGCGAGCCTGATCGCCCACTATCTCAAGACCAGAAAGCCGCGCTCCAAGCTGATCGTACTCGATGCCAAAGATCAGTTTTCCAAGCAGAAGCTGTTCCAGGGCGCCTGGAAGGAGCTCTACGGAGACCAGCTCGAATGGGTGTCTTTGTCGGATGGCGGGAAGGTCACGTCGGTCGATGTCGCGACCAACACACTGGTCACCGATTTCGGCCGGCACCAGGCAAGCGTCGCCAATGTGATCCCACCCCAGAAGGCCGGACGCATTGCAGAATTTGCCGGAGTTTCCGATCGCACCGGCTGGTGCCCGATCGACCCGATAACGTTCGAGTCGCGCCTCAGGCCGAGCATCCACATCGTCGGCGACGCGACGATTGCAGGGGCCATGCCGAAATCGGCCTTTGCGGCCAATGCGCAGGCAAAGGTCTGTGCCGCCGCCGTCGCCCGGCTGGTGCGGGGCGAAGCGCCGGCCGAGCCGAAGCTGATCAACACCTGCTACAGCTTGGTGGCCCCCGACTACGGCATCTCGGTCGCCGGCGTATATCGGCCGGCCAACGGGTTGCTGGCTGATGTCGAGGGGGCGGGAGGCGTCAGTCCGCTCGATGCGCCGCGTACGACCCGAATCGAGGAAGCGGTGCTTGCCGAAGCCTGCTTCAGAACCATCATCCACGAGGCCTTCGGCTGAGCACGAGGGGGGCGCCGTTGCGCCGGCTTGCTGATGCGAGCCGGCGGGACCGCACTGGCGTTCGTCCTGCTGGCTGCGGTCCCGCCGCGGGCGCAAGATGCGTTGCGGTCCTTTACGGTGGTCGGCGACGCCATCCCGGCTTCCCTCACCGGCGCCGCAGGCGACCCGGTGCGCGGCCGGGCCATCGTGGTCGATCGCCAGCTCGGTCTTTGCCTGCTCTGCCATTCCGGGCCATTTCCGGAGCAGCTATTCAAGAGCACGATCGGGCCGGATCTCTCGGGTGTGGGAGCGCGATGGTCGGAGGGCCAATTGCGGTTGCGGCTGGTCGATGCGAGCCGGATCAACCCGGCGACCATCATGCCTCCCTACTACCGGGTCGAAGGCCTCTCGCGCGTCGCTCCGGCATTCCGCGGCAAGCCGGTGCTCACCGCCGAGCAGATCGAGGACGTCGTGGCGTATCTGGCGAGCCTGCGCCCGTAGGAGAAGGTGAGACGGATGCACCGGAAGCTCGAAACCATTGTCACGCGGCGGCGGGTGGTGATTGCCGGCGGTGCCATTGCGGGAGGATTGGCGCTCGCGTCGGCGCGCGAGATCGATCCCGCCCGCGCCACGCCCGCGTCGCTGCGGGCTGCGATCGATGCCGTTGTCGGCTCGGCGGACGTGCGTGATGGCAGAGTGACTCTCGAGGTGCCGCCGCTCGTCGAAAACGGCAACACTGTGCCGATCACCGTCTCGGTCGCGTCCGCCATGACGGATGCAGACCACGTGACGGCCATCCACGTCTTCAACGAGAAGAACCCGCAGCCGCACGTCGTCGACATCCGCCTCGGCCCCCGC
>Ga0187771_10001104_pt1 | contig 17704 bp, 12 predicted proteins | sample 0116_SJ02_MP15_1_FD_133139 | JGI IMG/M metagenome (GOLD analysis project Ga0187771, IMG submission 133139) | Tropical peat soil microbial communities from peatlands in Department of Meta, Colombia - 0116_SJ02_MP15_10_MG | ecosystem: Environmental > Terrestrial > Soil > Wetlands > Peat | place...
ATGCTTTAGCGTCTCAATGGAGCGCATGTATTGCAGGTCCAACTGATCGATCCACGCTGAGGTCAATTGGTAGGCGGTGTTGCGCGGATCGGCTTCAATGGCCAATGAAATCTGTCCCCTGGCCTCTTCTAAATTCCCAAGTTGTGCCAGGGCCTGAGCCATGAGATGGTACCATTCCCCGGATGTGCCGGTACTCGGCGACAGACTTTTTAGGACGTCCACTGCTTGCACCGGTCTCTCCGCCAACAGGTTGGCGCGGCAAAGCAGAAATCCGATCTCAGGCTCATGCGGTAAGACGTGGTCAGCACTCTCCAAAAGCGCCAGGGCCTTCTGCGCTTGCCCATGAGTGAGGCAAAGGCGCGCCAGCACGACCTCGAGGGTAGCGTTCTGCGGGATGGCGGCCATCGCCTTGTCGATTGATTGGATTGCCGCCGGCGTATCCCCGGATTCGAAGTCTGCCCGCACGAGATTCACCCAAAGCACGGGGTCACTGGGTGAGTGCGCAAGAGACTTGCGCAGATAGGGAAGCGCTGATCCAGACTCTCCGCCCTCCAAAAGGGCTACTCCAAGGGAGTATTCCACCTCGCCGTTATCTGGCTCCTGTGCAGCTGCGAGTTTTAATTCACGAATGCCCTGGCCGGTCTTTTGAAGCTTGAGGTAAGCGAGCCCAAGGTTGTAGTGGACGCTGGCCGGCGCGTATCCCAACTGGACCGCACGCTCAAAATGGGCAATCGCTTGGTGCACTTCTGCCGTGCGCATCTCGGCTGTGGCTAGGTAAGAGTAATTCTCGCCCGAGGGTTCCCGCTGAACGAGAAGTTTGAAGGTCTCTTCCGCGGTGGCGAATTCGCCGGCCTTAAAGGCTTGTATTCCCTTCTGCCTCAGCTCCTCCAGAGACTCCCCGAGCAGATTCGCTGCCATTAACGTACCGGCCAGAATTAACGCCGCAGATCTCATCGGTGCCTCGGACCGGGATTCAGAACATTCCGCCTCACGGCGTTACGCTATCACACGGTCCCCGCTACTTCAACTTCGCACTACCCCCAGGCGCAATCGATTCTCAGCGTGCTGTAAGGCTGCAATGTAATGACAAGTGTCGATTGAGAAACAGGGATTTCGAGCTTCGCTTCCGAACGAAACTCTTCGGGGTGAGTCATAGCCTGTGGCGCTCGGATAGCATCCAAGGCCCGTACAAAAGCGCGGCTCCCTTCGACGGGCGCGATAGCGCACTCTTGCGTTTCATCTGTGAGGTTCGCGACCAGAATGTGAAGACCCTCACCCGTCCGCACAGCAAGTGCTTGGATCTTGAGCGGATCGGAAGAGTCACAGCTGATTACCTCCCCGTCTTTAAGGTCCGCCACATCCGCGAAAACATGATAAACGGGGAAGACCATGCCCGGAAATGAATGAAAGACGCTAGGGAGCGGGCACCCTCGGTCTGTCTCCTTGAGCCCGCGCCAACCCGTGGTCTCGTAGAAAGTGAGTGAGGACGCGCCCGCTTCAGCAAGCTGCTTAAGGCTACCTACTGTCCAGGCCGCCGCGAACAGCGACATCTGGCGAGCGTCGACGGCACTCGGGAGTTCTCCGGGCAAGGGTGGGGGCTCGGGGCCAATGGCGTCAGGATTGAATCGAGGTTTGAGAGTAATGGGGCTGATAACAATGGGTTGCTTCCCGCAGAATGCCCGCGCGCTGGTAACTGTGTCCCGCTGCCCCTCCAGATTCTCGACCAGCGATCTTTCGTCGAAGGAGTGAACTTGGGGATTAATTGCATAGGCAACGCCGTCCAACTCCGAGATGTCCGGCCGCAAGCGGTTTATCTCTGCAAAGTTGAGATTCGTGCCGCCGCAGATTGGAACGTTCGGGATGCTAGGGAGCAGTGCCCCGCGCGCGATCTCAACCCACTTCGCCGCGGTGGTCGGCTCCATGTCGTGGAACACGAGGACGCGCGAGACCGGAACCGCCAGAGGGAGATGGGAAGCAAGTCTGTGAAGCTGCCGATCGGCATCGTCCGTGACAAACAGCGCCAGCTCCAAGCCACAGTTCAGCAAGCTGCACTCACGTTCGGCGCGCGCCAACTGCCGGTCAACCGCCTCTTTGGCCAGATGCAGGTCAGCACGCAAATGATCGAGGCGCAGTCGGCCGAGCAATTCCGCGTCGTGGGATGAGAGAGCCTCCTCATGCGAGGCAACGCCTAGCCCGATTTGCGGCAGCAGCCGCCGTAGTGACGGACCTACGTGAAGTTGCACTGTAGAGCTCTTCAGAGTTCCTTGCGCGGGACAACCTTGCACCGTGACTGTCACCTTTTGTTTGAACGACTGCCCGCTATGCGCCTGAAAAGGGTAGCCGAGGGAGAGAGGAGTGCAATAGGTCTTGAAGGAACCATCCGTCCAGTTGCGTTGATCCTCCATCTCAAACAGGTCGCCTTCAAAGTCGAACTTCACCTCTATGCCATTCTTCAGCGAAACCGTAAAGGAGGAAACCGAGGGGAACAGAGGCAAGTAAAAACCGGCTTCATAGCGTTGGGGAGCGATCCAGGTGGGTAAATTCCCGCTCACCAGAACCTCCGGGCTAATCCCGGTGTAGGCTTGTCCGCAGTACTCAGCGAGCGGGTGCAGCAGGCAAAAGCCGATGCGGCAATACGAGAAATCACGCATCGCCTGGCCGTCCATGCTCAGCGTGATCGTTCCATCGGGCTCGCCAGTAATCGCGGCATGCCACTGGAGTTCGAGGTTGCGAGAGGAATTTTCCGCGTCGTAAGTGATGGCGAAGCGGTCGTTACGAACATCTGTTGACACGTTCGTTAAGCGCGCGGGGATGGTATCCCAATTCTCATCACGCGCAGAAACGTAAACACGACGTAATATCTCGACATCTCCCAGCCGGACGCCTCGCAGGTCGCCTCCTTCCCATAATGCCGAAAGCGGCCCGGCACGCAATAGGGTCCTTCGTGGCGGCGGTTCATCACGCCCATACCACAATTCGTGCACTGTCAAGCTGCGCGGATCGGCTTTTCCGCTGCCCATGCGGTCCTCCCCCTCATCCATCTCGTTCTACGCCACCCCTCTGCGGCTGGGACCTCGCGCCAGGATCGGCCAGACATCCACCACCCGACCGTTTTCGACCACGTGGTAAACGTCGTTCAGGTTCGTGGTGCCGCTACAATACCCCACGATCACTTCCACCGGCTCGCCATCCTCAACCGCTCGTGGCCCTCCACGTCGAGCAGCGTGTGCTCTTCGTGAACAGCCCGGACCTTCGCACAAGGGTCCACGTGGGCGGGTGGCCCCAAGTCCATCGCCATAACCTCCGCGCCGCAATCGAGAATCGCAGTTCTTTCATTTCGGCTGACGACCGTCGCAAGCAGACTAACCGCCGGCGTTGTCGGTTCATCCGGTCGCGCGCCAATCGATCTGCGATATGCGTCGAGGACCGGCTCCTGCCGCAAGCGACGGGATCAAACAGTCACTGGTCGCTCCCCTCTTTTTGAAGATAGAGCACCCAGTCATGGAGGCCAGGAGCGGTAAAGGGCTGCGTTTTTCCACCTGTCACTGCGGACGACTCCCCGAAAAGGCCGTTGCGCGGGTTGAACCACCTTGCGCGTAAACTGCCCGGCATCCCTTCGAGGTCCACGTCCACGTTGCCCCCTTGAGGCAGGTAGAGAACGGCTTCGCGTTGGCTGGCCAGGGCGTACGCATCCCCCGAGCGTATCAAATCGGCGGGATGCATTTCCCAGAAGCGAACTTGCCGGGTGAAGTCTGCCAGATGCCCTAGTTGCCGCCGCAATTCCGCGCGCCGCAGCCCTCGTTCGTCACCGCCAACCTCGGGTTGGAAACTGTAATCCGTGTAGTTCACATGGCCGCCGCTCACCAAGGCTGTCCAAAATCCTCTCCGCTGGACTGGATTATCGTTGCTCTCAATGCCATCCGTGTCGTATATCAAGGGTTGCTTAAGGTCACGCGCCGCGAGTAAGTTGGCGTGAAGTTGTGCTAGGTCCCAGGTTTTCCACGACTTGGTGTGGTCATTCTGAGGGTTGGCTCCGTACGAAACCCCTCCGTAGTCATGGTCGGGCAGATCCAAAGGCATAACGAGATGTTGGCGCGGCTTGCTCTTCTCGTAATCGTGGACGAACTTTGCGACGCTGAGTTCCCAGTCGAGGTTGTAATAGTTCTCATTGGAAACCTCGAAGAGGATATTGTCAAAATCGTTTACGGCATCCAGAAGTCGCCGCAGATATGCCTTCTCCACCTCTAACACCAGCGTATTCCCCAATGAACAAGACCCCTGTTCCGGATCTGTGCTCACCCCTGTCGCCTTAGGGTCGCCGTCCACTTCGTTGACGTTGTTAGCCCGGTTGTAGGCATGAAACTTCCACAGGGCCGGGATCCTGAAGATCCAGCCGTCGATGAGGACAAGATGTAAATAGACCCCGCGCGCGCGGGCCGCTGCACAGGCGGCCGCCACGCGTTCAAAGTAATAGGGATTGAACTGTGTCAGATCGTATTTGGGCCTGCCGTCGTTCGCCAGCCCCGGCCCTGTACGCAGGTAAGGCAGAATGTTGAACCGGTGATACTCGTCAAAGGGTGTTTCGCTGTCGTATTCGGCTTCCACCCCGTAGAAGATCCAGAGCTTGGCAAAGTTTAAACCGTTGTTTTTGAGGGTATCGAAGAAGATCTGATAGTCGAAGTTCGGGTCGATCGGGGTGCCGGTCGGGGCGGTGGGGCTGGCTTCGTAATCGCCAATCATCACGACAGGCTTCCCGTCTGCGGACTGGAAATAGGCAGGGTTGGCAGGGTAAATGGACAGAGCCTTACTGCTGGGGGCCTTCGACACGATTTGACCTGCGCCAGGGTGACAGACGCTGAGCAGGCCGGCAGCCACTACTACCAGGGCGAGGATGCGCGTACGGTTCACAATCGGGACCTCCTACTTCTCCTCATGGATGTCGATTCCGTATCAGGGATAGCAACCTGCGGCAAACTACAGCTTTTAGTACCATAGGGAGGAGGCCAGATAAGATTGAAGCTGCCTGCGCAGGCTGCTTTCCGGCCTCCCCCAAGGATTCTACCGGCCTCCCAACTTCCCCGCCATTGCTGCCTCGTCACTTAGAAGACGATCTTGAGGCTGAGTTGAATGGTGCGACCCGGAGACGCGCTGGTGATTGCGCCAAGTTGCGCACCTGACATATTGGCAAGGGGGTTACTGAAATTGGCGTGGTTGAAAGCGTTGAAGAATTCCGCGCGAAACTGCGTCTTAGCCCGCTCAGTAATGGTAGTGTTCTTGAAAAGGCCAAGGTCCCAGTCCTCGTAGCCTGGGCCGGTTAAGACGTTGCGGCCGAAATTACCCAGGGCCGGGACCGGGCAACTGCCCTGTACCAAGGCCACAGGGCATGGCAGAGCAAATGCCGCGGCGTTGAACCATTCGTTTAGGTAAGCTGCCTTGTTGGGATGGGGAATGTGAGGATCACCCACCAATTGCGGACGCGTCTGGCCGAAATTCTCATACGCTGCTCCCACCATCTGGGTATCTTGCCCGGTGACGACATTGATGGGGAGCCCGGTCTTGTAACTGGCAATTCCTGTGAATTCCCAGCCGTTGGTCAGTTTGCGCAGTGCAGCCGAAGATCCGTGCATTTCCGGCAAGAGGGACACGAACGAGAGAGCGAAAACATGCGCGCGGTTGAAATCTGAAATACCATGGTCAAATTGGGGATCAAAGGGATTAGTTACACCGTCACCTTCGCTTATACCTGAATCCGAATCGAGGCTCTTCGACCACGTATACGAACTCAACACCGTGAAACCATGGGCCATGCGGTGTTCCGCCATCAACTGGAGACTATGGTAGCTGGAATTGGCGTCCGTCGTTCCTCGCACCATGCCGGAATACCAGGGATTGTAAGGACGGCGGTCTTGTTCATTATCCGGGGTTGCACCGGGTCCGGGTATGGCGGGATTCGCCTCGATTTGGTTGAAGAGGTGTCTTCCCTGAGCGCCGACGTAAGCAGCCTGCGCACTCCAGTTGGCGCTCAACTGTCTTTCCACGGTGAAATTAAACTCCATGGTGTAAGGCTGTGTTTGGTTCCAGTCCTTGAAAAAAGTCGAGATGGGGAGAACGAAGCTCGTAGAGGACGGGAAAATGGAAGGTTCCCCCGCCAGAGGGTTGCTCAAGCCGCCGGGCGGATTAATAAGGTACGAGTAGACTTGGAAGGGTGGGGATTCTACGACGGTCCCGGAGTCCTGGATGATTGTCCCAAAGAACACTCCGAATCCACCCCGCACGGCCGTCTTGCCATTTCCAAACATGTCCCATGCAAACCCTACTCGCGGGCCAAAGTGCGCCCACCGAGTGGGGACTAATCCCGGCGGGATTCCTTTATCGCCTGGATAAACGAAGTCAGGAGGCGCGTCAGGAAACTTAGTCGATTGATTGGGGGGAAGGAATGTGCCGAACACGCGCTCCGGCGAAACCCAAGGCGTTTGCAGGTCCCAACGGAGGCCCAGATTCAATGTCAGCCGAGGGGCGGCTTTAACGTCGTCCTGCACGAATGCCCCGGCAATGGTATCCGTCGTGTCGTCAAGGGTATTGCCCTCAAGAGTTTGAAAAGCGGTTACATCGCCTAACAGAAAGTCGGCGATGGGATCACCGGTAAAGCTGCCGTCGAACAAGCTCTGTGACGGGACAAGCCAATTACAGGTGAATCTCATGCGCTGCCTCCAGATCTGGAAGCCGGTCTTTACAGTGTTTCGGCCCTTGATCCAGGTCAGAGTGTCGGTGAGCCAATTGTCTCTCTCATCGTCAAATCCCACCACGTTGGGTTCCAGGGTAAAGTCGCCACGGACAATTATCCAAGGCGGAACACCAACGGAGGGAAACTGCGAACCCAAAGAATTCAGGTCGAAGTGATTGCTACTTTGAAATGGATCGTTGTCGGGGATGGCTCCCACATGAAAGTCATTCAGGAGGCTCGGGCCAAGCGTCGACGTGAGCGCTGCGGTCACGCTGGTGAAGTACGTCGCCCTGGATCCGGGCGACCAACCGGGCACATTGGTGCTACGCGAGAGGGCAAACGTCTGGCTGTCGCTGCTGTGAAACCAGGTTATGGCCAAGCGGTGCTTCGGCGTAATGTCGTAATCACCCCGAACGAGCTCCTTGTTTACGTTCTCGGGGGCCGCACCAAAAGTGATGAGCCTGCCGTCGGGTGGAGGGCCAACGGGTAGCTTAGCCAAAATGTTCAGCGCCACTTGATTCAGTTCTCCATGGGGTATGGTATTGTTCGGAAAGGGCTGGCCCGTAGTGGGGTCGGTGATGGTATGGTCGAAAATTCCGTTTATTTGATCCGCAGTCGGCAAGAAAGCTGAGCTAACCGCAGCCGCCGTGCGAACCCTCAGGCCTTCATAGTTTCCGAACAAGTACAGGCGTTTCCGATGGGGCATGGGAATATAATAGCCTCCAGAGGCGCCGAACTGGTTCTGCCTGGACGGGGTTACGTCAGGAAAAAAGAAACTACGCGAGTTTAAAACGTCGTTGCGCAGGAATTCGTAAGCCGAACCATGCAGTTGGTTGGTTCCCGATTTCGTCACGGCGCTGAGGCTGGCGCCATTGTTGCGACCGAACTCTGGCGCGTAAGAGTTCAGCAGCATTCTGAATTCTTGAATGGCATCCGGAGGGGGGAGGAGGAGTCCGTTATTGAACACCAAGCCTTGGAAGAGGGCGCCATCCACGTATTCGGCAAACATGTTACCCCGTCCGCCGTTAATATTCATGTTGATCCCACTGTCCAGATTAACCTGTGATTGCGGGGCATAGACGTCGGATACGCCGGGTTGCAATGCCGTCAGGGCAACCACGTCCCTTCCTGAAAGCGGGAGCTCGACGATGCGCTCGGAATCAACCAGCCCGCTTACCTGGAAGGATGCTGTGTTTACCATGGCCACTTGTTCAGAGACTGTCACACGCTGCGCTAGCGTACCGACGGCAAGTTGGATATCCGCGCGCGACTGCTCACCCACCGTCAACTGAATCCCTGTACGCTCATAGCGTGAGAAGCCGGACTTCTCCGCGGAAAGGTCGTACGCGCCCACGGGAAGCGAGGGCATTTCGTACTCGCCTTCGGCGTTGGTCTGGGTTGTCCGGACGTATCCCGTTTGTTGTTGCCGGGCTGTGACGGTCACATCTGGCATCGGCAACCCCGATGGGTCCGTCACATAACCGAGCAAGGTTGATGTGCTGGCTTGGGCAAAGAGCGGTAGCGGTCGAAGTGCCAGAAAGACCAGAATCACGACTCCGAGAAGAAAAGGAACACAAGCTATCATTGCAATCCCTGGCGCCGCGCTATTCCTCGGCGCCATTCGGGGAATCCGGGAGCCCTTCTCCGGGCAACACCCGGCGAAGGACCAGCCCGAAAGGAAAGTGGTAGACAATTTACGGTCCCGCCTCGCAACCCCCCGGCCGGCCTGGACCGTGTAGTTCATGAAGGTGGCAGCATGCAAGCTTTTCATCATGATTCCTCCAGTTTGCGCCCGTACCCGACGTGAGGGAGCGGCTACTCCGCTACCCTTCAAGCTGCCGCTCCGGTTGGAGCGACAGCGCAAGAGCGGACCTACCCTTCACTGGGCCTCAGCATCCTCAGCGACCCAACTCCCGGCGGTCGGCAAATAAACCTCGAACGTCCCTTGCGGCTGATGCGAGGCCTAAGCGCAGTCGTGCTGGAGATTTAGCACGCTTCTGTCGAACTTTGCCGGCTAGCCGCATAACGTACCTTCCGGCACTTGGGTCTTTCTCTACTCTTAATCTCTCCATCAATTTCACAAATCTGCTGGAGACCCAGCACTACGGCTATTCAGATACTCTTCTTCTGAATGAACATCTATCACTTTCATGCTTTTTTTTGTCAAGAAATTGGCATTAAAGACTCGCCCGTGCTCAGTCGCATTTTCGAGTTTCTCGAGCGCATGGCGGGCAGCCGAGATCCTGAGGTAGTCAACCCGTTAGGGGTCAGGGTTTTGGAAGAATCGCTCGGCTATCCGAATAAAGTCGGAGCGTGGGAATACATGGGGCCAGAGACGAAGAGGCTTGCCCGCAAGATGGCCCATGCCTTCCGTCGTGAGGCAAACGCGCCACACGAGTAAGCTGGGCCAGCGGTCGCTCGGCAGTCTCCTCTTTGGCTGCCCCGTGTTGGTGCCCTGGCCGGCCCTTGTTGCCGGTGCAACGGCGTGGCGGTGCTGGCGCAGCGGGTTCAGGGGTCACGACCACAGAGCTAAAGGGTAGATCAGCGCTAGGCGCTGTGATTCAGACAAAATGTCGCTATCGCCACCGCACGCCCAAACAACTCTCCTCCGGGGAGAACGACCTATCACGGAATTCCTATCCAAGCAAACTGGGTACCGTCAGCTTCCCATGAATTACCGGTACCGCTGACTCCCGACATAGCAGATTCAGTATCGTACCGAAATGGTGACGCGATTCCACGGCCCCCACAGCTCCACCACTTCTTGCTGGGCATTCCATTTCCACTCCTTCGTTCCACTGACCGTAAGGTTGGGGGCTTTAACTGGGAAAGCTGGCCGCAAACGCAGATTGACCGTCATATCTGGATGGGGAGATTCCATCTCGACCTGCGCCTCCAGTCCCTTACCGGCCGGGCCCACACGAAGGCTTACAGGTCCCCAGCGTGTTGGGACGCGGCAGGCCGAAAAGCCGTGTGCGTACCAGTCGCTGGGTACCGCACCTGCCAGCCATAATTCCGGCTTCTCCCACGGCTCCCACGCAATCATCCAGCGCAGCAACTGCGGTCCCACTACCTGCGCCGGTACGCAGTAATCGCTGGCATAATCTCGTTTGTCATCCCCTCTTATCGCTGCGGACTCATAAGCGGTGAAGGTGCCCGGCGTTTGATGGTAGGCGAGATGACCGTAAAACCCCAGCAAGTAATGCTTCACTTGGTCGGCCTCCAGCAGACCCCACGCGTAGTGAGCGTACGGCCAATCATCCATGACATCCTCCAAGCGGGTCGTCCCAGCCACCTCTCCCCCGTGGCTCGTCCGGTACGCGATGATGGCATCCCGCATGTCCGGCGGCAGCATTCCGGCGGAGAGCATCTCCGGCCAATAGCGGTAATTCGTGTAGGAGGCGAACTCGTCCTCTGTCATGTTACCAAAGGGCCTTTTCATCCCAACGATCGGTGGCAGGAAAGGAGAGGTCGCAGTGTGTTGGAATTCCCGGCGCAACGCGGCTAACACGTTGCCGCTGAATTTCTCATTCTCTCCGAGTAGGTTCTTCCCGAGTTGCTCGAAAGCAGCATCATTACTTCTTTGACCGGCCTCGCTGAGTAACCGGCCCATTTCCTCGAGCCCTCGCCAGCACCACACATCACTGGAAAAGTAGAACCTCTTGTCCTTACGCGTGTCCGCCTCAGCGCATCCCCAGAGTAAGCCGTAATAGGGCGAATCGGGCGGGTACTGCTTCCAGTTCGCGTTCATCTGCGCCAAAAGCGAATTGCATATGCGCTGCAGTGGCGGCAGGTACTCTTGCAGCCAGGCCGTGTCCCCCGTGATCCGCACATACCTTGCTGCCACGGCCAACAACTGGCCGTATTCCGAAATCGCCGGACCGTAGTAATCGAAGGTCCCATCTGGCTTGACGAAGTGCGAAAGATAATAGCTTAGTCGCACCTTGACCTCCTCTGTGAATCCCCAGTCCAGCAGGCACAGATTGAGCAGGATGGTCGTTGGCGGGAAAGTGTCGTGTTCCTTGGCGCCGTAGACGCCCACTCCATATTTCGGGTAGTTTCCGACCTCCGAGATCAAGGCGCGCACGAGTGCGGCCTTGCTCGAGTCGCTCACGCGCGGTTCTGGCACCTCGAGCTGAATCCCTTTTGCAAGGAACTTCTCCCACTCTTGCTGCACGCTCAATAGCGCGCGGTAGAAGGGAGCCCCGTCTTTGACCGGCTGTTGTCCCGGCAGTCGCCAATAAGCTCGTTTTCCTTCACCCGTTCGCAAGCAAACGTAAGTCTCAAGTTTCTCCTGTCCGGTGACGAAAGCGATCTCTTCCCAACTTGAGTTCGCGCCGGCATTTGAAAATGCATAGTCACTGACAGGGAGATATTGCCCAATCAAGCCCTGTTTAGTGGTTGCGACCATGCCGGCTGACTCTTGCAGGTTGGACGCGGGGTCAAACAACACCTGCTCCAGTTGTCGGTGATGCACTCCCAATCCCAGCCGCCCGTCCGGCCAAACAATAATCTTTTGGCTGGATGTTGCCGTTCCCAAGAACGTATAAGTTCGAAGCGGCGGTAGCAGGCCGGCTACAGTTTCATAGTCGGGCTCGTTCTCTTGTCCAAGAATTTCCTGCCCCAGCACATCCTCCTGGGCTCTGAGGATGCGGTCGAAGTATTGAGGAGGAAAGGCTTTCGCAGTTGGCAAGTTCCCCAATTGTCCTATTGCCTTACGTATTGTGGCGACTGGCCCCTTCTTTCCTATGTAGGCGAGGATGCCCCAGTGCGGGAAGTCCTGTTCCAACACCGCCAGAGACGCCGCTTGAGAGATGACAGCTACTAGCTCCCACTCACGAAAGTGGTCTCCAACGCCGAGCACCTTGGAGGATTTATCCGGCCATTCCAGCACGGCCCCACCCTCATGCAATTCCACGAGGCGAGGCCATACGATCGAACTCCGTTCTGCGGCTTCTTCGGCGGGGTAATATTCGTCCGTCCCTAGGTCCGCGAGTCCTGACAACCCAAGTACCACTGTCATGGCTAAACCAAATGCGGCGGCCCTGGGCGTTATGATTCTCATCGACGTTCTCCGTTAGATTCAATTCCGCAGGTAGATTGAAGTTGCTCAAAAATGCAAGAATCATTGTGCTGCTACTATAGAGAGCTGCGCGGCCAAATCACGCAGCGCTCGTTCCGGCTGGACGCGCCCCGAGAGGACTTCGACGAGCGAGTTGCGAATCGCCCTATCCATCGGTTCCCAACGCATAAGGGGGAGCCACTGGGCCTGATCCAGGACGGAAGTGAAGACCCGCCAAGCAGGGTCGCTCCGGAAGTAATCATCCGCGCCCACATCCATTCGTTCTGGGACCATGCCTAGCCGGGCCCATCGAAGCCTCCAGGAGGGCTGGTAAGCAAACTTGATGAACTCCAGTGCGGCATCCTTGTGCTTCGAGCCCCTGAGTAAGACGAGAAGATCGGTCACCAGTTGTGTGATCTGTTCTTTCCTCTTCGGAAGGGGAACCACACTGAACGGAACTGATGGCCTAGAGGAGCGGAAAGTCGCAATGGCCCACGGACCCGTTTCAACCATGGCGGCCTTTCCTTCGGCGAAGAGCGCCTCCGCGCAGGGCCTGTTGCATTTGAGCAAGTCAGGTTCGGTGACGTGATACTTGCACACAAGGTCCCGGTAAAACGCGAGCGCTTCGAGCGCTTCCGGCCGCTCCAGCGCCACCTTGCCATTCTCGTCGAAAATCTTGCCGCCATTGCTCCAGAGGAAGAAGTAGAAATTATCAGCGGTATCGAGTTCGGGAGCGCCGGGAAGTGCCAAGCCGTATACCTGCGGGGGGGTGATTGAGCTTCTTCGCATCGGCCAGCAGGTCATCCCGGGTGCGCGGGGGTGAAAGCCGTGCCTGGCGGAACAAATCTGTACGGTAGAAAAGGGCCTTCGTGGAGGCGGCCCAGACCATTCCCAGGATCTCGCCCTTGTACCTCGAGCGCTCCAGCATGGCGTGATCGAACTCGTCCATGAACCCAGCCGGGAGCTGAGCCGGGTAACGTTTCAGGAAAGGAGCGAACTCGGCCAGCCAAACGTCGGGGATGATGGTCAGGTATGGCCCCTGCCCAGTTGAGATCCAATCTCTTATTCTATCGTGAGCAACTTTCCATTCATTGAGTTCAACAACGATTCGTCGTCCAGGATGCGCACGCTCGAAAGCTTGTACAAGGTCCCTGTAATATTCTTCCTGCCCAATGAGGTGGTACTTCCAAGCCACAAATCGGACTTCCATGGATGGCTCATTCGCGGCGAACAGGATCTCACCCAACGAGCATCCCAAGAGAACGATAGACACGAGGCTGTAGTTGCTGAATACCATTGTACCTGGTCAGTTTGAGTGAGCTGGAGACGTGGCGCCGACCTCTTCTTCCACCAATTTATAGCGATTGGTCGCCGCATCCCGTTCCCTGGCTGCTGCGGTCATCTCCGCCAGTTTCTTCGCAAGCTTTGGATCACGCTTCGCGCGGCGATGAAACTACTTCCCCAGCTCGCCGCTCGACGCTTAAGGCCAAGCCCGCCGTGAGGGCCAAGCCGATCGCCACAACTTTGACCACGTCAAAATGCTCCTTTAAGATCAGCCCCGCCAGCAACACAGTGACCAATGGATAGAGAGCTGTAAGCGGTGTCACAATCGAAGCCTTCCCCCAACGGTAGGCAACGAATAGAGTTAGCGTGGCCCCGTTCATCAAAAGACCGACGAGGATCCCCAAGCCCCAGTTTTTCATCGAGACATTCCATTCCACGGACCCCGTAGCGATGATCACAATCGCCAGCAGAACATATCCGAGAGAGTAGAAGATGGTGGAAAGTTCGTCGGAAATGTGGCGGGTGGCAAATTTCATGGTGATGCAGGCGACGCCAAAGAGGACTAAGGCTATCAGTCCGTACATCATCCAAGCTGAGAAAGCGCTCCTCCAGGTCACGGTCGCACCCAGACTTTCACGAGGGCTGAAGAGGTAAATGGCAAACAATGCAAGCCCAATCCCCAGGGTTTGAATTCGGTTCAACCTCTCCTTGAGAAGGAATCTAGCCAGGATAACTGTCACTAAGGGATACATTCCCGTGAGAGGAACGACTACTGACCCCTCGCCGCCTATCTGGAGCGCTTTATACAAGGCCACATTGCCACTTCCGCCCAGAACGCCTGTGAGTGTCGCCAACGCGATTCCGGCGCCGAAGTTTGTTCCTTTTCGCAAGTTTTGTGAAAAGCCGAGGATCAGGGCCACGGGGAGAAGACCTATTGTCGAAAGGACCTGCACCGTGAGGGGCGAAACTTCTTTTGTTATCACGGTCGAGACGAAACCCCAAACGCCAAACAGAGCAATAGTAATCAAACTAAAACTCAACCAGCGGGGCATTTGTAACCTCATTTCCTTCTCGAAGTAGGTTCTTAAGGAAAATCAACTTTGGGGGGCGCGGCTGTCCTTCAAAGAGCAATAAAGCTCGTACACCTTGGCGGGCAACTCCCCCTCGTTGAGGACAGCGCGAAGCGCTCGAACGAATGCGAGTGGAGCTTGGGCTTGAAAGGTATTCCGCTCCATGTCGACACCTGCGGCGCCTGGGACTGAAGATTCTGGCCGGCCGATTCCCTATCCCCCAGTCCAGAAATTCCGCTCCTCTGATGCAAAACCCGGCGCTTTGCGAGCAGACCCCAGCACCGTGAGTCCGCGCTTCTGATGACTGAGTACTGTCTGCCAGTTGATCCTCCCTCTGATTCGCGCTTGCCTCCACCGCAGCAGCGAACAGAATAGGTCGTAAACTAGAACTGCAGTCCTTGTCCTAGGCCCACCAGCCTGCTATTGTAATTCGCTGCGATCCAGCGTCTATCACGACCGGATAATTCTTTGTCAAAAAAGAGCTTTCAACTCAACTCGCGTGCCACGGAGCCTGATGATACCATTCGTCGCGGCCAGACCCTATGGAAACCTCTGGCTGAGCGGAACCGTTAGGGCTGAACTTCAATTTCGCCTGAGGGCGCACAACTGGAAAGACGAACCCGCCCAACGTTAGATCTGGGATCGACTGGGGCGTGACCTCCATCCTGACGCCACGGGCGAAGTAGGGTCTTGCGCACAGGCAATGATCATATTAGATTCTGATGCTCAGGATCTGCAAACCAGGCGAATGAGGTAGATTGGTGCGCCTAAGCCGCTCGCTATGGAAGAACGCCGACCGAGAAGGCATCCCCGTTGTCAATGCCGAAGGAGTATATCTGTGTGACTTCGACCCAGCATTCCCGATCGAGGTAGGTTTCGACATACACGATAGCCGTCATAACATCCGTATGAACCGCCATGACTCGTTTGAGGTGATCTACGTCTACGAGGGTCAGGGCTTCGTTCAGATCCAAGAGCGTCGTTTTCCCATCAATAAAGGTAACTTGGTGGTCCTTGGGCCGAACCTCTATCATCAGATCGCCTGTTGTCCCAGTACGAAGCTCAGGCTACCTTTTTTGCATTTCCGATCTGAGGTGTTAATAGGCGGCGCAGGCGGAGAGGAGGAGCAGTACCTTGCACCGTTTTTCTGCCAGGATGCGGAGTTCCCGAATGTGGTTTCTCACTCTACCAGGGTCCCCGATAAAGTGCTGGAGCTAATGGTGAGAATCCACGGGGAACTTCCCCCACGGAACGACGTGGCACGGCTGGCCGTGAAGACGTATCTAAGGACGCTGCTCTTGCTCCTGCTTCAGCACTACAACCACTACGTGGGAGTGCATGACGCTCTCGAACGCAGACAGCAGGATTTGCAACGCCTTCGCCCCCTCTTTCAGTTCATCGACCAAAACTACGGCGAAGTTATCCACACGGACACAGCGGCCCGGCTCTGCGCTATGAGCAAGGTTCAATTCATGAGATTCTTCAGAACGATCACGGGCCAGTCCTTTCTCAATTATTTGAAGCGCTTCCGGGTTGCCAAAGCTCAATCGCTGCTTTCCACAAGCGATGAAACCATTGCCAAGATCAGCGCCCTTTTGGGGTTTTGCAGCCAGAGTCACTTTGGCAGGACCTTCACTGGCTTGGTGCGACTGACACCCCTCGAGTACCGGCGTCGCTTTGGAATGAAGCGCGAAACGAATGTCAGCGGGAAAGCGCACAGGTTCCCGCCGCACGACTATCGCAGGGGAGCGAACGGGCCAGGGGCCACACCCTGAACTGGGAATTACTTACAGGTGGTGCCTGCCGGCGTGCGAAATCGAGCTCGCTTTATTTTGGAGGGTTTAGCTTTTGAACCGATGAAGCAGTTCCCGGTTCATTCGAAGCTGGAGCAGAATGAAAAGTAAAGAGTAAATTCAGACGTTCGGAACGCGCTTTTTGTACTTTTGAATGGCGTGCGGCCATCCCGTACTCGATTGCCGGTAAGGAGGTCGACCGCGGGACCCATGACGTAACGACCGTTTTCTAGCCTGAAACTTGGCAACAATTTGGCAACATTAAGTGCCGAAAACCATGCAAAACGGTGAGGCAGGGTGCGGGAAAGTACAAAGCAAACCAACAGGATAGAAATTTATATCCAGACTCTGGATCTGCGTATCGGGGTTCGAATCCCTGCCTCCCAGCCATTCATGCGGAAGGACTTCCTTAAGACCGCCGATTCCTGCCGAGCTTTTTTGTTGCGGCTGTATTGCGGATTGTTGCGGACTGGTCACTGCATCGAGTCTTTCCACGAACGCCACATTAGCCCCTGGAATCAGATGCCCGTATATGTCCATGGTAACCTGAATCGAGCTGTGCCCCATCTGGTCTCGCACGTAGGCGAGCGAGGCCCCGCCCTGAATCAGTAAACTGCTAAATGTGTGGCGGAGGTCGTGAAATCGAATCTTTCGGAGTCCCGCGCGGGTGAGCAGTGGTTTGAATACGCGTTCGGAGAAGTTGTTCATCTCGATGGGTGTTCCCGCCTCCGACGGGAATACCAGTTCGTCGGAAATATCCGCCTTACCCTCGGCGCAAGCCTCGACCAGTCTTTCGTCCCGCAGACGAAGAATAACGGCGCGTAGTTCCCGGCTTAAGTCAACTCGCCGCGGCTTTCTGCTTTTCGGCGTGAGCATTTTTGGCGACCACCGTCGATCGTAGTCGCTGGATTACAACGTAGCGATCACTGTCGTCTTTACCGTCGCCAAATTGCACGTCCCCCCACTGTAGAGCCGCAATCTCCCCTTCACGCAGACCTGCTCGAACCGCAGTAAAGGCCTTTGCTTCTTCCCCAAGCGCCTTCCAGTATCCCGAGGAAGCCGCCTGCGCGTCCCATCCATAGCGTTCGTCCACAATATCGGCTGCATAGGCGTTGGGAGTGCCGTCCGGCTTCTGCGCGTTGTGAAAACTGAATTTCACCGTGGTATTTCCCAGTTGGAACAGGTGGAGTTGCACTGCGACCGAGCGCCACCCATAAGAGGTTTTCGGCTGGAAGCGCCACTTCCGCAGTGCGTCCAATACCCCCTGGACCTTCGGCCGGAGTGCTGGAGTCATGCTCGCCAGCTTCTTTCCCTGGGTCCACTTGGCGCTGTCACCGCTCCAGTCCCACCGGCTGGGCGCCTGGGGGCCCGAAGGGTGGATAAGCTTCTGCCAACTGAACTTGCCGGGCTCGATAAGACCGTCAGGATGCGAAAGGAAGCCCGACTGAAACTTTCGGATCGCCGCGATCGTCTTTTGCCCGCAGATTCCGTCAACTGGGCCGGGGTCGAAACCCCTTGACTTAAGCAAACCTTGAACCTCGCTCACATCGTTCCTGAGGTTCTTCCCTTTCTCACCGACTGAACCGGAAATGGTGCCGTGTAGGCTCATGCTTTTATGTCGTTATGGTGAATGGCTGGAATCTGCCTCCTATCATACACCTAAGCATCTCGATCTGGGCGCTAACATTAAATGAAACCTGAAACCGGAAAATCAAAGGGCCGTGGTGGGATCGCAGGGCTTGGTCGAAGACGACAATGGCTTGAACCGTCC
>Ga0187771_10001105_pt1 | contig 17690 bp, 11 predicted proteins | sample 0116_SJ02_MP15_1_FD_133139 | JGI IMG/M metagenome (GOLD analysis project Ga0187771, IMG submission 133139) | Tropical peat soil microbial communities from peatlands in Department of Meta, Colombia - 0116_SJ02_MP15_10_MG | ecosystem: Environmental > Terrestrial > Soil > Wetlands > Peat | place...
GCCTGGGCCGCTGCACGCTGGAGCCGTTCCTCCTCGGCGCGGGCCGCCCGTTCCTCCGCCTGGCGTCGCGCCGCTTCCTCCGCCTGCCGCTTCCGGCCCTGCAATTCGGCCCTGAGCAGGTCCCCCTTTTCCAGGGTAAGCAGGTAATAGGCCTCCGCCTCCTGGTCGTTGTGCTGCACATGCATCACCGCCTCCCCGTGCTCGAAGGTTTCCACAATATTGCGGTACTCTTCCGGAAACAGACGGGACGCGGACTGAACGGACAACTCGTCCACCAGGGCCGTGGCCTGAAGGCGCCGGGATGGAGGCGGCGCCTTCGTGGTGGCACAGGACACGAGATAACAGCAACAGGCCAAAAGCGGTATGGCGGCAAACCAGCGCGCCATCGCGGTCGCTATGCCTGTTTCTCCGCCAGCCTGATCCCAAGCTCGCGGAGTTGTTTGGCATCCACCGTCGAGGGGGCTTCAGACATCAGGCAGGTTCCCTTCTGGGTTTTGGGGAAGGCGATGACGTCGCGGATGGAGTCGCTGCCGGTCAGCAACATGATCAGGCGGTCCATACCAAAGGCGATCCCACCGTGGGGCGGCGTGCCATAGTCGAGGGCATCCAGCAGGAAGCCGAACTTGGCGCGCTTGTCCTCCTCTGAATGGCCGAGCATCTTGAACATCAACGACTGGACCTCTTCCTGGTGGATTCTGATGGAGCCGCCGCCGATCTCGTTGCCGTTCAGCACCAGGTCGTAGGCTTTGGCGCGGCAGCGGCCGGGGTCTGATTCCACGTACTGCAAATCCTCGTCCATGGGCGCAGTGAAGGGGTGATGCACCGCAGCCCAGCGCTTCTCGTCCTCATCCCACTCCAGGAGCGGGAAATCGGTCACCCACACGAACCGGTAGTCATCCCTGCTGGTGAGTTTGAGGATGCCGGCCAGGTGATTGCGGAGCTTGCCGAGGGAGTCGTTGACCACCTTGGGCTTGTCGGCCACAAAAAACAACAGATCCCCTTCCTCTGCGCCAAAGGCGGTATTCATTGCCGCAATCTCTTCCGGCGTGAAGAACTTGGCGATGGGCGAATGCCACTCTCCCCCCTCCAGCTTGACGTAGGCCAGCCCTTTGGCGCCGTAGATCTTGACGAAATCGGTAAGGTCGTCGATCTCCTTGCGGGAGAAGGTGGCGCACCCCTTTGCGTTGATCCCCTTAATGATCCCCCCTTTTGCCGCCACATCGGCAAAGACCTTGAACCCCGAGCCTTTGACCAACTCGGTCAGGTCGCACAGCTCCATGCCGAAGCGCATGTCGGGGTTGTCCACGCCGAAACGGCGGATGGCCTCGGCAAAGGTGATCCGCTCCACCGGAAGCTGAACATCGACCCCCTTGGCCTCATTGAAGATCCGGGCGATCAGCCCTTCCATGACGCTGATGATATCCTCCCGGTCGATGAAGGACATCTCGCAGTCAATCTGGGTGAACTCCGGCTGGCGGTCGGCGCGCAGGTCCTCGTCGCGGAAACAGCGCACCACCTGGAAATAGCGGTCGAAACCGGAGATCATCAGGATCTGCTTGAAAATCTGCGGCGACTGCGGCAAGGCATAGAAAGACCCCTGGTTGATGCGCGACGGCACCAGGAAGTCTCGGGCGCCTTCAGGGGTTGACTTGGTCAGAAAAGGGGTTTCCAGTTCGATAAAACCGTTCTCCGTCAAATAGGAGCGGGTCAGTTGGGCAACCTTCGAGCGCAGGATCAGGTTGTTCTGGAGCTGGGGGCGGCGCAGGTCGAGATAGCGGTGTTTAAGACGGATATTCTCGTTCACGTCGCTGAATTCGTCCAGCATGAAGGGAAGCGGTTTGGAGCGGTTGAGCAGCTTGCATTCGCTGACCTGTATCTCCACTTCACCGGTCTTCATCGCAGGGTTGACCGTCCCGTCCGGCCGCGGGATGACCTTGCCCCGTACCGCCAGGACGAATTCACTGCGCACCCCTTCGGCCACGCCGTGGGCCGGCGCCGAAATCTCGGGATCGAAGACGACCTGGGCGATCCCTTCCCGGTCGCGCAGGTCGATGAAGATCAAACCGCCATGGTCGCGGCGGCGCAGGGCCCAGCCCATCAGGATCACCTCGCTGCCGATATGGGCGGCGCTCAGATCACCGCAATAGTGTGTCCGTTTCCAGCTTCCAAGAGTATCCATAGTGCTATCCTCCAATTGAAATCAATGCTTTAACAGGTTGTTGAAAAACAGCCGTCGGGTTAAGGCTGTTGAGGGATGAGTAAAGGCGGTTTTCTCAACTCTCAACTTTCAACTCTCATCTGCTTCATTGACGATCTGACTATTTTTGAACAACCTGGCTTTTGCCATGCTCTCCCGGCTTTCTCCGTGCCTCCGTGTCTCCGTGGCAGATTTGGCCTCTCAGTCTATCAACTTCCCGATATTGCCGAACCTGGGCATGAATTTGTCCTTGTCCCACGACCAGTATTTGATGAACGCCAGCCCCTTGATCTTGTCCCGCGACACAAAGCCCCAGAAACGGCTGTCATAGGAGCGGTCGCGGTTGTCCCCCATCATGAAGTACGAGTTGGGCGGCACCTTGACCGGGCCAAAGGTGTCCCGGGGATTCATCTCCTTGGGGATGACGTCCTTTTCCTTGTGGATTTCGTGGGGATTTTCGTAAGGCTTGCCGTTGACATAGACCTTTTTGTCCTTGCCTTCGACCACGTCGCCCGGCGTGCCGATCACCCGCTTGATGAAATCCTTGCTGGGGTCCTCGGGGTATTCAAAAACTATCACATCGCCCCGTCGCGGATCGCGGAGCGTGAGCACCCGTTTGTTGCTGAAGGGGAGCTTGGTCCCGTAGATGAACTTGTTGACCAGCAGATGGTCCCCGATGGCCAGGGTATCCTCCATGGAGCCGGAAGGGATCTTGAAGGCCTGTATCAGGTAGGTGCGGATGACCATGGCCAGTAGGACGGCGATGAGGATGGATTCGGCGTATTCCCGGACCAGGCTTTTCCGCTTGACCTCCGGCTCCGAAACCTGCCTGGACGATTCGGCGGATGATGCGGGGGGCTGAAGTGATGTTTCGTTATGCTCTTCCATGAATATAATCCTTTGCGGAAATGGAGATTATTTGTCGTCAACCTTGAGAATCGCCAGAAACGCCTCCTGGGGCAGTTCAACGTTCCCGACGTTTTTCATGCGTTTTTTGCCTTCCTTCTGCTTTTCCAGCAGCTTGCGCTTTCGGGTGATGTCGCCGCCGTAGCACTTGGCAAGAACGTCCTTGCGCATTGCCTTGACCGTCTCGCGAGCTATGACCTTGTTGCCGATGGCCGCCTGGATCGCCACCTCGAACATCTGGCGCGGGATCAGTTCCTTCATCTTGGACACCAGGTCGCGGCCGCGGAAATAGGCCTTGTCCCGGTGGATGATCAGGGAGAGGGCGTCCACCACTTCTCCGTTGATCATGATGTTCATCCTGACCAGCTCACTGCGGCGATAGTCCAGGTGCTCATAATCCAGGGAGGCATAGCCTTTGGTGATGGATTTCAGCTTGTCGTAGAAATCGAGCACGATCTCGTTCAGGGGCATCTCGTAGACAATCATGACCCTGGTGGGAGTCAGGTACTTGATCTCCCTCTGCACGCCGCGCTTTTCCTCGCACAGGGCCAACACGCCCCCGACAAACTCGTTGGGCACATGGATATGGGCCAGGATGAACGGCTCTTCCAGGTAATCCACGTGTTGCGGTTCAGGGAGCAGGTTGGCGCTCTCGATGGTAATCACCTCGCCGGTGACGCGATGCACCTTATAGACGACCGTCGGGGCGGTGGTGATCAGGTCCAGGCCGAATTCCCGCTCCAAACGCTCCTGGATGATCTCCATGTGCAGGAGTCCCAGAAAACCGCAGCGATAGCCGAACCCCAGCGCTACCGAGGTTTCCGGTTCATAGGAAAAGGAAGAGTCGTTCAGTTTGAGCTTGGCCAGGGCGTCGCGCAACTGTTCGTATTGGGCCGTATCAATGGGATACAGGCCGGAAAAGACCATCGGCTTAACCTCTTTGAAACCGGCAAGCGGCTGCTCGCACTGCCGGTTCAGCAGGGTCACCGTATCGCCCACCTTGGCGTCGGCCACATCCTTGATGCCGGCGATCACGAAACCGACCTCGCCGGCGCAGAGCGCCGGAACTTCGCGCATGACCGGGGCGAACACCCCGACCTTGAGCGCCTCGTAGGAGCGGTTGGTGGACATGAGCTGGATCTTGTCCCCCTTTTTGAGGGTGCCGTCGAAGAGCCGCACCAGGATGATGACCCCCTGGTACTGGTCATACCATGAATCGAACAACAGCGCCTTGAGCGGCGCGGCGGAATCACCCGTGGGCGCGGGAATCTTCCTGACGATATCTTCAAGGATCTCGTGGGTGCCGATCCCCTCCTTGGCGCTGGCCAGGACGGCGTCATGGGCATCGATGCCGATGATCTCCTCGATCTCCTGGATCACCCGCTCCGGATCGGCCGCCGGCAGGTCGATCTTGTTGAGGACCGGAAAGACCTCCAGGTTGTTGTCCAGGGCCAGGTACACGTTGGCCAGGGTCTGGGCCTCGACCCCCTGGGAGGCATCCACCACCAGGAGTCCGCCTTCGCAGGCAGCCAGGGAGCGGGAAACCTCATAGGTGAAGTCCACATGGCCGGGGGTGTCGATCAGGTTAAGGATATAATCGTTGCCGTCGTCGGCACGGTAGTTGAGCCGGACGGTCTGGGCCTTGATGGTGATGCCCCGCTCGCGCTCCAGATCCATCTTGTCCAGAAACTGGTCCTGTTTTTCCCGGTCGGACAGCGCGCCGGTATACTCCAGGAGCCGGTCGGCCAAGGTGGATTTGCCGTGGTCGATATGGGCGATGATAGAAAAATTGCGCAGTCTGCTGATAGCCATAAATCCTTTGGTAATACACACTAAAATGGAATTGTGAAGCATAGATAAATATGACGCGAATGTAAAGCGGAAAAGCCGGGCCAGCGTCATACAGCGGATATCAGGAGGGGTGATCCGCAAAGGCAAAGACAGAGGCCTTTTGGACCAGCGGAGGCACGGAAGCATCACGGATTCAGGTTATAACAGATTTTTGAAACCCCAGGTTGTTCAAAAATAGTCAGATCGTCGTCCCCGCAGTATAATCGCTTCCGGCGATTATCGGTGACGAAGCGCAGCGGAGTTCATCCCGCAGGGACAGAACCGGGACGGTTCTGCTAAAAGCCCCGCGGAGGCGTAGCAGCGCTACGCCGCACAAGGTGGCTTTCGAGGACGACGGCGAGATGGCTGTTTTTCAACAACCTGTTAGAGGGTTGACGTCGGGGTGCGCGACGCTTAATATGCCCGCATGGACATCTTCGCCGAAAAAACCATCCTCACGGTCAGCCGCCTGACCGCCCTCATCCGGGAAGTGCTGGAGGACAACTTCACCCAGGTCTGGGTTGAAGGGGAGGTTTCCAACCTGTCCGTCCCCTCCTCCGGGCACATCTATTTCACCCTCAAGGATGCGGGCGCCCAGGTGCGGTGCGTCATGTTCAAAAGTTCCGCCAAAAACCTGAAATTCCGCCTTTCCGACGGCATGGGGCTGATAGTCAGGGGGCGCATATCCGTGTACGATCAGCGGGGCGAATACCAGATCATCTGCGAATACATGGAACCGGCCGGCATCGGGGCACTCCAGATGGCCTTCGTGCAGCTCAAGGAGCGCCTGGCGCGGGAAGGGCTTTTCGACGAGACCCACAAACGCCCCATGCCCCGTTTCCCCAAGCGAGTGGGCGTGGTGACGTCGCCGACCGGGGCCGCCATCCACGATATCCTCAATGTCCTCAAGCGCCGCTTTGCATCGCTGGAGGTGCTGCTCTACCCGGTGCGCGTCCAAGGAGACGGCGCCGCCCGCGAGATCGCCGCAGCCATTGCCGACATGAACCGCCTGGCCGAGGTGGACGTGCTGATCGTCGGCCGCGGCGGAGGCTCCCTGGAAGACCTGTGGGCCTTCAACGAAGAGGTCCTGGCGCGGGCCATCCGGCGTTCCCGCATCCCGGTCATCTCCGCTGTGGGGCACGAGACCGACTGGACCATCTGCGATTTTGCCGCCGACCTGCGCGCCCCGACCCCGTCTGCGGCCGCCGAACTGGTTTCCGCCAGCGCCGGGGAATTGCGCAGCCAGGTCGAGTCCCTGGCCCACCGCCTGCGCCTGGGGATCGAATCATGTCTGGCCGCCCGCGAATCGCGGCTCGCCATGCTGCGGCGGGCGCTCCACGACCCCACGACCCTGGTGGGGCACCTGGCCCAGCGGGTGGACGACCTGGCCGGGCGGCTTGCCCTCGGCCTGGAAAATGGTCTCATCCGGCGCAGGGAACAGTTCAATCGCCTGGAACAATCGCTATCATTCAAAAGTCCGATACACCTAATCTCTACAGGCCGCCAAGAACTTCATCGGCTCGAAATAGACGGCAACCGGCTGCTGCAATCGAAGCTGGAGGGGCTCAAACTCGCCTTCGGCGAACAGGCGGCGCGCCTGGAGGTGCTGTCGCCACTCTCCACCCTCGCCCGCGGCTATGCCATCGCCCGGCGGGACGAGGACGGCACGGTGGTGACCGATGCCGCCCGGCTGGCGGTGAACGAACGTCTGCGGCTCAACTTCCACCGAGGCACGGCAACCTGCCGCGTGGAGGACCGGGAGGCGTGAACACTTGACCGTTTGCGGCATATCTGTATAATGCGGGGATACTGAAAGAGGCACACAAGGTTTTCATATGGCTACGGAAAAATTCGAAACTGCGCTTAAAAAGCTGGAAGAGATCGTCAAACGCCTGGAAGGCGGCTCCCTTTCCCTGGAGGAATCCCTCAAGGCCTTCGAGGAAGGGGTCAAACATGCCGCGTTCTGCTCCCGGAAACTTGACGAGGCCGAGCGGCGGGTCGAAGTGCTGCTGAAACGCAAGGACGGAACCTTTGACCGGGAACCGTTCGAACCGGAAGAATAATCAAACCATCATTTCCGCCCCAGAGACACGACTGCATCGGCCCCCGATCACCGGACAGGCCGAAGCACGGCGCTCCCCTGCATCCTGATCAGTGCTGGAATTTTCGTGTCTCCGTGCCCAAAGGACCGCTACCATGGATTTAAAGACATATCTGAAAGAACAATGCGCTCGGGTAGACGAGGCCCTGGACCGCTTTCTGCCCAAGGAAACCGAACTTCCCCACAGCCTGCACAAGGCCATGCGGTATTCGGTCTTTGCCGGCGGCAAACGGGTCAGGCCGATCCTGATGCTGGCCGCCTGCCAGGCTGTGGGCGGCGATACGGAGCACGCCATACCGGCGGCCTGCGCCATGGAGATGATCCATACCTACTCCCTGATCCACGACGACCTGCCCGCCATGGACGACGACGATTTCCGGCGCGGCAACCCCACCAACCATAAGGTGTTCGGCGAAGCCATCGCCATCCTGGCCGGCGATGCGCTATTGACCGAGGCGTTCAAGCTGACCGGCGACCCGCGCTTCAGCGCCGGCGTGCCGCCTGCTGCCCGCCTGGCCGTCATCAGCGAGATCGCGACCTGCGCCGGGTCCTACGGCATGGTGGGGGGCCAGGTGGTGGACATGGAGAGCGAGGGCAAACCGGATATGGACCTGCCCACGGTGCAGTACATCCATACCCACAAAACCGGGGCGCTGATCAAGGCTTCCGTGGTTGCGGGCGCGCTCCTGGGGGGTGCCGGCGAGACGGAACTGGCTGCCGTCAAACGCTACGGCGAAGCTGCCGGCCTGGCCTTCCAGATCGCCGATGACATCCTTGATATCGAGGGCACCACCGAGGAGATCGGCAAGGACGCCGGCAGCGACGAGGCCCGCGGCAAGGCGACCTACCCGGCGGTCATGGGCCTGGCGGCGGCCAAGGAAGAGGCCCGCGCCATGATGGCCGAGGCCATGTCCGCCCTGGAGATATTCGGACCCGAAGCCGATCCCCTGCGGGAGATCGCGCACTATATCGTCAACAGGAAAAACTGAAACAGGAAGAATGCGAATCCACTATGGCAATCCTTGAAACAATAAACTCCCCCGACGACCTGAAGAAACTCCCCGTGTCCCAACTCCCGGCCGTGGCTTCTGAGCTTCGCCGCATGATCATCGAGACCTGCGCGAAGAACGGCGGCCACCTGGCCCCGAGCCTGGGGGTCGTGGAACTTACCATCGCCCTGCACCGGGTTTTCAATTCCCCTGCCGACAAGATCATCTGGGATGTGGGCCACCAGGCCTATGCCCATAAAATTCTTACGGGCAGGCGCGAGCGGTTCTCCACCCTGCGCACCCTGAACGGCATCTCCGGCTTCCCCAAGCGGGCCGAATCGCCCCACGACGCTTTCGACGTCGGGCACTCTTCCACCTCCATCTCGGCCGCCACCGGCTATGCCGCGGCCCGCGACCTGGACGGCCGCCGGAACAAGGTGGTGGCGGTGATCGGCGACGGTTCCATGACGGGCGGCATGGCCTACGAAGGGATGAACCACGCCGGGGCCCTGGACAAGGACCTGATCGTCATCCTCAACGACAACGAGATGTCCATTGCCGAGAACGTCGGAGCCCTCTCCACCTTTCTCAGCCGCACCTCCTCCAACGAATTCGTCCATCGTTTCAAAAAGAATACCGAAGCGTTTTTCAGGCGCATCGACGTGGGCAAGGGCATGCTGCATATCGCCCGCAAGATGGAAGAGTCCTTCAAGGGCCTTTTTACCCCCGGCATGCTGTTCGAGGCATTCGGCTTCGACTATATCGGTCCCATCGATGGACATGATCTGCCGAAACTGTTGGAGACCCTGGAGAACATCAAAAAGTTCGACGACGCCGTCCTGATCCACGTGCTGACCAAAAAGGGCAAAGGGTACAAACCGGCGGAAGACAACCCGTCGCTCTTCCATGGCGTCGGACCGTTCGAGGTCGAAACCGGCAAGATCGTGAAGGGAAAGGGGGGCGCCGCATCCTACACCGCCATCTTCGGCGCAACCCTTTGCAAACTGGCCGCCGAGGATGAGCGGATCGTGGCCATCACCGCCGCCATGCCCGACGGCACGGGCCTGAGCGGGTTCGCCAAGGAATTCCCCGACCGTTTTTTTGACATGGGCATCGCCGAGCAGCACGGCGTGACCTTTGCCGCCGGCCTGGCGACCGGCGGGCTCAGGCCGGTGTTCGCGGTCTATTCCACCTTCCTGCAGCGCGCCTACGACCAGGTTTTCCACGATGTCTGCCTGCAGAACCTGCCGGTCACCTTTGCCCTGGACCGGGGGGGCGTCGTGGGCAGCGACGGCCCCACGCACCATGGCGCTTTCGACCTCTCCTACCTGCGGCACCTGCCCAACATGACCCTGATGGCCCCCAAGGACGAAAACGAACTCCAGCACATGCTGGCCACCGCCATTGCCCTGGGCGGCCCGGCAGCGCTGCGTTACCCCCGGGGGAACGGCTACGGCGTGCCGCTGGACCAGACCCTGGCCACGCTCCCCGTAGGCCGCGCCGAAGTGCTTCGCGAGGGGGGCGACGGTGTGCTGCTGGCCCTGGGCACCATGGTTCGTCCCGCCCTGGAGGCTGCCGAACAGTTGAAAAAGGAACACGGCTTGGGGCTGGCCGTGGTCAACGCCCGCTTCGTCAAACCGCTGGACGAAACGCTGATCCTGGAGCTTGCCCGCACCCATGGCCGGATCGTGACCCTGGAGGAAAATGCCCTGCAGGGAGGCTTCGGCACGGCAGTGCTGGAACTGCTGGAACAGCATGACCTCACCGGCGTCCCGGTTCTTCGCCTCGGTTATCCCGACCGCTACATCCCCCAGGGCGAGCAGCACGAACTGCGCGCCATGTTGGGACTCGACACCACCGGGATCGCCTCGTCCGTGCACGGCTTCATCTCGCAGCCATGACGCGCCGCGGGCTCACACCCCGCATCACGCCGGCACATCGGACGTGGCGGCGCTCCCTCACGCACCTTGCCCCCATCCTCCTGGCACTGGCGTGCCTGCCGGTTTTTCCCCCGCACGCCGTCGCCCGGCCGGATGACACTGTTCCAGCGCCAACCTCCAGCGAAAATCCGGAACAAAGGCTGGAACAGTTGGAAAACAACCATCGCCTGTTCCCGCTCAACGGAAAGATCACCCGCAACCTGGCCGACGCATATACCGGATACGGCCACCGTTTTTTCGGACAGAGACATTACGAACAGGCTGACGAGGCCTTTCGCAAGGCCCAGGAGCTGTATCCGGACGACGTCTCCTACGCCCTGCTGCGGGGCGCCTGCAATTACTATCTCAAGAGATACGACATCGCCCGTTCCCAACTGGAACAGGCCCGCTCCCAAGCCGGCGATTCCGTGGAGGTGCTCTACTACCTGGGCCTTGTCCTGTATGATACCGACGAGCGCCAACAGGCGGTGGAACTCTGGGAACAGGCCCTGAAACTTGCGCCGGGACGCAGGGAAATCCTCGACATCCTCGCTAAGGCGCGCAAGGAAACCGCCGTTGAGACACGCATGGACCAGGGGCACAGCTCCCGTTTCGACCTCACCTACGATCCCGATGTGGATACGGCGTTCGCCCTGTCGGTCCTGGAAGTACTGGAAACGGCAGCCAGTACGGTCAACGGGGAACTGGACCACTATCCCCAGCCCCGCGTACCGGTCAGCATCTATAAACGGGACGACTATAAGACCGTCACCGATTCGCCCGACTGGTCGGGGGGCGTGTACGACGGCAAGATCAGGCTCCCCTTCGGTGCAGCCAAAGAGCTGACACCGGCCTTACGGGCTGTCCTGTTTCATGAATACGCCCATGTGGTGGTCTTTGACCTGACCCGCGGCAACTGCCCGCTCTGGCTCAACGAAGGCATTGCCGAGAAATTCGGCAGAACCCAATTCAGTCATCCCCTGACCAGACTGGCAAACGCAGTCCGCACCGGCACGACCGCCGATTTCAGGAAGCTTGAAAGGAACTTCAGCAGTCTCTCTACCGCCAATGCCGCCTTGGCGTACGATCAGAGTTACAGCATGGTGGACTACCTGGTGTCCACCTATGGCTGGTACCGGGTTAAACAGATTCTGGTGGGGCTGGGCAACGGCCTGGATACCGACAGCGCCATCGCAGCGGCGCTAGGCGACTACAACCAGACCTATGACGGCATCATCGCGGGATGGCGCGAACATATGGCCGGGAGCGGCACGGACAAGTGATTTCTATTGCCATCCTTGCGGGCATGTGGTAAAAAAAGAGTCTTTCATTGTCGGGGAGTAGCGCAGCCTGGTAGCGCACCTGTCTTGGGCACAGGGGGTCGCAGGTTCGAATCCTGTCTCCCCGACCAGCAATAACAAGGGGTTACGGTGATTCACCGGAACCCCTTTTCGTTTAAAATGGTGGAGAACACCAGAGGTTCCATGGGCCGTCGATTATTTTTTTTAAGGTTGTTTTTGCAACAGATGGCTCAAAATTTGCAGACCAAAATGGCGTATTCTGTAAACGATGAAGAATGAGTAATATCAAACCTGTGTAAATTTCCGGCTAGTGTAGTTGGATTACAAGTTTATAACTTACATGAACTTGCCTCTACTAGAGGGAACTTGATGGCGCACTCCTCCCGCAAGAAGTTTCTTGTGCCTCTGGCACTCATCCTGCCGTTGGCCACCTGCTTTTTCCAGTGGCTATTCTGGGATGCCTTCAAGCCCTTTGTCTGGTTCCTGTTCTATCCGACCGCCTTCTTCATTTCCCGGTTCAGCGGCAAGATCGCCGGCATCATTTCTACCGTCATTTCCGCCCTCCTGGTCTATTATTTTTTTATCCCGCCGCAGCTTTCTTTCAGCGGCAAACCACCGGCCAACATTTTTTCCGTCTTCGTGTTCATCCTGATGGGAATTGTATTTACTTATACCCATGATCGTTTTGAAAGGGTCCAGCAGCGGGAAATAGAAGCCCGGGAAGCGGCCCGTGTCGCCGGCGAACAGCTGCGGGAAGCACGGATCAACCTGTTGGAGGCGGAACAACGCCTGGCGCGGCAGCGGCTGCGCGAAAGCGAAGAACTATTTCGCATCATGTTCAGGGAGTCGAGCGTCGCCATGGCCCAGGCCGATCCGGCAACCGGCCGGTATCTGCATGTGAATGCGGCGCTGTGCAGGTTCCTCGGCTATCCGGAGGACAAACTGCTGAAATTGACCGTTGGCGACGTCACCCACCCGGACGACAGGCTGCTGACCAGTGTTCAACTTAACAGATTAATTTCGGGCGAAACATCGGATTTCCAGATGGAGAAACGTTTCCTGCAACCGGATGGCTCCGTTGTATATGGTTTTGTGTCGGTAAATCTGATCCGCGACCTGGAGGGGAACCCTCGCCGTACCATGGCTGTCATCCAGGATATAACCTCCCGGAAAAAGGCGGAGGAAGAGTTGATACAGCGCAATGAAGAACTGGAGCGATATTACCGCGCCTCGGTGGGACGGGAGTTGGAGATGATCCGGCTCAAACAGCAGGTTAACGGTTTGATGCGGCAACTGGGACAGGAAGAGCCGTACGATCTGTCGTTTGCCGACAAGCCGATACCGCCGGCAGGCAACAAATCGTGACGCCAGCTCCGGACCATACCTCCGGCCGGGGATGGATTCCGTTTGCCGTCTATATCAGGCGGCTCATCTTGCGAAGCATGTTCCCCTTGATGCTTCTGGCGGCTTTTTTGGTTTATAATGAAGCCCGCAGCAGCCAACAAGTCCGGGATCGTGATGCGGCGAACCTGGCAAAAAATATCGCCTCGGCCGTAGACCAGAACCTTACCCAGCGCATGCAGGCACTGTCCATGCTTACAGGTTCGCCTCTTCTGGACGACCGCCGGCAGTGGCCGCAGTTATACCGGGAAGCCCAGGAGTTCCGGAGAATCTATGGCAGCCATGTTGTCCTCGCCGCGGCGACTGGGCAGAGGCAGATGCTTTTCAACACCCGCGTCCCGTTCGGCGCCCTGCTTCCATCGCTTCCGCACCCCAATGGACACGAAGCGGCGCCTGCCGCCATAGCGACCGGCAGACCGGCGGTGAGCGATATCTTTTACGGCCCGGTCGCCGGGAAACCCCTGTTGTCAATTGCCGTGCCGGTAGTGCGCCGCGGGACACCCGCCTACGTGCTGCTGACCACGGTCGAACCCGGTACATTCCAAAACCAGTTGGAGAAGGTTGCGCTTCCCCCGGGTTGGTCACTGCAACTGCGCGATGGACAGGGGAATGTAATTGCGCGCCGCGGACCGCAACACCCGGCAGAAGAGGCGGCGCCGTCCGGCCGCTTTACAGTGGCATCCGCAGTATCGCCATGGTCCGTGGTCGTGGAAATCCCCCGCGCGGTCTATTACCGGCCAATGCTGAAGGCAGCCTTCAGTCTTGGAACATTGTGCCTGGCAGCCACCCTGATCGGCGTTTCAGGGGGGGCCCTGGTCGGCCAGCGGCTAAGCCGGGCAGTCGGAGGGCTGGCGGATTCTGAGCAGCAAGCGGCACGGTCTGAAATCCGGGAAATCGAATCCGTACGCCGACAGCTTGAGACAGCGGCTGCACAACTGCGCGACAGCGAAGAGCAATTCCGGCGCTTTTTCCACAATGCCCCCCTGGCGCTCTGTTTTATCGGTAAAGACGGGGTCATTCTCTCCCGCAACAGTTGTTTCAATCAGATGTTCGGTTACTCTTCCGAAGAGCTTCCCACACTTGACGCCTGGTGGCGGCTCGCCTATCCAGACCCGGCCTACCGTGCCGTAATGCAGGAAAACTGGTGCAAGTCCCAAACAGGCTCCGGGAGCGGCAACCGGGAATGCCGGGTAACCTGCAAGGACGGAACGGAACGCTTGATCCTGATATCGAGTATTGTTCTCACCGGCGGCATCCTTGTCTCCCTCTATGACATCACGGAACGGAGCCGGGCAGAGCAGGCGCTGATGGCAGCCCAGCGCATCCAGTTGGAAGAGCAGGCCCAGACACGCCTGGCAGCCCTCAACCAGATGGAAGACGCCATTAATGCCCGCCAAGCCGCCGAAGCAGCCCAGGCCGTGTTGCGCGAGAGCCATGACCGTCTCATGAAAGTGCTGGATGTGGAGACGGTCGGCGTGATGTTCTGGGATCTGACGACAGGCTGCATGACGGACGCCAACAATGCGTTTCTCAATATCATGGGATATAGCCGCGATGATGTTGAGGCACGGGAGCTGACCTGGCAAAAACTGACCCCGCCGGAATATTTCGAGGTGAGTACTGCGGAGGTCAGAAAATTCATGGAAAGCGGGCGGGTCGGACCGTATGAAAAGGAATATTTCCACAAGGACGGCACTCGGCAGTGGTTCGTTTTCGCCGGCAGTTCCCTCGGAGCCAACACCTGCGTCGAGTTCTGCGTGGACATTTCCGACCGCAAGCTTGTCGAGTCTGAACTCCGGGCAAGCGAAGAGCGCCTGCGGATGTTCATCGAGCACGCTCCGGCGGCACTGGCCATGTACGATCGGGAGATGCGCTATCTGCATGTGAGTAAACGGTGGTTGCAGGATTACGCCTTAAGCGAAAGCAATATAAGCGGGCTGTCGCATTACGAGGTATTCCCGGAGATAGAAGAGCGCTGGAAGGAGTTGCACCGGCGCGGGCTGTCCGGAGAGGTGCTGTGGGACGATGCAGATCGTTTTGTGCGCGCCGATGGGCGAGTCCAGTGGGTGCGGTGGGAACTCCGCCCCTGGTACGACAGCCATGGCAGCATCGGCGGCATTGTGATCTTTTCCGAAGATATTACTGTTATCAAGGAAGCCGAGGAGGAAATCCGGCAGCTCAATATCGGTCTGGAGCAGCGCGTTGAGGAGCGTACCGCCGAGTTGCAGGCGGCCAACAGGGAACTGGACAGCTTCGCCTACGCGGTGTCCCACGACCTGCGTGCGCCGCTGCGGGCCATGAACGGTTTCAGCCAGGCGCTCCTGGAGGATTTCGGCGATGATCTGACAGGCGATGCCAGGGAGTATCTCGACCAGATAATTCTGGCAAGCCGGCGCATGGGAGAACTGGTCGACGGTCTGCTGACCCTTTCCCGCAGCACTAGGGGAGAAATGTCCATGGAACCGGTTGATCTGGCAGACATTGCCGCCCTTGTCCGAAGCGAACTGGAGCATGCGGAACCGGAGCGGCGTGTGGCGTGGCAGATTGGGACCTCCCTTGCGGCATATGGCGACCGACACATGCTGGAGATCGTCATGCGCAATCTCCTTGGCAATGCCTGGAAATATGCGGCCCACGTTGCTGAACCATGTATCAGGGTATCTGTTGAAACCCGTGATGACCGGCACTGGTTTTGCATTTCCGACAATGGGGCCGGTTTCGACATGCGTCATGCCGAGCGCCTGTTCAAACCGTTCCAGCGGCTGCATCGCCAGGACGAATTCCCCGGCATCGGCATTGGCCTGGCAACAGTTCAGCGGATAATCCATCGTCATGGCGGTGAAATTCAGGCGGAGGCGGAACCCGGCAAAGGGGCCACGTTCCGATTTACCCTGTCACAAGCTCCCGAAAGGGGTTAAGGGAGGCATTATGCCGTTTAACAAATCCATTCTACTGGTTGAGGACAATCCCCAGGACGAGATATTGATCCTGCGTTCCCTTCGCAAGGTAAATCTGGCCAACAGTGTCGATGTGGTACGGGACGGCCAGCAGGCCCTTGATTACCTGTTCCGCGAAGGGGAGTTTGCGGGTCGCGAGGACCAGGGGATGCCGACCGTGGTCTTGCTGGACATCAACCTGCCCCGCATCAATGGCCTTGAGGTACTGGAGCGATTGCGTGCCGATGAGCGCACCTGTCTGGTGCCGATCGTGATCCTCACCTCATCGGATGAGGAACGGGACCGTCTGCGCAGCTATGAGCAAGGGGCCAACAGTTTTGTCCGCAAACCGCTCGATTTCGCCGAATTTGCCCAGGCGGTTGCCCAGTTGGGAGTGTACTGGCTCGCAGTCAACATTCCTCCTTGACGCAGGGGGTTGCCACTCGATTCGCTTGAGCCGGCGATACAGGGTGGAGCAGGAGATTCCGAGACGCGTGGCCGCCTGAACCTGTTGTTGGAGCGATACGGATAAATCGGGCGGCCGTTACACCAAGCTTGGGGATACAATATGTCATCGCCTTTGAAAATTCTCCATATTGAGGATAACACGGCTGATTATCTTCTGCTTGAACGCCATCTTCATCGGCATGGCCTGAATTTCAGCATCAGTCGGGTAGACGAGATGGCCGCGGTCGAACAGGCGCTGGCCGAAGACGGCTGGGATCTGATCATTTCGGATTTCAGCGTCCCCCAGGTGAATTTCTTCGACTGCTTTGACCGCATACGCTCGTATGATGAAAATCTGCCGGTCATTCTGGTGTCCGGCAGCGTCGGCGAGGAACAGGCGGTCGAACTGCTCAAGCTGGGCGTCTGGGATTTCGTCCTCAAGGACAATTTAACCCGCATGATTGCGGCTGTCGAACGCGCCCTGAAAGAGTCCGCCGAGCGGAAAGCCCGTATTCAGGCTGAAGATTCCCTGCGGGCAAGCGAGTTCCGCTTCAAAAGCCTTTTCAACAATTCGCCGCTTGCCATCAGCATTGCAGAATTCTCCAGCGGCGTGCTGCACGAGGTCAACGATGCCTGGCTCAGGCTTTTCGGTTACGAACGCAGTGAGGTGATCGGCCGCACAACCCAGGAAATGGCTATCTACGTGAAAGCGGAAGATCGTGACGAGATTGTGGGGATGTTCCGGGATCGCGAACAAGTCATCAACCACCAGATTCAGTTTCGCCATAAATCCGGTGAAATCCTGGATATCCTTTATTCCGCCGAGCCGATCATTCTTGACGGTGAACGGTACCTGCATGCAATGCTGAGCGACATCACCGGGCAGAAGCGGATGGAGCGGGCGTTTCACGAAAGCCAGTCCCAGTATCGACTGTTGTTCCGGAACATGCTGGAAGGGTTCGCCTCGTGCCGCATGATATATGATGAAGCAGGGCAGCCGCTGGATTTTGCCTATCTGGAAGTCAATGACGCCTTTGAAGCGCTGACCGGACTCAAAGATGTGGTCGGCAAGAAGGTTTCCGAGATTATCCCCGGCATCCTTGAAACCGATCGCGAACCGTTTGAAATCTACAGCCGGGTCGCCGAATCCGGCAAGGCGGAACGTTTTGAAGCCTATATCACTCCTTTGGAAATCTGGTTTTCCATCTCGGCATATAGTATCAAACAGGGCCATTTTATAGCGTTATTCGACAACATCACGGCCCGGAAGGATGCGGAGGCGGCCCAAAGCGCGACTATCAAGCTGCTCACTATCTGCAACGAATCTCACGACATACGGGAATTGATGAAGAAAGTGGCCGATTTCTTCCAGCAGCTCACGGGATGCGAAGCGATCGGCATCAGATTGAAAGACGGGGAGGACTTCCCGTACTTTGAGACAAGAGGCTTCAGGGATGAGTTTGTCAAGGCTGAAAATAACCTGTGCGCCTATGACCAAGACGGAAAATTACTGTGCGACTATGCAGGCCACCCGGTGCTGGACTGCATGTGCGGCGCTGTTCTCAGTGGCGGCTTCGATCCTCAACAACCCTTTTTCAGCCCGAATGGGAGTTTCTGGACTTCATGCACCTGCGAGCTTTCGGCGGGCGGCACTGATGCCGAA
>Ga0187771_10001106_pt1 | contig 17689 bp, 18 predicted proteins | sample 0116_SJ02_MP15_1_FD_133139 | JGI IMG/M metagenome (GOLD analysis project Ga0187771, IMG submission 133139) | Tropical peat soil microbial communities from peatlands in Department of Meta, Colombia - 0116_SJ02_MP15_10_MG | ecosystem: Environmental > Terrestrial > Soil > Wetlands > Peat | place...
CACGCCGAGGGTCGCGCTCATGATGGTGCGTGCAGCCTCCTCCTCTGGTCTGAGCGGCTTCCCCATTGAGCCTCCGGTGGGTGGGGTGGTCGGAGCGTTGTGACTGCGGCTATTCTCCTCGGACTCAGCGAGGAGGCGTGTCAGTCGGTTCGGGCCCGCCAGGCGTTCAGCAGATCACGTGCCTGGAAGTGGACGTACCGGTTGACCATCGCCAGCGTCGAGTGCCCCAGGGCGCGCTGGAGCACCAGGCTGTCGACGCCGGCGGCCAGCGCCCGGGTGGCGAAGGTGTGGCGGAACTTGTGCGGGTGGACATGGATCCCGGTGTCGTCGCCCAGCCGGCGCAGGGCGACCTTGACCCCGTCCCGGGCCAGCGGTGGCCAGTCGCCAGTGACGGGGTCGCGTCGGTTGCCGAGAAAAAGGTGCCGGTCCTTGGCATCCTGGGGCCGCCCGCTGCGCACGTAGGCGGTGAGCCGCTGAGAGAGGCGGGAGTGGGCGGTGTCCAGGGGCACGATGCGGTCCTTGGCACCCTTGCCCTGGCGGACGCGGACGTAGGCGCCGTCGGCGCCGGTGACGATGTCGTCCAGGGTGACGTTGGCCACCTCGGAGAGGCGAAGGCCGGTGCGCAGCATGAACTCAACGAGGAAGCGGTCGCGATCGGTGCGGCAGGCCTCGAGGAGGCGCAGCTCCTCGGCCTGGCTGAAAGTCTCCGGCTCGTGAAGGGGGAGGCGCGGGCCAGGGACCTCCAGGGCCTCCGGCACGATTCCCCAGCCTTCGCGCCGGCAGAAGCCGAGGAAGTTGCGGACGATCCGGTGGAAGGTGGCCGCCGTCTGGGGGGAGAGGCCGGCGTCCAGGAGCTCCGCCTGGAACTCGCGCAAGGCCTGCGGGGTGACGTCGGCGACGGTCCTCACCCCGTAGTCGGCGACGAATTGCTGGGCCCGGTTGCCCAGGAGGTAGGTACGGTAGTTCTCCAGGGTGGCGCGACTGCAGTTGCGGGCCCGGACGTCGCGGAGGAAGGCGTCCACCGCCGCGTTCCAGGTCGCCCCCATGGCCTCGGTCTCGACCACCCTGAGGGCGGCCCAGTCGCCTGGACGGCGGTGGGGGCGGACGGGCGCCTGAGGCATGGCGCGATCATGGTGACAGCCTGACGCTGAAAGTTCAACAATAGGGTCGCCCTGCCCATGACCCCCTCATTCGAGGCAATTAGATGCCAACACTTCGCGGGCTGGCCATCCCCGAGGCACGAGTTCACCGAACTCGAATGAACTCAGCCCATGACGCTGGAGCGGGAGGCGGGGCTCGAACCCGTGACCCCTACCTTGGCAAGGTAGTGCTCTACCACTGAGCTACTCCCGCGCGAGGGCCGAGTATACCGCGGGCCTGTCTCCGCCCCTCCTCGCATCCGCCGTCGTGGCGGTCGGCGAGCTGACGCTTCCGAGCGGATGCGGGCTCAGCCTCTGGGCGCCTCGCCCGCCGCGGCCACCTCGCCCAGCTGCCGGAGGCGGTCGAATGTGTAGATGCCAGTCGAGTGGCCATCGGCCCAGACAGTGTTGAGGCCGTAGGCGCCGACCAGGGCCATGTCGGCGAGCTCATCCTCTCCCGATCGGAGCTGGGGCTGGGACGCGAACCGGCCGGGCATGCCGAGCTCGCCAGCGCAGACGGCGCAGGGGCAGGCCCGGCGCAGATCCGCGAAGGGGATCCGGTGCACCGCCCCGTCGGCCCATTCGATCAGCAGGGCCCGGGCTGGCTCGTCGTAGTCGAAGCGGAGCGGCCGGGTGCGGTCCGGTGCGGGGATGGGCATGGCCCGCAGACCGTGCGGAGGCGAGTTCCCTAGCGGAGCAGGGTCTGGAGTTTCATGGCCAGACCCATGTCGCCCCTCACCTTGATCTTCCCGGTCATGAAGGCCATGGTGGGATCGAGCTGGCCCGTCGAGAGGGCGACGAAGTCACTGGCCGCCATCGAGATGGTGGTGTTGGGGTTCTCCGGCGCGCCCGCGCCCGCCTCACCCTTGCCACCCTCGAGGAGGATGTGGTACTCACCGCCGTCCTCTCCCGAGAGGTCGAAACGGTAGCTGGCGACGCTGGTGCCGGCCTTGGCCGGATCTGCCAGCCGGGTGTTGATCTCGTCGAAGAGCTCGGTCACGGTGGGCACGGACGACATCCTCCCTGGTGTCTCGAAGACTCCCCGCAGTCTACGCGGACCTCAGAGGAGCGTCTCTGCCTGCTGCGGCCGAGCCCGGCGCCGAGGGCCGGCCTCGTCGGAGACGATGGCGTCGTCGCTGGCGGGATGCTCGACCAGGGCGATGACGCGGGCCGCCATGAAGCGTCCCGTCCTCACCGACTGGCCGGAGCGGGTCACCTCACTGACCTCCACGACGCCCCGAGCGGTGCTGACCTCCACCCGGCGGCCTTCCCGGGTGGCGGTGATCTCGTAAGTCTGAGCGGCGCCGCCGGTGTCGACGACGATCTCCACCCGATCTCCTTTCATGGCCCGGATCGTACTCGGAGCGGTCGGCGGCCGTCGGGAGCCAGGCCTCGGAGGGTGCACCACCCCGGCGTGCTGGCCTCGGCGCAGCGGGGTGAGATGCTCGCACGAGAGCCCGGACAGCGAACCGGCGCCAGCAGATGCTGCTGTGGACGACGCGCTCGGTGTGATTCAGCCCGACGTGGGACGGGTACACTTCCACCACCATGACGTGGTGGTGGCTGATCTGGCTGATCGCGGCGGTGGTGCTGGCGGCCGCGGAGATCCACACCCAGCTGCTCATCGCCCTGTTCCTCGCCGCGGGGGCCGCGGCGGCGGCGATCATCGCCGGGGTCGGGCTGCCCTTGGGCATCCAGGTGTTCGTGGGCCTGGTGGTTGCCGCGGCGGGGATCGTGGCCCTTCGGCCGGGGGCCCGCCGGCTCATGGCGGAGCACCGGACCGCACCCTACCGCTTCCCGGGCATGGCCGACAGCCTGGTGGGTCTGCACGCCCTCACCGCCGACACGGTCGGTGACGAGCGACACCCGGGTCACGCCATCCTTGCCAACGAGCGTTGGATTGCCGTCACCGACTCCCCGGAACCGCTGCCTTCCCAGACCGACGTGGTGGTCACCGCGGTTCGGGGAACGACCCTGCTGGTGCGCGCCAGCGGCGCGCCTCGTCTGACCTAGGCCGGGTCCCGCTGTCCCCGGCCGCCTGAGGAGCTGTTTCAGATGATCGCGGTTCTGGTGGTGCTGATCGTCGTCGTCGTCGTTCTGCTGGTCGGGGTTGGCACCGCCGTCAACCTGGTCCAGCAGGGATTCAGCGGGGTGGTGACCCGCTTTGGTCGCTTCCATCGTGAGGTCGGCCCGGGAATCCGGCTGATCTGGCCCTTCTTCGACCGGATGATCCGGGTCGACATGCGTGAGACCCCCCGCACCGGAGACCGGCAGGATGTCATCACCCGGGACAACGTGGCGGTGGCGGTGAACGCCACCATCTTCAGCCAGGTGATCGACGCCAAGGCTGCCCTGTTCAACGTGTCGAGCTACTTCATCGCCATCGACCAACAGGCCCGCACCACGCTGCGCAACGCCTTCGGCAACGTGACCCTGGACGAAGCCCTGTCCTCGCGGGAGCAGATCAACGCCGCGATGCAGGTGGCCATGGAGCAGGTGACCGACAAGTGGGGGATCCGGATCAACCGGATCGAGATCGTCGACATCACGCCCCCAGGGACGATCCTCCAGGCCATGGCGCTGCAGAAGACCGCCGACCAGGAGAAGCGGGCCCGGATCCTTCAGTCCGAGGGCCAGCAGCAATCGCAGGTCAACATCGCCGAGGGCAACCGGCAGGCTCAGATCAAGCAGGCGGAGGGCGAGAAGCAGGCCACCATCCTGCGGGCCGAGGGCGCCCGTCAGGCCGCCATCCTCGAGGCCGAGGGGCGCGCCCAGGCGATCGAGACGGTCTACTCGGCCATCAAGGGTTCCCAGCCGGACCCGACCCTGGTCGCCATCCTCCAGCTCGACACCCTGAGCAAGTTCGCGGACAGCGACAACACGACGATCGTCGTGCCCGCCGAGTCGGCGGCCCTCATGGGTGCGGCCCAGGCGGTCAAGACGGTGCTCGCGGCGGTTCCGGGCGCCGACGGCACCGTCCCCGCAGGAGCGCCGGCGCAGGGGACACCGGCCACGAAGTGACCTCCGGCGTCGGGCCGTGAGCGGCGGAGCGGCAGAGGGCCAGGCTGACCTCTTCGGGGAGCCGGGAGCGGGGCGGATGCCGGCCAGGCTCCCCGGCTCCGCCGCCGCGCGGCCCCCTTCCGCGGCGATCGGCGCGTCCGCGCCGCTCGCGGCTCGGATGCGGCCGCAGTCCCTCGACGAGTTCGTCGGCCAGGTCTCGGTGATCGGTCCGGGCAGCGTCCTGCGTCAGGCGGTGGAGGCCCAACAGCTCCCGTCTCTGATCCTCTGGGGACCGCCGGGGAGTGGCAAGACAACGCTTGCCATGCTGCTCGCGGCGATGACACGGGCCGATTTCGAACCGGTCAGCGCGGTCACGGCGGGCGTCGCCGACCTTCGCCAGATCGTGGGGCGCGCTCGGGAGCGCCGCCGCGCCGGGCGGCGAACCGTCCTCTTCATCGACGAGATCCACCGTTTCAACAAGGCCCAGCAGGACGCGGTTCTCCCCCACGTTGAGAGCGGGCTGGTCCAGCTCCTCGGGGCGACCACCGAGAACCCCAGCTTCGAGGTCAATGCCGCGCTGCTCTCGCGAGCCCGGGTGGTGCGTCTCGAGGCTCTCGACATCGAGGACCTCCGCGCCGTCGTCCGCCGAGCCCTCGCCGACTCCGAACGGGGACTGGGCGGGCGCGGCGTGTCTCTCGATCCCGAAGCCGAGGACAGGCTGCTGACCCTGGCCGGAGGTGATGCGCGGGTGGCCCTGGACGCCCTCGAGCTGGCCTCCGTGGCGGTGACCCGGCGGCGCGGCCGGAGCGTTGGGGTTGCCGATGTCGAGGGAGCCCTGCAATCGCCGACGCTTCTCTACGACAAGGCCGGCGATCAGCACTACTGGCTGATCTCGGCGTTCATCAAGTCGATCCGCGGGTCCGACCCTGACGCCTCCATCTACTGGCTGGCCCGCATGCTGGAGGCGGGCGAGGATCCCCTGTTCGTGGCCCGCCGCCTGGTGATCCTTGCCGCCGAGGATGTCGGGCTGGCGGATCCCCAGGCCCTCTCGGTGGCCGTTGCCGCCCAGCAGGCCGCCCACTTCGTGGGCATGCCCGAGGGTTACCTGCCTCTCTCCGAAGCGACGCTGTACCTGGCCATGGCGCCCAAGAGCAACTCCGCGCTCCGCGCCTACGGGGCGGCGCGCCAGGACGTCCTCGACACCCTAAACCAGCCGGTCCCGCTCCATCTCCGCAACGCGGTGACCGCCCTGGGCCGGGAGATGGGCTTCGGCGCCGGCTACCGCTACGCGCACGACGAGCCGGAGGGGGTCGCCACCCAGCAGCACCTTCCCGACCAGCTGGCGGGCCGCCGCTACTACCAGCCGGGGACACGGGGCGCGGAGGCGGAGATCGCCAAGCGGCTCGAGGAGCTCAGGGCTCGACTCCGCGGGGAGGGGTAGTGGCCGGCGAGGGTCGGGTGTGTCGAGGTCGTGGTCGTCCTCGCGGCTCCGCCCGGATGAGGCGACGGCGGGAATCGAACCCGCGATCAGGGTTTTGCAGACCCGTGCCTTACCACTTGGCTACGTCGCCCCGGCGGAGCGAGGGCAAGCCTCCTGGCGAGGCTCACCGGCGCGGATGAGGATACCCGAGGCGGGGAAGGGGGGACGCGGGCGCGCGACCCTTAGGTGGCCGACGCCGCAGTGAGGGCGGCGACCAGGGCGCGGGTCTCCGCCGGTAGGGCATCACCTGCTGGGGCGAGGAGCGGCAGCAGGTTCTTCTCGCGGGTCAGGGCTCGGAACATCAGACGGATGGTCACGTCGTGGTCGGGCCGATCCTCCACGGCAATCTGGTCCCCGGCTCGGACCGGCCCCGGCATGACGACTCGCAGGTACGCCCCCGGGGTGGCACGCAGGGTGAAGCGCCGCTCCCAGGCGTTCTCCCCGAGCCAGCCGGCGAAGGTGCGGCAGGGGATCCGGGGACAGCTGACCTCGAGCACGCAGCGTTCCCCGATTCGCCAGCGCTCGCCGATCCGGGCATCGTTGAGGTCCAGCCCGAGGGTGGTCAGGTTCTCTCCGAAGACGCCGCTCGGGAGTGATCGGCCCAGCTCCGCCTGCCAGGCGTCGAGGTCCTCGCGGGCATAGGCATAGACCGCCTGCTCATGGCCGCCGTGGCTGTTGGTGTCGCCGATGCCGTCGCCGGCCAGGCCGCTGGTCGGCGACGTTCCCGGGTCGGTGATCTCGACCGGTCCGGCCACCGGGCGCTTGTCGATGCCGGTGACCGGGAAGTCCGAGTGGACGGTGGGGACGAGCCTGCCCACGTTGACGGAGAGGACGGTTGCCACGGGTGGTCACCGTAGCGCGGACTGCGGTCTCGAGGCTCCCCGGAGTTCGCCGCTGGGAGCTCGGACTGCGCTCGGCCCGCTCTCCGAGGCAGGGCAGGAGCCTCAGCGGTTGGCCGCGGCGCGGGAGAGGTCGGCCAGCAGTTACGCCGGCTCAGTTGCCGGCGCGGTCGCCGGGTGGAGCGACCGGCTGATCCGGGTCCGGCGGGAGCACGAAGCCGACCTCCAGGGCGTCGGCGAGGGCCCGCAGGCGCTTGAAGAATCCGGCGGTGTGGTACGAGCGCGGCAGCCGCAGCCCGTGGAAGTCGGAGTGGTGCACCCACTCGTGGAGCAGGGTGTTGAGGAACACCTTGGCCGAGATCACCCGCTGCTGCACGGCGGTGCGGTGGTAGATCCGGATCCGCGCCCAGGCCAGCGAGCCGTCGTCGCCCAGCCGGTAGGTGTAGTAGCCATAGGTCTTGGACTGAAGGCGGCGGCCGTCGTGACGATGCACCTGGGGACGGTCGGCCACCACGAGGCGGCAATCGGGAAGGCTCGCCTCGCGGCTCAGCGCGTCGATCAGGTGTTGGCCGAGGCGCTGACGCTCGCCGGGGTCGTCACCGGCGCCGAGCACCCGCAGGGCCAGCCCGCGGCTCACCGGCGACGGTCGCACCGGAGCGCCGGTCGCCAGCTGGCTGCGGCGGTAGGCGGCCTCGCTTCCCCAGGTGGCGAACATCCGTCCGCAGTATAGGGGGTGCGGCTAGACTGAGCCGCGTCCACCGGGCTGGCGGAACTGGCAGACGCAGCGGTCCTAAAAACCGTGGGGGCGACGCCCCGTCCGGGTTCGAGCCCCGGGCCCGGTAGGCAACCCCGAATCGCGCGATTGGCTTCCCCGGCCCTGTCGCAGGCGATCCGCGGGTGCCCCTGACCCCAGGCTGACCCCCACAGCGATGCAGCGGAAAGCGGTGGAGGAGATCAGCTGGAGCAGAGACAATGGCCCCGATACACAGGGCAGAGGTTTGATTTGATGGTGCGCCCACCGAGCAGCTGGATCGCTCGAGCCATGGACGCGGGGGTGCGCTGGCAGCTCGGCCGGATGCCGCTCCGGCTGCCTCCGCCGGGCAGCTGGACGCCCGCGGACCCTACCCGTTTCTGGGCCGAGAGCTCACTGCATGACCCGGCTCTCATCACCGTCGGGCCGCCGCGGCGGCGTGACGGTGTGGAGGTGCGGACGCTGACCGGGCCGAGCCGCGGACCTGGCTCCGACCCGGGCAGCCACCGCCTGGTGGCCACCGTGCACCTCCGGCCGGGCCGGCCAGACCAGCCCTTCGTGCTCGCCATCCACGGCCTGCTGGCGGCCTGGCCGCAGTACGAGGAGTGGCAATGCCGGCGGCTGGTGGCCCGCGGCGCCCACGCCGGCCGGATCGATCTTCCCCTTCACCTCCGGCGCCGCCCGCCCGGGGCCAGAAGCGGGGTCGGGTACATCAGCGCCGACCTTCGCTGGACCCGCGAGGTCGTTCGCCAGTCCGTCGAGGACTGTGCTGCGGTGCTGGCCTGGGCCCGGTCGGAGGTCAGCCCGCGACTGGGGGTCATGGGCACCTCGTTGGGAGGCTTGATCGCCTGTCTCTTGGCCGCTCATCTCGAGCTCTCCTCGATGGTGGCCACGGCTCCCTTCTGCGACCCCGCGGGGACCTTCCTCGACCACCTGCCACCGCGGATCAGGGGCACCCTCGCGCTGAGCGGTGGCGGCGGAGGGGCTTGGGGAACTGATCGGGCCGCAGCCCGAGCGGCGGTGCGCTCCGCCCTGGCCCCCCTGGTGCCGCGAGCCTTCTGCCCTCCGCGGACGCCGGGCGAGCGGATCGCCATCGTCCGTCCGACCCTGGACACCATCGTCGGCGACCGGGCCATGGTCGAGTTGGCCGAGGCCTGGGGTGCCGCATTGTGGAGCTACCCGCACGGGCATGCCTCGGTCGTCAACGCCCGGGGGCTGGGACGGCGCATCCGTGATTGGCTGCTCGCGCCCGGCGGGGAGCTCGGGCCGGGGGGCGGGACGGCCGGGCGGTGAGCTCAGCGGGGTCCTGATCGCCTCCATACTGAGCCCGTGCTCGAGTCCGAACCACGGCAGACGGCGGTTCTCCGCTTCATCCCGGACCGGGTTCGGCGGTTCCGCTTCACCCGTGCCGGCCTGGACGCCGGCACCGGACGCATCGAGCTCGGCTATGCGCTGGATGGCCCCGGCGTCGACGAGGAGATGCACGAGGTGGTCGACCTCGGCGTGCCCGTCGCCACCCTGGACGCCGGGCGTCGGGCCGCGCTGGGGCGGGCGCTCCGAGTCCTCCACCTGGTGGCCGGGGTCAGCTACTACAAGACCTCCTTCGCTCCGGAGGTCGTCCTCGACGAGGGCCCGGTCAGCCCGGGACTGGCTGCCTTCCTGGAGGGGCTGTACCGTCACGGCCTCGCCGAGTGCCGCTACGTCAACGGCCTGGCGGGGCGGGCGGCGCCCGCGTTCGCCTCGACCGGCCACGCCACCGGCCCCGGTTCCGGGACGGCCGGCCACGCAGTCCGCGCCGGTGCCGCCGGACTGCCGGACTCGCCATTGGTCCCGGTGGGCGGCGGCAAGGACTCGATCGTCGCGCTGGAGGCGGTCCGCCGCACCGGACGGGCGCCGCTGCTCTTCAGCGTGGGGACGGCGCCGGCGGTCAGCCGGACCGTTGAGGTGGCTGGGCTGCCCCACGTCGGGGTGACCCGGCGGCTCGACCCTCGGCTGCTCGAGCTCAACCGGGCTGGGGCCCACAACGGGCACGTGCCGGTGACCGCGATCGTCTCCTGCCTGGCCGTGATCGCCGCCCTGGTCCACGGCACGAGCGAGGTGGTGATGGCCGATGAGCGCTCGGCGTCGGTGGGGAGCCTCACCTGGGACGGTGCCGAGGTGAACCACCAGTACAGCAAGAGCTGGGGTTTCGAGCGCCGCTTCGCCGCGGTGGTGCGGGCCGAGATCGCCGGAGACCTCGACTACTTCTCGCTGCTCCGGCCCTGGTCGGAGCTGGCCATCGCTCGCAGCTTCGCGGCCATGACCGCCTACCACCAGGCATTCGTGAGCTGCAACCGCGCCTACCTCCTGGACGCCGACCGGCGGACCGCGAGCTGGTGCGGCGACTGCCCCAAGTGCCGGTTCGTCGCCCTGGCCCTGGCTCCCTTCCTGGAACCGGAGCGGCTGGTGGCGATCATGGGACGGGACCTGCTCGCCGACGCCTCCCAGACCTCGGGCTTCGCCGCCCTGCTGGGGCTGGGTACCGCCAAGCCCCTGGAGTGCGTGGGTGAGGTCGAGGAGTCGAGGGCGGCGATGCGCCTGCTCCTCGATTCGCCCTGGCGTGACACCGCCGTGGTCAGGTCCCTGGGGGCCGATCCCTCGGTCCGCGAGCTGTCCCCGGAGGCGGTCGGTTCGGTCTTCCGACCCTCGCCGGAGCATGCCCTCCCCACGCACTACCGGCGCTTCGCCGATGGCCTCGACTGAGGGCGACGGAGCCAGGGCCGGAGCCCCGGGCTCCAGGCCCGGGCGGAGGACCCCTCAGCACGCCGGTGCTGACCGCGCCCGGGCGCGCCCCGTTCCCGCCCATTCGACTGTTCCGGGCACCCTCGCCGGCCTGGCCGGGCAGCGGGTGGCGCTCTGGGGCTTCGGCAGGGAGGGGAGGGCGGCGCTGGCGGAGCTGCGGGCCCTCGAGCCGGCCCCGGCCCGGCTGACGATCGTCACCGACTCGCCGCCTGGGGCGGCGGCGGAGGCACCGCCGGATCTCGAATGGGTCCACGGCGAGGCCGGCCTCCCCCGGTTGCTGGACGCCGACACGGTGATCCGCAGCCCCGGCATCAGCCGTTACCGCGAGGACGCCCAGAGGGTGGCCGCCTCCACCCGCGTGACCACCGGGACCAACCTCTGGTTCGCCGAGCATAGGGAGGATCCGGTGGTCGCCGTCACCGGCTCCAAGGGCAAGAGCACCACCAGCTCGCTGGTCGCCCACCTGGCCGGCGCGGCGGGCCGGCGGGCGGTGCTGGCCGGCAACATCGGCATCCCCCTGCTCTCCGTCCTGCACCCGGTGGCGGTGCCGGACCTGTGGGTGCTCGAGCTCTCCAGCCACCAGATCGCCGACCTCGAATGGTCGCCGAGGATCGGCGTTCTCCTCAACCTCTATCGCGAGCACCTGGACTGGCATGGCTCCCTGGAGCGGTACATCGCCGACAAGCTCAACCTCTTCGCCCACCGTGCCGACGGGATCGCGGTCCTGAACCGCGAGGACGCCCTGACCCGGGAGCGGGCGCGCCGGCTGCCAGGCCGGCGCGTTTGGTTCGCTGACGCCGCGGGCTACCGCACCGACGGCGAGGCCCTCTGGTGGGGAGGGGAGCGCCTGATCGGCGCCGACCGGCTTCCCCTTCGGGGCCGGCACAACCTGCTCAACGCCTGCGCCGCCCTGTGCGCCGTCGAGTTGGCCGGGGTCGACGCCCGGGCCCAGGTCCCGGCGCTGACCGGGTTCCGGCCGCTACCGCACCGCCTCGAGCGGGTGACCGAACTGGACGGGGTGAGCTATGTCAACGACAGCATCGCCACCATCCCGGAGGCCGCCGTCGCCGCCCTGGACGCGATGGGCGGGCGGCCGACGGTGCTGATCGCAGGTGGATTCGACCGCGGCCAGGACTACGGCGGCCTGGTGGACCGGGTCTGCGCCGCGGCGGACGTCCTCGCCGTGGTCACCGTCCCCCCGAGCGGGGAGCGGCTCGCCGAGCAGCTCCGCTCCCACGCGTTCTCTCCGCCGGTGCTCCCGGCCGGGAACCTCGAGCAGGCGGTGGCGCTGGCGCGGGACCAGAGCCGGCCTGGATCCGTCGTACTGCTGTCCCCGGCCGCCCCCAGCTACGGCGTGTTTCGCGACTTCGAGGAGAGGGGCGAGGCCTTCCGCCGCCTGGTGGGGAGATTGAGCGCGGCTGGGAACCGCGGGACTGGCTGAGTGGGGCGTTATCCTCACTTCGTTGATGGACGCAATCCACCGCGCCCTGGAGGTGCCCGCCACCGGCCGGCCCTCACCGGGAGCGACCGGGGCCGTGGCCGCCCGGGACACCCTGCTCGAGCCCATCCTCGGTGAGCTCCTCGAGTTCGAGCGTCGCCTCGAGGCGGCCGTCACCGCCGACCGGGGTCCCATGGCCGAGGCGATGCGCCACATCGTCCGTGCCGGTGGCAAGCGGATCCGACCGGCCCTGGTGATCCTGAGCGCCCAGCTCGGTCACCCCCAGCTGGATCACGTCTACGACCTGGCCATGGGCATCGAGTTCATCCACACGGCCACCCTGGTCCACGACGACCTGATCGACCGCTCCCCGACGCGGCGGGGGATGATCACCATCCACGAGATGATGGGCGCGCCCGCGGCGATCATCATCGGCGACTACTACTTCGCCAAGGGGGCCAACCTGATCTCGACGATCGGGGACCCGGTCATCGACGCCGCCATCAGCAGCACGGTGATGACCATCTGCATGGGCGAGCTGCTCCAGATGACCAGCAAGGACGACTACCGCCAGTCGCTCGAGGAGTACCACCGCAAGATCGATCGCAAGACGGCGACCCTGCTTGCCACCTGCTGCTTCTGCGGCGGCGCGGTGGGCCGCCTGGAGCCCGGCCTGCTGACGGCGCTGCGCAACTATGGGCACAAGCTGGGCATGGCCTTCCAGATCGCCGACGACCTCCTCGACTACGTCGCCACCGAGGAGGAGCTGGGCAAACCGGTCGGCGCCGATCTGCGGCAGGGCACCGTGACCCTTCCCTTCATGCTCGCCCTGCAGGAGCCGGGGGTGGGTCAGGAGCTGGCCGGGGTGGTGGACCGGCAGCCTCTCACCGACCGTGACTACGAGACGATCGTCGACCTGGTGCGGGGCAGCGGGGCCGTCGCGGCCACCGAGCGCGCCGCCCAGGACTTTGCCGCCGCGGCTCGGCGTGAGCTGGCGCAGTTCCCCGAATCGGCGGCGCGCCAGGCCCTCGAGGCAGCCTGCGACTACGTGGTCGACCGGCGCATCTGAGGGTCGGCGGCGGTTCCGGCGCTCGCCGGCCGGTCGAGGGCCCCGACCGTGTCCAGCTGGGCTCGGAAGCTGAGCAGCCAGGCGGCCAGCGCGGCGGCGGCGGCCGTCAGGCCGGCGACCTCCAGGAGGGTCCAGGGGACCGAACCGGTGGCTGCGCTAACGTGGAGGATCCGGGCGACCCCGTTTACGGCCAGCCGCCCGAGGTCCGCGAGGGCCAGCAGGGTGACCGCCACCAGGGCGATCCGGCCCCAGAGGTACTCGCGACGCAGGCCAGCCCGCAGCCTGGAGGCGCTGAGGCCGTCACCCCGCCTCCGTCCCGCTGGTGGCTCGATGGCGGCGCGGCGCAGCCGCAGGGCGCTCAGCCCCAGCAGGACCGCCGCCGCCCACCCCGGCCACGCCGTGAGCGCCGAGGAGCCGTCGGCAAACAGCGTTCCCAGGGCTCCGAGGCTGGCGCCGCCCGCCCGCAGGCTGGCCTCGTGCTCCTGGAGGGCCAGGGCGGCCAGCCCCCACCCGGCAGCGATCAGCAGAGCCAGGGTGGCGGGGACGGCACGCAGCGGCATGGCGAGGCGGTCGACCAAGAAGAGCTCGGCGAGCGGTGGCAGATGGGAGCCCGCGCCATCCTGGTCCCGCATCGCTTCGCAATGGTACGGGGCGCCGCCCAGCGATGCCTGATCGGCAGCGTCCAAACTGAGCGCGGGGAGCCTGATCGGCCGCGTGTCCTGGAGCTGAGGTGCCATCGATCCGCCTTCTCACCTACAACATCCTGCTCGGCGGGGAACGGCGCGAGGAGCGCATCGCCACCGTCCTCGCGCGGAGCGGCGCCGATGTCCTCGCCCTCCAGGAGGTGCGCGGCGAGACCCTGGTCACCCAGCTGGGCGCGGCGCTGGGGATGACGGCGCTGGTCGGCCCCCCCAGCGACGGAGGCGCGCTGGGGCTCGCGGTGCTGACCCGGCTCCCGGTCATCGGCCACCGCAACCACCGCCACCCGGGCATGCTCCGGAGCCATCTCGAGGTCACCCTCGGCCTGAGACGGGGCCGGCGGTTGCGGCTCCACATCGTGCACCTGGCGGCCCGTTTCGGAGAGCGGAACAAGGGCGAGGCTCGGCGGCTCCGCGAGCTCCAGGCCGTGCTCGGCGACATCGGCCGGGCCCCGGCCATGCCCCACCTCCTGCTCGGCGACTTCAACGCCCTGACGCCAGGGGATGATCTCGAGGTCACCCGCTTCTTCCGTCGGATGACGGCGCTGCGGCGCGCCCGGCTGCTGGTCCGCCAGGCCGACGGCTGGATGGGCCCCGCGGCGGTGCGGGGGGTGGAGGAAGCTCTCGACGCGCGCTGGCTGGAGCACGGCATCGATCCCGGGTTGCAGGTCGGGGTGCCGGCCCTCCCCTGGCTGGTGGGCCCGCTGACCTCCCGGCTCCCGGAGAGCCGCGTTGTCGACCTACTGCTGGGCCGGATGATCGAACGCTGGGCGGTGCCCCGGGTGCTGGATGCAGGCTATACGGACTGCTACCGGCGCTTCCACCCCCGCGCCCACGGCTACACCTGCGCCACCTGGCTGCCGGCGGCACGCGTCGACTACATATTCGCGAGCCCGGAGGCCGTGCCCGACCTGATCGGGTGTGATGTCATCCGCTCCCGCGGGCGAGGGGCTCGCGAGGTCGCCACCGCCTCCGACCACTTCCCGGTCGCCGTCGACCTCAGCGTCTGACCGGGTCGGGCGTCAGCCCGAGGTGACCTCGACGGTCCCGGTCATGCCCAGGGCGATGTGGAAGTTGCACTGGTAGTAGAAGTTCCCGGCCTTGGTGAACTTCACCTCCCAGGTCTGCCCCGAGGACAGCACGTTGTCGCTGATGGCGCCGTCAGAGGGGAAGGTGACGGTGTGCGCCTGGGAGCCGATGTCCTTCCACTCGACCACCTGGCCGACCTTGATGCTCACCACCTGGGGGCTGAAGACGTCGTCGTCGGTGGCGTCGACGGTTACCGTGGCCGGGCTGCCGTTGGCCACGCTGCCGCAGCTGGTGCACGGAGTCGTCGGACCGGCCGGGCTCGAGGCAGCGGCGGCGGCGCGGGGCGAGGGGCTGGTTGATCCCGGCGCGGACGGACTGGGCGACGGGGACGTTGCGGTGGCGGTCGAGGCGGCGCCCGGGCTGCCGCCGTACGCACCGGCCTGCAGGGATTCGCTGGGTGCCGCCGGAGGCGGGGCGGTCGAGCCGCAGGCGGCGATGAGGCCGGCCCCCACGAGAAGGGCAGCGGCGAGGGAGCGCATGGACCAGGCCAGCGTACGTCAACCCGCGGATCCGACCGGCCGGCCTCGATCCGCGCCCGCCACCGAGATCGGACGGCTACGCTGCCTCGGGAGCGTTGCCGCGGCCGTCGCGCTCGTTGCGCCGGCCACCCCGCCGCCGCCGGCGGGTCGTCTCGGCGCTGTCAGAGCCGGCGTCGTCGCCGATCCAGCGGGGCGGCGGAGGCTGACCGTCTTCGAGGAGGTCGCCCAGCGTCCTCCACCCGAACATCTCACCTCCCCGCCGGAGAAGCTCGAGGAAGCAGCCCATGGTCGCCTCGGCGTCAGCGAGCGCGTGGTGCGGCCTCCGATGGGGGACCTGGAGCTCCACGCACAGCTTCTCCAGCCCGATCGTGTCGCGAAGCTCGAAGAGCTTGGCGGCCAGCCGGGAGGTGTCGATGTTGTCCGCATCCAGGCTCTCCCCCAGGGTCCTGGCGATCAACCGGCTGTCGAAGGCGTCGGCACTGTGCTCGACCAGCACCGCCCCCCGGCAGAATCGGCGAAAGCGCTCCAGGACCCGCCGCACCGGGGGGGCGCCGCCCAGTGTCTCGGCGGAGATCCCGTGGATCCGGCGGGCGAACGGGTTGATCCGGTCGTTGCTGTGAACCAGGGTCTCGAACGACATCTGGTGGCCGGCCAGGGTGAAGGCGACCGCCCCGAGCTCGAGGAGGCGATGGGGCGATTGGCCGGTGGTCTCGCAATCGACGGCGACGAAGCGGAGCTGGTCGATCGGGGTCCCGGGGCCGGGCCGGGGCAACGGCTCCTCGACGGGGTCGTCGATCGCCGCAAAGGGCTCGTCTCCGGCCGGTCCGAGCCGGGCCACGAAGCTGTCGCCGACGGGGACGGGACCTCGTGGCCGGCCGTAGCGCCGGCGCCGGGGAGGCGGCTCGGATCCCCCCGTGGAAGGTTCTGCCGGCGGAGCCGGCGCAGGATCGAGCAGGGACATTCGAGTCCGCCCCATCCTACCCGCTGGCTCGCGGACTGGGCCGGAATGCAGCGCCGTACTGCTGCGACCGGTCGTTCGTGACGCCGCCCATATACTCGGCTCGATGCGCCTGATGGTCGTCGGCATCAGCTTCCGGACCGCACCCATCGAGATCCGCGAACGAATTGCGCTCGGTGAGGCCGGGGCCCGCCAGCTGCTCCGCTACCTGGTCGGCCACGGTGGATTCGCGGGTGCGGCGGCGCTCTCGACGTGCAATCGCACTGAGCTCTACCTGAGCGTCCCCGACGAAGCCTCGGCGGCGGAGGTCGCCTCCCGGGTGCTCTCGGTGCTGGATCCGGAGGGTGGCCCGGCGATCGCCAACCACGCCACGGTCAGTGAGGGCGAGGGCGGGGTGCTGCATCTCTTCCGGGTCGCCGCCGGGCTCGATTCGATGATCGTGGGTGAGGGGCAGGTGCTGCACCAGGTCAGGGCGGCTCACCGCCTGGCTCTCGAGGCGGGGAGCCTCGACGCCAGCCTCGACTTCGTCTTCCGGCGCGCCATCGGGGCGGGCAGGAGGGTGCGCGCCCAGACGGCGATCGGCACCGGGGCCGGGTCGCTCAGCGAGGCCGCGGTGGCGCTGGCGGCGGCGGTCCTCGGCTCGCTGGAGGGGCGCAGCGTCCTCCTCCTCGGCGCCGGCAAGATGAGCTCGCTGGCGGCTCGCCAGCTGAGCCGCCGCGGCGCCGAGCTGCGCATCGCGTCCCGCGGGGGGAGCTCAGCCGCCTCCCTGGCGGCTCAGCTCGGCGCCCAGGTGGTGGCGGCGGGCGACCTGGGGTCGGCGCTGGTCCCCTGCGACCTGATCATCGCCTCGACCAGCAGCAGCCGGCGCGTGCTGGACCTCGCGGCGCTGCTTGCGGCTCAGCAGCGCCGCGGTGGCCGGCCCCTCTGCGTCGTCGACCTGGCGGTCCCCCGCGACGTCGATCCCGCGGTCGCCGGGCTGCCCGGGGTCACCCTGCTCGACATCGATGACCTGGGGCGCTGGCTCCAGGGCAACCTCGCGGGACGCCGCGACGCGGTGCTCCGGGCCGAGGCGATGGCGGCGGAGGAGGCGGGTCACGCGGTCCGGATCGTGGGCCAGCGCGACACCGCCCATCCGACCATCCGAGCTCTGGTCGCGCGGGCGGAGGAGATCCGGCGCCGAGAGGTGGCCCGCACCGTGGCCCAGCTGCCCGACCGCGACCCGGCGACCGTCGAACGCATCGAGAGGTTGAGCCGCAGCCTGATCCGCAAGCTTCTCCACGCGCCCATCGCCCACCTCCGCGAGGCCGGGGGCGACGCCGGGGCGGCGCTCCGGCTCAGGGAGGCCTTCGGCCTCGACGACGCCCCCGCCGGCGGCAGTTGACCGCGCTCCGCCTGGCCACCCGAGGGAGCCGGCTGGCCCGCGCCCAGGCCGACACGGCCCTGCAAGCTCTGCGCCGGACCGGAGTGGAGGAGCTTCAGGTCGTCGTCGTCCGCACCCAGGGCGACCGCCGCCCGGGCACGCCGGTCGAGCTTCTGGCGGGCGAGGGCTGGTTCACCGCGGCCCTGGAGGAAGCCCTGGTCGACGGTCAGGCCGACATCGCCGTCCACAGTGCCAAGGACCTGCCTGGCAGGCTCGCCCCCGGGCTGACGGTGGCCGCCTACCTGGAGCGGGGCGACTGCCGCGACGGGCTGGTCAGCCGGAGCGGCGCGGTCCTCGCCAGCCTGCCTCCGGGAGCCACGGTGGGGACGTCGAGCGCCCGCCGCACCGCCTTCCTGGCGGCACTGCGGCCGGACCTCCGCCCAGTGCCGCTTCGCGGCAACGTCGACTCGCGGCTGGGCCGGCTGGAGAGCGGAGCCGTGGACGCGCTTCTGCTCGCCTGCGCCGGGCTGGAGCGGATCGGCATGGGGGAGCGCATCACCGAGAGGCTGGACCCCCGCAGCTTCGTTCCCGCGCCCTGCCAGGGGACG